>Ga0136614_10000006_pt1 | contig 73139 bp, 63 predicted proteins | sample AntDrymUQ2792106_2_FD_106643 | JGI IMG/M metagenome (GOLD analysis project Ga0136614, IMG submission 106643) | Polar desert sand microbial communities from Dry Valleys, Antarctica - metaG UQ279 (21.06) | ecosystem: Environmental > Terrestrial > Soil > Desert | place: Antarctica: Dry Valley... | reverse complement strand
TTACACCAGATGCCGACAAAACGCATGCATGCCAACCCAAAAGCGGCACCGAGGCTACGAGCCAGACATCCAATGATCAGGACCCAACCACCGCGAAGCGGCAACGTCACCCTCACACTGACCCGAGGCTAGCGAGCCGGTCGATCTGGTCAATCTGGCGGCTGTGTGCGCGACCTGAGCGGCTCCCACGCAAGTCGGGCCGTCAGGCGTAGACCGAGGCCGCCAAGGTCGCCAGCCACATCAGCGCCAGGACCTGAAGCACATGATCCCGCAGAGCGATGTCTTCGGGCTCGCCGGCATCTCCGCCATCGACATCGACGGCATAGCGCAAGACCGCTATGACGAAGGGAACGATCGAGATCACCGACCATGGCGAGTCGTTGAGTTCGCGGATCTCGAACGACCACAGGCTGTAGGAGGTGATAACGCCGGCGGCAGCCAGCGTCCAGACAAAGCGCAAGTAGCTGGGCGTGTAGCTGCTCAGGATGCGTCTGGTGAGCACCCCGGTTTTTTCCGAGAGCCGGATCTCGGCGTACCGCTTGCCGGCCACCATGAACAACGATCCGAAGCCGGCGCACATCAGGAACCACTGCGACAGTGGGATCTGGGCAGCAGCGCCACCGGCGACGGCGCGGAGCAGGAAACCGGAGGCAACCACGCACAGGTCGAGCACCGGTTGGTGTTTGAGGCCGAAGCAGTAGGCGAGCTGGACCGCCTCGTAGACCGCTACGACGACGAGTAGCTCGACGGTGGCCAGCAGGCTCACGCCCAGCGCGGCGAGCAGCAGGACGGCAGCGATGCTCAACGCCAAGGGAACCGGAACGGCACCGGCGGCGATCGGTCGGTTGCGTTTGGTCGGATGAGTGCGGTCGGCCTCGACATCTCGTACGTCATTGACGAGATAGATCCCCGACGCGGCGAGGCAGAAGGCGACGAAGGCGATGGCGGTGTTGAGCAGGATGCCAGGCTCGAACAGAACACCTCCGGCAACCGGCGCGGCACCGACCAAGACGTTCTTGAGCCACTGGCGAGGCCGGATGGAACCGATCAGTCCAGGCACAAGGCGCTGCGACGAGGTCACATCGGCATTCGAGGCATCAACGCTCACGGTGTCACCGTCTCACGTTCGCACCCGCCGCATCGAGACCGCCACAGCCCCGCCGACCATGACGCCGATGGCCACGTCGGAGGGAAAGTGCACTCCGAGAACCAAGCGGGAGCCAGCCATTGTCGCAGCCACGCTAGCCGGAACGGCCCTGCCAAGGGCAAGCAGGGGACCGTAGGCCACGGCGGCGGCGGTCGTCGACGCGACGTGCGCGGACGGGAAGCTCAGCCGACTTGCTGTGCTGACAAAGACCTGGATCCGGGGATCGTCTGGCCGGGGACGGCGGACGACCCGCTTGAGCAGCACCGCCGTCGCATGGGCGGCGACCACCGATTGGGTGGCGCGGATCCACTCACGGCGCCGCTGTCCACGCGAGGCAGCGATCCCCAAGGCTCCCAGGGCCAACCAACCGAGGGCATGTTCGCCGATGACAGACATGGTGCGGGCACTCGCGACCACGCGAGGAGCGGCCAGACTCCGCTGGATGGCCAGCAATCCAGTCGTCTCAACTTGACGCAGGCTAGTCAGAAGGCGGGCCCTGCCAGCCCATTACCGTCACTGAGTCGCGTCTCAGGTCGTAGGCGGCGGCGGCGTACGCGCGATCCACGCGGTAGACGGAGAACGACTGGATTTCGGGTGCCCCCCGGAGCTCGGCGATGACCTTCGTGATCGAGGCTTCGCGCAGAGCCGCTGCATAAAGGCCCCCCCGCCGCAGGACCCACGTGTTCTCGTACAGCCCTTCCACGCCTTGTCCCCAGACGACGGCGTACTCGATTGGCTCGGCGATCCCGCTGCTGATTCGTGGCTGCCGCTGACACGGAAAGAGGAACGCAATCGGCCAGGCGACCCCGACGGCGGCGTCTTCGGGCAGATATGACTGCATCGTGGTCATCTGCTGGACGCTGGGACCGGTGAAGGCCAACCAGCCACCGACTCCACCGGAGACATCACGGGCGAGGAGGCGAACCAGCGCGCCCGCCTCGAGGTCAAGCTCGAAGGAACGCCAGTAGGGCGCGTTGACCTCGTCGGTGATTTCCCTCGTTGCGCGAACTGGCTCGCCATCGGCACCGGCGTACTGAACATCCAACTTGTTCCCGGCACCGAGTTGACCGCTCGCAGTCACAACGAGCCGCTCACTCTCGGCCAGACTCTCGGGAAGCACGAACCATGGAGAGGTGAATGAGCCGACTCCGTCCTCGCCGTCTGAGCCGGTGAGGCTGCCCCATAAATCGGTGGCCATTCCCGTACCCGGCGTGGCGGGCGGAGGCATGCCGGTGAAGAAGCCGCCGTTGCTGACGAAACCGCTGGGCGGCTCGACTGGTTCGGAGGCGATGCTGCTTCGCGACAGTGGTGCCGCCGTTGACTCGTCCAGGACCTGGATGCCACCGGCGGCATCACACTCTTTGGCCAATGGGTCTTGGACGGCCGATGCATAGGGAGAGTAGCTGTCCAAGGTGCGGACGGTGGCCATCGCGAAGCTACCGCCCAGATACCCCACCGAGGTGAGCAAGAAGACGAGGACCAGCGCCGGAAGGGCCGCGATGGCCGCCAAACCGCGCCACGCGACAAGCTGCCGACGCACGACAATCCTGTGCAGGACGGTAACGATCCCTCCGAACGCGAGCGTCCACCAGACGACGCTGTCCAGCTCCAGGAACAGCACGTCCGGGCTCTTCCCTGGGTCGGGCATGCCGAGCAGCCAGTTGTACGGCCAGTCGTTGGGCCCGTGCATGGCCAAGGTGATCACTGAGATGGTCGACACAGCGGCGAAGATCGTCACGGCGGTTGGCACCCGGACTCCACGCTCACGCAAGGACCTGACCAGGACTGGGAGGCTAACCAGGAACAGCCCCAGAAAGGCCGGGCCCAGCCCGGCCATCGCTCCGAAGTGATGCGTCCACTTACTGGGTGTCAGCCAGAACAGGAAGAAGGCCAGGCCGAGCGTGAATGCCGCAGTCACTAGGCGCGGTGGAATATCGACGCGTCGATGGCGAGCAGTCATCAAGACAACCAGGAACCACACCAAGGCGATGATCGCGATCAGTACTGCCGCGCGCTTTGCGTAGTTGCCCATTGCGATCTGGTTGAGCAGAAAACCGTAACGCTGCCATTCATCGAACATCGAGTTCTGTTCCTGGATCGACAGAAAGATCTCTTGTCCGCGAAGGAAGTCGTGCAAGGTCCCGTCGGAGAAGGTGGCCGCACTGGCGAGCGCGCCGGGAGCCAGGACCGCGACCCCGCGAGCTACTGTGCCGCGTGTCGAGCCGTCAACCCGAAGCAGCGCCCAGATCTTCGGAGCCCCGACGATCAGGGGGGCAAGGCAGATGAAGCCGGTCGGGTGAGTCGTGAAGCCCAGGCCGGCGGCACCGATTGCGACAGCGATCGGCGTCAGCCGGCGCGATTCGATACCTGTCGTCACACCCACCAGGCAGGCCAACGCCAGAACGGCGACGACCGCCTCCGGACGCACACCCATGTCGTAGGGCATCCACCAGGCCAGGAATACCAAGGCGACGGCGGCCAAAGCAGCCAGCATCCCGCGCGGACTGGATCGGACAGCGGCGGGCAGTGACGGGGCAGCGACCACAAAGCGCCGCAACAAGAGCCAGGTGCTAACCCCACATACGAGCGCCGGGATCCGAAGCATGACTGCGCTGTTTCCGACGCTCTGCCACAAGCTCAGCACGTTGTAGAACCAGGTGAACGGGGTGAAGTTCTGGTTGAACAGTTGGTAGTAGTTGCCGACGTACCCCTCGAAAGGCGCGTTGCGCGCCATCGCCGAGTAGTAGCCGTCGTCGTCGGTGGTGGGTGCCAAGAAGAGCCAGCTGATCAAAGCGATGATGACAATCGCGTCGACGGCGAATAGCGCTCGCTGCGATGGGAACCGGTCCATGGGTGCGTCGAAGTGCTCGTCCTCGCCTGACTCGCGACCCTCGCTTGGCCCACGATGATCGACCCTGCGGCGACAAGATCGGTCCAGCCGGACGAGAGCCAAGGTCGCCACCGCGGCGGCGAAGAGCATGAGCACAAGCATCGCGGTCTTGATCGGCGTGGGGCTGCTGGCCATCTGGTTGTCAACGAGCACCCGGACGGACAGGTCGCCCGGGCCTGCTCCAGGCAGGTCAGTCAAAGATGTGGCAAGGACGTCGATGTCGGGCAGATCCGCGGTGCTGGCGATGTCCGAACCATCGCGAGTAACCCTGAGTCCGGCGGAATCTCCGAGGATCCGATATCCGCATGCACCGTCGGAGAGCCGCTCGTCCACGAGACCCTCGTCGACGGCCTCGATCCGTACCCGTCCGTCTAGCACGCTGACAACCAGGCCTTGTTCGACGGCGACGGGTTGTTCCGGGCTGATCGTGGCCAGAAGGATCCCGTCGGAGCTCTCCTCAGCTGCCCGGGCGGTCTGGCAGCTGAAGCGGATATCCAGTCCGTGAGGGGTCTGGCTGGCCAGCTGGAGGCTGGTCGACTGGGGCGATGTCGCGTCCTGCGGCCAGGTCACTGACGGCATGCTCATGTTGACCGGGGCCAACGGCAGGGCAACGGCCAGACCGACAGCGACTGACCCGGCGATCAGCGCGATCGATGACCATCGGGTCGACCCAGTGCCCGGTCGTAGCTTTTCGTTGTTGTCCGCTTGCCGGCGACCGTGGAGGGGCTCACTGACGAACCTCAGGGCGCCGGATCCTCTCGGGTAGTAACGCGGCCAGGTCCGGTCTGCTGCTTCGCTAGGTTGGTCGTGACCACGTCACAACGTCGCCGGACAGTCGGACGCGCCGTCCTCCGTCGAAACTCTACCTTCTCTGGGGGTCCGACCCTGTCCACCGCACCGGAGAACGCAGCCGCATCGGGGGCCCATGGGGAGGGCGTGCTCCGACCATCGTCGCAGGGTCGAGCAACTGCCGGTCGGTCGCTGGCCTGGGCGGTCGTATTGCTGGTCGCGGCTGGCGTGCTCGTGAACGTTCACCTCGCGGTGCTCGCCCGGGTGCTCAGCGAAGCGGAGTACGGCCGCTTCATCACGTTTGTCTCCATTGTCCTGCTCCTGTCCTTCGGCGGATTCTTGCCGATCGAGCAGGAGATGGCGCGACAGTTTCAGACCGGGCATCCGGGCCGCGAGGTGTTCAGGTCAAATGCGCTGGTGGCGGGGGGGATAGCCTGCGTTGCCGCGGCCCTCGTCGCGGGTCTGGTGCCGTGGCTGGTGCCATCCCTGGCCGATCCTCAGATCATGGTGGCTTTGCTCGGTGTGTGTCTTGTCTCAGTGGTGCAGTACCTGGTTCGGGGAACCCTCGTCGGGACGGGCCGCCTGCCCACCCACGGCATGGTGGTGTTGGGGGATGCTGCCCTACGGCTCGGCTTCGCCGCTCTCGTTGTTCTAGTCACAGCGGAGGGAGCGGGCGCCGGTGGCTACGCTCTTGCGCTGGTCGCGGCGATTGCCGGCGCGCATCTGCCCGTCCTGGTATGGGCTCACCGATTGGCTGGGCGCGAGCCCGGGCGTGTACAGCAGGTGGGATCGTCAACGAGGCAGACCAGTCAGCTGGTCGGCCACCTGATCGCCGGATCCATCAGCTCACAGATCTTGCTCAACGCCCCGCCGATCCTGGTGGCCGCCATCGCAACTTCGGGAGAGGCCGATCTGGTCGGCAGGTTCGCGGCCACCTATACCTTGGCGCGGCTGCTCCTGTTCATCGCCGTCCCCATGCAGGGCGCGCTGGTGCCGATCTTCACCCGGGCGATGGCCGACGGCAGGCGCCGGGACCGCCGATTGCTTGCCCTCCGAATCAGTCTCGGCGGTCTGGCTAGCGCCCTGCTCGGGGCGACGGTTGCATGGGTGGCTGGCCCTTGGGTCATCGAGATCGTGTTCGGAGCCCGCTATGCACTCGAGGCGCGCGACGTCGCTCTCATGGTGGCCGGTGCCATGCTCTATCTGGGGCTCCTCGTTGCGGCCCAGGCGCTCATCGGGGCTGATCGTCACCGTCACGTGGGGTTGTCGTGGACGCTCGGGCTGCTGAGCTCTGCGGCCGTATTCATCACGGTTCCCGGCCTGGTACTGCGAGCTGAGTTGGCCTTCGCGGCCGGCTCGTTCGTCGGACTGCTCGTGGCAATCGCCAGCTTGTGGCGTTCTACGTCTCGCCCAGAAGCATCCTCGACCCCGCTGCCCGCCGCGGAGGAGCGTTCATGACAGCGCATCGCGATCGGGACACCGATTTGCTGTTGATCCTGAACTACTACTCCCCGTACGTCAGCGGGCTGACCAACGTCGCACGCGACGTGGCCGAGGCCCTCGCCAAGCGGGACTGGCGGGTCAGGGTCGTCGCCACGCAGCACGAACCAGACCTGCCTCCTTCCGAGGTCGTGAACGGCGTTGCGGTCGAGCGGGCGAGGGTTTTGACTAGGATCGGCAAGGGACCGATCAGCCCCGAGTTCATCCGAAGGGCAATTGCGTTCACTGATCGAGCGGCCGTGGTTAATGTTCATCTCCCGATGCTCGAGGCCGGGGTCATCACTCGATTCTCGCGCGCCCCGGTTGTTGCGAGCTACCACTGCGATGTCAGCCTTCCACCAGGCTGGCTGAACGACGTCCAGCGACTGGCCATCGACGCGTCTAGCCGGGCGACTCTGCACCGCAGCGCGGCCGTCGTGGTGACCAGCGACGACTACGCCGAACACAGTCGGCTCTGGCCGCAACTGAACGGTCGGACCGTGGCGATCCCGCCACCTTGTCACGATCGCGGTGCCGGGATGGCGAGATACCGCGACGGTGGGGGCTTCCACGTCGGGTTCCTAGGGCGCATCGTCGAGGAGAAGGGCGTCGAATTCCTCGTTGACGCAGTCCGCGGGATCGATGATCCGCAGCTGCGTCTGCTGATCGGCGGCGAGTTCACGACTGTGGCTGGCGGCAGCGTCATCGAGCGGATCCGGGGCCGAATCGCGGGAGATCAGCGCATCAAGCTCCTCGGCTTCCTCGCTGACCACGAGATCGCGGATTTCTACGCCTCGCTGGACGCGTTCGCGCTTCCGTCGGTGAATCCGTTCGAGGCGTTCGGGATAGTCCAGGTCGAGGCGATGATGCGAGGTGTCCCGGTCCTGGCCAGCAACTTGCCCGGGGTTCGGGTCCCGGTGCAGGAGACCGGGCACGGGGTCATTGCCGAAGTCCGAGACGTAGCCGGGATACGTCGCGGCCTGCTGGCACTCTGCGATCGAACATGGGACCGAACCGGCGGAGCAAGGCGTGCCCGGACTGCATTCTCCCTGGACGCCGTGGTCGACGCCTATGAGGAGGTGTTCCAGTCAGTCATGCGTTCCTCCGGCTGACCAGCGAGGAAGTTGTACGGACAAACTCTGTAACTTTGGCAACATGCGTGTCACTCTGTCACTTGTGACCCACCCTTCACGTAAACTCATCTCTGTCGTGTGTCTCGCGATAGCAACCGCGGCACTGGCGGTATTCGCTGGGCCGGCGCAGGCTGCGCAGGCGGACGTATCCGTCCAACTCTCCGGCCATGGCTACGGCCACGGGCGCGGCTTGTCGCAATGGGGCTCATACGGGTACGCCGTCAACTTCGGATCGTCCTACTCGGCCATCCTCGGTCACTATTACGGCGGCACGGTCAGTAGTGGAGTCGGCAACCCGGTCATCCGCGTTCGGCTGACGGCGCTTGACGGCGCCGGGTCCATCTCCGTGACCGCCGGCGTCGACTTCTGGGTCGGACAGCCAGGCCCAGCCGCGGTGCGCGTCGGAGCAGGACACACGGCGACATTCATCCGATCCGGTGACGCTTGGCAGATTTCCCTCGCCCCTGGGGGATGCGGAACACGTGCGACCGTGGGTCCGTTCGCCGTGGCGGGAAACCCTGAAGCCGCACCGACCGTGCACGACGGCGGCGACCCCCGACGGCTCCTTACCGTTTGTGCCAGCGGAACCGGCTATCGAGGCAACCTCCGCTTCTTGACCGACGGCGGGGCGACGCGGGCCATCAACGTCGTGGACACCGAGAACTACCTTCGCGGGGTCGTCCCTCGTGAGTCTCCTGCCGAATGGGGCGACGCAGGTGGTGGGCGCGGCATCGAGGCGCTGAAGGCGCAATCGGTCGCCGCGAGGTCCTACGGGCTGAGTGAGCGGCGATACAGCTACGCCGAAACCTGTGACACCACTTCCTGTCAGGTGTACGGCGGTGCGGCACGCAACGGCGGCTTCATCGAGGACCGACGAACCGACGACGCCATCCGCGCCACAGCCGGTGAGGTCCGCACTCGAAGCGGGCTCATCGCGCGCACGGAGTTCTCCTCCTCGTCAGGTGGTTGGACCGCGGGCGGGGACTTCCCCGCCGTGCCGGATGAGGGCGACACTGCCTCGCCCTATCACAACTGGACGCAAACCCTGTTGGGGTCACAGATCTCCCGTGCCTATCCGTCCATCGGCACCTTCACATCGCTGCAGGTGCTCACTCGGAATGGCCTCGGGGCTGAGGGTGGCCGGGTTCTGTCCATGCGGGTGTCCGGAACCAGCGGCAGCGTGACGGTGAGCGGCACCGACTTCCGCAGCGCGCTCGGCCTGAAGTCGGACTGGTTCTCCACCGGCCCCGTCCCCAACGAGCGATGGTGGGAGGTGCGCGACATCGCAGGTCCCGGTCCCTCGCAGAGCGTCTTCTACGGCGGTCCGTACATGCACACGCTGGCCTGTGACGTCAATGGAGACGGCCGGGACGACATGACGCTATATGACCAGGGTCGCTGGTACGTGCGATTCTCACTGAGCCGCGGCAACCCTGACCTGGTCATCGACTACGGCGGGGTGGGACTGCGACCGGTTTGTGGGGACTGGGACGGGGACGGTCGCTCGGGGATTGGTGTCTACGACGGCACAACCTGGCATCTGCGTCAGACCGCCTCGCCAGGGAACCCTGACTTGGTCATCAGCTATGGATGGCCGGCGATCGTGCCGATCGTCGGCGACTGGAACGGCGACGGTGTCGACTCGATCGGGGCGTTCGACCCTGCCACCGCGAACTGGTGGTTGCGCAACGCCAACAGCCCTGGACAGCCGGACGTGATCTGGCAGTACGGATACGCCAACCACCAGAGTCAGGCCGTCCCTGGTGACTATGACGGAAACGGGGTCTCCGATCTCGCAGTCTTTGTCGGCGGCCAGTGGTATATCCGCACCGCACCAGGACCAGGGCCATACACGCTGACCTTCGGGTACGGACTAGCCACCGATTTTCCACTGTCGGGTGACTGGGACGGGATCGGAGCAGACGGCATTGGAGGGACGCGTCCTGGTGTCTACGGCTGAACGCCCGCCGGGCTGGTCACGCGGGACGGTGTTACCAGTGCTTCCAAAGTGACTGTTGTGAATTGTGTTCGCATGTGTCAGGTTGTTGTCACTTCAACCTCATGCGTAGCGGCAAACGCGTCGAGCCGCGCGTTCGCGGTCCAGTGATCCTGCCGCGATCAGGCAGTAGAGGAGTTCCCATGCGCCGTGTGGTTATCGGTGGTCTGACCACGCTCGTGTTCGCCGTACTTTTCGTGACGCTGCCCGTCTACGGGGACGATGGGGTTGCTCCAGAACCGGTGCCGTCCACCGTCGAGAAGGTGCCGATGGGCGAGCTGACGGCGCCTGCGCCCGAGGCCGAAGTAGACATCGGTACGACCGAGACCGCACCAGGCTTCGAGGCCACGCCGGTGCTTGCGCTGCGGCTGCCTGACACCGGACAGTTCTCCTTGTTGGGAGTGACCTGGGAGCGTCGTGGCGACATCATGGACGTGCTGGTCAAGGTCCGCGTGCTTGGCCTTGACGGCCGTTGGTCTGAGTGGCTCGAGGCAGAAGGCAACGACAACGGCGACGCGCCGAACGCGGAGGCGCTCGCATCGGGCGAACTGCGTGGCGGCACAGAGCCACTCTGGACGGGCCGGGCCGTCGGGGTGGAGGTCGAGCTTCTCACTCGCTCTGGGGAGTCTCCGGCCGATGCGACCCTCGAGCTCATCAATCCACACGAGTCACCGGCCGATGCCCTCCCGTCGCCGGAACTGCAAGATACGGCCGAGGCTGCGAGCGCGCAGCCGCCGGTGTACTCCCGGGCGCAATGGGGAGCCGACGAAAGCATTCGCACGTGGGACCCGGAGTACGCCAGCACCACCAAGGCCGCCACCGTTCATCACACGGCCAACTCAAATGACTACACCCCCGATGAGGTGCCGGCGCTGCTGCGGTCGATCTACCAGTACCACGCCGTCAGCCTCGGCTGGGGAGACATCGGGTACAACGTCATCGCCGATCGGTTCGGGCGACTGTGGGAGGGCCGCTACGGCGGGCTGGACACGTCGGTCATCGGCGCTCACGCGGGCGGGTTCAACACCTACACCTTCGGGATCTCCATCATCGGAAATTTCGAGACCGGCTACGTCCCCTGGGTGGCGCTCGAGGCGGTGGCAGCAGTCGCTGCCTGGAAGCTGTCCCTCTACGGGGTCGAGCCAGGATCTCGGACCACGCTGACGTCCTCGGGCGGAGGGACCGCCAAGTACTCGGCGGGCACCCGGGTGGAACTACCGATGGTCTTTGGCCATCGAGACGTTGGGAACACCACGTGCCCGGGCAGATATGTCTACGAATACATGGATTGGATCCGTGACAGGGTCAATCAGCTGATCGGTGACTCCTACCTCGAGCGCTGGTGGGAGCTACGCGACGACTATTCGGCGGGGCGGTCCGACTATTCGATCTACTACGGCGGGCCGTACATGCAGACACTGGCCTGCGACCTCGACGGCAACGGTCGAGACGACCTCGTGCTCTACGACCGCGGACGCTGGTACATCAGAACCAGCGTCTCAGAGGGCGCGCCCGACATCGTGTTCGACTACGGCGCCGAGTGGTTGACGCCCATGTGCGGGGATTGGGACGGCGACGGTCGTGACGGGATCGCGACGTTCGACGGCTACTCGTGGTATCTCAAGAACGTCCCGGGACCGGGACCTTGGGACGTCGGGATCTCCTACGGATACCCGGAGATGATCCCGGTCGCAGGCGACTGGAACGGGGACGGACAGGACACGATCGGTGGGTTTGATCCGGGGAGCGCGACGTGGTACCTGCGCAACTCGAACTCTCCCGGCCAGCCACAGGAGATCTGGCAGTACGGCTACCTCGACGGGGAGAGCCAACCGGTGCCGGCCGACTACAACGGTGACCGGCGCACTGACCTGGCTATCTTCCGGGATGGCATGTGGTACATCCGGACCGATGCAGGGCCCGGAATCTACCAACGCAGCTTCGAGTACGGGTTGGCCAGCGACTGTCCCCTAGCCGGAAACTGGGACGGCATCGGAGGGGACGGCGTGGCTGGCACCCGCACCGGGCGCTATCACTTCTGAGACGCCTCGCTCCATCGCGCGCCAAGACAGGGGTAACCGGCCTTTTCGGTGGCCGTAGGGTCCTGGTTGGACATACACGCGTTGAGAGGAAGGCGATCGATGAGGCCACGGCGGGGCGTGCGTCCTGCATCCGGCGACGCTTCGCAGGTTGAGCGGTTGCGGTCGCGATGGGACGAGCACGGACGCACTGACCCGATGTGGGCGGTTCTCACCGACCCGGAAAAGGCAGGCGGCCGGTGGCAGGCCGAGGACTTCTATGCGCACGGCATCGCCGAGATCGAGCAACTGATGAAGCGCCTCGACGAACTCGGCGTCGCTGATCAGCGTCAGCGTGCTCTGGATTTCGGCTGCGGAGTCGGAAGGCTGGCCAACGCGCTCGCCGATCACTACGAGCACGTTGACGGAGTGGACATCTCCACGGAAATGGTGAGGCGAGCCGCGGAGATGGCTCCCAACCGTGCTCGATGCACTTTTCATACGAACGTGGCCCCGGACTTGAGCATCTTTCCGGACAATCAGTTCGATCTGGTTCACTCCAACATCGTCCTGCAGCATGTGGGGCCAGAGCTCACGCGCTCCTACATCGCCGAGTTCGCTCGGATTGTGAAGCCCGGCGGGGTGGTGCATTTCCAGTTGCCGGTCAAGCCGGTACCAGGGCCGACCGGCTTGGCTATGGAACTTCTTCCTAAGCTGATCTTGAATCGGCTTCGTGGAATGTCCATGCACGGGGTTTCGGAAACTCGTGTGCACGCCCTGCTGTATTCCCGCGGGCTGCGCATGCTGGCAACAGACCCTGACAATTCTGCCGGTCACCGATGGATCAGCCGGCGCTATACAGCGGTCAAGCCCGGGCAGTCCTCGGCATGAGCGGCACCGATGAATCGGAACGCCCGGCAGTGCCTGGATCGCCCGACCCTAGCTTCTTCGACGAGGCCTACTACGAGACGAACGGTCAAATCGGCGACCGGCCGGCTCTGCGCTTCTACGTCCGGCTCGTCCAGCGTTATGGCACCGGCGGCCCGTACTTCGATTTCGGCTGCGGCACCGGTCACCTCCTGCGCCGCCTTTCTGCGCTCGGCCCGGCATCCGGCTTCGAGGTCTCTGAGTTCTCCGCGGCCCGGGCCCGACAAACGGCGCGCGGGTGTGCCGTCATCACGTCGATGGACGCGATCCGTGACCATTCGATCGGCATGCTCACGGCGATCCATGTCGTCGAACACGTCGACGATGACACCGCGGACGCCATCATCTCGGTCTGGAAGAGGGCGCTGCACCCTGGCGGCCGACTCCTCGTCGTCACACCGGACCTCGGTGGGCGGGCCCACAAGATGTTGGGAGAGTCCTGGGACGGCTTCTCTGACCCGACGCACATCAACCTGAAAAGCCACGGTCAGTGGCGTCGGTTCTTCGCTGACCGCGGGCTCGAAGTCGTTGTCGAGGGCAGCGACGGCATGTGGAACCCTCCGTATGCCGACGGGGCCCGTCTCTGGGAGGCGGCCCGCTTTTCCGTGCCCGCTTTCCTTCAATTTCTGGCCGGGCGGATGCTGGTACCTCCGGGAGCCGGCGAGTCGTCGATCTTCGTACTTGAAGCTCGCGAGTCCTGAGCGCCTGGCCTCACCCGGTCGGAAGAATGGGCGGCCCGGTAGCTTCTCCCCCCGTGAAGGCCCTTCGTCGACTGATCGTCCGTGCCGCTCTGCCCCACGACCTCCTCCCGCTCAGCGAGTTGGTGATGAACCTGCGCTGGTCGTGGCATGCGCCCACCCGCGACCTGTTCGAGCAGGTCGATCCGAAGGTGTGGCAGGACTGCAACGGCGATCCGGTCCGGCTGCTCGGCCAGGTGAGCTCGCAGCGCCTGGCGACGCTGGCCACGGACCCTGCCTTTCTGGAGCGGCTGCACTCGACGTCCGAGGATCTGCACGGCTATCTCGGCCAGCCCCGCTGGTACCAGTCAGTCACCCAGGAAGCCGGGACCGAGGACGACCCGTCACCCATCCACTGGCCGTCGGCGATCGCGTACTTCTCGCCGGAGTTCGGGATCACCGAGGTCCTCCCGCAGTACTCCGGTGGTCTTGGGATCTTGGCCGGTGACCACCTCAAGGCCGCCTCCGATTTGGGGGTACCGCTGATCGGAGTGGGACTGCTCTATCGGTCGGGCTACTTCAGCCAGAGCCTGTCTGCCGACGGCTGGCAACTCGAGCACTATCCCGCCCTGGACCCGCACGGCTTGCCGCTCGCGCTGGCCAGGGACGAAGACGGTACGGCGCTGCGGGTCACCGTCGAGCTGCCCGACGGTGGCCGGATATTCGCCCAGGTCTGGATCGCACAGGTCGGGCGGATCCCGCTCCTGCTGCTCGACTCCGACATAGAAGACAACGGCGCTGCCGAGCGGAGTGTCACCGACCGGCTCTACGGCGGGGGAGAGGACCACCGGCTGCGTCAGGAACTGCTGCTGGGGATCGGCGGGGTCCGGGCCATCCGCGCGTACTGCACTCTCACCGGTCATCCGGAGCCGGAGGTCTTCCACACGAACGAGGGACACGCCGGTTTCCTGGGTATCGAGCGGATCCGCGAACTCACCGAGCGCGGCCCGGAGTTGAGTTTCGACGAGGCGCTCGAGGCCGTACGCGCCGGAACCGTCTTCACCACCCACACCCCGGTCCCAGCAGGTATCGACAGGTTCCCGCGTGGGCTGATCGAGGCGCATTTCGACACCTTTGGAGCCGGCATCCCGGTGGCCCGCCTAGTGGCCCTCGGCGCCGAAGAGGACCCGGACAAATTCAACATGGCGCACATGGGGTTACGCCTGTCCGGCCGGGCCAACGGGGTGAGCAAGCTGCACGGGCAGGTCAGCCGAGACATGTTCGCGAGCCTCTGGCCGGGCTTCGACGACGACGAGGTCCCGATCAGTTCGATCACCAACGGCGTTCATGATCCGACCTGGGTGGCCCGCGAGATCCAGGAACTGAGCCGGACCGGTGACTGGCCCGAAGCCCTTTCGGCACGAGACGTCTGGCAACTGCGCCGCGAGCTGCGTGGGCAGCTGATCACCGAGATCCGCCGCCGGCTGCGCGCTTCGGCGGCCGCGCGAGGGACCCATCCAGCCGAGCTGGCGTGGGTCGATTCGGCGTTCGATCCTGACGTACTGACCATCGGGTTCGCCCGCCGGGTCCCTTCGTACAAGCGGCTGACGCTGATGCTGCGCGAGCCCGAGCGCCTGCGTGCCCTGCTGCTCGACCCCAAGCGTCCGCTTCAGGTCGTCATCGCGGGTAAGTCTCATCCGGCCGACGAAGGTGGAAAGAAGTTGATCCAGGAAATGGTCCGCTTCACCGACGATCCGGAGGTACGCGGGCGGATCGCCTTTCTGCCGGATTACGACATCAGTATGGCGCGCTACCTCTACTGGGGTTGCGACGTCTGGCTCAACAACCCGCTGCGTCCGCTCGAGGCCTGTGGCACTTCCGGGATGAAGTCCGCACTCAACGGCGGCCTCAATCTCTCGATCCGCGACGGCTGGTGGGACGAGATGTACGACGGCCAGAACGGCTGGGCCATCCCGACCGCCGACGGTGTCGAGGATCCGACCCGCCGCGACGACCTCGAGGCAGAGGCGATCTATGACCTCCTGGCCAAGCAGGTGCTGCCGAGCTTCTACGGCACCGACGACGCGGGGCTACCCTCGCGCTGGATCCAGATGGTCCGGCACACGGTGACCACGCTGGGCCCCAAGGTCCTCGCCAGTCGCATGGTGCGCGACTACGTCACCGAGCTCTATGCCCCGGCTGCGACCGCCGTTGCGGCGTTCTCTCCCGACGGATTTGCTGCCGCCTCCGCCTTCGCTGCGTGGCGGTCCACGATCACGGCCGCATGGGACGGCGTACGGGTCGCCCACGTCGAAGCCTCCGGAGTCGGAGACATTCCCGAACTCGGGGCCCCCCTGACCATGCGCGCCCAGGTCGAACTGCCGGGCCTGTCACCCGAGGATGTTGCGGTCCAAGCGGTGTACGGGCGGGTCGACGATCATGAGCAACTGCACGACGTGACGACCAGCCCGATGCGGTTCGAAGGCAGCGACGGTGACCAGCACTGGTATGTCGGAGAGGTACCACTGACTCGCAGCGGCCCGTTCGGCTACACCGTCCGGGTCCTCCCGGATCACCCAGCCCTGAACGGGCCGGCCGAGCTGGGCCTGATCGTCACCGCAGCCAGCTGAGCGAGGCTAGTGCCCGGCTCAGGCCTGCGGACCCAGAGCGAAGGTGATGATGGTCCAGCCCAGCAACAGCCGGTCGCCCTCGTCCAGTCGACGCGCCACCCCGGAATCCAGACGGGTCCACTCGGTCGCCGACGCCGACGCGACATGCGTACCGTTCAGCGAGCCGAGGTCGAGAAGGTAGACCTCGCTACCCCGAACCTGAACGGCTGCGTGTGCACTGGACAACACGTTCTGCGAGTCCTCGATGACAATGGGGCGAGCCCCCCCGTTGACGACCAGGTCATGCTGTTCTGGCCGGCGGCCAAGCACCAGGTCATTGTCAACCGTGAGGGCTTTCCCGTCGTCGAAAAGCAACTGGGGCGTCGGCGTCGAGGCCGACCACATCTGGGTGGCACCCTGATCGTCATAGGAAGCTGCGGCCCCCGTGCGGGGAGGCTCCGATCCTGACTCCGGCGCCTCCGGGGCGGCCGCTGACGCCGCTGCAGACGAGGACGGGCCGACGCCCATCGGAGTTCGCACGGAGTCCCGATCATCGTCGGGTCCGAGGATCAGGAGTGCTCCGCCGCCAGGGACGACACCGGCGGTGAGGTCGGTGAGCGCGGCCAGCTCGGCCGAACCGCCGGCTGTGCGGGCATCGCGAGGCGGCCGACCGACGGCAATCTGCCCATGGCCACCGAAACCACTGGCCACCCAACTGCCATTGGTCGCTCGGCCGTCCACCTCGCGCTGGCCGTCGTGTACCCGCCCGTCGCCGCGCCAGAGCGCCGTCCAGCCAGATCCGTTGGGGACGGCAACGGCGAAAGAACCTCTGCTATTCGGAGCGTGGGCGGCCACGGCGCTGAGCACCCCGCTGGAGCCGGCACCGGTCAGGTGTGCACAGGAGACCAGGACTTCGGCGAGCTCGCGTTCACAGTCCGGGCCGATCCAGACCACCCCGGCGCCTCTGGCGACCAGACCGGGCCCCGGTTGGACCTCGCAGCGTTGCGACATGCCTGCACTCTAACGACCGGTGCATACACCCGTCATGGCGCTGCAATGACGTCGTGGACGCTGGCACGGCTGGCCGGCCACAGCGCTGGGTCGCGGTCGGCTTCACAGGCGCTGGTTTGATAGGGCAGGTGGGCAGGCATCGCGACGTCGATCAGGCCGCGGACTCACGAGACGGTACGGCCGATGTCGTGATCGAGATGAACGGTGTCAGCGTCATCCGTGGCGCCACCACGCTCCTGGACGACATCTCGTGGGCCGTCGAGCTGGACGAGCGCTGGGTGATCCTCGGTCCCAACGGTGCGGGCAAGACGACCCTGTTGCAGCTGGCCGCGGCCCTGCTGCACCCCACGAGCGGACAGATCCGGCTGCTCGGAGAGCCGCTGGGCCTCACCGATGTCTTCGAACTCCGTCCGCGGATCGGTTTCGCCAGTGCCGCCATCGCCTCCCGAATCCCACCCGGCGAGGTCGTCAGCGATCTCGTCGTCAGTGCTGGATATGCCGTGCTGGGGCGGTGGCGCGAGCGCTACGACACCGAGGACCTGGCCCGGGCTCTGCAGCTGCTCGATCTGATGGGAGTCGCCGGCTTCGCGGACCGGACGTTCGGAACCCTGTCCGAGGGGGAGCGCAAGCGGGTGCAGATAGCCCGAGCGCTGATGCCCAACCCGGAGATCATGTTGCTCGACGAACCGGCCGCGGGTCTGGACCTCGGCGGCCGCGAGGACCTGCTCGTCCGCCTGTCCACCATCGCAGAGGACCCTGACGCCCCCACGCTGATCATGGTCACCCATCACGTCGAGGAGATCCCGGTCTCGTTCAGCCATGCCCTGCTGTTGCGGGAGGGACGCGTCGTGGCCGCCGGCCTGATCCGTGACGTGGTGACCTCAGCGAACCTCTCAGACACCTTCGGCCTTCCGGTACGGCTGTCGCGTTCCGGGGACCGGTACTTCGCGCGCCGCAAGCGCGCCCCAGTCACCGGGTCGTAGGCAGCGGCAATCAACCCTTGCGTAGGTAAGGCTTGCCTAACTATTGTGCGTGAGCGGAGACCCCGGCCGGGGTCCTGCCGACATCTGGAGGTCTTGTGCGCAGCGTTTTCGGGTCTGGTACACGCCGATTCACCGCTACCCGTGGTGTGGTGTCCGGCGCAGTGCTGCTGGCTGCGCTCAGCGCGTGCGGTGAGAGCGGAGCCGGAGCCGATGGGGCCGGCGGTGATGGCGGCAACGACGCGCAGGCGTGTACGGCGGGAGAGGTCAGCTACGGCGAGGTCGACGAGGAGGTGGCAGCCGCCGAGGTCGACGAGGAAGCCCTGGTCGTCTACTCCGGACGCAGCGAGGATCTGGTCGCGCCACTGCTCGACCAGTTCACCGAGGAGACCGGGATCGAGTTGTCGGTGCGCTACGGCAACACTGCGGCGATGACTGCCCAGCTTCTCGAGGAGGGCGACCAGAGCCCGGCAGATTTCTTCCTCTCTCAGGATGCCGGTGCCCTCGGAGCTCTGGCCAATGCCGGATGCCTGGCCACCCTGACCGAGGAGACCCTCGCTCAGGTGGCCCAGACCTACCGTGCACCGGACGACACGTGGGTCGCCCTCACCGGACGGGCCCGGGTCATTGCCGTCAACCCCGATCTCGTCGCCGAGGCAGACCGGCCGACGTCCATCGACGACGTGCTGGACGAGCGCTGGTCCGGTCAGGTCGGGATCGCGCCGACCAACGCCTCCTTCCAGTCCTTCATCACCGCCATTCGGGTGCTCGAGGGCGAGGATGCCGCGCGGCAGTTCCTTGACGGACTGGTCACCAACGATGTCCAGACCTACGAGGGCAACGGCGACGTCCTGGCCGCCGTCGATTCCGGCGAGATCGCGATGGGCCTGATCAACCACTACTACCTGTACGAGCTGGCCGCTGAGGCGGGTCGTGAGAGCATCGTCGCCGAGAATGTGTTCCTGGACGACGGCGGGGCGGGCTCCCTGATCAACATCAGCGGCGCAGGTGTCGTCAGCGGAACCGACCGCGGCGAAGACGCTCAGGCGCTGCTGGATTTCATGCTCTCGGAAACCGCACAGAACTATTTCGCCGAGACCACCTACGAGTACCCGATGATCGAGGGAGTCGACCCACCGGCCGGACTGCCGACCTTGGAGGAGCTCGACGCGCCTGACCTCGACCTGTCCGATCTGGACAGCCTCGGTGAGACCCTCGAGCTGATCAACGAGGCGGGCCTGACCTGACCCTCGCCGACCTGCGGAATCAGCGCGGCAACCGGCTGCGCGGTCGGCGGCGCCTGCCGGTGCTGTTGACCGCTCCGGCTTGCCTGGCGGCGCTGATCGCACTCCTGCCGCTGGGCTATCTGGTCATCGTTGCTGCGCGCGCGGACCCGGCAGTCCTGTTGGCTCAGGTTGTGCGGCCGCGCAGCCTGATGCTGCTGGCGTCAAGCGTCGGCCTGGCAGCCACAGTCACCGCAGTGTCGGTGGTCCTCGGCGTCGGTGCGGCCTGGCTGATCGAACGTACGACGTTGCGCGGTCGCCGGATCTGGGCAGTCCTGGCCGCCTTACCGCTGGCGATCCCGTCGTACGTGGCCGCATTTAGTTGGATCGCGCTGCTTCCGGACATCACCGGTTTCACCGGCGCGGTGGTGGTGCTGAGCTTGTCCTGTTTCCCGTACGTCTACCTGCCCACCGCGGCGGCGCTGCGCCGCCTCGACCCCGCCATGGAGGAGACGTCGCGGTCGCTCGGCATCGGTCCGTACGCCACGTTCTGGCGAGTGACCCTTCCCCAGTTGCGTCCGGCGGTTGCCGCCGGTGCACTGCTCGTCTCGCTCTACACACTGTCGGATTTCGGCGCAGTCTCGATCCTTCGCTACGACACCTTCACTCGAGTCATCTTCACCTCGTTCAACGCCAGCTTCGACCGGACTCCGGCCGTCGTACTGTCCGGCATGTTGGTGCTGGTGACCGCGGTCATCGTGCTCGCCGAGGCGCGGACGCGAGGCCGAGCCCGCTATGCCCGGCTAGGCTCCGGGGCCGCGCGATTGGTAGCTCGAATCTCGATGAAGCGCAAGACTTTACCGGCCTATGGCGCCCTGGGCCTGCTCGGAGCTGCCTCGCTCGGCGTACCACTGGTGAGTATGGGTTACTGGCTCTCGGTCGGCCGGTCCGGGGAGTTCGACCTGCCGCAGATCGTCGAGGCGGTAGGCGGATCGTTGCTCCTGGCCGGAGGCGGGGCGGTGTTCACGATGCTGCTCGCCCTTCCGGTGGGCCTGCTGGCCGCGCGCCACACCGGCCGGCTCCCCGGATTGTTGGAGCGGGCCACATATCTCGGCCATGCGGTCCCGGCGATCGTCGTCGCGCTGTCGCTGGTCTTCTTCACGGTGCGCTATGCATTCGACTTCTATCTCAGTGTGCCGCTGGTGGTCTTCGCCTACGCCGTGCTCTTTCTCCCACTCGCGGTGGGGGCCGTCCGCGCCTCGGCCGCACAGAGCCCCCCGGTGTTCGAAGAGGTGGCCCGCTCCCTGGGCCGCGCCCCGCGCCAGGTGCTGCGCACGATCACCCTTCCGCTGGCCGCGCCCGGCATCGCAGCGGGTACGGCGCTGGTGTTCCTGGCGGCGATGAAGGAACTGACGGCCACCCTGGTGCTGCACCCGACCGGCATGGACACCCTGGCTATCCGACTGTGGAGCGAGACCTCCACCCGCTCCTATGCGGCTGCCGCCCCTTACGCTGCCCTGCTGATGCTGGTTTCCGTCATACCCACCTACCTGTTGGGCCGTGATCGTCGACGTACCGGCGACGACCTCCCCGAAGCGACTCAGGGGCACCCTGCGACGGTAGAGCCGAGCGGTCAGGCGCAAGCCCGAGACACACCTTGGCTGGGTTCAAGTACGTATCAATCCTCCCTCCATGCAGAAGCGGTGCACCGGTGAGTGCGCTCAGCGTGTCCGCAGTGGACAAGTCCTTCGGCCGTACGCCGGTTCTGCGTGGGCTGTCCCTCGAGGTGGCGCAGGGCTCGATCGCGGCGGTGCTGGGGCCGTCCGGTTGCGGGAAGACCACCCTGCTGCGGGTCATCGCCGGCTTCGAGGCGCCGGACGCCGGTGAGATCCGGATCGGCGGGCGAGTCGTGGCCGGTCCGTCCAGGCGGCTTCCCCCAGAGCGTCGGGCCATCGGTTTCGTCCCCCAGGAGGGCGCCCTGTTTCCGCATCTGAGTGTGGGCGGCAACGTCGGGTACGGACTCGGCCGTGGCGCCGGGGGCCCCAAGCGGGTGATGGAAGTGCTGGATCTCATGGGCCTTGCCGGCCTGGTTGAGCGGATGCCACATGAGCTGTCCGGAGGCCAGCAGCAGCGGGTCGCCGTGGCTCGAGCGATGGCTCCCCGGCCCGCCTTGGTGCTGCTCGACGAGCCGTTCAGCTCTTTGGATTCCGGGCTACGTCGGGAAGTCCGTGAGGTCGTGCAGACCGCGATGCGCGCCGATGGCGCCACTGCGGTCCTGGTGACTCACGACCAGGAGGAGGCGCTGTCCTGCACCGATCTGGTCGCGGTCATGCGGCAAGGCGGCATCGTTCAGGCAGCCGATCCGATCACCATTTATCGAGCCCCCCGTGACCTGGAGGTGGCCGAGTTCGTCGGGGACGCGGTCAGGATGGCGGCGCGCTTTTCCGGCGGCTTCGCCGAGACCGAAGTGGGCCGGCTGCCACTGCGTACACCGCTGCCCCCGGACGGCGCCGGCTTGGCGCTCATCCGCCCTGAACAGTTCGTGGTCACCAACCGCAACGGCAGTTCGGCACCGACGACCGAGTACGGGCCGGCGGTTGCCGCGACGGCCGGCCAGCAGTATTTCCTCGGTCACGATGCGCTCCTTGCCATTTCGCTCTCGTCGGGCGCCGTCGTCACTGCGCGGTCGCTGGATCCCGGCCCGGTAGGCGAGCGAGCGGTGTGGCTCTCGGTTCGCGGCCCGGTCAACGGCTACGCACGGGAGGGAAAGACCCAGCGCTTGTAGGCGGTGAACCGGATCGCGGTCCCGACCGCGATCGTCGCGACGTTGGTCAGCTGCAGGATCAGCGTGTCGGTTTGCCCGAGCCGGTACTGGACGATCCACAGGATCGCCAGGCTGACTACCAGCGTGAAGGCGTTGACGGCGAAGAAGATCGGGTATTCGCGGCGCAGACCGGTGCGAGCGCGATGAGAGAACGACCACTGCCGGTGCATGAAGTACGCCGTGGTCGTCGTGATGGAGGTCGACACGATCTTGGACACCAGAGCGTCCGCACCGACGACGGCGTACATCAACTGGAAGATCGTCACGTCCAGGGCGAAATTGATTGCGCCGACCACACCGAAGGCCGAAAGCTCTTTCAGCAGCACCCGCCAGGTGCCACGCACGGTCTCCTTGATCCCCGGTATCCCGGGCGCGGCCTCCACCTGCGCAAGCCTACGTCCGGCGAAATCGTAGGTCTGTGTCTGGCTAGGCTCGCTGAGTCAGGTGGAGGTCGCCCGGTAATCGCAGATGGAGGCTCGTGTGGCAGGTGGGGAGTTCGTGACCCTGGAGGTGGCCGACGGTATCGGGACCATCCGACTCGCGCGACCGCCGATGAATGCGCTCAATCGACAGCTGCAGGAGGAGATCCGCGGCTGCTCACTCGAGGCCGGTGCCCGTGAAGACGTTCGTGCGGTGATCGTTTACGGCGGCGAGAAGGTGTTCGCCGCCGGGGCCGACATCAAGGAAATGAGCTCGCTCGGTTACAACGAGATGGCTACCCGAGCCCATGAACTGTCGGGGTCTTTCAGTGCGCTCGCTGGCATCCCGAAGCCGACCATCGCCGCGATCACCGGCTACGCTCTCGGTGGCGGGTACGAACTCGCGTTGTGCTGCGACTTCCGGATCGCGGGAGACAACGCCAAGGTCGGTCAACCCGAGATCCTCCTGGGCATCATTCCTGGGGCCGGTGGGACGCAGCGACTCTCGCGGCTGGTCGGGCCGGCCAAGGCAAAGGACATCGTCTATACCGGGCGTTTCGTCGGCGCCGAGGAGGCGCTGGCCATCGGGATGGTGGACGTGGTCGTCGCCCCCGATGACGTGTACAGCACCGCCGTCCAGATGGCCGCGAGATTCGCCAAGGGTCCCGCGGCGGCCCTTCGGGCGGCCAAGGCCGCGATCGACGGCGGACTGGATGGTGACCTCGCCAGCGGATTGAAGCTCGAGAGCACGCTGTTCGCGGCCTTGTTCGCCACTGACGACCAGAAGATCGGCATGGAGTCCTTCGTCGAGAGCGGGCCCGGCAAGGCCACCTTCACCGGGCGCTAGGGGCGGTGATGAACCGGTGACCGGCGTGAGCCGAGCCGAGGTCGAGGCAGCTCGCCATGATCCCAAGCAGGCCAACGTCCTCTATCACGACTGGGAGAGTCAGACCTACGACGAGAAATGGTCGATCTCATACGACGATCGATGCATCAGCTACGCCGCGGACCGGTTCGTCGCGATCGCCGGACGGGAGGGCTGGCCGTACCCGCACGCTCTGGAACTCGGTTGCGGCACAGGGTTCTTTCTGCTGAATCTGATGCAGGCCGGAGTCATCGAACGTGGCAGTGTCAGCGACATCTCACCGGGCATGGTCGCAGCGGCGCTGCGCAACGCCGAGGGACTGGGGTTGGCTGTCGACGGCCGGGTCGCGGACGCGGAGTCCATCCCCTATGAAGACGACAGCTTCGACCTCGTTGTCGGGCATGCCTTTTTGCACCACCTCCCCGACGTCGGGCGGTCGCTGAGAGAGACACTGCGAGTGCTCAAGCCAGGCGGCCGGTTCGTCTTCGCGGGCGAGCCGACGAAGTGGGGGGACAAGGTCGCCCGCCGGCTCGGGCAGGCCACCTGGTGGGCGTGCACCCATGCCGCGCGACTGCCTGGGCTCGAGGCCTGGCGGCGGACACAACACGAACTCGACGACTCCTCGGAGGCGGCGGCTCTGGAAGCCGTCGTGGATCAGCACACGTTCGTTCCGGCCGACCTGCGCCGGATGGCCATTGCCGCCGGTGCGGTGGATGTGGACGTGCGCACCGAAGAGCTGACCGCTGCCTGGTTCGGCTGGCCGGTACGTACCTTCGAAGCGGCTGTGCCCGAAGGGAAGCTCGGCTACGGCTGGGCGAATTTCGCCTACCGTTCCTGGTTACGGCTCTCCGCAGTGGACAATCGCCTACTGTCCCGGGTCGTTCCCGGGGGCCTGTTCTACAACGCTCTGGTCACCGGCGTGAAGGCTGCGCCTGCCGAGCGGCTGCCCGCCTGAGGCCGATCGTGGCGCGGGCGAAGGCATCAATGATCAGCCGAAATCCATCCTTGAGGTGGCGCAGGAACGCCTCGGGTTCACCGAGGAAGGCACGCCAATTCCGGACCAGACCAAGCCCAGCCCAGCTGGAGGCTGACAGCTCAGGTGCCGTCGGGGTCTCGGGATTCGTCAGCGCCGCGGGCCTCGGCTCCGGTCTGACCGGCATATCCTTCGTCCTGCCCCGCCGTACGCCCCACGAAGACGCCGGATTCGCCTGATCCGGTGGTTGCTTCGCTGTCGCCCCCGTCTGTCTCCGGATCCCCTCCGGTCGGCCGTCCAGAAGCCTGCGCATCGTCGTTGGGGACGTCGGACTCGGCGCCACTCTGTTTGTCCACGGTTCTCCTTTCGCCGGCCGGGGTGCTGACGGCCCGAGCACTTGGCTACCTCAGGTTACCGTTCCGGTCGTGCTGAACCGGAAAGTCGCCTCCGCGGGCCGTGAGCCAGCTTTTCGGTTGCTCACCCCGACCTCGCTGCGGTGGGTGATCCGGCATCGGGCCTGGACGCCGTACTACCTCGTCCGGTATCTGCGCCTGCTCCGGGTTCGGATCAGCCAGCCTTCAGTCGTCTTGCAGGGCATGGTGTTTCTCGGTCGACGGGTTGAACTCGAAGCGCGCCCCGGCTATGGCCGGCTGATTCTCGGTGCATTCGTGCACATCGGCGACGACACCGCCCTGCGAGCTCATGAAGGGACCTTGCGAGTCGGCGACAAGGCGGTGTTCGGACGGCACACGATCGTCAACTCCTATCTGGACGTGGAGATCGGCCCGGGCGCCCTGATCGCGGACTACGTATATGTCGGGGACTTCGACCACCGCACGGACGATCTGGGCATGCCGATCAAGGACCAGGGCATCATCAAGGGACCCGTTCGGATCGGTGCCGGCTGCTGGTTGGGAATCAAAGCCACGGTGCTGCGTGGATGTTGCGTTGGAGACGGCGCCGTGGTTGGCGCCAACTCAGTGGTGACGCGGCACGTCCCGTCGTACACCGTCGTCGCCGGTGCGCCTGCACGGGTGATCGCGGATCGGCAGGCCGCCAGCGCGCAAGCGCGGCAAACGCGTGCGGCGCTGGCAGATATCGAGGTCAAGACTGCTCGTGCCGCCCGTGCTCACGCGTCCGACGGCGCCGACTAGCGTGGCATGACATGAGCGAGGCTCGAAACAACGTCGAAGGTCACGGTGGGGACCTGGCGCTGGCCGCTCTGCGCCGGTACGGCGTCGAGGAGTTGTTCACCCTCTCCGGTGCCCATGTCTTCCCGCTCTACGACGCGATGCACACCTCGGGACTTCCGATTCACGACGTCCGGCACGAAGCAACCGCGGTGTTCGCCGCCGAGGCGACGTCGAAGTTGAAGCGGCGTCCTGCGGTGGCCGCCCTCACTGCCGGTCCCGGAGTCACGAACGGGATCAGCGCCGTCACGACCGCACAGTTCAATGGCTCAGCCGTCATGGTCATCGGCGGACGGGCCCCCCACTTCAGGTGGGGCTCAGGGTCTTTGCAAGAGATCGACCATGTTCCGATTCTGGCCTCGATCACCAAGCATGCTGCCACCAGCACCAGCGTCGATGCGATTCCGGACGACGTGGATCGCGCCATGCAAGCCGCCCTCTCAGGACATCGCGGGCCGGTCTTCCTGGACATACCGATGGATGTCTTCTTCAGCCGGGCGGAGGTGCGGGCTCCCTCGGGCAACCCACCGTCACGGCCGGCGGCCGATCCCGACCGGATCGCCGAGGCCGCCCGTGTTCTCGCCGAGGCGCAGCGGCCGGTGGTGCTGGCGGGGACCGACGTGTACGCCGACGGCGCCTGGCACGAACTCGCCGAAGCCGCGCGGGCGTTGCGGCTTCCCGTGTTCAGCAACGGGATGGGCCGAGGTTGCCTGCCCGCAGACGACGAACTCGCCTTTTCCCGAGCCCGTCGCACAGCCTTCCAACAGGCCGACGTCATCGCCGTGATCGGAACTCCTTTGGATTTCCGGCTTGGTTTCGGTGACTTCGGAGCAGCCCGAGTGGTGCATATCGTGGACGACGAGAGCCAGCACGCACCACATCTCAAGGCATCGGTGCGGGTCAGCGGTGACCTGCGGGCCGTGCTCGGCGGGCTGGCCGAGTACGGCGGCACCCGGGCCGATCATGAGCCCTGGCTGCTGACTCTGCGCGAGGCCGAGATCGCTGCTCGGGACAAGGAGGGGGCAGCGCTCGGAGCCGACTCCGACCCTGTGAAACCCAGTCGGGTGTACGGCGAACTCCGCAAGGCCCTCGATCGGGACGCGGTCGTCATCTGCGACGGGGGTGACTTCGTCTCCTACGCGGGGAAGTACCTCGACGCCTACACCCCGGGGTGCTGGTTGGATCCGGGTCCGTACGGCTGCCTTGGTACCTCGATGGGCTACGCGATGGGCGCCCGGCTGTCCCGTCCGTCGTCTCAGGTCTGCGTGGTGCTCGGCGACGGGGCAGCAGGGTTCTCGCTAATGGACGCCGAAAGCCTTGTCCGACAGCAACTCCCGGTTGTCATTGTGGTCGGGAACAACGGCATCTGGGGGTTGGAGAAGCACCCGATGCAACAGCTGTACGGCTACGACGTTGCCGCGGACCTGCAACCCGGCCTGCACTACGACCAGGTCGTCAGTGCGCTGGGCGGCGCGGGGGAGACGGTGATCAAGGCCGTAGAGATCGCTCCGGCGCTAGCTCGCGCGTTCGAAGCCGGCGTGCCGTACGTCGTCAACGTGCTGACCGATCCAACCGATGCCTATCCGAGGTCCTCCTCCCTGGCCTGACGCGCGCCACAAGTTGATCATCAGAACGGTGCGGGTTCGGCGACTGTTGCGGTGCCAATGGACATGTCGCCGTCACAAGGCGATGAGGCCGGCGTCGGTCGGACGGAAACCGCAGCGCTCGAGGTAGAACGAACGCAGGTGCTCGTCGAAGTCGACGTGCAGCCATGAGCAGCCGGCTGCCCGCGACTCGCGCACAGCGACCGCGACGAGCTCCGCCCCGACTCCCTGTCGCCGCACACCCTCGGCCACGAGCGTGTCGAGGATGAACGCATGTACTGCGCCGTCCCAGGCCACGTTCACGAACCCGACGAGTTCACTGTGTTGCCGAGCGCAGGCCCAACCGAGGCTGTGCTCGTTGACCTGTCTCCACCAGTCGTCGTCCAAGGCGCGATGGCCGAATCCTTCAGCATGCAGGGCGTTGATCACAGCGTTGTCGAAGTAGCCGCGCCATTCGTAGGTGATCATCGGCGCAACGGTACGAGCGCGCAATCGTCGTGGGAATCGGTTTTATCGAGCTGCCGATGTCGGGCGATACACTTGACGGCTGTCTATGGCCAAGGAGCGCTTCATGGACACCGATCCGGCCCTGACCGAGCGCATCGTGAGCACGCCTGAGGAGCTTGATTCCGCCTGGATCGATGGTCCACCGGTAGCGAGCGGGCCGATCGTCATCGCGGACTACGACCCGGAATGGCCCGAACTCTATACCCGTGAGCGGGACCGGATCTGTGGCCTGGTCGGCGAAACGGTGGTGTCGATCGAGCATGTCGGTTCGACCGCGGTTGCCGGTCTCGCGGCCAAGCCGGTGATCGATATCGATCTGGTTGTGCCGGATTCAGCGGACGAGAGTGCCTATGTGCCACGTCTGGAATCAGCGGGGTACCGGCTCATCATCCGGGAGCACAACTGGCACCAACATCGACTCCTGAAGGGTCCGGACACCAACATCAACCTGCACGTCTTCTCGCCCGGCAGCCCCGAGCTGATTCGGCACGTGATCTTCCGCGACTGGCTACGGATGCATGTCGAGGATCGTGATCTGTACGACCGCATGAAGAAGTCCCTTGCCGACGGGCAGGTCGACGACATCAGGGCCTACACCGACGCCAAGGACGCGGTGATCGACGAAATCTGTGCTCGCGCCTTCGCCGCCGCACGCTAGAGCTCTCACAGGAGTCTCGCGTCGAGGTGTCCCCATGGGCCGTCGAGGCGTTCGCATTCGCGAGTGAGCTCGGCCGCGCGTTCCGGATGGGTGTCCATAGCTGCCCGCAATCGGTCGAAGCGCGCCGCATGCGTCGCGATCCGGCTCCGGGCGTACTCCGTAGCGGAGTTCTTGCTGACCATGAAGGCCCAGTCACTGGCCAGCGCCAGATAGGCCTCACGGCACAGCTGGTCGAGCGCAGGATTCCGTACCAGTGATCGGTGAGAGTCCACTGTGGCCAGTAGCTCCTTGCCCAAAGACTCGCCGGCTTCGACGATGCCAGCCACCTGCGGGCCGGCCCAGACCCGCCAGTCCTTCCCGCTACCCCAGGACGAGGCCACGATCTCGACCGGGGCGCCGACATGGCCGGCTTCCTGCGCAGCCTGCAGGGTGCTGACCTTTACGCCGGCCAGCGGTAGCAGGCGGAGGACTTCCTCCAGCCAGACCGGTCCCTCGAACCACCAGTGACCGAACAGTTCGGTGTCGTAGGCGGCCACAGTCATGGCTCTTCGCCCTGTCGCGGCAGCCAGATCGAGCAGCCGTCGGCGTAGGACGCCGACGAAATCACCCGCATCCCGTCGAGCCATCGCATGCGCGGCAACCGGATCCCAGGGAGCCTTGTCCTGCGGCGCCGTCCGTCGACTGGTCACCCGTGCTGGCCGGAAGCCCGAAGCGTGGTCGAAAGTGTGGAAGTCGCGGTAGGCGGCATTTCCCGGATATCCGGACTTCGGCGACCACACCCGATAGGTCACCTCCAGGTCGCGACCAAAAGCCAGGACGTCCGAGTCGCCGATGGGGTGCGCCTGCGCCGTACGTCCATGCAGCGCAGGGCCGTCGACCAACAGCCGACTCACGCCCTCGGAGGCGTAGGTCTCTTCGAGCCCTGGTCGGTACCCGCACTCCGGCGCCCAGATACCCGTGGGTCGAAAACCCCAGCGGATCCCGGCGTCGTCCGCGCCGGTCGACAGGCAATGCGCGACCAGCCGATCATCGAGCAGCGGCAGGAAGGGGTGCGCCACCGGGCCACCGAGTAGTTCCACGATGCCGTCGTCGGCCAGCCGTCGAAGGATCGGGGAAGCACCGCGCAGCCAGCGGGCTTCGACGTCGGCCAGACACTCCACGGCCTCGCCGTACTCGAATCTGCCGAGTCCGCTCAGTTGCCGATCGTTGTTGGCGGTGAGTTCCTCAGCGCGCAATGCCCAGTTACCGGCCCACCGGTGGATCTCGGCCAAGCAGTACGAGTCGTCGAGCATCGCGGCGACCGTCGGCGTGATGCCGAGGGTCAGGAGGTTGCGATGTCCTTCGCCGGCCAGCCGCTCGCATACCGCGATCACCCGGCGCCAGGAAGCGGTGAATGCCTGATGCAGCCACTCCTCGCCGACCGGCCACGCCCCGGCATGGGCGACCCACGGAAGGTGGGTATGCAGGACGAGGCAACAGGTTCCGATCCCGTCGGAAGCCGCTCCGGTGACCAGACTCACCCCCTCGTCGCTCAACTCCAGCGCTACTCGTCGGTAACATCGAGCGCAGGATGCGGCGCGGGCGAGCCTGCCAGACTGCTGAACCGCGACACAGACATGTCAGTTAGTCAATGCGAACAAGCGGACAGGGAGCTCGTAGGGATGAACCTCGTCGTCCTGGTGAAGCAGGTACCTGACTCAGGCAGTGAGCGCACGCTCGATTCCAGTGACAACACCGTGGCCCGCGCTTCGGCCGACAACGTCATCAACGAGATGGACGAGTACGCCATCGAGGAGGCGCTCAAGGTCAAGGAGGCGCATGGCGGCGAGGTGACAATCCTGACCATGGGTCCCGAATCGGCGACCGACACGATCCGCAAGGCCCTCTCGATGGGCGCGGACAAGGCGATTCACGTGACCGACCCTGCCCTGCACGGCTCCTGCGTGATCGCTACCAGCGCGGTGCTGGCCAAGGCACTGGGCACCCTCGAGTGGGATCTGGTGCTCTCCGGTGCGCAATCCACCGATGGTGGACTGACGATGATGCCGGCATTGCTGGCCGAACGACTCGGGGTGGCGCACTTGTCGGGAGCCCGCAAGCTCACGGTGGACGGCTCCAAGCTGACCGTCGAGCGGCAGACCGACGGAGGGTACTGGACCATCGAGGGTCAGACGCCGGCCATCGTCAGCACCTGGGACACCATGAACGAGCCCCGGTACCCCTCCTTCAAGGGAATCATGGCGGCCAAGAGCAAGCCGGTCACGACGCTGAGCCTGGCCGACCTCGGCGTGGACGAATCGGAGGTCGGCCTGGCCGCGGCGACCAGCACCGTCCTGGAGTTCGCCAGCCGGCCGCCCAAGGGCGCTGGCCAACAGGTCAAGGACGAGGGAGACGGCGCGACCAAGCTCGCCGACTTCCTCGCATCGAAGAAGTTCGTCTGAGGGCGGGGAGCAGCGCAGATGTCTGAAGTGCTGGTTCTGGTCGAAGCCGTGGCCGACGGCGACAACATCGGCCTCAAGAAGGTCACCCTCGAGATGCTGACCGCCGCGCGGGTGCTGGGCGAGCCCTCGGCGGTCGTCGCCGGCGCGTCCGGTACGGCGGCCGCGGTCCAGGACCGGCTGGCAGAGTACGGCGCCGCCAAAATCTATGTCGCGGAGTCCGACGACATCGACAACCACCTCGTCGCACCCAAAGCCGAGGTCCTCGCTCAACTCGTCGCCGACAGCGCCGCCACCGCGGTGCTCCTGCCGAGCACCCAGGAGGGCCAGGAAATCGCCGGGCGGTTGGCTCTGAAGATCGGCAGCGGGCTGCTCAACGACATCTCCGAGGTCGACGCGGACGGCACAGCCACCCAGGTGGTCTTCGCCGGTGCGGTGATCGTGAAGTCCAAGGTGGCCAAGGGGACTCGATCTACACCGTCCGTCCCAACTCGGTAGCTCCCGAGGCCGCTCCGGGCGCCGGTGAAGTGATCGCCGTGGACGTTGCGATCAGTGACGACGCCAAGAAGGTGACGGTCCTCGATCGGACCGTCGAGTCCGGCGGCGGCCGCCCGGAACTGACCGAGGCTTCGGTCATCGTCTCCGGCGGTCGCGGGGTCGGCAGTGCCGAGAATTTTACGCTGATCGAAGGGCTGGCCGACTCCCTCGGTGGCGCGGTCGGGGCATCGCGTGCAGCGACCGACTCCGGCTTCTATCCGCACCAGTACCAGGTCGGGCAGACCGGAAAGACGGTGTCACCGCAGCTGTACCTCGCCGTCGGGATCTCCGGTGCGATCCAGCACCGGGCCGGCATGCAGACCTCGAAGACGATCGTGGCGATCAACAAGGACAACGAGGCACCGATCTTCGAACTTGCTGACTTCGGCGTCGTGGGCGATCTCTTCCAGATCGTTCCGGCGCTGACCGAGGAGATCACCAAGCGCAAGGCCTGAGCGCGCGCGAAGCGCGCCCGGATTCTTTTCTGTACCGCCGCCCCTGTACGGAACGAGCCCCGCGGCCCTGGCCGGGGAATGGGCGCCGCCATATCGCGGGCGGTATATGTCGGTCGGCGGTTAGGCTTCTCAGCGACATGACCTATCTCGACCATGCCGCGACGACGCCGATGCTGCCAGGTGCAGCGGAGGCGATGGCGCAGCAGCTCGGCGCCGTCGGCAATGCATCTTCGCTGCATGCCTCCGGACGGGCCGCGCGGCGCGTGGTGGAGGAGTCGCGTGAGGCGATCGCCGCCGCCCTGGGAGCAAGGCCCTCCGAGTTGATCTTCACCTCCGGCGGTACGGAGAGCGACAACCTCGCCGTCAAGGGAATCTTCTGGTCGCGCCGGGAGTCCGACAGCCGTCGGCGGTTGATCATCAGCCCCACCGAGCACCACGCCGTTCTCGATGCGGTCGAGTGGCTGCACAAGCACGAAGGCGCGCAAGTCTGCTGGTTGCCCACCGACTCGCACGGCAGGGTCTCCGTCGATGCGCTGCTGGCCTGCATCGAGGAGGACCCTGACGACGTCGCGCTGGTGAGCATCATGTGGGCCAACAACGAGGTCGGAACGGTGAACGACATCACCGCGCTGGCACAGGTGTGCACTCCGTTCGGCATCCCGTTGCACACCGACGCCGTCCAGGCGGTCGGCATCCTGCCGCTCGACGTCACGGCCAGCGGTGTGGATGCCCTCACCATGACCGGCCACAAGCTCGGCGGCCCGTACGGGGCAGGCGTTCTCATGCTCAGTACCGACGTCAGTGCGACGCCCCTGTCCCACGGAGGTGGCCAGGAGCGCGACGTACGGTCGGGAACCCTGGACACTCCGGCTGTACGCGGGCTGTCCGTCGGAGTGCAGGAGGCCGTGGTCGGCCGAACCGAGCGCGCGGCGCGCCTCGCCGCCCTCAGGGATCGGCTGGTCGACGGGATCCAGGCCGAGATCCCGGATGCTGTGCTCAATGGATCCCCAGTGGACTCGGTCGTGGCCGGCGGTCCGGGGCGGCTGCCCGGCAACGCGCATCTGTCCTTCCCCGGCTGCGAGGGAGATGCGCTGCTGATGCTCCTGGATGCACGGGGGATCGAGTGTTCAACCGGATCCGCTTGCAGCGCAGGAGTTTCACAGCCGAGCCACGTCCTTCTCGCCATGGGCGCAGAGGTCGAACGGGCGCGCGGCTCTCTACGCTTCTCCCTCGGTCACACCTCGACCGAGGCCGACGTGGATCACCTCCTCGAGGTCATCCCGGCCGTCGTCGAGCGGGCGCGGCGGGCCGGCCTGTCCGGCGCCCGTCGCTGATCGCGCTCGGAGTGAGGCAGCTGGCATGAACGTGATCGCCGCCATGAGCGGTGGCGTCGACTCCGCCGTTGCTTCCGCTCTCATGGTCGAGGCCGGGCACGCGGTCACCGGAATCCATCTTGCGCTGGCCAGCACGCCGGATGCTTCGCGCATCGGATCGCGGGGCTGCTGCACCGTGGCAGACGCCAACGACGCCCGCCGCGTTGCCGACGTCCTCGACATCCCGTTCTACGTCTGGAACCTCGCCGACCGATTCCGGGCTGACGTGGTGGACGACTTCGTGGCCGAGTACGCCGCCGGACGTACGCCGAATCCCTGCGTACGTTGCAACGAGCGGATCAAGTTCGCGGCGGTCCTCGACCGTGCGCTAGCGCTCGGCTTCGACGCCGTCGTCACCGGCCACCACGCCCGCCTCGACGCCGGCGTCCTGCGCCGGTCGGTCGACGTGGGCAAGGACCAGTCCTACGTCCTGGCCACCCTCACCGATCGCCAGCTGGGACTGGCCGTGTTCCCGCTCGGGGAGATGACCAAGGACCAGGTCCGGCAGGAGGCGGCCCGTCGCGGACTATTGGTAGCCGACAAGCCGGACTCCCACGACATCTGCTTCATCGCCGACGGCGACACCAGGGGTTTCCTCGGCAAGCACCTGGGCGCCCGAATCGGTGACGTGATCGACGACCAGACCGGCCACGTGGTCGGCCAGCACCACGGAGCTCACGGCTTCACAGTCGGGCAGCGCCGGGGATTGAGCCTGGGAGTGCCGGCGGCCGACGGGAAGCCGCGCTACGTCCTGTCAGTGTCGGTCGCCGACAACACAGTCCGGGTAGGACCCGGCGAGGCCCTCGAGATCGGCTTCATCGGTACCGGAGCGCCCGTCTGGCACACCGACGTCGCGGTGGGGGAACCGCTCGACTGCATCGTGCAACTTCGTGCCCACGGGATGACCAGCCCAGCCACGGTCACGCCCTACGAGCACCGCACCGAGATTGCGCTGCATCGTGGACAGCGCGGGATCGCCGCCGGCCAGACCGCGGTGTTCTACGGCGGAGCTGATGCAGACGTCGTTCTCGGCGCGGCACGAATCGAGACAGCCGATCGGGTGCTGACCGACACGTCGCCCAGGTGACGGCCAGCCCACCACGGTCGGTTTGGCCGCCGGCGACGGGGATCGGATCCCTTCCGGGTACTGATCCGGTCGTCGCCGTTCGGCAGGTGCTCGACGCGCTGCCGGACGGTCCACATCTACCCGAACTACCCGAGCGCGGGCCGGGTGCGGACCTGATCGGCCGGGGTGCCGGCCTGCTGCTCGATCTGCCGGTAGACCTGCAGCCCAGCGGCTGGCGGTTCGTACCCCGGTCCGGCATGGATCTCGGCCGCACGCGAGATCTGTGGGCGCGCGATCTGGACGCCCTCGCACAAGAGGCCGGCGACTACCGCGGCTGGTTCAAGCTCCAGCTCGCCGGGCCATGGACTCTCGCGGCCGGCGTGGAACTACACCGAGGGGACAAGGCGGTCGCCGACTCGGGGGCGACGAGGGACATCGCGCAATCATTGGCCGCTGGTCTGGCCGCGCACATGGCCGAAGTCCTCCGAGCGATCCCGCACGCCGAACTCGTCGTGCAGCTGGACGAGCCGAGCCTGCCCGCTGTGCTGCGCGGTGGGGTGAAGACGGCCAGTGGCTTCGGTCAGCTCGACGCGATCGAGGAGCCGGTCGTCGAGTCCGGCTTGCGAACAGTGCTGGAGGCCGCCGGTGGAACGCCCACGATCGTGCACTGTTGCGCGGGCGACACACCGATCGAACTGCTCCGTCGGACCGGACTGACAGCACTGGGTCTGGACCTGAACCTGACTTTCGATCAGGACGAGATGGGGGTGGCCATCGAGGCGGGGACGGCTCTGATGCTCGGGGTTGTACCTGGTACGGACTCTTCCTTGCCGTCGCCCCTGGAGACAGCCGATCGGCTTCGGTCCTGGTGGCGCCGGCTCGGGTTCGATCCGGAGGACCTGCCCGGTGCGATCACCCTGACCCCGACCTGTGGGCTGGCCGGTGCGAGTCCGGCCTACGCAGCTGCGTGCATGACGCACCTGCAGGCAGCGGGCCGCGAACTAGCCGCCGGCTGAACCTGAGACGGGAATGGGTGCTGAGCCGAGGTCTGACCGGCCGGATAACGTTTGCCCGTGGCTACTCCCGAGGGCGCGGTGACCCCGTCCGGCGACGAGATTCCGGCTGAGAGCCGGGCGGGGCACGCGGAGCTCGTGCGGGAGTTGGACGAGCACCTGTTCCGCTATCACGTGACGGATTCACCCACGATCAGTGACGGCGAGTACGACGCCCGGATGGCCCAGTTGCGCCAGATCGAGAGCGCTCACCCCGGCCTGGTGACCCCGGACTCTCCGACCCAGAAGGTGGGTGCGGTCTATTCCACGCTGTTCACGCCGGTCGAGCACCTGGAGCGGATGCAGAGCCTGGACAACGCTTTCACCGAGGACGAACTCGCCTCCTGGGCCGCACGCGCCGAGCGGGAAGGGGCGACCGACCCCACCTATCTCTGCGAACTGAAGATCGACGGACTCGCCATCGCCCTGGTCTACGAGAGCGGCCGGCTGGTCCGGGCAGCGACCCGTGGGGACGGCCGTACGGGGGAGGACGTCACCGCCAACGTCAAGACCCTGGACAACGTGCCGAGCACCCTGACCGGCAGCGACATCCCGGAACTGATCGAGGTCCGCGGGGAGGTCTACTTCCCGGTGGAAGGGTTCCGGACGCTGAATGAGAGCTTGGTCGCGGCCGGCAGGGCACCGTTCGCCAACCCGCGCAATGCCGCTGCCGGTTCGCTGCGGCAGAAGGACCCCAAGGTCACCGCCGGCCGGCCGTTGCGGTTGTTGCTGCACGGTGTCGGGATGCGACGGGGCGTGGAGTTCGCGCGGCAATCGGAGTCCTACGAGGTGCTGAAGTCCTGGGGACTGCCCACGAGTGACCGGTACGAGACATTTCGCGCCCTGGCCGGGGTCCACGACTACATCCGGCGCTACGGGCATGACCGGCACAGCGTCGAGTACGAGATCGACGGGGTCGTGGTGAAGATCGACGAGATCGCGCTGCAGCGGCGGCTGGGTTCGACCAGTCGCGCGCCGCGGTGGGCGATCGCGTTCAAGTACCCGCCCGAGGAGGTCAACACCAAGCTGCTCGACATCCGGGTCAACGTCGGGCGGACCGGGCGGGTCACGCCGTACGGCGTCATGGAGCCAGTGCTGGTGGCCGGCTCCACGGTCAGCATGGCCACCCTGCACAACGCCGCAGAGGTGCAGCGCAAGGGCGTGCTGATCGGCGACACCGTGGTGCTTCGCAAGGCCGGAGACGTGATCCCGGAGATCCTCGGGCCGGTCGTGGCGCTACGGGACGGTTCGGAGCGCTCTTTCGAGATGCCGAGCCGTTGCCCCGAATGCGGGACGACACTGGCGCCACAGAAGGCCGGTGATGCCGACATCCGATGCCCCAACGCCAGGTCGTGTCCAGCTCAACTGCGGGAACGAATCTTCCACGTCGCCGGTCGCGGCGCCTTCGACATCGAGGTCCTCGGGTACGAGGCCGCCGTGGCATTACTGGACGCCGGTCTGGTCCAGGACGAGGGCGACATCTTCGGATTGGACGAGGACCAGCTGATCCGTTGCCCGCTGTTCACCAAGAAGGACGGCACGTTGTCAGCGAACGGGAGCAAACTCCTGGCCAACCTCGCAACGGCCAAGGACCGTCCGCTGTCGCGGGTCCTGGTCGCCCTGTCAATCCGGCACGTCGGCCCGACCGCAGCAGCGGCACTGGCTCGCGAGTTCGGGTCGATCGATGTCCTCGTCGGCGCCTCGGAGGAGCAGCTGGCCGCCGCTGACGGTGTCGGATCGACCATCGCACAAGCAGTTGTGGAGTGGTTCGGTGTCGACTGGCACCGCGAGGTCGTGGAGAAGTGGCGGGTGGCCGGCGTGCGCCTGGCCGAGGAGCGCACCGAACAGGGACCGCGTCCGCTCGACGGCCTGGCGGTCGTGGTCACCGGATCGCTGCAGAACTACAGCCGGGACTCAGCCACCGAGGCGGTACAAGCTCTGGGAGGCAAGGTGACCGGATCGGTGTCGAAGAAGACCGACTTCGTCGTGGCCGGAGACAATCCGGGCGGTTCGAAGTACGACAGAGCGATCGCGCTGAAGGTGCCGATGCTGGACGAGGCCGGCTTCCAGACCCTGCTCGATCAGGGTCCTCGCGCTGCTGCCGAGGTCGCCACCCCCAGCCCAGATTGAGCCGGGCGTGCTCAGGCCTCGACGGTGGCTACCGTGGCCGCGATGCCGACGAGATGGGCCAGGCGTAGAAGTTCCGAGCGTAAGAACGGCGGACCGCCGGCGCGGCCGACCAGCACGACCTGGCAAGGATCGCCCATCGGCGCTCCCATCATCTCCGTGCCGAGCGAGGAGAAGATCGTTGGGACATCGTCAGCTTCGGAGTCGAGCAGCATCGGTGCTGGCATGGGGCACCAGGGCATGGACGCAATCTCGTCCTCCACGATCTCCGGAGCAGCACCGCTGGCGGCGATGACCGCCGATCCGCGCCAGTACGATGGCGGGCAGCCGACCAGCAGCGCCCAGCTGGCTCGGAAGATCCGGGGCAGTTCGTCGGCCAGCAACTGCGTCACACCAGACCCGGAGCCGGCCAGCGCCTCCACCAGGGCAAGCTCGCGATGGGTGTCCAGCGTCCCGGAGAACGGCCGGAGCGACTCGACCGACACGCCCTCGACCGACCGGGCAGCTGTGATCAGTCCGTCTGGCAGCCGCTCGGGGGGTAACTCGACGACGATGTCGTCGACCGCCTCCCCGCCCGCGCGCTGAACGACGTCGATGCTGACGATGTCCGCGCCAGCGGCGCCCAGGGACGTCGCCAGGGCACCCAACATGCCTGGACGATCCGGTACGACGACGCGCAAGAGATATGACATGGCAGGGGCAACAGTGCCAGAAAGATGATGAACGATGCGATGACGTGGCGTTACGTTCGGGCTACAGCCCGATGCCCCGCACGCCCGGGATGCCACGGTGCCAGCGTTCGGCCGCTTCGATAAACTCGGGTCGAACCCGGCCGTCCTACGGACCTCATTCGTGCCGGGCCGTCCGTCCGTCGAATCATCCGCGCTGAGGAGCTCAGCCCTGCATGACCGCCACCGCATGACCGCCATCTCCCGCGATGACGTCGCGCACTTGGCCCACCTTGCCCGGCTGGCGGTCACCGAGCAGGAACTCGACCTCTTCGCCGGACAGCTCGACGTCATCCTCGCCTCCGTCGCTCATGTCGCCGACGTCGCCGCCGACGACATCCCGCCAACCACCCACGCTGTCCCGTTGACCAACATCACCCGCCCGGACGAGCTCGGGCCGTCCCTGCATCCCGATGACGTCCTCGCCGCAGCACCCGCTGCCGAGGGAGGGCGCTTCCGGGTGCCCCGCATTCTGGACGAGCCGGCATGACCGGCAGCTCAGCATCGGTAACGTCCGCTTCGGCGGTGGAGATCGCAGCCCTGATCGACACTGGTGAGGTCAGTGCCGTCGATGTGACTCAGGCCCACCTGGACCGCATCGACTCCGAAGACGGTGCGCTGCATACCTTTTTGCAGGTGGACACCGACGGTGCGCTCGCCGCTGCTCAGGCCGTCGATGACCGGCGCGCCGCGGGGAAGAAGTTGGGGCCGCTGGCCGGTGTCCCGCTGGCCCTCAAGGACGTGGTGGTCACCAAGGGCCTGGAGACCACCAGCGGGTCCAGGATCCTGGCGGGTTGGATTCCGCCGTACGACGCGACCATCACGACCCGGATCAAGGCGGCCGGGATCGTAATTCTCGGCAAGACCAACATGGACGAGTTCGCGATGGGGTCGTCCACGGAGAACTCCGGTTTCGGCCCCTCGCACAACCCGTGGGATCTCGACCGCATCCCCGGTGGGTCGTCGGGCGGCTCCAGCGCGGCGGTGGCCGGCTGCCTGGCACCGCTGGGGATCGGCACGGACACCGGCGGATCGATCCGGCAGCCTGCCGCGGTCACCGGCCTGGTCGGGCACAAGCCGACGTACGGCGGAGTCAGCCGGTACGGCCTGATCGCATTCTCCTCCAGTCTGGATCAGGCCGGGCCACTCGGCCGTACGGTCCTGGACACGGCGCTGTTGCACGAGGCGATCGGCGGTCACGACCCGGCCGACTCGACCTCCATCCCGGTGCCGATGCCGCCGGTCGTCGCCGCGGCGCGCGCAGGTGCCGGTGGCGACCTGAGCGGCCTGCGGATCGGTGTCGTCCGCGAACTCGGCGGTCAGGGGTTCACCGACGGGTACGAGCCGGGAGTCCTGTCCAGCGTGACAGAGGCCATCGACGTGCTGGCCGGGCTGGGCGCGGAAATCGTCGAGGTGTCCTGTCCGCACTTCGGGTACGCACTGGCCGCCTACTACCTGATTGCGCCCAGTGAGGCGTCGTCCAACCTGGCTCGCTTCGACGCCATGCGGTACGGCCTGCGCGTGGGTGATGACGGCGTGCGCGGCCTCGATGAGGTGATGGCCCTGACCCGTCAGGCTGGCTTCGGTGCAGAAGTCAAGCGCCGGATCATGATCGGGACGTATGCCCTGTCGAGCGGCTATTACGAGGCGTACTACGGGCAGGCGCAGAAGGTCCGTACGCTGATCAGTCGAGACTTCGCCGCGGCTTTCCAGAGCGCCGACGTGCTGGTCTCGCCGAGCACACCCACGGTCGCCTTCCCGCTGGGCGCACGTACGGATGACCCGCTCGCGATGTACGCCGCGGACCTGTGCACGCTGCCGGCCAGCCTGGCCGGCACCCCGGCCATCTCGGTGCCCTCCGGACTGTCCGACGGCCTGCCGGTCGGATTGCAGATCATGGCACCTGCCCTGGCCGACGATCGCTGTTACCGGGTAGCCGCTGCCGTCGAATCCGCGCTGGATTCTCGCCGCGGACATCCCCTGTTACAGGAGGTGCCAGTCAGGTGACTGATCACCTATGAACCCCGCCGTCGTCATGAGAAGCGCGTACGGGCTCGCCGCCTTTGTCCTGCTGCTGGGGGTGATGCTGTTCCTGACCACCGACCAGACGGTGTTCCTGAGCTTCGCCGTCGTCGGAGCGCTGACCGGGCTGGCCGGCTATCTGAGCACCCGCGGCTCCTCTACCGGCACCGGATCGGACGTAGAGTGATCCGCACATCACAGGTTGACGAATGGTTGGGGAGGGACACGCATGACCACCCAATGGGCCGGCTTCGATCCGCGCACCCAGGCTGCATCTCCAGTTCGTCCCTCTGCCCGCACCCTGCCGCCGCTGCCGCCGCTCCCTGCCCCGTCCGATACCCCCGCGCCGCAGCCGGGATTCCAGCCCGAACCCCCGACCCCGCGGGAAATGCTCGTTCAGCGGATGGTCGGGGCTGCGTTGATGCTCGTGCTGCTGTCGGTCACCGGCTTCCTGTGGAACCTCGACTGGCTCTTCCGGGTCCTGTTCACCCTGTACACGGGATTGGTCGGGTATTGGTTCTGGGATCTGTTCGTCAGGCACCCCCGGGCCTGAGCACCGCCGCCGAGGCGCGCAGCCGGATCCGCCTGGAGGTGCTGTGACGGCCACCGCTGCGATCACCGTCGATGACGTTGTTGCTCGCTATGACCCGGTGATCGGCTTGGAGACCCACGTCGAGCTCGGCACGGTCTCCAAGATGTTCTGCGGTTGCCCGACCGAGTTCGGCGCCGAGCCCAACACCCAGACCTGTCCGGTGTGTCTCGGCCTGCCGGGTGCGCTTCCGGTCGTCAACGTGAAGTCCATCGAGTCCACGATCCGGATCGGGCTGGCGCTGAACTGCACGATTTCCGCGTGGTGCCGCTTCGCCCGCAAGAACTACTTCTACCCGGACATGCCCAAGGACTTCCAGATCAGCCAATACGACGAACCGTTGTGCACCGACGGCTACCTCGACGTCATGGTCGACGGCGAACCGTTCCGGGTCGAGATCGAACGGGTCCACCTGGAGGAGGACACCGGCAAGAGCCTGCACGTCGGAGGAGCCACCGGTCGGATCCACGGGGCCGATCACTCGCTGGTCGACTACAACCGGGCCGGTATCCCGTTGGTGGAGATCGTGACCAAACCGATCCCCGGGACCGGCGGACGGGCGCCAGCCGTGGCGCGCGCGTACGTCACCGAACTGCGGGAACTGCTCCGCGGGCTCGACGTCTCCGACGTACGGATGGAGCAGGGCTCGATGCGCTGTGACGTCAACACGTCGCTGGCGCCCAAAGGCGCTGCCGCTTGGGGTACTCGGACCGAGACCAAGAACGTCAATTCCCTGCGATCGGTGGAACGTGCAGTCCGATCGGAGATGATCCGGCAGTCCCACGTGCTTGATGTCGGTGGCCGGATCGTGCAGGAAACTCGACATTTCCACGAGGACACCTCCTCGACCACGTCGGGCCGGAGCAAGGAAGAGGCCACCGACTACCGCTACTTCCCCGAGCCCGATCTCGTTCCGGTGGCACCGGACCCGGCCTGGGTCGAGCAGTTACGGGCGGCGCTTCCCGACGCCCCTTCGGTCCAGCGGGGTCGCCGGCAGGCCGAGCTGGGCCTGTCCGACGACGAGATGTCCTGGCTGGTCAACACCGGGGCACTGCAACTGTTTGCCGAGACGGTCGCGGCCGGTGCTTCGGCTGCCGATGCCCGCAAGTGGTGGCTCGGGGATCTGACCCGCCGAGCCAACGCAGAGGAAGTCGAGCTGGCCGACTTGGCGGTCACGCCGGCCCAGGTTGCGTCGGTGGCGCGTTTGGTCGCGGACGGAAGGATCAACGACCGGCTGGCCCGGCAGGTTCTGGATGGCGTGCTGGCGGGGGAGGGTGACCCGGAACAGGTAGTCGCCGCTCGTGGCCTGGCCGTGGTCAGCGACAGCGGGGCACTGGATGCCGCCGTGGACGCAGCGATTGCGGACAACCCCGAAGTCGTCGCCAAGATCCAAAGCGGAAAGGTCGCCGCCGTAGGGGTGCTACTGGGATCGGTCATGAAGGCCACCCGCGGCCAGGCCGACGCCGCTTCGGTGAAGGCCATGATCGCCCAACGACTCGGCGTCGAACTGTAGTCGCGAGTTCAGCCGCCGAGGAGAATGTTCTCCTGGTACTCCACGCTGTCATTGGCGGCCAATTCCTCGTCGATCTGCGCCGCCTGGAGCGCAATTGCCAACACGAGTTGGGCTACATCGGGTGGTGGTGTCACTGTCGGGTCGATGAGCGCGAGTGCTGGATTGATCACGCCGGCAAGCGCAGCGGACAGTCCATCCAACTCGTCATTGGGGGTGCCCGGTGCTAGGACGATGGTCCCTTCGCCTGAAATGGTGAGTGTCGGAGGAAGCGCACTCTGGTCGAGCATGCCTGTAGCCAGCATCGCTTCTGCCACCGCACTAGTCTGTGCGAAGGTCTGCTCTGAGGTCGTCTGCGGTGCTTCGAGGATGGATTCGGGCTGCCCTGCAGAGCTGCCTCCCGCTGCCGCCTCCGAGATCACCGAAGCGACGAGTTGTGCGAATCCCTTGGCCACCGGGTTCGGCATGGTCGAGGCCAGCGCCCCCAGACCCTCCGCAAGCATCGTGTCGGCGCGCTCTTCGGCATCATGACGGTTGCTCGTGATGTCCATACCAGCGTTGGTAAGCCCAGCCTCCACGATTCCTCGCAAGCGACCGGTTTGGGCGGCGACCTCAGATGCTGAACCGGGATCGGCCGCGTAGCCAGCCAACTGCTCGTCCTCGTAGGCGTACATCGCAGCTGCCATGCCCGCACCGGCGACGGGATCGGTACCTAACAAGGTGGTGAAGCGAACTCGGGTCAGAAAGTCGAGGGTGTCCACCCCGGTCCCGGTGTCCTGGTCGCCTTCCGACGGTTCCGCCGCGGCAAAATCAACGACGAATGCGCCGAAACTGCGTGCCAGAGATTGGGTGATCTCGGGATTGACCTGGCCCAGCGAGGATTGCTCCGGCACTCCGGATGTTCCTACCCCATCCATGAAAGCGGCGAATTCAGCGTCGCTGGCGACGATCTCAACGATCGCTCGCATGGCTGTCTCGGCGCGAGCGATCTGGTCAGGGCTGCCCTCCGTGGCCCAGCTGGGGATGAAGTCGGTGAGTTGTCCGGCGCTCTCCCCGTCGTCGGACCACTCGAACCCGTAGACGTCGGCGAAGAACGTCTTCGGGGCGTAGCTATCGGGCATGTCTTCGCCAAGTATCAGGTCGTAGGTGGCTTCGTCGTTGCGGGCGACGACGTGCAAGAACGTGCGCCCCATCGAGTCGACATCTGCAGTCAGGATCTCGACGGTGTCGTCGAGAAAGAAGTATCCGGCGTCCGCACTGAGGCGGATCAGGTCCTGGGTCGTCATCGCGAGGCGGTGGCTCAATCCGGTGCCGGCCTCGACGGTTGAGTAGTCCAGAAGCTCTGCCAGCTGCCCCAGTTGGTCGATGTCGCTACCGACGCCGATCATGGGCGGGCTGGTTGTGGGGCTGAGAGGTTGGGTCTCGATCTCATTGCCGTCCAGTGCGTCCCGGACCCAGGTGGGCAGACGTGCGTACCCGCCGCCGCCCGGACCACTACGCGAGAGAACGAGCATGCCGTTCGCTGAGGCTGCGGTCAGCGCCGCGACCACTGAGGAGTCCAGCCCACCGACGGTGTGAACACTGTACGAAGGAGGGCTGTCGTCCTCAGTTCGGGAGGTCGGCGCACTGGTCGTGTAGGTGAACGACGAGCCGGCAAGGTAGTCCGGCAGTTCGGTGATCCGTTCACCGACGGTTTCATAGAAGGCGGCCAAGAAGTCGATCTCGGCGGGAGTGAGTTCCTGCCCAGCCTGCGCGCGGCTGAGGATGGCGGCAACGTCGGCGAGGGCTTGAGTCACGGCTTGCGGACCGGCGGCACCGTCCAGCCCGTCGATGACTGTCGTCCCCGCCGTGACGCCCTCAGTAGCCGACACCGGAGGCGGTGCGAATTCTGGCCACAAGGTCATGGCGCCCCAGCCGAGGTGAGACACGACGAGCACGAGGTTCTCCGCGGTCGGGCCCTCGCGGAACATCCGAGCCTTCTCGATCACCCTGTCTTGAAATTGCTCCCAGAGCACGTGGCCTTCGGTGACGAAGCTGTCCAGGGCGTGCTTTCGGGCATCCGCCACGGCCACCCGATTCTCCAGGCGCAGCCGCTCGGCCTCTGCTGCTTCCGGAAGAGGCCAGAGATTCGGAGTCGGCGGCACGCCGAAGTCGTCGATCCCGGCGAGCTCCCAGCGGTAGAGCAAGTCATTCCTCGCAGCGATGAATGCGTCGACATCATCGGCCCACGCACGACCGACCGCGTACCCGTACTGGGTGCCTTCGACGGCGGTCTCCAAGGCGCCCGCGTTGTCTCCGATCTGAGCCGCGACCGCTGGGGACACGACCTCAGAGAAGGACAGCGCCACCTGGCTCAGAACCGAATGCACAGCGTCTCCGTGACCCAGCAGCACGCCGCTGATCGACTGAAGTCTCTCCGCTCTACGCCGGATCTCGTCGGGATCGGCATCGGTGTCGGTCGGATGGAAGTCGGTGGTCATCCTCGCCGTCCTGTTTCACACGCCATCTCGTCGAACCGCCGTCCGGTTTGAACCGCCGTTCCCCGAGACGCTAGGACGAACCGACCGCAGGCAGCGGGAGTTATCCACAGGCCGTCCAAGCCCCGGCACTGACGGGCTTACCGTCTGCACCAGCGACGACGAAGAGGAAGGGCCGAGGGTGGGTGCAGACGGGGTGGGTGTCGACCCGACGTCGGCTGAGCGGTCAGGCGGAGAGGTGGAAGGCTTGGCCCAGCGGTACACCGATATCAGCACGAGGTTTCAGACCGAGATGTTGCTGCTGAGCGATGCCAGTTGGAGTGAGATGCCGGTCGTGAACGGCGCTCTCGATTACTGCGCCGACGTCGTAGGTCAGCTCACGGCGCTACAAGCCCACACCAGCACGTTGGGCACCAGTGCCGTCGAGGGGGCGGCAGCAGCTCGCCGGGCCGATGACGAGATCGGTGCTGGGTTGGGTTCGATCTACGCGGCTTGACCGTCGGCCGGCAGAAGTCAGGAGGTGCCGCCTCCGCCGCCGCCGATGGGCGGCGCCAGGATGCGCAGCACTCGATCGTCGTCCTCGGTCGGTGTCCCGACGCCGTCCCGGTTGCTGGTCGTCACCCACAGCGCTCCCTCGGCGTCGAAGACCAGGGTGCGCAATCGGCCGTACGTGGTCGTCAGAAATTCCTGTAGTTCGCCCAGTGCGGCGTACTGCGCGTCCAGCTGGCTGACGTAGATGCGCTGACCATCCAGCGCCGACAGTGCGATCGAACCGCCGGCCAGCGCGCAGCCGCCGAGACCGTCACCCGGGGGGTCGATCTCCAGGATCGGATCGTTCGCACGCGAGTCAGCGCGGGGCCAGCCGTACTCCTCGTCCTCGACCAGGACGTTCACCTCGTCGGGGCCCCCTTCGATCACATCGGTCCCGAACATCTGTCCGTCCGGCCCCAGGCACAGCCCGGTGACGTTGCTGTGGCCGCTGGTGAAGATCGCCTCCGGCCCGGCCGGCTCGCCGAAGATGTCCATCCGCAGCACTTTTCCGGCCAGATTCTGTTCGTCCTCGGCCAGGTCAGCGACGCCGGTGTCGCCCGTTCCGACGTAGAGCGCGCCGTCGACGCCGAAGATGAGCGCCCCGCCGTTGTGTGTTGCGCCCCTGGGGATTCCGGTGAACACCGGATTGGGTGAACCCCCGATCGGAAACTTCACTACCCGGTTGTCTTCTGGGGTGGTGACGTAGGCATAGAGCAAGCGATCTTGGTCGTACGTCGGTGAGAGCGCCAGTCCGAGCAGCCCGCCGTCCCCGGTCACGTCCAGGCCAGGAACCACCATGAGTTCCACCGGTGGCGAGGCGTCGGGGAAGACCTGCAGGATGCGTCCGGTGTTGCGTTCACCGACCAGGGCACTGCCATCGGTCAGGAGGACGAGTCCGGTCGGCAGTGACAACCCGGTCGCGACGACGTTGGAGTCCCCGCCCTCACCGTCCGGTCCGGGTTCGCCTGGCGGTGGCTGGTTGGGGCTCGGATCCTGCGGTGGCGCCATTACCGGTGGCGGTCCCTCGGGCTTGACGACCCACGCCCCGGCTGGGCTGTAACCATCCGAACAACCGGTCAGCGCCAGGATGCCGAGGCCGCTCATGGCTATGGCACGTCTGATCCGCGACGGAGGACTGAAAGCAGTCCGGGGAGCGCGCCAGCTCGAACGGGTCACCCCAGCAGCCTAGGTAGATGACCCGTTGCAGGCGTGTGAAGTGCGGCCCGGCATCGCGGCCACTTAGGCTGCTGGATCGTGACTCTCGAGGTGCTCCTTCCCAGCGATGGCGCGGCACAGCGGCTGGCCGAACATCCCGATCTGCGTTGCCACGTTTATACGGGAACGGGTGAGGTCACGGACGAGGGGCGCAACTCAACAGTGTGGGTGCCGCCGTTCCTGGCCTCACTGGATGTCGCCGGCGTGCTTGCCCAGCTGCCCCGGCTCGAGGTGATCCAGCTACTCAGCGCCGGCGCGGAGCGATTCGTCGAGCACGTCCCGGACGGCGTCGTTCTCTGCAACGCTCGAGGTGCCCACACCAGCGCGACCGCGGAGTGGATCGTGGCCGCGATGCTCGCCTCGATCCGGCACTTCCCGCGGTTCCTTGCAGCCCAACTCCGAGGCGAGTGGGACAGCCCGAGGAACGACGAGTTGGCCGGCCGGCGCGTCCTCATAGTCGGCGCAGGTGACATCGGCCGGGCGGTCGGCCGGCGACTGGCGGGGTTCGACGTCGAGCTGAGTTACGTCGCCCGCACGGCTCGGGATGACGTCTCAACAGTCAGCGAACTGCCCGACCTGTTGCCACGCCATGAGATTGTCGTGTTGCTGGTCCCGACGACTCCGGAAACTCGTGGTCTGGTCGACGCCGAGTTCCTTGCCGCGATGCCGGATGGCGCACTCCTCGTCAACGCTGCCCGCGGGCCGGTCGTCGACACGGATGCGCTGCTCGCCGAACTCACCAACCGGCGCCTGCACGCCGCGCTGGACGTCACCGATCCCGAGCCGTTGCCAGAAGGCCATCCGCTGTGGTCAGCGCCCAATTTGTTGTTGACCCCGCACATCGCGGGCAGCGTGCCCAGGGCCGGCGAGCGGGCGCTGGCCGTCGTGGCTACTCAACTCGAACGACTGCTGGCCGGTCAACCCCTCCAGAACGTGGTCAGCGGCGCCTACTGATCGGCCTGCGCTTGCGGTGCTGCGCTGACGGCCAGAGAGCAGTGCAGCTTGAACGACCGGATCGGAGGGTGTGGCGCGCCCCGCCTCGGTGTTGTTTCCCGATCGGCCACCATCATCAGATGGCAGCCCGCCATCATCGAGGTGGCGGTGACCTCCGCGGCAGTCCGCCGCAACGGCTTTCACCTGGGACCGGGGTGACTAAAGTGGTCAAAGATTCTCAAAGTAATTCTGCCGCAGCGACTTTCAGCGCCTGAGAATGTCAGACCCGGTGTTTAGGGTCGGGGTATGAGTTCGCTGCTGGCCACGGCAGGGCCGTCGGTCCTGGACCGGGCCCGCGACGTGCTGACCGAGCCTGCGAGCAGCGGCTCTGGGCCCAGTCCGACACCCAGATCATCGAGCGGGTGCAGGCGGCGCTGCGGGTCAAGGCGCAGGCCGACGCGGTGCTGCTGGCCACGATCGGTGAGGTCGAAGCCCGCGGACTGGCCCGCTCCCGCGGTGCATCCTCGACCCGGGCCTGGCTGCATGCAGCTCACCGGCTGGACCCGGCCGAGGCGTCGATGCTGGTCCGCACCGCCGCCTCCCTACGGGCCGGTTTCGAGGAGACCGGAGTCGCGTTGGCCGCCGGGCAGGTGAACCTGGGCCAGGCGCGGGTGGTCATCCGCTCCGTGACCGACCTCCCCGCCGACCTCGACCCCTGCCTGGCCACCGCCGCGGAAACCCTGATGATCGGGCACTGTCAGAGCTTCGACCCCAGCAGCCTGGCGCTGATCGGCCGTCGGCTGGCCGAATGCATCGACCCGGACGGCACCCAAGCCCGCGACGAGAAGAAGCTTCCAGAGCTGGAGAAGACCGCGCACGGCAAACGCGGCCTCACGATCAGCCCGGACAAGACTGGAGCCGGGCGGTATGTCCGCGGTTACCTCGACACTGAGGGCGCGGCGATCATCACCGCCGCCCTGGACGGGCTGTCCGCGCCGATCCTGGACACCGCCGCCGGAGCGAAGGACACCCGCAGTCCGGCGCAGCGCCGCCACGACGCCCTGATCGAACTCGGCCGCCGGCAACTGCAGTCAGGCCAGCTGCCCGCCACCGGCGGGATCAAACCCCGGATCATCATCACCATCCCGGCGAGCTCCCTGCAGAACCCTACCGGCGCAGGACGGCTGAACGACGGGACCGTGCTCTCCCCGAGCCTGACCGGTTACCTGGGCTGCGACGCGGACATCATCCCGTGCTTCCTCGACCAGGACGGGAATCTGATCAACCTGGGCCGGGCTCGAAGGCTGTTCACCGGCCCGGCCCGCACCGCGCTGGAAGTCCGGGACCGGGGGTGCGCGTGGCCGGGTTGTGATCGGCCGCTGTCCTGGTGTCAGGCCCATCACATTCTCGGCTGGATCAACGGCGGTCGAACCGACCAGAACAACGGCCTGCTGCTCTGCGGCTACCACCACCGCGAGATCGAACACGGCGACTGGGGTGTGTTCATCCACGCCGGGCGGGCCTGGTTCCGACCACCAGCCTGGATGGACATAGACCAGCGACCGATCCTCAACCCCATGCACCACCCACCACCGACGTAACGGTGATTCGGAGCGCACGGGCTACGAGACGCCTGTGAGCCGAGAGTGCAGCGCCACCAATTGATGTTCGTCGACACCGTTCGATCGCAAATACGAGGCGGCGCCTGCGTACCGGCTCTCGAGGTGATCCAGAAGCGTGAGCATCGTCGCCGGCTCCGTAGCCTGTCCGCGCCGCATCATCTTCCGAGCGTCAGGGTCGGCCTCGGCGGACAGCGCGGCGGAGAAGCGCGAGGCCAGGTGCCCGGCGCTCGCGGCATAGTCCTCGGCGATCTGGTGACGATCGACGCCGGCAATCGCCAGAGCCAGCGCGATCACGATCCCGGTCCGGTCCTTGCCCTCGGCACAGTGGACGCCAACAGGACCCGACGGCGCCGACACGATCGCGGCGACTGCAGCCGCGATCCGAGGACCGTTGTGATCAGCGCTGGCGCAATAGATTTCGCCGGTCGTCCCAGTGGCCCGCAGCTCGGCCAACAGCTGTGGTTGGATACCCAGGACCCCAGGATCGAATAGCGGAATGCAGCGGTAGATCTCCTCGTTGACGAACGGATGCGGCGCCGCGTGCGGCGCATCGGGCTGTCCCTCGCCGAGGAAGCGCAGATCGATGATCCGGCTCGCCACAGCGTCGAACGGCCTCGACTCCGCTCGGCGTCAAGTGACCCAAGCTATCCGCCCGCAATAGCACATTCCACCTGATCCGACCGCCACCGACCACGGGCAGGCCGCCGACGTCCCGGGCGTTGAGGCAGCCCTCCCACTCCAGGAGCGGCCGCCGGTTCACCGGGTCAGGCACCGTCCTCGACGGCGGCGGACAGGCCCAACCGCCCGCCGGTCGCCGCGTACAGCCGCGGCAGGTCCCGTACTCGCAGATTGGGCAGGCGTACGGCACCGCCACCCACGGTGGCCACCGAGAGTTGCTGGCCCTTACCGATCAACACCCCACTGATCCGCGCCCACGGGATGCGTACGGATCCGAACAAGGCGCGCACGACCAAGCCCGCATCATCGACATCAACACCGCTGCGCAGTGCGTAACAGATCCAGGCGACGGGCAACAGCAGTACCGGTAGCAACCAGGGACTAGCGGTAGCCAGCGGAAGCGCGCAGACAACGGCAACCACGGCCGGAATCAGCGAGATCCGGTTCATCTGCAGTCGCACAACCGTCTGGCTCATCAACCTCATGCTGCCATCCGCGCACCGGGCGCTTCCGCGCTCGCCTAGAGTCCGCAGGCGTGAGCACGACTACCGAATCGACGACGAATCCCCCCAAGGCCAACGTCCTCAAGCCGCGCAGTCACGAGGTGACCGACGGATACCAGCGCGCCCCCGCCCGGGCCATGCTGCGCGCCGTCGGCATGCGCGACGAGGACATGGCCAAACCGCAGATCGGCATCGCCTCCTCCTGGAACGAGATCACCCCGTGCAACCTCTCGCTGGACCGGTTGGCCAAGCGGGTCAAGAAAGGCATCCGTGCGGCCGGTGGCTTCGGGATGGAGTTCGGGACGATCTCGGTCTCCGACGGGATCTCGATGGGGCACGAAGGGATGCGTGCCTCCCTGGTCAGCCGCGAGGTCATCGCCGATTCAGTGGAGACCGTCATGTTCGCCGAGCGTTTCGACGGTTCGGTCCTGCTTGCCGGCTGTGACAAGTCGTTGCCCGGCATGCTGATGGCCGCGGCCCGACTCGATCTTGCGGCAGTCTTTCTCTACGCCGGGGCCACCATGCCGGGCAGGCTCCATGACCGCGACCTCACAATCATCGATGTCTTCGAGGCTGTCGGGGCCTGTGCACGTGGGCTGATGACCGAGGCTGAACTGACCGAGATCGAGAAGGCCACCTGCCCCGGCGAGGGTGCATGCGCCGGCATGTACACCGCGAACACGATGGCCAGTGCGGCCGAGGCACTGGGCATGTCCCTGCCCGGTAGTGCTGCCCCACCGGCCATCGACCGCAGACGCGACGACTACGCCGTCGCTTCGGGCGAGGCCGTCGTCGGGCTGCTGCAGCGCGGCATCACCGCCCGCCAGATCATGACCCGCGAGGCTTTCGAGAACGCGATCACTGTCGTCATGGCACTCGGCGGATCGACCAATGCGGTGCTGCACCTGCTGGCCATGGCCAAGGAAGCCCAGGTACCACTCACCCTGGACGACTTCAATGTCATCGGTGACCGGACGCCGCACCTGGCCGATGTCAAGCCGTTCGGCCGGTACGTCATGTCCGACGTGGACCGCATCGGGGGAGTGCCCGTCGTGATGAAGGCGCTCCTGGATGCTGGTCTGCTGCACGGTGACTCGATGACTGTCACCGGTACAACCGTGGCCGAGAACCTCGCCCACATCGATCCTCCCGACCCCGACGGCGAGATCATCCGCGCGCTGAGCAACCCGATACATCGCACCGGCGGTCTGCTGGTGCTGCGCGGATCCCTGAGCCCGGACGGTGCCGTCGTGAAGTCGGCCGGCTTCGACAGTGACGTCTTCGAGGGCACTGCAAGAGTGTTCGAGGGTGAGGCCGGAGCCATGGCGGCGGTCAGCGACGGCACCCTGCAGACGGGGGACGTCCTCGTCATCCGGTACGAGGGTCCCAAAGGCGGACCCGGCATGCGCGAGATGCTCGCCGTGACTGGGGCGATCAAGGGTGCCGGCCTCGGCAAGGACGTCCTGCTGCTCACCGACGGACGTTTCTCCGGCGGTACGACCGGCCTCTGCGTCGGTCACGTCGCCCCGGAGGCGACCGACGGCGGACCGATCGCGTTCGTCCGAGACGGGGACCGGATCCGGCTCGACATGTCGACTCGGACCCTGGACCTACTCGTCGACGAGACCGAACTCGCGAGCCGACGTGCGGGCTGGACCCCCCCGCAAACGCGATACCCGACCGGCGTGCTCGGCAAGTACGCCAAGCTGGTCGGCTCGGCAGCCGAGGGCGCCGTCTGCGGCTAGCTCGGTGCGAGCAGCAGGATGACACATCGGCCCGATGAGCCAGCATCGTAATCCGGTGGTGGCTGCTGCGCTGAGCGCCGATGATGGTGCGCATATCCATCGACATGTTCACCGACCCCGGCGCCGACCCACGATCAGACCCGCCGGCTCAAGCCGACGAGGCCACGACGTTGGTTGCCTTCCTACGCTGGCAGCGCGACACACTGGAACTGAAATGCTCCGGTCTCGGTGCCGCCGACCTAGCCCGTCGCGCAGTGGAGCCCTCCACGATGTCGCTGCTCGGCCTGGTGCGGCACATGGCCGAGGTCGAGCGCGGCTGGTTTCGACGGGTGATGGCCGGCCAGGAAGCGCCGCCGCACTTCTACTCCAAGACCGACCCCGACGGAGATTTCACCGGGGCAGTGCCCGACCCGGAGGTTGTCGCGCAGGCCTGGAGCACCTGGCGGGCCGAGGTCGCGTTCACCGAGCGGTTCGTGGCGCAGGCGCCGGACCTAGACGTCACCGGCAACGATCCTTGGCGCGGACCGATCTCGCTGCGCTGGGTGCTGGTGCACATGGTGGAGGAGTACGCCCGGCACAACGGCCACATCGACCTGCTGCGCCAGCGCCTCGACGGGGCGGTGGGCCAGTAGCCGACGAGTCGGGGTGCGACGGGGGGTTTGACTCCAGTGTCTTCATGCGTCAGGCTGAGGACGTGCCATTGTTTTCGTACCTCGTAGTAATCACTTAGCGCGCGGTCCGCTCCGGACCGACGCGCTCACCCTTCGTGCTCTGCACGAAGGGTTTTTTGTTGCCGTCAGCCACGTTGCCACGAGAGTCACCGACAGGAGCACCGACCATGAGCACCGATCCCATCGACGACACGAGCTGCACCGGCGCACAGAGCCTGGTCCGCTCCCTCGAAGCGGTCGGCACCGACGTGGTGTTCGGTATCCCGGGTGGCGCGATCCTTCCGCTCTACGATCCGCTGTTCGACTCCACTGCCGTCCGCCACGTCCTGGTCCGCCACGAGCAGGGTGCCGGCCATGCCGCGGAGGGATATGCCCAGGCCACCGGCAAGGTCGGCGTCTGCATGGCCACCTCTGGGCCGGGCGCGACGAACCTGGTCACCCCGATCGCCGATGCACACATGGACTCGGTACCGATCGTGGCCATCACCGGCCAGGTGCCAAGCGCGTCCATCGGCAGCGACGCGTTCCAGGAAGCTGACATCTGCGGCATCACGATGCCGATCACCAAGCACAACTTCCTGGTGACCGATCCGGCCGACATCCCATCCACGGTTGCAGCGGCCTTTCACCTCGCTGCGAGCGGGCGGCCCGGCCCGGTCCTAGTCGATGTGCCCAAGGACGTTCTCCAGGCGCGAACCACCTTCAGCTGGCCCAGCCGGGTCGACCTGCCGGGTTACCGGCCGAACCTGCGTCCGCACGGAAAGCAGGTACGCGAAGCGGCCACGGTCATCACCCAGGCGAAACGCCCGGTGCTCTATGTCGGCGGGGGCGTGCTGAAAGCCCACGCATGCGCAGAGTTGGCCCAGCTGGCCGAACTCACCGGCGCCCCGGTCGTGACGACCCTGATGGCCCGCGGCGCATTCCCGGACAGCCACCCGCAGAACCTCAAGATGCCCGGCATGCACGGCAACGTCGCGGCAGTGACGGCATTGCAGCGCAGCGACCTTCTGATCTGCCTCGGCGCACGATTCGACGACCGGGTGACCGGCAAGTTGTCCACCTTCGCCCCCGGCGCCAAAGTCATCCACGCCGACATCGATCCGGCCGAGATCTCGAAGAACCGCCTCGCCGACGTACCGATCGTGGGGGACTGCAAGGAGACGATCGCCGCCCTGTACGACGCCCTGGCGGCTGAGTTCGCCGCCGGCCGCAAGCTTGATCTGACCGCCTGGTGGCGCCAACTAGACGGCTACCGGGAGACCTATCCGCTGGGCTACGAGTGGCCCGACGACGGAGAACTGGCCCCGCAGTACGTGATCGAGCGACTCGGGGCGATCGCCGGTCCGGATGCGCTCTATGTGGCTGGCGTGGGTCAGCACCAGATGTGGGCTGCCCAGTTCATCAGCTACGAGAAGCCTTACACCTGGCTGAACTCAGGTGGCCTGGGAACGATGGGGTACGCCGTGCCGGCGGCTATGGGCGCCAAGGTCGGCCGGCCTGAGGCGACCGTGTGGGCCATCGACGGCGACGGTTGCTTCCAGATGACCAATCAGGAACTTGCAACCTGCGCGATCGAGGGGATACCGATCAAGGTAGCCATCATCAACAACGGTAACCTCGGCATGGTTCGCCAGTGGCAGACGCTGTTCTACGACGGTCGTTACTCCAACACCGGCCTGGGCACCCTGCAGACCGAGCAGACCCGCCGGATCCCGGATTTCCTCCTCCTCGCTGAGGCACTGGGTTGCGTCGGGTTGCGGTGCGAGACAAAGGCAGACGTCGACATGACGATCGAGAAGGCCATGGCGGTCAACGATGCTCCGGTGGTCGTGGACTTTTGCGTCGGTCAGGATGCCCAGGTCTGGCCCATGGTTCCGGCCGGCACCAGCAACGACGAGATCCTCGCCGCGCGCGACGTGCGCCCGGAGTTCGACGAGTCCCAGGTCTAGGAGCGGTAAACCATGAGCAGACATACGCTTTCGGTCCTGGTCGAGAACAAGCCCGGTGTCCTCGCGCGGGTCTCGGCGTTGTTCAGCCGTCGCGGGTTCAACATCGACTCGCTGGCCGTGGGCCCGACCGAGAACGCGGACCTGTCGCGCATGACCATCGTCGTGAACGTCGCCGCCCAACCGCTCGAGCAGGTCACCAAGCAACTGAACAAGCTGATCAACGTGATCAAGATCGTCGAACTCGATGACGACGCCGCAGTCCAGCGTGAACTGCTCTTGGTGAAAGTCGCCGCATCCCTGGCAGATCGCACGGTCGTGCTGCAGACCGCCGAACTGTTCCGGGCTCGTGTCGTCGATGTCAATGCCGAGAGCGTCACTCTCGAGGCCACGGGTGCGCCGGCCAAACTCGAGGCCCTGCTCGAGGTGCTCACCCCCCTGGGTATCAAGGAGATGGCACAGTCGGGAGTCGTGGCGATGGCCCGCGGTCCCCGTTCCATTGCTGGCGCGGGCCCGTTGCGCGCGGTGGACCGCGCGTCGTGACTCCTCTGGCCGTACGGCATCACCTGCACGCCCTTGACCACTCACACCGACCCAACGAACTCCCGAGAGGACACCTGCGTTACATGGCTGCCGAGATCTATTACGACGACGATGCCGACCTGTCTGTGATCCAGGGACGGGTCGTGGCCGTCCTGGGCTACGGCAGCCAGGGGCACGCGCACGCGCTGTCGCTGCGCGACTCCGGCGTCGACGTACGCGTCGGACTGCCCGAAGGCTCGAAGAGTAGGGCCAAGGCCGAGGCCGACGGGCTGCGTGTCATCACTCCGGCCGAAGCCTCCGCAGAAGCTGACGTGATCATGATCCTGGCCCCGGACCACATCCAACGCACGCTTTACACCGAGTCGGTGGAGCCCAGCCTGCAGGACGGTGATGCGCTTTTCTTCGGGCATGGATTCAACATCCGATTCGGCTACATCAGTCCACCGTCCAATGTGGACGTGGCTATGGTTGCGCCGAAGGGACCCGGTCATCTCGTGCGTCGTGAGTTCTCGGACGGCAAAGGAGTTCCATGCCTCGTCGCCGTCGAGCAGGATCCGTCAGGCAACGCCCTGCCTCTCGCGCTCTCCTATGCCAAGGGAATCGGCGGGACGCGGGCTGGAGTAATCAAGACCACTTTCACCGAGGAGACCGAGACCGACCTCTTCGGAGAGCAAGCTGTCCTATGTGGAGGGTTGTCGGCGCTGGTCGTAGCCGGATACGAGACCCTGACTGATGCGGGATACCAGCCCGAAATCGCCTACTTCGAGTGCTTGCACGAGCTCAAGCTGATCGTCGACCTGATGTACGAGGGCGGAATAGCCAAGCAGCGCTGGTCGGTTTCGGACACGGCAGAGTACGGCGACTACACCTCCGGTCCGAGAGTCATCGACGCTCACGTCCGCGAGACCATGTCCGGACTGCTCGCCCGGATCAAAGACGGATCCTGGGCCAGGGACTTCATCGCCGACCAGGACGCCGGAGCCCCGGACTTCAAGGCAAAACGCGCGGCCGCTGAGGCGCACCCGATCGAGTCCACCGGACGCGACCTGCGCGGGCTGATGAGCTGGGTCAAGACCGAGGACGACTACCAGGGAAGCGCCGCGAGGAACTGAGTACTCCCGCCGGGTGCGTCCGGCCAGCCAGCAGGACTCACCCGGGCAGGGTCACGACCCTCGGCGGGCGCGGTGAGCGGCGAAATACTGCGCTGCCGGCCCGAGACTTAGCAAGACCACGATGAGGCCGGCGATCACCAGCCCGATCAACTGCGAGATGATGCCTCCACCGTCACTACCAGGGTTACCCAGGCTGCCGAAAAAGCCGATCAACCCCAAGCCGGCCACCAGCGACGCCGCGACGATGAGCAACACCCTGCTGCGCCCGTTCAGCGCCAGCACCGCGCCCCAGATCAACATCACGGCAATGCTCACGACGAGCAGACCGACGACGATCAGAACTCCCAGAATGGCCCCGGCGATCCCGGTTCCGCCGTCGTCAACGCCGGTCAGGAAGCTACCCCCGGCAAACAACACGATCGCGGCAATCACTGCGAAGGCGCCGAGGATGAAGCCGAGGACCGAAGCGGTGGTGACCGCAGCAGGACGCTGCGGTGGGGCGCCGCTGCCATAGCCATAGGGCTGCGGATGGCCAGGCTGCTGACCGTAGCCATAGGGCTGAGGGGAGCCCGATTGTTGGCCGTATCCGGGCTGTTGGCCGTATCCGGGCTGTTGGCCGTACCCGGGTTGACCGTACCCGGGTTGTTGTGGGTTGTCGCCGTAGGAAGTCATCCGGTCCGCCCCTGCCGTGGTGTGGTCAGCCGAAGGTCTTGCCGCCGCGTGCAGTGATCCAGGCCTTTGACTGCGGGTTCACGAGGAACACGATGATGAGGATCGGGAAGATGAAGCTGATCAGGGACGACGCCTGGAAGTAGATGAGCATCGAGATCAGATTGATCACGATCGATGCCGCGGCCAACCCGAGCAGGATGACGAAGTTCTTGCCCTGCAAGGCCTGGACGCCGCCGTAGATGAGGCCGGCCGATATCACCAGGCCGAGGATGACAAAGATGACCAGGGAGCTGGGAACGCCGAAGCTACCGATCACGCTGAATGCCAGCAGGCCCCCGATCAGACCCAGTCCACCCGAGATGAAGGCTAGGACCGCTGCCGCGGTGACCATCCCAGGGCGGTTCTGGGTAGCCGCTGCCCCGTACCCGGCCGGAGGCGCGGATGGATAGGAGCCCTGCTGGCCGTACCCGGGCTGAGCCTGCTGGCCGTACCCAGCTGATCCGGAATCCGAGAGGTTACCGGAGGGCGGCTGGTATGGCTGGCCGTACTGTTGCTGACCGTACTGGGATTGACCGTATTCGGGCTGGCCGTGCTGCGGTTGAGAACTGGGGTCCGTGGCGCCTGGCTGGGTCATGGAAGCCTTTCCCTGCTAAGTCCTGTGAGTGTGCAGCGAAGTGTTGGGCACCGGCACGTCGGCGGTCAAGCGCCTGGGCTCGTGTGGCGCGGAGCACAGCGGGCGAGTTCTTTAGGCTGTTGGCGTGTCCACCCCCCGCCCAGTCGTCCTGATCGCCGAAGATCTGGCTCCCCGAGTCGTGGAGTTGCTCGAACCGGACTACGAGTTGCGGCACGTCGACGGCACTGACCGGCCCGCTCTGTTAGCCGCTCTCCGAGACGCCTCCGGCGTTTTGGTGCGCAGTGCCACCAAGATCGACGCAGAAGCCCTCGCCGCTGCCCCGTTCCTGCGGGTGGTCGCCCGCGCCGGGATCGGACTTGACAACGTTGACGTAGCGGCCGCGACCGGCCGCGGTGTCCTGGTCGTCAACGCGCCGCTGTCCAACATCTGGTCGGCAGCCGAGCACGCTGTCGCGCTGTTGCTCGCCACGGCGCGGCAGGTCCCGGCCGCGGACTCCTCGCTGCGAGCCGGTGCCTGGAAGCGGTCATCCTTCAGCGGCGTCGAGATCGCCGACAAGACCGTCGGTGTCCTCGGCCTCGGGCGGATCGGGCTGCTCTTCGCCGCGCGGATGAAGGCGTTCGAGGCGCGTGTCATCGCCTACGACCCCTATATCCAACCGGGGCGTGCCACCCAACTCGGCATACATCTTGTCTCCCTCGCAGAGTTGTTGCGCGAGAGCGACTTCATCTCCATCCACCTGCCCAAGACTCCCGAGACCATCGGATTCCTAGGTGCGAAGGAACTTGCAGCGACCAAGCGCGGGACGATCCTGGTCAATGCCGCTCGCGGTGGGCTGGTCGACGAACAAGCCCTGGTGGAATCCCTGCAGTCCGGCCATCTCGGCGGCGCCGGCATCGATGTGTACGACACCGAACCCTGCACCGACAGCCCGCTGTTCGCCCTGCCCAACGTCGTGGTCACCCCGCACTTGGGTGCCTCGACCGCGGAAGCGCAGGACAAGGCCGGCGTGGCCGTGGCCAAGTCGGTACGGCTGGCGCTGCAGGGTGACTTCGTTCCGGACGCGGTCAACGTCCAGGCCGGCGGCGTGGTCGCCGAGGAGGTACGGCCGGGGCTGTCCTTGGCCGAGAAGCTTGGCCGGATCTTCACCGCGATCGCTGGCGGCATCCCACCGCGGCTGTCGGTCGAGGTCCGGGGGGACATCGTCGAACACGATGTCAGCGTGCTGCAGTTGGCCGCGCTGAAGGGCATCTTTACCGACGTCGTCGAGGAGCAGGTCACCTTCGTCAATGCGCCCTTGCTCGCAAGGGACCGCGGCCTGGAAGTCGATCTGGTGACCGATCCGATCAGCGAGGATCATCGCAACGTGACCACCCTGAGGGGCGTGATGGCCGATGGGCGTGAAATCTCGGTGTCGGGCACTGTGACTGGCCCTCGGCTGGTGGAAAAGCTCACCGAGGTGGTCGGTTTCGAGGTAGACCTGCGGCCCGAGGGTTATCTGTTGTTCTTCCGCTACGTCGACCGGCCCGGTGTGGTCGGGACGATGGGCGCCCTGCTCGGCGACGCCGAGATCAACATTGCCGGAGCGCAGGTCAGCCGAGCAGATGCCGGCGGCGAGGCGCTGATGGCGATCACTACGGATTCCGAAGTGGAACCCGACCTGCTGGCCATGATCGCGGAACGGATCGGGGCCCGCGATGCGCGGATGGCCGACCTGACAACTGGCTGATTGGCGTAGATCGCGACCTTGCGTTACGTCTTCGGCGATGCGTCAGGGGTGACGCGCGGCAAAGGAGCCAAGCAGATGCGCAGTCACACCACAATGCCCGCACGTCGTCGGACGAAGGGCGTCCTCGCAGCGACCGTGCTGGCGATGCTCACCGTCGCGGTCGCTCCGGTGTCCGGCGCCATGGCGGCGCCGGACGTTCCGGATCTGATCGTCGGGGGGCCGCTGAGCGCAGAACGCGTGTCGGTGCCCAAGGCGGCAACCAGCCGACTGGCCCAGAGCGATCCATCGGTATTGGAGGCCACAGGCACCGAACCGACCGCCGTTGTGGTCAAACTCGACTACGACGCCCTCGCGACCTATGCAGGCGATCTGCCGGGTTACGAGGCCACCAGTCCCTCGGTGACCAACGCTCCCTTCGATCGGGCAGCCAAGCGCACGCCGGTACGAGACCCTTATCGCGGGCATCGAGGGTAACTTCCTCGCTGCACTGCAAGCGGCAGTTCCCAGCGCCGTGGTCGGCGCCCAATTGCGCATCGTCTATGGCGGCGTCGCTCTGAACCTGCCCGCGAACCGGGCACGTGACCTTCTCGCGCTTCCCGGGGTCGTCGCCGTCCAGCGGGATGGTCTGGCGCAGCCGTTGACCGACTCCAGTCCGGAGTTCATCGGCGCGCCCACGCTGTACGACGCAATGGGCTCGGACACACCGCGGGCGAAGGCGCGATCGTGGGTATCCTCGACTCCGGCTCCTGGCCTGAGCACCCCTCGTATCTCGACCCAGGAATCGCCGCCCCGCCGTCGCGGGGCGATGGCGAAGCCCGGGTCTGCAACTTCGGCGACAACCCGCTGACCGCAGCCAGCGACCCCTTCGTGTGCAACGACAAGTTGATCTCCGGTGAGGTGTTCCTGGACACCTACAACGCGGTAGTGGGCTGGAGGTGTACACGACAGCGCGGGACAGCAATGGACACGGCACGCATACCTCGACCACCGCAGGCGGTGCGCCGGTCGCCAATGCAATCGTGCTCGGGGTCGACCGCGGCGTCATCAACGTGATCAACTTCTCGATCCCCGGAGGGACCGATCCCTACGCGGACCCGGTTGAATTGGCCTTCCTGGACGCATATGCAGCGGGAGTATTCGTAGCCGCCTCGGCCGGGAACGACGGCCCTGGTGAGGGCACCGTCAACCACGTGAGCCCATGGCTGACCAGCGCTGCGGCCTCGACCCAGGAACGAGCATTCGAGTCGACGCTCACCGTGGTCGGGGCCGACCGGAACGTTCACCGACACCGGTGCATCCATCACCGATGGGGCGGGGCCAGCACCTGTGGTTCTTGCCTCCACGGCGCCGTACAGCGACGCGTTGTGCACCGAGCTGGCTCCCGAGGGTCTGTTCGCCGGCAAAATCGTCGCCTGTGAGCGAGGCGAGGTAGCTAGGGTCGAGAAGGGTTTCAACGTCCTGCAGGGCGGGGCGGTTGGCATGATCCTCTACAACCCAACCCTGGCCGACATTCGAGACCGACAACCACTGGTTGCCGACCGTGCATCTGGCCGACGGCACCGAATTCCTTGCCTTCATGGCTGCCAATCCGAACGCCACCGCCACCTTCACGGCCGGCCAGAAGGCCACCGACCAGGGCGACGTCATGGCCGCCTTCTCCTCGCGCGGTCCAGGGGGTGACTTCCTGAAGCCGGACGTCACCGCTCCGGGTGTGCAGATTCTCGCCGGGCACACGCCGACTCCCGAAGACATCACTCTGGCCCACCTGGCCAGCTGTTCCAGGCCATCGCCGGCACCTCCATGTCCTCCCCGCATGTCGCCGGCTCCGCTGCGCTCTTGGTGGCCCTGCACCCGGACTGGACGCCGGGACAGATCAAGTCGGCTCTCATGACTACGGCGACGACGGCGGTGGTCAAGGAAGACACGACCACGCCGGCGGACCCGTTCGACTTCGGTGCGGGCCGGATCGATCTGACTCGCGCCGGTGACCCGGGTCTGACCTTCGACGAGAGAGCGCGCGCGTTCACTCCCTCGGCCACTGACGCAACGAGCCGCATCGACCTCAACATCCCCTCGGTGAATGCACCGTTGGTTCCCGGGCCTGAGGGACACGTGATGCGCGAGGACCCCTCCCGCCATGGTGGCCGGGAGGGGTCCTCGCGTTGTGGTTGCTGTGCTTCTGGCTAGCCGATGTCGGTCCGACGGCGGCGACTGGCCATCACCAGCGAGGAACCGACCAGCAGCAGCGCTCCGCCGGCCAGGCCGATCGGAACGACGTTGTCAGCACCGGTAGCCGGCAGTTCCGGCTTCGGTGGGGTCGGGCCGGGGCCAGGGCCAGGACCGGGGCCGGGACCGCCGCCTGACGCTGCGGTCACCGTGACGGTCACCGTGGCCGAGTCCGTGCGTGGCTGACCCGCGTCGATCGTCACGATCGTGTAGCTGAAGGTGTCTGTGCCCACGAATCCATCGGCCGGCTTGTAGCCGAACGTGCCGTCCGCGTTGACGACCGCAGTCCCGTTGGTGGGGGGCGTGGACAGTGCCGCGGTCACATTTTGCGGGCTGGCCGGCGTCGAGTTGGTCTGATCGCAGTCGTTGACCAGCAGGTCACCGGTAACCGCCTTGTCACGCTTGGTGCTGACGGCGTCGTCAACTGCATCGACACCGGTCAGCGCCGAACCGATGGCGATGGAGACCGTTGCCGTGTCGCTGCTCGCCGGTTCTACGATGTCGCCCTCGAGGCTTCCGATCAGCGTGTATTCGAAGGTGTCGATGACGCCGGTGCATGCCGGTGCCGAGGCCAGAAGTGCCTGGTACCCAGCGGGATCGACCGCTGGATCAATCGTCGTCGTGTACTCCGCGTCGCCGGTCTCGGGGTTGATGACGAGGATCCCGTTTACCCCCTGTTGACCGGCTGGGTCCACCGATGCCGGATCGAACAGGCAGTTGTTCGTAGGCGCGCTACTGCAGTCGGCCGGAAGTCCGTCCTGCCCGGTGTCGTTGGCCAGTACGGAGAAGAGCACCGTGCCGGCGGTGTTGAGCGGCGCGGCGACGTCGTCGACTGCGTCCAGTGGGGGAAGGGCGGAGGCCGAACCTGCGCTGAGTACCACCAGCGCAACAGCCCCGGCCGCGGCCAAGCCCAGGTGAGCGATTCTCCGCGGGCCGGTGATCGTCCCGGAGTGGATAACTGTCATAGCGCAGTGAATGCCCTTTCTCGGACCGTTTGCGACGCCATTGCCGCACTGGGATATGGACGCACGCAGCCGCACTGCGGTCCGTTGCGCACCCTAGCGGGTTTCCCGGCCGCGTCCAGCGTCCAGCAGCGAGAGAATGTATTCCCGATACTTGCTCGGTTCGGTCCTGTCTTGGTAGACAGTCCCAGTCACGGCGTAACGCTGTGCGACTCGCGAGAAGGGTTGCGCTCGGCAGCGGTGCCGAGAGCAGGTCAGCACCCCTGACCAAGACCCAGAGCCCTCGCGCAGGGGTGGACATGAATCGGCAGGTCGGTCGTACAGGTGTGCGCGCTCGAGTGGGCGTGCGCATAGCAATCGTGAGTGCAGCATCAGCGTTGGTTCTCTCCGGCTTGTCGGGAACCTCGTTCGCCGAGTCCGCGAGCCCAGACGGCCCCTCCGGACCGAATGTCACGCTGACCGACGCCCAGCAGCAGGAACTCCGGGACGCCGCACTGACCGCGCGGGCTTCCAGCTTGCCCGCCAGCGGTCCGATGGCCTTCTTGCTGGAGCTTGAGTCTGCCTCGACCGGGCAGGTGTTCACCGACAACCTGTCACAGGGTCAAGTCGCTGCTGCGGCCGCCGCACGTGCCGCCGTCGGTGCGATCGCAGCCCTGAGAGACCGCGTCCTCGCAGCCCTCCCCCAGGCCGCCCCGCAGTTCACCGAGCTCTACCGAACTCAGGCCGCCGTCGCGGCAGTGGCGATCGAGACCGACGTCCGCAACTACGGCGCGCTGAGCGGCCTGCCCGGCGTGCGGGCGGTCTACCCGATCTCGACCAAGCAGATCGACAACGCCGGCGCAGCCCAACTGACCCGCGCCGCACAGGTGTGGTCGACCCTCGGCAATACCGGTGAGGGTGTGTCGGTCGGCATCATCGACACCGGAATCGACTACGTACACACCGACTTCGGTGGAGCCGGAACGCCTCGGGCCTACCGCTCTCAGTCCGACGCAGTCACCCCGCCGGCCAGCCTCTACCCGACTGAGAAGGTCGTCGGCGGATACGACTTCGTGGGCGACGCCTACAACGCGGACTCCAGCTCCGACGCGTATTCGCCGGTTCGTCGGCCGGACAACAACCCGATGGACTGCAACGGACACGGATCGCATGTGGCCGGCAGTGCTGCCGGGTACGGCGTCAACGCCGACGGCACCACCTACCGCGGGTCGTACGACGCAAAAATTCCGCTGGACACGATGCGGATCGGCCCCGGCATGGCGCCCGAAGCACAGCTCTACGCGCTTCGGGTCTTTGGCTGCGACGGATCGACCAATGCGACGGCGCTGGCCATCGAATGGGCGATCGACCCCAATGGGGACGGCGTCACCGACGACCACCTCGACGTGGTGAACCTCTCTCTTGGCTCGGACTACGGCCTGGCCGACGACGGTGACACCGTGGTCGTCAACCGCGCAGCCGAACTGGGTGTCTCGATGGTTCTCTCGGCGGGCAACGCCGGTGACACCTTCGACGTCGGCGGTTCCCCGGGCAACGCGCCGCGGGCGATCACCGTTGCGGCAACAAACGACGGCTTCGGCGTCTTCGACGGCTGGCGCATCCCGAACAAGCCGGAGCTCTTCGAGCCCGACATCCGTCCGGGCCTGCGCTCGGTTGCCTACCTCACCCCCACGCCCACCGGGGTGCAGGGCGAACTGGCGCTTCCGATCGCGACCGACGACGAGACTGCCTGCACACCGTTGCAGGGCAACTACACCGGCAAGTTCCTGATCATCGACGCTGCTGGCTTTGCCTGCGGCTCGGTGACCAAGAGTGGTAATGCCGCCGCGGCCGGAGCCACCGGATTCGTGATCGTCTCCGACGACGACCTGTTGGAGACCGGTATCACCGGTAGCGCCGTCATCCCCGGCATCTTGGTCACCAACAGCGATGGTGAGGTGCTGAAGGATCAGGTCGCTAGCGGCGAAGAACTGATCATCGAGTTCGGGGACAACCTCAAGGACGCGGCGCGCTACATCCGGCCGGACCAGGAGGACCTGCTCGCATCGTTCAGTTCGCGCGGTGTGCGCCAGGCCAATGGTGTCAAGCCCGACGTCGCGGCACCTGGTGTCACGACCTATTCGGCGGCCACCGGAACCGGTAACCAGGGTGTGACCATCTCGGGTACCTCGATGGCCAGCCCGACGACGGCCGGCGTGGTTGCCTTGATCCGCGCTGCACATCCGACTTGGACGACCGAGGAGGTCAAGGCGGCGGTCATGAACACCGCCAACGAGGACGTCTACACCGGCGAGAACCGGACCGGCGACATCTACGCCCCCAACCGGGTCGGAGCCGGCCGGATCGATGCCCTGGATGCGCTGACCACCAACGTGGTGGCCTACGTCCAGGACGCCGAGGGTGTGGTGAGCGCCTCCTTCGGGGTCATCGAGGCGACCAACAACACCACGACGTTGACGCGCACGATCCGGGTGGTCAACAAGGGAACGACCGCCCAGACCTTCGGAGTCAAGTACGAGCCGATCACCCAGCAACCGGGTGTGTCGTACAAACTGAGCAGGAGCTCGGTCACTGTGGGTCCGGGCGGTTCCACGACGGTCGTCGTGACGATCACGGTCAACCGGTCCCAGCTGCGTAAGACGCTGGACCCGACGATGAGCGCAACTCAGGAAGACACACTCATCGGCTTCGGAGAGCTGCCGCGGCAGTTCGTCGCCGATGCCAGCGGGCGGGTCGTGTTGACCGCCAGTGCGTCTGGCTCCACGCAGCCCAAGCTGCGGATTCCAGTGCACGCCAACGCCAAGCCGGCTTCGACGCTGACGCAGTCGTTGTCGCCCTTCAGCGGCAGCAATGCGACGCTGACCTTGTCCGGCCGGGGGGTTCGCAACGGGACGCTTGGCGCACCGAACGCCTACGTGTCGCTGTCCAGCGCCTTCGAGCAATTGGGCACCAGCCCACCGATGGCGAAATGCTCGCGGACGGTCAACGTCAACTGCTACCAGTCCGACCTCGAGCGATCGGTGGACCTCAAGTCGATCGGTGTCGCGACTGATGCACCGTTCACCGGGACCACACAGCAACCGTTGGCCAACAGCTACCTCTACTTCGGGTTGGCCGCACACGGCAAATTCACCACACCGGATGCGGTGATCTATTACTCCGTGTTCATCGACGGGAACGGCGACGGAGTCCCGGACTACGAGTTGTTCACCCAGCGTCTGTACAACGGAGCTGACCCGATCGACGTCGTGCTCGTGCTCGGTGCTTACCTCACCGGCCCGAATGCCGGGTTCCTGATGGAGACCCCGGATGGGAATCTCGCGGCCGAGTTCCTGAACGGCGCACCGGGCAATGTCGATACGAACTTCTTCGACAACGACACCGTCATCATGCCGTTCCCGATCTCGTCGATGCCGCTGCTCACCAAGACGAACTCCCGGTTCACCTTCGGTGTCCAGGCCACCTCGTTCGGGTACGGCACGATCGACACCGTCGGTACGACACCGTTCGGGGGGAGTGTCGCCGGCGGGATGTCGTTCAACGCCCGAACACCCGGCCTGGCGTTCTCCTCCGGTGGAGAGGTCGCACAGCTCGTCGCATCCGGGGCGGGTACGACGATCGATGTCCGGCGCAATCAGACCGAGTTGGCTGCCGACCGTGCGGTGGGGGGGCCCAAGGGCATCCTGGTCATCCACTCGCACAACTCGACAGCCGCCGGGCGGGCTCAGACGGTCGCGATACCTGGGGTGACCTAGGCCGGAAGTGACCCAGGACGGCAAGGCACTTCGCCTGACGGCCCGTCAACGGCCCTCGAACCGAGCACCGGTTCGAGGGCCGTTCGGCGTCTCCTAGGCTGTGCTGCATGCAGATCGCGGTCATCGGTGGCGACGGAATCGGACCGGAGGTCACCGCCGAGGCCCTGAAGGTCTTGGCGGCTGCAGTCCCAGAGCTGCGGGCCACGCACTTCGATCTCGGGGCGACGCGGTGGAGCCGCACCGGAGAATTGCTGCCGGACCCCGTGCTCGAGGACCTCCGTGCCCACGATGCGATCCTGTTGGGGGCCATCGGTGATCCGAGCATTCCAAGTGGGGTCCTGGAACGTGGGCTGTTGTTGCGGTTGCGCTTCGCTCTGGACCACCACGTCAATCTGCGACCGGTGCGGCTGCTACCCGGGGTGATCGGGCCGCTGAGGGGCAATCCGGCGATCGACATGGTTGTGGCGCGAGAGGGCACAGAAGGCCCGTACACCGGCAACGGCGGGGTCATGCGGGGCGGCACTCCGTACGAGATCGCCACCGAGGTCAGTGTGAATACGGCGTACGGCGTACAGCGGGTCGTCCGTGACGCCTTCGAACGCGCCCTCGCCCGTCCGCGACGGCACCTGACCCTGGTCCACAAGACGAATGTGCTGACTCACGCGGGGTCGTTGTGGTCCCGCACTGCGACGGAGGTCAGCCAGGACTTTCCGGACGTCACGCTGGCCTACCAGCACGCAGACGCAGCGACCATGTTCTTCGTGACCGACCCGGGACGCTTCGACGTGGTGGTCACCGACAACCTGTTCGGTGACATCCTGACCGACCTCGGCGCGGCCATCACCGGCGGAATCGGTCTCGCGGCCAGTGCGAATCTGGACATGACCCGGCAGAACCCGAGCATGTTCGAGCCGGTGCATGGGTCGGCACCCGACATCGCGGGCACCGGCACGGCCGACCCGACCGCGGCCATCCTGTCGGCCGCGCTGATGCTCGATCATCTGGGTTGCTCGGACGCGGCCAAGCGCATCGAGGCGGCCGTGGCTCACGACGTGGCGACCCGCGATCCGGCCGAGCCGGCAAGCACCACCGGGATCGGCGACCGGATCGCCGCAACGGTCAGTGTGGACCGGGCCAGTTCGCCGGCTGGGTAGCGAACCGGACCTTTGCCGCAGTCCTCGCACCTGGTTTACTTCTCGGTGATGCCAAGCCTGCTGGTCATTATCAGCTAGCGCGCCCGCCTGTCCGGCCTGCGCGCAGACCTCCCGTGCCAACGGGGGGTCTTTTTTCTTGCCCGCGCGCACCAGCCGGCCCGTCTTTGCACCACCCGCGCACCACTGAAAGAGAGGATCCGCGATCATGAGCCCACCATCCCCGCCTCGTCAGCCCCAGACCTTGCCCGACGACTCATTCCACGTCTTCGACACGACGCTGCGCGACGGCGCGCAGCGCGAGGGCATCACCTACTCGGTCAACGACAAACTGGCTGTGGCTCGACTTCTCGACGACGTCGGTGTCGGCTTCATTGAAGGTGGCTGGCCGGGCGCGATGCCCAAGGACACCGAGTTCTTCGACCGTGCCCACGACGAGCTGGATCTTCGCCACGCGCAACTGGTTGCCTTCGGGTCGACGCGCAAGGCTGCGGTGGACGTACGCACTGACAAGCAGGTCCAGGCGCTGCTCGCCGCCAACACCCCCGTCGTGTGCCTGGTGGCCAAGTCCGACATACGGCACGTCAAGCGCGCGTTGCGGACCACTCTTGAGGAGAACCTCGCGATGGTCCGTGACACCGTTGACTACCTGGTCGGGGAGGGCCGCCGGGTCTTCCTCGACTGTGAGCACTTCTTCGACGGGTACGCCGTCGATCCGGACTACGGACTCCGAGTTCTGGACGCGGCTTTTCGCGGCGGCGCCGACGTCGGCGTCCTGTGTGACACCAACGGTGGTTCGTTGCCGATGGGGCTCGGTCGGATCGTTGCTGACATCAAGCAGCGCGGCGGGTTTCGCCTCGGCATCCACTGTCAGGACGACACCTGGTGCGCGGTGGCCAACACCCTCGCCGCGGTGGAGGCCGGGGTCACCCACGTACAGGGCACAGCCAACGGGTACGGCGAACGTGCCGGAAACGCCGATACCTTCGCCATCATCGCCGGGTTGGTGACGAAGATGAATCGCCCCGTCGTACCGCCGGAATGCCTCACCGAACTGGTCCGGGTCTCGCACGCCATCGCCGAGCTCGCCAACATCGCCCCGAACACCCATCAGCCCTATGTCGGATCCTCGGCCTTCGCCCACAAGGCCGGACTGCACGCCAGCGCCATCAAGGTCTCACCGAAGCTGTACAACCACCTCGATCCCGAGGTCGTCGGCAACGACATGCGGATCCTGGTGACCGAGATGGCCGGCCGGGCCAGCATCGAACTCAAGGGCAAGGAACTCGGCGTCGACCTCGAGGGGTACGGCGATGCGGTCGGCCGGGTGGTCGACCGGGTCAAAGTCCTGGAGGCCGAGGGCTGGTCATTCGAGGCCGCGGACGCCTCCTTCGAGCTGCTGCTGCGCTCCGAAATGGGCGCCGAGATGGGCTCGGGGCTGGATGGCGTCGTCGGCCCGATCTTCGAGTTGGAGTCCTATCGGGTCATCGTCGAGCACCGTCCGAACTCGGATGTGGGAAACGGCTCGGTGATAAGCGAGGCGACAGTGAAGCTGTTCGTGAACGGAGAGCGGATCATCGCCACCCGGGAAGGAAATGGTCCGGTAAACGCATTGGACTCGGCTCTGCGTTCCGCGCTCACTCAGCCCTACCCGCAGCTGGCCCACCTAGAACTGGCGGACTACAAGGTGCGCATCCTGGAAGGCAAGCTCGGCACGGATGCGGTGACCCGGGTCCTGATCGAGACCACCGACGGGACCTCCGCGTGGACCACGGTCGGCGTACACGGCAACGTGATCGAGGCGTCCTGGCACGCACTCGTCGACGCACTCACCTTCGGTCTGCGGCACCGAGCCGGATCGCTCCCGTCGGGCTGAAGGACCCCTTGTGTCAAACCTATTGGCACAAGGACCCCTTGTGCCAAACCGGAAGGTGCGGTTCGGGGGTGGGTAGATTGGATGGCGATGCGTATCGTCCGGTTCGCCCATCCTCAGGGAATGTCGTTCGGCACAGTCGAGTCCGACGGCAATCTCGCCCAGATCGAAGGGCACCCGTTCGGCTCCATCGTCTACACCGGTGCCCGCTTCGATCCCGGTGATGTCCGGCTGCTCTCACCCATCCTGCCCAGCAAGGTGATCGGCGTGGGCCGCAACTACGCCGAGCATGCCGCCGAGTTGGGTGGTGAGGTCCCGACCGAGCCGATGATCTTCCTCAAGCCGTCGACGTCGGTGATCGGCCCGGGGGATGTCATCCGGCTGACCGAGCTGTCCGACAATGTCCACCACGAAGCGGAACTAGCCGTCGTCATCGGGGCGAGCGGAGCGCGGCGGGTGACCGAGAGCACCGCCATGGACAGCGTCTTCGGGTACACCTGCGGCAACGATGTGACCGCCCGAGACCTGCAGAAAAAGGATGTGCAGTTCACCCGCGCCAAGGGCTTTGACTCCTTCTGCCCGATCGGACCGTGGATCGACACCGAATTCGACCCCGACGATGTCGAGGTGCGCTGCGAGGTCGACGGGGAGGTTCGCCAGAGCGGCCGGACCAGCGAGCTGATCTTCTCGATCCCGAGGATCATCGCGTTCGTCTCCGAGGTGATGACGTTGCTTCCGGGCGACGTCATCCTCACCGGAACACCGGCCGGGGTCGGGCCGATCTTTGGCGGGCAACGGGTCGACGTCATCATCGAGAATCTGGGCACGCTGCCCAATCCTGTTGTGGGGCCGAACGGTCTGACTCCGGCTCCGACCGGAGGGCAAGGAGGATGAGCGGTCCGGTCGGCACCGGCGTACGGGTGCGGTTCTGCCCGTCGCCGACCGGCATGGTGCACGTCGGCCTGATCCGTACCGCGTTGTTCAACTGGGCCTACGCCCGCCACCACGGCGGGACGTTCGTCTTCCGGATCGAGGACACCGACGCGAGCCGGGACACCGAAGGCTCCTACCACCACCTGCTGGACAGCCTGCGGTGGCTCGGATTGGACTGGGACGAAGGGCCCGAGGTCGGCGGACCGCATGCACCGTACCGGCAGTCCGAGCGGGACGGCATCTATGCCGGCATCGCGGCAAGGCTGCTCGCCTCCGGAGCGGCCTACGAGTCGTACTCGAACGCCGGCGAGATCGAGGCGCGGCACCGTGCGGCCGGGCGTGACCCGAAGCTGGGCTATGACAACGTCGATCGTGAGCTGTCCTCCGAGCAGGTGGCTGCCTTTCGAGCCAAAGGCCGAGCCCCGGTCATCCGACTGCGGATGCCCGATCACGACATCGTCTGGAACGACCTTGTCCGTGGTGAGATCCGGTTCGCCGCGGGCGCGGTGCCGGACTTCGTCATCGTGCGCGCCAACGGAATTCCGCTCTACCCCTTCGTGAATCCCGTCGACGATGCGCTGATGGAGATCACCGACGTTCTGCGCGGAGAGGACCTGCTGCCCTCCACCCCGCGACAGCTCGCTCTCTACGAGGCGCTGAATGGGATCGGCGTCGGCTCGGGGGCTCCACGCTTCGGTCATCTGCCCTACGTCACCGGGGAGGGCAGCAAAAAGATGTCGAAGCGGGACCCGCAGTCCTCTTTGGACGTCTACCGCGAGCGTGGCTTCCTTCCTGAGGGCCTGCTGAATTACCTTGCGCTGCTTGGTTGGTCGATCGCTGACGACCGCGACATCTTCTCGATGGCTGAGATGGTCACCGCCTTCGACATCGACAAGGTCAGCCCCAACCCGGCCCGGTTCGATGTCCGCAAGGCCGAGGCCATCAATGCGACTCATCTTCGGGCCCTCGACCCAGAAGATTTCCTGGTCCGGGTGCGGCCGTATCTGGTTCAGGCGGGGCTGATCAGCGATCCACCGCTAGCCGATCAGCAGACAGTGCTGCGCCGCGCTGCGCCGCTGGTCCAGGAGCGCATGAATGTGCTTTCGGAGGCCGCGGGTCTGCTTGCGTTCCTCTTCACCGCCGAGGAAGAGTTCGCTGTGGAACCGGACAGTGCGGACAAGATTCTCGACGAATCCTCGGGTCCAATCCTCACCGCTGCCGTCGATGCGCTCGGCGCGCTACCGGTGTGGGTCGCTGCTGACATCGAAACCGCGCTCAAGTCCTCACTGGCCGACGAACTGGGGATCAAGCCTCGCAAGGCATTTGCCCCGATCCGGGTTGCGGTGTGTGGCCGTACTGTTTCTCCGCCGTTGTACGAATCCCTCGAGCTACTCGGCCGTGAGCGGTCCCTGCACCGCCTGAACGCCGCAGCTGAGTCGGTGACCTGAGCCAGATGACGCACGTGGCGGAGCCCGGGGGACCGGGCTCAGTGCCGGCACATGAGCCCGCCCAACCGCAACCATCAGCCGCACCTCGGGTGGAGGCTCCCCCCGCTCCGGTGTTTGGCTGGTACATCCCTGCGGTCCAGCAACCCTCCGCGGCGCAATCGTCGGGCAACGGCCCGACGCTGGCAACCACGCCGCTCGGTTACGGCATGCCCGGGTACGGTCCGCCGGCCGGTTACGGCATTCCAGGGTACGGCCCGCTCCCTGGGTACGGCCCGCCACCTGGGTACGGCCCACAGCCGTACGGACCGGCGTGGTACCCGCCCGGGCCAGCGTGGGGACCGGTCCGGCCGCCGAGCTTCGCCAAGGTCCCGCACGCCGAACCGCTGCCCTACTTGCGACTGATGCGCACCATGAACTACCGCTGGTGGCGCCCCGTTCTGGGCCTGCTCGCGTTAGCCGGCTCCTATGTCGTTGCGGTATTCGTCGTCGTGTTCGCCTTCGTGGCCGGCGGGCTGGATCTAGCGGACCTGACCCGACTGGAGGACCTCACCGATCCGGGCACGCTGGCCCTTGCCAACGCCACTCTGATCGTGGCGATCCCGGCGGTCTGGCTGGCCTGGGTGGTGCACACCGAGCGGCTGGGCTGGTCGTCCTCGGTGTTGGGCCGGATCCGTTGGCGCCTGATCTGGCGGTACGGCGGGCTGGCCCTGGTCATTCTCGGCTTGGGGATAGTGCTGAGTTTGGCGTTCGGTGGTGGGATCGGACCCACCACGGGCTTCGACGGTCGCGAGTATCTGCTGCTGTTCGTGATCGTGGTGCTCACTACCCCGCTGCAGTCGACTGCCGAGGAGTATGTCTTCCGCGGGTATGCCAGCCAGGCCATCAGTTCGTGGATCCCGTCCCGTACGACCGGCGCGGTACTCGCCGCCTTGATCACGGCCACGCTGTTCTCCCTCGCCCACGCTCCTGGTGACCTCTTCACCTTCCTCGATCGGTTCGCCTTCGGCCTGGCGGCCTCCGCCGTGGTCTGGTTGACCGGCGGCCTGGAAGCCGCGATCGCCTTGCATGCGGCCAACAACGTCGTGATCTTCCTGGTCGTCGGCGCACTGGGCGGGGAGACGAGTTCGGACATCGAGAGCGGGCCGGGCACGGCAGCGTTGATCGTCGGCCTGGACATTCTCGTGATGGGTATCTACGTCTGGATAGTCGCCAAGACGCGCAAGCGCTGGCAGCCCGAGCTTCTGAGCAGGTCCGCGGACTCGGCCGAAGCCACCCTGGCCACCGTCGTACCCGGTCACGGTCAACAGCCGCCGCAGCCGCCGTATGCGGTCCCGCCGTACGCGTCCCCGTCGCAGGTCGGGCCGCGCCAAGCCGAGGCGGGTTGGGCGAGCCGCGGACCGGTTGGGTAGAGTTCACGTTCGGTGCGGCAGTCCTGCGCATCAATTGGGGTATGGGGTAATTGGCAGCCCGTCGGTTTCTGGCACCGTTAGTCTAGGTTCGAGTCCTGGTACCCCAGCGCTCATCACCACATGGCACGGCCCCGTCGTCTAGAGGCCCAGGACGCCGCCCTCTCAAGGCGGTAGCACGGGTTCGAATCCCGTCGGGGCTACACCGCTTATTCCTCTCGATTTGAGCGGGGAGTAGGGCTTTCCGCTCTCGACACGATCCGCGTCACTGGGGCTCCGGTACACAACGGGTACACATGTGACCGAGCTGCGGCGTCCATTCGGTTAGCCACCTCGTCCAGCTGGTCCGGGAAGAGATGGCCGTACAGGTCGAGCGTCATGGTCGCGGACTTGTGGCCGAGCATCTGCTGGACGACCTTGATGTTGGCGCCGGACGCGATTGCTAACGACGCCGCGGTATGGCGCAGCGCGTGCGGGTGCAAGCCGCCGAGACCAAGCCCCGCCGCCGTCTCTGTGAGAACGGCTCGCTGGAACACCTGGGCGCGGAGGGCGCCGCCCTTG
>Ga0136614_10000005_pt1 | contig 75772 bp, 73 predicted proteins | sample AntDrymUQ2792106_2_FD_106643 | JGI IMG/M metagenome (GOLD analysis project Ga0136614, IMG submission 106643) | Polar desert sand microbial communities from Dry Valleys, Antarctica - metaG UQ279 (21.06) | ecosystem: Environmental > Terrestrial > Soil > Desert | place: Antarctica: Dry Valley... | reverse complement strand
CTCGAGGGCTACCTCGCTGGCCCCGAGCGGCCGCCGTTGCTGCGCGCCCAGGTCTCGTTCTGTGTCTCCGCGGCGAGCGAGGCGGAGCTCGAGGAGCGGGTCGAGCGGCTCAGGCGCGAGTACGCGCCGGTCGAGCTGCACCGGCCGCTGGGCGACCAGCTGGCGCTGTTCTGCTCGCAGCTGCCGGCCCAGCGGGCGGCGGTGGGCTGGTACGACGACTACCTGACCCTGGAGCAGTTCGGCGCCATGGTGCCCGTCGCCACCCACGCGGTCGGCGCCGACGTCGGCCCCTACATCGGCCGCACGCTGTCGGGCTCGGGGCGGCCGGTGCTGTTCGACCCGACCGAGGCGCCCCGGACCGCGCGGGCGCCGGCCTGTCTGCTGACCGGGACGCTGGGGTCGGGCAAGACCATGCTGCTGCAGCTGATCGCCTATCAGGCCTTTCTGCAGGGGTCGCTGGTCTGTGACATCGACCCCAAGGGCGACCACCGCCTCGACCATTTGCCCGGCGTGGCGGAGCGTCACGAGGCGATCGAGCTGTCCCCGGGCGAGCAGTACCGGGGCCTACTCGACCCGCTGCGAATCGGCCCGGACGAGGCGGGCGAGGACCTGGCCGCCGGCTTTCTGCTTGCGCTGCTGCCGGAGCCGGTCCGGCCGGAGTGGCAGACCGAGCTGCGGCTCGCACTGCGAACGGTGTGCGCCGAGGAGGGCCGCAGCTGCGAGCTGGTGCTGCACGAGCTGGAGCGTTCCAACCAGGCGGGCCGCGAGCTGGCCCGCGCGCTCGGGGCGCACGCCGGATCGGGGCTCGCCTCGCTGGGGATCGCGCCGGCGGAGCGGCTGGTCGACGACGGCGCCCGCCGGCAGGTCACGAGCCTGCGGATCCGCAACCTCACGCTGCCGCTGCCCGGGACGGCGAGGTCGGAGCTTTCGGAGGAGGAGCGGGTCGGCCAGGCCCTGCTGCGCCTGCTCGCCGTCTACGCGCTGCGGCTGACCGCCGGCGACCCGTCCACACACGCCGTGCTCGGCTTCGACGAGGCCTGGGTGCTGCTCGCCGACGCCGCCGGCCGGGCGCTGGTCGACCGGATCTCGCGCCTCGGCCGGGCCCAGAACGTCACGCCCCTGCTGGCAACCCAGGTGCTCGGTGACGCCGACCAGCTCGAAGGGCTCGTCGGCGCCGCGTTCTGCTTCGGAGTCGAGACCGAGGCCGAGGCCGAGCGCGCCCTGCGGCTGCTGCAGCTGGACGCCGACGACCCGCATCTGCGCCGCCAGCTCACCTCGTTCCGGCAGGGCCGCTGCCTGTTTCGCGACTACCGGGGGCGGGTGTCGCCGATCCAGGTCGACCTGGCCGCCCCCGAGCTGCTGGCCAGCCTCGACACCACCCCCGGCACCGCCAACCTGGATGGGCTCGGCTCGCCGCTGGTCTAGCGCCGCGTGTGCGGCGCTCTGCCTGGCCGTCATGGCGTTCGCACCGGCGTTCGCCGCGGCCCCCAAGCGTGACTGCAACCGCGGCCAGGCACCAGCGGACTGTCGCGACGCGCTGGCCAGGAGTGAGGACCGACCGGCCGCTGCGGATCCGTTCAGCGCTCTCGGGGCGCGCTCGCCGTTCTGCCGCCGGGCCGCGCTACGGCCGCGGGCCGGCTGCCGGGTCGCCGGGTCGATCGCCCACACCTATACGATCTCGCACTACGGGCTCGACATCCAGGTCGAGACCCGCATCGACAAGGTCGAGAACAACCTCTTCGCCGCGATCCAGTCGGTCGGCGCGCTGGTCTGGCTCGGGCTCGTCTACGCGCTCAAGGGCGTGCTGCTGCTGCTCGAATGGGCGTTCTCGCTCGACCTGCTCAACGAGGCGATGAGCTCGATCCGCCGGGCCCTCGAGCGGCTGCACCAATCCGTGCTGGGCACCGCCTGGTTTCTGGCCGCGCTCGCCATCGCCGGGCTGTGGGGGATCTGGAACGGCCTCGTCCAGCAGCGCACGATCGACACCGCCACCGGCCTACTGATGACGGTCGTGCTGATGGTCGCCGGGCTGGTGGTGATCCGCGACCCGGCCGGCACGGTGGGCGAGGCGTCGCGGCTGGCCAACCAGGCCTCGCTCGGCTTCCTCTCTGCCGCCTCGACCGGCTCGCTGGAGCGACCGGAGCGCTCGTTCGCCGACTCCTCGCAGCGGCTGTTCGACGCGCTCGTGCTCAGGCCGTGGTGTGCGCTCGAGTTCGGCGACGTCCGCTGGTGCATTCAACGAAGACCGGAGGGCTTTCGCAACGCCGATCTCTGGCTCGCCTTCCCGGCCGACGGCAAGCAACGCGAGGGCCTCTACCAGCTGACCAAGGGCGAGGACCCCGACGGCGGCGGCATCTTCGACAGCGTCACCGACGCGTTCGGTGGCGCGCTGCCCGGCGGGCTCGGCCCCGCGCTGCAGACGCTGCGGACGCTCGATCAAGCAGGGCGTGGCGGCGAGCTGCCCGACGACGTCAAGCAGCTGGTGGATGAGGACCCGGCTCGGGTGGCGATGCAGGAGAAGGAAGCCACCTTTACCCGCGTCGCGCTGCTGGCCCTGATCGCGCTGGGGCTGCTCGGCGCGATCTGCCTGCTGCTCTACCTCGCGGTCAAGCTCGTGCTCGCCGGACTGCTGGCGCTGATGCTGCTGTTGCTCGCGCCGGTCGTCCTGCTGGCGCCCGCGTTTGGGGAGGCCGGGCGCGAGGCGTTCGTCTCCTGGGCCAAGCGGCTCGTCGGCGCACTCGTGGCGAAATTGGTCTACGCGCTGCTGCTGGCGCTGGTCGTGGTCTGCGCCGGGGCGCTCGCGGCGCTGCCGGTGGGCTGGTTCGGCACCTGGCTGTTGCAGCTGGCGTTTTGGTGGGGCATCTTGATCAAGCGCCACGAGCTGACCGACGTACTGTCGATCGGCGACCGCGAGGGCGGGCAACGGGGCCGCTCCGGGCTGCTGCGCGGCTACCAGGAGGCCCGGGCCGCCAAGGCGGTGGCCGCCGGTGGTGTCGCGGCCGCCGCGGCGCTGCCGCTGTTGGCCCATCGCCACCTCAGCGCGGGGCGCCACGACCGGCGCGAGGCCGGCGCCCGCGCGATCGCGCTGGCCTCCCGGTCAGAGCTCGACCGCGGCGCCGTCCACGCCCGAAAGACGGAGCTGGCCGAGGCGGCGCCGCTGCTCGAACGGCGCCGCGAGCTGCAGCGCTCACGCTCCGCGCTGGACCGCAAGCTCGCCGGCTACGAAGCCCACAGCGCCGAGACCGGTGCTCTCGGCCGCGAGCCGCGCGCGCCCACGCACGAGGAGGCGGCGATGCTCGCCGCCCGCACCCAGGTCGACCGTGAGCTGGACTCCGACGAGCAGCGCCACGCGCTGGCGCTCCAGCGCGAGACCGACCGGTCGCGGGCGCGCGAGGGGGCGGTGCTGGGGGAGGCCGAGCGGGCGGCCTGGCGCGAGCGGCGCGGACGCGAGATAGTCGCCGGGCTCGCGCCCGGCGACCCACGCAACCTGCGCGCCGCCAACATCGACCCGCGCGACCACACAAGCGCCGACCCGCCCCGGCGGACAGAGCTCGAGCGCCACTCGGCCGAGGCGATCGAGCGCGACCGCAAGCTGCTCGCCGCCCTCCCGCGCGAGGACCGCCGCGCGCCGCTGCCCAAAGACCTCCAGCAGGCCGAGCTGGTGCTCGACCGCGACGCGTTGCGCGCCCGGCGCAGCGAGGAGCGGACGGCATGGCGCCACGAGCGCCTGCTGCGCCGCCGACGCCAGCACCTCTACCGCCGTTGATGGGCGCGAACGAACGCACGAGGCTGCTTGCGCTCGCCGTGCTTGCCGTCGGCGCGACGGCGGTCTGGGCCGCGATCGGCCAGGGCGGCGGGGAGCGAACGCGATCGGCCACGGCGGATGCCGGACCACCGGTCGTGATCGGCGCGCGTGACCAGCCGCGAGCGACCGTTCCAGCCAAACCGGACGCGAGGCCCGCGGTCGAGGACCCGCCAGATCGAGTCGGGAGACGGCTCCGGGGGCAAATCGCCGCGACGCTACGCGGAGCCCGCCGGACTGCCCGGCGTTTCGTGCACGCCTTGCTCCGCTGGGAGCTACGACCAACCCGCTTCCAGCGGGCACGCCTCGCCCGCCACGCAGACAGCCAACTAGCGCGTCGGCTTACCGCCCGCCGGTCGCGCAGGCCGCGGTCAGCGAATGCGCGCCTGCGGCGCTTCGAGCCGGTCGACCAGGCACGCCGTTGGGTGGTGTTGGCGGCAGTCGTCGACCGAGGCGGAAGTCGCGACGGTCTGCTTCTGACGCTGCGCCGGCGCGCGCGCTGGCGCGTCATGGAGCTGCGGTGACCAGACCGCTCGCTGCCGCATCGGCACTCGCGGCCGTCGCACTGGCCGGCCTCGTCTGTTTCCTGGCCTTATTCGGGGCACTGCTGGGCGGCCAGGCGTCCGGGCAAGTCGCCTGCGCCGTGTCGCCGGAGGGCGAGCGGGCGATCCCGGCCGAGCTGCGCCCGGTCTACCGGCAGGCGAGCGTCCGCTACCGGCTCGGGACGCGTGGTGAGTGGGTGCTGGCGGGGATCAACTCGATCGAGTCCGGCTTCGGCGAGAACCTCGGACCGAGCTCGGCGGGCGCCTACGGCTGGATGCAGTTCATGCCCGCCACCTGGGCCGCCTACGGCGTCGACGCCGACGGCGACGGGCAACGCGACCCGGCCGACCCAGAGGACGCGATCCACGCCGCGGCCCGCTACCTGTCGGCCTCCGGCGCGCCGCGGGACTGGCACCGGGCGCTGTTCGCCTACAACCACGCCGACTGGTACGTGCGCCAGGTCCTGGCCCTGGCCGACTCCTACCAGGGCGCCTGCACGCTCACCCTCGACAGCGGCCCGGTCGAGCTCGGCGAGCTCGACTTCACCGACACCGCCGGGTCGTGGGGAGGGTCGCGCAAGTTCGCGCTCGCGCTCGCCGGGCTGGGGGAGCGCCACGGCTGCTTCCCGACCTCGGAGAAGCGCGAGCGCAAGTACACGGCCTCGGGCGGCATCTCCGACCACTGGGTCGGCCAGGCCGACGCCTACGCGGTCGACATCAACTCGGCCTCCTGCACGATGGACTACCCGGGCGGCGACGCCGACCGCACCGCCCGGGCCATCGCCCTGGCGCTTGACCTGCCGACCCGGACCGGGACGGTCAACGCCGTCCGCGGCGCCTACCGCTTCCAGCTGATCTGGCAGGACGACGACCACTACGACCACGTCCACCTTGGGGTTGCGCGGATCTGATGAGCGGACTGCTCGGACGGCTCGTCTCGCTTCTGCTGGCCGGTGCAGTGGCCGTCGGGGTCCTGGCGTACATGGTCAGTGAGAGCGGTCCGCTGGGAAGGGTGCGCGACACCGTGCGAGAAGGCCGGGGTGCAGACCCGCCGCGCACGCGCCCCCGCGCGCGTGACACCAGTCCTCCGCTCCGTGTCGATGTAGAGCGTGCGAGGGGGTGGCTCTCGCGAACCACGGCGGCGTTCGGGTCGGTAACCCGCCGGGTTGTGCTCCTCTATGCGGGCCTGGTCGCGTCCCTCGTCGTGGTGCGCCTGGTCGCGCGCCGCCGGCGCCGCTACCGCCGGTACTGGCTGCTGCCCTACCGGGCCGACGAGGCGACGCCCGACCAGGTGCGCCGGCTGCTCGAGTCGTGGCACCAGATGACCGAGCGGCGCTGGTGGCAACGGCTGCTCGCTGGCCAGCCCTCGCTGGCGCTGGAGCTGCACGCCCTGCCGGACGCCAGCGGCATCCGGGTGCGGCTAATGGTGGCCTGCCCAGACGACCCGGGACTGGCGGCCGCGCTCGACGGCCGCATGGTCGCCTGCTACCGCGACAGCCGCCTCGTCGACGGCGGCGGCGCCCCCACCCGGCGGGGCTGTGTGCTGCGCCTGAAAAAGCGCAAGCGCTTCACAACGCGTCTGGAGACGCCGGACCGGCACGCGGAGCCGCTGGTCGACGCCCTCGTGTCGACCATGTCCGGCCAGTCCGAGCCGTGCACGGTGCAGTACGCGCTGACCCCCGCTCCGGCGTCGTTCGACCGCTTCGCCCGCTGGCTGTTCCGCTCCCAAGAGCGCGCGCTCGAACGCGCCCGCGTCCGCGCCGACGGGGCGGACCCGGGCGTGCGCTCCGAGGTAGCCCAGCAGGAGCTCGCGGGCGGCCTCGAGCTGCAGCACCGGCGACTCTTCTTCGCCGACCTGAGGGTCTGCGCCCCCAGCTACCGGACCGCCCACGCCATCGCCGGGGTCATCCGCGGCGGCTCCGGCGCCGAGAACCGGCTCGTCGAGCGCCGCATCGTCCTGCGCCGCCCCCTCTACCGTCGCCGCATCGAGCGGGCTATCGGCAACCCGCTGCCCTCGTGGGGCAGGGGAGTCCTGTCGTCCTCCGAGGTCGCCGGCCTGTGGCAGCTGCCGTCACCGTTCGTCAAGGGCGTGCGAATCGAGCGCTCGTCCACACCGCGCGTGCCCGCCCCGCCGGAGGTGCCGCGCACCGACGAGCAGGGAGCGCTGGTCCGCGACGAGCGCGGCGGCGTCGCGATCGCCGACCAAGACAAGCGCATGAACGCGATGCTGCTCGGCGCCCAAGGCACAGGAAAGACGTCAGTCATGTGCCGCGGCATCGCCGCCGACGCCGCCGACCCCAACTGTGCGGTGATCGTGCTCGACGGCAAGTCCGACCTCGCGCTCAAGGCCCTGTCGGTCATCCCCGAGCAGCTCGGGCACCGCCGCGTCCACTACCTCGACTTCGCCCACCCCGAGATAGGGGTCGACCCGTTCACCGCCGACGCCGACCGCGACGCGGTGGCCGACGCCATCGTCGAGGCGTTCAAGGACATCCACGAGGACGGCTCGATCCAGGCCTCCTCCGACCGCTACCTGCGCCAAGCGGCGATCGCCTGCATGGGCTGGGTCGAGCGCACCGGCCAAGAACGGGCCACGCTCTGGGACATGTGGACCATGCTGCTGCCCTCCGCCGACGAGTTCCGCAAACAGGTGGTGCGAGCGATCGGCAAGGACCCCGAGCTCGCCGCCGTCTCCATGTTCTTCGGCGAGAGCAGCTGCCCGACCAGCTGCACGCCGCCCGCGGCCAGTTCGTCCCCCGCCTCGACTCGCCGGTCAACAAGATCCAGAAGCTCACCGGCCAGCCCAAGCTCGACGCCATCCTGCGCCACCCGCTCGCGCTGTCGATCGACGAGCTGATCAAAAACCGCGACATCCTCGTCGTCTCCGGCTCGGTCGGCTCCTTCGGCGAAGGGTCAGCCCGGGTGCTGCTCCAGTTCATCCTGCACATGGTCCACCGGGCGATGATCCGCCAACAACAGCTGCCCGAAGCAGACCGCGCCCGGGTAGCGCTGAAGGTCGACGAGGCCCACCTGCTGTTCTCGGCCACCTTCGCGCGCATGCTCGCCATGGACCGCTCCGCCGGCCTCGAATGCGTCGCCGCCTGGCAGTCGCTCGGCCAGATCGAAGACAGAAACCTGCGCTCGGTGATCCTCAACCTGCTGCGCCACCGCTTCGTCTTCTCCGTCGCCGACGACGACGCCCGCCAGATGGCCGACATGCTCCAAACCGTCTACGCCGACGTAATCCGCGACGACCAACAGGCCCGCGCACGCATGCGCATCACCCCCGACGCGCTCATGCACATGCCCAACTACCACGCCGCCTGCTCCTGGATCGTCAACGGCGCCCGCGTCGGCTCCTTCATCGCCCAAACACTCCCCATGCAAGAAGACCAAGAACGCATCGAACGCCACCTCCAAGCCCAAAGAGACCGCGGCGCCCACTACCCCGGCCCGATCCCACCACCCAACCGGCTATCCACCTACCTCAAGATCCAAGACCTCGTCCCCCGCGACGAAGAAGCCGAGAACGCGACGGGCAACGAGCAGCAGCCCAAACCGCAGAGCAAAACCGATAGCCGACCGGCTCACGCGGTGCCGGACTTCAACCCCGAGAAATCGAGCCACGACGACCGCGCCGACCGCATCGGCGTCGCGCCCCTCGGCTCGCCGATCACAGCCGCGGTCCCAGAAAGCTTCACCGAGCTCGACCAGTTCGACGCCGCCACCGGCCTACGCTGGGAGCAACCCCCGCCGGGGCCGCACAAGCCGCCGCTGCCACGCAAAGACGACCTCGAGGTGCTCGCCGCCCTGCACGAACTGCGCTTCCTGCTCGCCTCCCAGATCGGACGGCGCTTCATGACCGGCCGCGCGCTCCGCTCGGTCCAGCACCGGCTCAACCAGATGTTCCGCGTCGGCTGGGTCCGCCGCTGCGAGATCGCCCGCCGCGAACGCGGCCACACCCAACGCGTCTACGCCCTCGACGAAGCCGGCTACCAACTCATCCAATCCAACCGCGGCCGCACACCACTTGCCCGCCACGTCGACCCCGACGCCAAATGGCGCAGCCCCGAAGTCGAAGACCCCCGCGTCGTCATACACGACCTGCACGCCAACGCCTGGCTGTTCGCCCTCGAACAACTACTCGCACCCAACGTACTCAAGCACTGGCGCGGCCCGCGAGCAGCACGGCTCGACGTGCCCGGCGAACGCATCCGCGGCCAATGGGTGCCAGCCAACCCCGACACCGTCCCGCTCGGAACCGGCCACCACCTGGCCGACCTGCAGCTCGACACCTTCCAGCTCATCCGCCCCGACCTCGCCATCGAGCTCGACCTCTCACTCGGCAACCAGAAACGGCACGTCGAGTTGCTGATCGAGCTCGACCGCTCCGGCCGGCCATCATCCAACTACGACAAGTTCCGCCGCTACGACGCCCTACTCAACGGCTGGGCCATGGCCCACCCCCGCTACAAAGCACTCGGCGAACCGCCCGTCGTCGTGTTCGTCGTCGAGGACGACGACAAGGCGAGCCAGTTCCTCGGCGGCGCCGACCGCATCGTCACCGGCCGCGTCGGAAAATGGGGAACCCCCGAAGCATCGTGGCCGGCCTACGGACGTCGGCGCATGTTCATCGTCGCCGAATGCGACGTCCACCAAGGGACCCTGCGCGCCCAGCGGCTTCCCGAGCACTCACCGGCACTACGTAAAGCACTACGAGGCCACGGCCAGCGTCTGCAAGCCGAGCAGATCCCACGCATCCTGCCCCGAGCATTCATGCGGCGTTCCTAAGGTGCGCCGCAGCCTACCCCCCGTGGGGACCTAGGGAGGTACCTGCTAGGGCGCATCCTGACCGTGTCAGGCGGACTCTTTTCCGAAGCTTCCCCGGGCGGGGGCCCCCAATTCCTGGGGGCTTTGGATCGAATCGTGCTCGGCCCATCACGAGGACCTCGCAAGACCTGATACGGGTTGGTGAATCTGATCGCCACAGGACTGGGGTGTCCCGAAGATTTCTGCAGGCTGCTGTCGGAAGTTACCGAGCGCGTCGCTAGGTCGTGTCAACGGCAACCTTGGAGGCTCGAGCGGTGGCCGGTTCTTCTCCAACTTGACGATGCAGCGAGCGCCCCCATACCCTAGTCTCATGGCTGCCTTGGGCGCCGTGCGAGCGTGGTCGCTGGCGGCCGCAACTGGTGTGGAGGCGTTAATCCCCAGATGGAGCTGACCCCCGAGGACTCGCGCGATGGACTCGGCTCCGAAATCGGCGGCTACCGCCTTGACGAGGTAGTCGGCCGCGGTGGGATGGGAGTCGTCTATAAGGCGACACAGCTAAGCCTCGATCGCGTGGTAGCGGTCAAGCTGATCACAAGGGAACTCGCCTCGGATCTGCAGTTCCGGGCGCGGTTCTCGCGAGAGACGCGGTCCGCCGCGGCGATAGAGCATCCGAGCATCGTCCCCGTCTACGAAGCGGGGGAGGCGAACGGGGTCCTTTTCCTGGCGATGAGGTATGTGGACGGAACCGACCTCCAGACGCTCATTGAAAGCGAAGGTGCCCTTCCGCATGAGCGGGCGGCACGCATCGTTGCGCAGATCTCGGCGGCGCTCGACGCCGCCCACGTCCACGGGCTTATTCACCGCGATGTCAAGCCGGGCAACGTGCTCGTCGACTCCCAAGATCACGCGTACTTGACTGACTTCGGCCTCGCCAAGTACGGGCTCGACTCCGAACGCCAGCTGACCAAGCCAGGCCAGGCAATCGGATCGATGGACTACATGGCGCCGGAGCAGATACAGGGTGAGGCCACAGACCCGCGCACCGACGTGTACGCGCTCGGCTGCGTGCTCTTTCAGGCGCTCACCGGACAGCCGCCCTTCTCGGACCGCGAGGGTATGCGCGTGCTGTGGGCGCACCTCCGGGAGGCCTCACCATCGCCGTCAGAGCTCGTCTCGGAACTACCGGTGGGGTTCGATGAGGTGGTCGCGACTGCCCTGGCGAAGGAACCCGACGACCGCTACCCGACGGCGGGTGCTCTCGGCCGTGCGGCGTTAGCGGTGGCGCAGGGAGCACCGCCCCCACAACGGATCCCAAGCGCTGCGCCGGCGCTCGGCCCTGCCGCACCCGCGTTGACCTCGTTGTCGCAGCTGCCTGAGCCGTGGTCTGCGACGGCCGCTGCCACTCCACCATCTTCGTCAGCAACCGGAGCTCTACCGAAAGGGTCTGCGCCGGCTCCGTCCGAGCCGTCGGAGGCCCCAATCAGCGATCCGATTGAAGCGCTCGTGCCGAGCCGGTACGAACCTGTGCGCTTTCGGCTCGATGCGAGGTTCCGCTACGTGCACCAACCGCTCGACGACGAGTCGGATGCAATCCCGCTCCTTGGAAACACGGCCGTCGCCGACGCCCTGGTTGAGCGCATCCGGTATTCGAGCGGCGGCTCCTTTCTCGTCACTGGCTTCCGAGGTGTCGGCAAGACGACGGTGATTGCACATGCCCTGGCGCGACTCGCAGCCAGCTCCAACGGTGCTCCCGCGGTGCTCCCCGTGTTCCTTAACGTTGCCCGCCCTCGCTCAACCGACGAGCTGTTGTTCGAGGTCATCCGTCGATTGTTCGAGGCTCTCGTAGATGCGCGGGTTTTGCCCACCCTCGCTCCCGACGTTCAACGAAGGCTGATACTCGCATACACTCGGACATCCCTCTCCTTTAAGGAGAGCCGTGGGACTGCGGTGGAGCACGCCCGGTCCCTCGGGCTGTCGGCAGCAGGTCCTCTGTTGGAGACCCTGTCACCGAAGCTCGAGCTGTCGCGCAAGACAACCGACTCGCTAGCCACCGAGGCATCGTTCCTGGCCTACTCGGATGCCGACGTCGAGCATGACTTCCTCCGCATCGTCTCGCTCTTTCGCCGGGTCGGCGAGGGCGAGGAGCGTCCTCGCGGCTGGTGGCGGCGCTTGCTCGGCCGTCCCCCAGAGATAGAGCCTCCGCCCCCGCCCTGGGAGGGGAAGGTCGTTGTCGTAATCGATGAGCTTGACAAGCTGACGGCGCGTGAGGACGGAATGGAGTGCATCGAGACGCTGCTCACTGGACTAAAGAACCTGTTAACTACACGGGGGGTGCACTTCCTGTTCGTAGCGGGCCCAGATCTGCATGACGTCTCCCTTCGTCAGAGCCATCGGGGGAACAGCGTTTACGACAGCGTCTTTGGATGGCAGCTGTACGTGCCATGCCTTTGGGACGCCACCGGGCGGCTACTAGAGGCGGTGATCGATGAGAACCTCGCTCACTCGGCGCAGTTGGCGTCCTTGCACGACTATCTGAGGTTCAAAGCCCGGGGCGTGCCGCGACTGCTGCTGATGGAGCTCAACTCTTTCGTCGAGTGGGCATCTGGCCACCCGTACCTGACACTACGGGCGCCCGACCTGGCCCGCATCGAGTTCTACGCGGGCTTGCAACGAATTCTCGACGACTTCCTTGCCGAGGGCGCCTCGGCGCGCCCCTTCTCGGTAGCGATCGACGAGGATCGGTGGCGGGTGGGTGCGTACTACGTCACCGACCGGATTCTTAGAACAATGGGAGGAACCTTCACGGTCGACGATCTCGTGGCCGTCGAGGGCCGCCTGAGCGTGGATCCGCTGCTCATCTTGTCGCCCTCCAAGGTCGAGCACCTAGTAGAGCACCTTGTACGCAATGAAGTGCTCGAGCGGACTCGCGGCGGAGCGCTTGACGAGACGTATTTTGGTGATGTGCCAGGCGCCCAGGTTCCGGTCTATCGCGTGGCTGAGAATGTCGGCGTGAAACTGTCGTCGTTTGCGCGCGTGAACGAGCGAGAGCGAGCCGATCTGGCGACTGAGGATGGCTCGCATCCACCGCCATCGGGACAACCGTGGGCGAACGTCGAACTTGGCAGCGTCGTGGCCTGCCGTTACGAGATTCGGGAGGAGATCGACCGTGAAGGGATGGGCCGGGTTTATCGCGCTCACGACCTTCCGATGAATCGCCAGGTAGCGGTTAAAATTCTCGACGTCTCGACCCTCTGGGCGGACGAGCGCATGCGGAACCGTTTCGCGCGCAAAGCCGAGTTGGCGGTGCAGGTTGAACACCCGAACATCGTCTCCACATATGACGTATTTACCGACGATGACGGTCGCCCCGGCATCGTGATGCAGTTTGTCGAGGGAACGTCACTGCGGCAACTGCTCAAGCAAGCTGGAATGCCACCGACGGATGCGGTGACAGTGGCTAGATCCCTGCTTGACGCTCTCACGTACTTGGATGGAAAGGGTCTCGCGCGGCTCGATCTCAAGCCGTCAAGCATCCTCTTGGACGCCGACCTGCGACCAGTGATCCTCGATGTGGGGCTCGCCAAGCATGTCAACGGCTCAGACGAGGAGGCACTGACACGGACGGGGGTCATGGTAGGCACGCCCGCATATGCGGCCCCCGAGCAGATCGGCGGAGGACAAGTGGATATCCGTGCTGACCTCTACAGCGTGGCCTTGATCATGTGCGAATTGATTACCGGGCAACCGGTTCGGCGCGGTTCTGACCTAGCCGACATGCTCCGGATCGTTATGGAAGAGGATGTTGACGTTAGCCAGGTGCCGGTCTCACCCGAGCTGAGAGCAGTCCTGCGCCGGGGGCTCAAGAAGGCGCCCTCCGAACGCTACGACCATCCAGCCGAGATGCGCGACGCTCTGCTCGCGGTGCCCGAGGCCCAGGGCGTCACCGAGGACCGATAGGCCGGCTGACAACGCCTATGCGATGCGCGCAGGCGACAGCGGCAGCGAAGGTCTCTGTCAGGTCAGCTGCCACGTGTGGCTCGCCCACCCGCCGCAGAAGTACGCGAAGACACGGTTCTCCTGTCGGCGGTAGAAGGCGCCGACGCGGCAAGCTGCTGTCTAGCCGACGGGCGCAGCTTTCCTGAGGTACTCGTCCCACTCACGCGCCATCCCCTGCTCCTTGCGCTCCGGGGCCAGGGTTTGACGTCGTGCGTCGAATGGCCGATTCTTGCGCAGATCTGCCGGCAGCTGGGCCCGGGGCTGCGTCGAACCAGCCTGGGCGCAGCTCTAGCTGCAGTCCCGTGGAGCCCAGACTCCGCCTGCTGGCTGAGCCACGCGGATTGACGCAGACGGAGACTTGTTCCTCTTAGTTGGACTTCCTGTTGGGACCCCTTGCGGGCGGCCTCATCCGGGCCTAGGCTGGCCGCACTGCTTTCGCTTTCCAGCCGCCCTTCTCGGGCCTGAGCCCGACCACACAGCCCCCTAGTTCACGGGTGTCCCAGCAGTCCAGACGAGCCCGACCGGGTGCCTTCGACGTGCCGTGGCCCCGGGGCGTTCGGTCAGGAGCGCGACACCTGCGACGCGTTTCGGTTCTCACGCATCCACTCTCGTGGGTGACCCCGGCGCACAGTCGACCTACGCCCGGCACCCGCTGAGGAGCGAGGGCTGCAACTGTTTGATTCGACGACGGGAGGACCTACCATGGGAGAAATGGCTGTAGTGCCGAAGAGGCTTGCGATTGGAGAGGTCGTCGAAGCTGGCGGCCGTCTCTACGACGTCGTCTCCGACAAGGCCGGTGGGGTGACGCTCGAGCCTGCGGTCACGGTGTTCGCCGACGAGCTGCACGAGCGGCACGGAACGCGGCCCGCCACCGAGGCCGAGATCGACGAGGCCTTCAGCGACATCCCTCGCGACGGCGAGGGCTAGGCGCGTGGCCACATCTGGCGGGCGGCAACCCGAGCGGGTTCCGGTCGCTATCGACGACGAGATCTGGGTCGACGAGGTTGAGCGCCACGGGCGGCATAGCGTTGGTCGCATAGCGGCCGAGCGGGCGTCTTCAGCTCGAGCGTGACGGTGTCGAGCGGGAGATGCTGCGTCGGTGTGACGCTGTCGGGCACGACGGCACCCGCCTCGTCGGATGCTTCAAGGCGTACGTGCCTCTGCATGCCCCGGCTTCGTCCGGACAGCCTTTCGGGCTGGTCTTTCAAGTAGTGGTGACCGAAGCGGGCCTCGGGCTGCGGTTTCTCGCGTTCGGCGAGCGCCATCCGGTCAAGCCGGGCCGGAGCGTCAATGAGCGGGCGCACAAGCGCTTCCATGGTCGCTATCAGGACGAGTGAGCACACCGGTGGACCCAGCTTTACGGGCGGGCTGAGGCCAGCCGCGCTGCTTTCGCCTTCCAGCCGCCTCTCGGGCCTGAGCCCGACCACACAAGCCCCCCGCGTTCACGGGTGTCCCAGCAGTCCTGACGAGCCCGACCGGGTGCCTTCGGCACGCCGTGACGGATCGTCGATCAGGGGACCCGGATCGAGGCTTGTGGACCAACAGTGCTGGACCACGCATTACCGCGCCGTAGTTCAGGCGCCCCGGGTCGTCGCTAGCTGACGCCCCCTTGAAGTGGCAAGGCCCCGACTTGTAATCGGGGCCCTGACCGACCCGTTCGCCGCTGTCACGGCGAGCGGGGTCCCTCCCATAAGCGCGACCCATCGGGTCGCAGGAAGGAGATGCCGCAATGTCCGGCATCGATGTGCAGGTTACAGACGACGGCCCCGCCCTGTTCGAGGTCGTCTACCAGACCCGCTCGGGACGCTCACAGCATGTGCTCGAGCGCGATGACGAAGAACTGGTCGAGATCCGTGAGCTGGCCTTCGGGCTGGTGCTCGACCGGGAGGTCCGGCCGCTGCCGGCCGGCGCGATCCGCGTGCGGGTCTCCGAGAACGACATGGGGCGGCTGCCGCACGTCGAGGAGATCGCCGGTGCCGTGGCCAAAAGGATCCTGCTGTGAGCGGCGAGCGAAAGGTGCGGCTGGTCGGCACCTACCCACGCGAGGGGACGTGGGTGACCGTTGGGGTCGAGGCCAAGCCGCGGGGGAGCGAGAACGAGCCCGGCGCCCATGTGGTGCTGGAGCGGTCCGAGCGGCCGGGCACGACGTCGGTCAGGGTGAGGTGCGAGCTCGGCTCCTACCGCTCGGCGCTACGGCACGCCGAGGCGCTCGTGTTGTGCCGCGGGGGGCTGCTCGGTGTGGACGCGAGCTGCATGGCCGGTAGCCCGGTCGAGCGTCGCCAGGCCGAGCGGATGTTCACCACCCCCGAGCTGTGGCGCTACGTGCACCTACCGGGCAGACGAGACGAATAGTTCCGGGCGAGGCGACCGGGCCGGGCGAGCGCGTGACGCTCCCGGCTCGGTACGCCGGCTCGGTTCCTCTGGGTCGGGGTGGACAGGGCAGGCGCCCGGCGGGAGAATCCGTCGAGAGTGTCCGCCGAGTCGACACCGCTTCCCTTCAGGATCTCGGACGCGGAGCGAGAGCGGTCGGTGCGCGGCCTGGCCCGCAGCACCGTCGACGGCCGCCTATCGGTCGACACTTTCTCGAGGCGGGTGGAGCGGGCCTACACCTCGCGCACGCGAGGCGAGCTGGAGGATCTGGCGAGCGACCTGCCCCATCGCAGCCGCACCGTCCGCTTTATGGCCGACGTCGCCTACCGGATCGGATCGGCCCGATTTGAGATCGAGCGGGCCTGGAACTCGGCCCGCACGCCCCGTCTCGCGCTGCCCGACACGGCGACTTGTCGCGTGGTGATCGGTCGCGGCCCTACATGCGACTGCGTCGTGGCCGACCAGTCGGTATCCCGCCGCCACGCCACGCTGTTGCTGCGGGACGGTCAGGTCACGATCGAGGATCTGGGCTCGCTTAACGGCACGCGGATCAACGGGCGACGAGTCGTGGTCCCGACCGAGGTCCGGGCCGGGGACGTGGTGTCGTTCGGGGCGGCGAGGTTCACGCTCTGCTGACCCGAGCCGTTCGCGCTCGCCCGGAGCGTGAAGGACCCGGGGCAGACAGGCTGTTCGAGCAAGGCGTGGTCGCAGTAGTCGAGGTCGAGGTTGACCGACTGCAGGCGGGCCGATCATTTGGCGTCGACGGACCGCCGCAGGACACCTTCGTGCGTCCAGCTTCGGGCCTCGCGGTCAGTCCAGCCTGGACGAACTGACGGAACCAGCTTCGCTTTCCAGCCGCCTTCTCGGGCTTGAGCCCAGACCACGTTTCGCTAGAGCCGCACGATCAGGACCTGCGACTCGTGGAGAGGCTTCAGGCTTGCGTGCAACGTGTCGACGGCTGCCCGGAGCGCCTGGGGTGCGACCGGGTCATCAAGCGAGCCGCCGCCGTGAAACTCCTGTCGCATGTCGGTCATGTCCAGGGAGTCGTCGATGAGCAGCTCGAGCCGAGTCGCTCGGCGGGGGATCATCGACAACAGCTGTCGGGTGAGCCCGGCGAGGTCGTATGAGAGGTCCAGGTCGGCGAGCACGCCGGCGTCCTGCAGGTAGCTAACAGCGAACGCGAAGTAGTGCTCGCTGAACTCGAAGTCGTGCTGGACGGCCCGAAGCGTCGAGAGGAGCTCGCGAGCCGTCGCCGCGTTGCTTCGTCGATCGCTTGCGTGAACCGAGAATCTGCGACAGCCAGCCTCATGAAGTGAGCCTACGCGTGGCGGCTGACCGCTTGATCCGATGACGGGAGGACCTGCTCTAACCCCGCCGCGCTGGAGTCGGGAGCGGCGGGCGCTGGCAGCCGCGAGCACGGCGAATCTTGTCTTGCCCGGAGAGGCCGATTGTCGGGACCACCTGACCCGGCTCGGCGTCGACACCGCCGTACGCTTCAGCTTCGAGACCGTCCGGGTGCAGTGCGCGCTGACCTACCGGGCGGGAGCGCGCTGACCGGCACTGGCGGTCCAGCGCTTCCGAACGCTCGTGTCCGCGAGTAGCCTTCGCCTCTGTGAGGTTGGCGAGCAATCGCTGCCGACCGGAGCGAGAGCGCACGACTGGACGCTAACGATGAGTAGCGCCTACGGTCATTGGCATGAAGCGAGCAGTTGCCATGTGCCTGACGCTCACCGTCATGCTCGGCACGGCACCCAGTGCCTCCTGCAAGGCCAAGAGCCGCGCGCAAGCAGGTTGGAGCAAGGCAGCCGTCAGCGCTAAGGAGAAAAAGCGGCGCGCGAAACGGGATCGACTGCGAACTACGGGGTCGGACGACGGCGTAGTGCCGATCAAGATCATTGATGAGCTCCGCGTTACGAGCCTGACCCAATCACGGGTAAACCGACTCCCGTAACCCCTTAACCGCTACGGCGAAGGGCAGCCTGTACCGGGTAGTGTCGCGAGTAGATGCGATCGGGGAGGGCGGCTCATGGGGAGGTCTGCCGTCACGGCCGGTCAGTCAGAGACGTGACGATCCCGATTCAAGGTCTACGCTGCCTTGCCCGGCACCCTCTTTTCGCCCAGCAGTTCGTTGGTACGGCGATCGAACACGAGCATCGTCTGCTGGTCGCCGGACCCGTACGCGACTCCGATCCCAATGAGTATTGCCCGACCCGCTTGCCCGACCCCGGCGCTGTGAAGCTGGCGGCCGCTTCAGTTGGGCACTAGGTGCCCGGCGCGGACCGTGTGCGACCGAGCGCTAGGTACGCCACGGTTGCGGCCAGGATGATGGCGGCGCCGACGACCGTCCAGACCGCGGCAGCCCCCTCAGCACTGCTCGCGACGAGCAGGCAGAAGAGGCCCGGCCCAGCGCCGAGCCCGATGAGCTCGAGGTCCGAGCCGCGACCCGCCCACCGCAGGCCCATGCCTACGAGCCAGCAGAGGGCGAGGATCGCCACACCGTAGGGGGTGAGCGCGTACAGGGCGCCGTAGCTGGCGAACATTCCGAGGACCGCCCAGCCCGCGAAAAGCCCGGCGCGCAGGAACATGTGGGAAGGCTAGCGCTAATTGAGTGAAACACGAGCAGACGAATCTCCTCGGGCCATCTCAGCTCGTGTGGGAGTCGTCACCGAGCCGTTCAGTGAGGGTCGCGGTCCTTCCAGGTGCCGCGCAGCCGTTCGCGTAGGTCGTCGGAGAGCTCGATCCGGAACGGCGTCGCGTATCTCGAAGCGGGTGACGTCCTCGCCGGCGATGCGCAGGTCGCCGAGCAGGGTTCCTAGGTTCAGCTCGCGCTGGCTGTGCGCGGCGTTGACGAGGTCCGTGGTCGGGTCGGCGTCGAGCCGCACGGTTGCGGTCATGAAGTTGCCGCCGACGCGCTCCTCGCGGCCGGCGCCGTAATCGACGAAGACCTCGGCCGCGATCGGGAGCTTCTGTCCGTCGGCGTTCCACGCGGGCAGAAGCACGACGCCCGTTCCCAGCCGCACCGCCACGGTCCAGCCCTAGCCCCGTGGCGTCTCTCACCGATAAGCGAGACCCCCGACCAGCCGGTTGGCAAGCGGCCGGGGGCCTCTTCAAAACCAGACCCCGGCCGAGCGGCCGGAGAAAGGCGTGTCCATGAGTCTTGTCCAGCGGGAGGATTTGACGCAACAAGAAAGTCAGGAAAGGAACCGGAGGGAGCGGGAGGTTCGCCGCCTCGCCTACCAGCTCCGCGAGGGGCGGGTGGCCGAGCTCGGGCTCGGCTTCGCGCTGCGGACGCTCGACCCCGGGGTCGTGGTCGACGAGCTCCGGCGGCCGCGGCGCTTCGGGGCCCGCTGCCGCCACCACGCGGTCCTGGTGACGGGGATCGATGAGCGGGCGGCCTGGACGATCCTGGCGGCCGCCGAGCTTGGGTCGATCAGGCGCCGGCTCGAGCGCGACGGGCTGCTCGCTACGGGCGTGGCTCGGTCAGGGGTACGGGTGCTGCCGCTTCACCGGCGGCGCGCCGGCTTCGGACACGCGCCGGCAACCGGAAAGGCAAGTGTTGCCGGGACGGATGGCGCGACGCACTCGGATCTGGCGGAGGCAGCGTGAGCGTCCCGCGAACGGCTTCTTGGCGTTGCTCCGTCCTCGGTCACGCGGCTGGACGCCCCCCAAGGGGGCGTCCGCCGCGGCCGCACAGGCCTCGGTTTGGGCTTGACAGAGCGCGATACGTTCGGTTGCAGGTCGATGGGCGCACGGGCCGACAATGAGATTCCCCGGATGACCGGGATGGCATCGGTCCCCCAGTGCCTTGGCGGGAGCGTCCCCGACACCGGGACGCTCCCGCCGCTCGGCATCGACATAGATCCGTCCGAGGGCCGGGTGCTGGTGCGCGACCGCGACGAGCTGTTCGGCTACGAGCTCTGGTTTCGCCCGCGGCGGGGCGTGCTTGGCCTGCCGGGGTGGATGGAGCTGTCGTTCGACCTCGAGACCGGCGACCCGATCCAGACCGCGGTACCCACCAGCGAGGTGATGGCCGTGGCCCGCGACGCCGGCCTCGACGGGCAGGTCGCCGCCATGACCGCCGCCCTGGCCTCCTGGTTCGAGCGCGGCGGCCACTCGGCCTGCCACCGGATCGCGGCGACGTTGCGGCGCGAGGTCCAGGCGGGGCGGGAGCGCGAGCGGCTGTCGCTGCGGGCGATCCAGGCCCGGCTGATCGAGCTGATCGTCGCCGGCGAGTCGCTGACAGTGATGTGCGAGCGCGGCGGCTTTGTCTCCAAGCACGGGCGCGGCGACACCTCGTGGCTGCTGCGCCGCGCCGGCCTGATGCGGGTCCGCTGCTCGCGGACCGGCAAGGTGCGGGTCGCCCGCACCGCCTCCTACAACGTCTTCTGCCAACTGGTGGCCGCGGCCGACGCGAGCCCCCACGAATTCGGAGCGTGAACGACATGCCAGTCAAGGACAGGCGAGCGGTGCTCGCCCGCTACACCGACCCCCAAGGACGCCCCCACCGGGTCGTGCTATTGCGCCACCTGCTGATGGACCTGTCGAGCGGCCGGCTGACCCGGGTCGTCGCCGTGCTCGGCGCCGGGGAGGGAAAGCAGCAGGCCCGCGCCCTGCTCGACGGGTCGGCGCTCGACGAGGGCTACCTCGCCCGCGCCCGCCGCGAGACCGGCCCGTTCATCCGCGCGCTGTGCGCCGAGGACCTGCGCCCGCCGGCCCACCAGCGGGACGCGACCGAGGCAGACAGTGGGCATGGGGCGGGGGCCGAGTGCCCGCCGCTGGCGGCATGAGCGCCCGGCCGCTTCACCGCAGGCGACCGTCGGCCCGGGGCATCGACGCCCCCGTAGTCCTGATTGACCCCGACGGGTCGGCGCGCTCGGAGGCGCTGTCGCCCGACGCCCAGGTCGCGCTCTACTCCCAGCTGGTCCACAAGGGCCAGCACGGTCTGGTCGAGGTGGTACGGGCCACCCGCAGTCCGGAGGGCCAGTTGCGGATGCGCAGCCGCCGCGACCCCGCCGGCTACCTGCATGCCGGGGACGCCCACGCCCTCTGCCGCCGCACCGCGCTGGCCCGCGGGAGGGGCGAGGAGGTATTCGCCACCCCCCTACCGCGGGAGCGGAAGGAGCCCGGCAAAGCCGCCGTCGTGCGGGGTTCGGTGGTCTGGGTCGACCTCGACGAGACCAACGGCGACGGGGTCCGGGAGCTCGAGCGGTTGAAGCCGCACCTGTGGGTCGCCTCCGGCGCGGGCCAGCACCTCTACTGGCGCCTCGCCCACGAGCTGGCACCGGCCGAGATAGAGGAGCTGAATCGCCGGCTCTGCCACCGCCTCGGCGGCGACATGGCCTGCTGCGAGTACGGGCGCATCATGCGCCTCCCGGGCACGTTCAACCAGCGCCGCGGCGCCTGGTGCCGGATCGTCCGCGCCGACCGGTCGCGCAGACAGCTCGACCCGGACGCCATCCGGGCCGCCCTCCCCGACCCCGAGCCACCACGACCGCCGTCGACCAGCCGCCGCAGCGGATCCGCCGGCGACGCCGACGACGCACTCCGCGCGATCGCCCCGCCCGCCTACTTTCACGCCCTAGCCGGCCTCCAGGTCGAAGCGGAGGGCGGGATAGTCAAGTGCCCCCTCCCCGACCACGACGACGCCTACGCCTCCTGCCAGGTGTACGCCGAACCGGCACGGGGCTGGTGGTGCTTCGGCTGTCTCCGCGGCGGACGCATCTACGACCTCGCCTCGCTGCTCGCTGCGGGGCCGTGGGGGCGCGACCTGCGCGGCGAGCCATTCCTCACGGCCAGGGAGCTGGCACGCGCAGCTCTCGGGCCAGCGGACAGGGGCGGCTAGCGCGGTGCTGCTGCGACCGGCACTCGCGGGCGCCACGCTCGCCGTAACGCTCGAGCTGCTGCCCGAGCGCATCGACCTGATCGGCTTCGTGCTCCAAATGTCCGGGCTCGGCAGCCTCACCGCGCTCTCCCTCTCAGTGGCCTTCGGCGCTGACGAGGCCGCTTTCGCGAAGTACGGCACCTTGCTCGGTGCGTACACCGGATTGGGGTTGTTCCTGATGCTGCTCTCTCTCGAGCTGCTCCGCTAGAGCAGCAGCCTCAAGAACCGCGGTCGGTAGACGCTTGCGTCACCGTCCGCCTTACATTCGCTGCCCCCGCAGACGCTTTAGGAGAACAGCATGCCGTCGCCGCTCCCTAATTAAGGCGACCACGTGTGAGTGCCGGCAGGGGCGGATCGATTGCCTGAATCACACAACTACCAACAGGAACCCGGCTGCGGGTTCAGAGAGGAGTACTCATGCCTGAGAGAAACGGCCGCAATGACGGCCGCGACCTCCCCCGCGCATCCCTGACCGATGCGCTTCCGCACCTGCGCCGGCCGCCAAGTCCCGGAGGCGTGCGCTTCAAGCTCCAGACCGTCTCGGGCGATGTCGGCCCGGTGGCCGCCTACATCGACGCCCGCCACGTGCTGGACCGGCTTGACCAGGTCTGCGGACCGGACTGGTCGGCCCGCTTCGAACCGCTGCCCGAGCAGCTGGTGCCAGCGCCCGTCGACCAGGACGGCGAGCTCCGTCAGCCCCTGCTGCTCTTCGTCCGCTGCCGCCTAACGGTGTTCGAGGTGACCCGCGAGGACGTCGGGGAGGGACACGACCCGAAGGCCGCGTTCTCCGACGCGCTCAAGCGCGCCGCCGTCCATTTCGGGATCGGCCGGGCGCTGTATGCGCTGCCGTCCCCGTGGCTACGAGCCGGGCGCGGGCCGGGCGAGCTGCGGCGCAACCGCGCCGGAAAGCTGATCCTCGACGGGCGGACCGAGGGCTGGTGCCGCGAGCGCTACGCGCGCTGGCTGGAGGCGCACGGGCAGCGGCAGTTCGGTGAGCCGCTCGATCACGTTGCGGCTGCCGGGCCGGCACTGGTCGACCGTCGGGAGTCGCAAGCACGGCGGCTCGATCTGCAGCTGGTCGAGCGGCGGCGTCGCGCGGCCGGGTATGACGCGACGGCTGTGGGCCAGCTCGCGTCAGTTCTCTATCGCCAGCCCGACCTTCGCCGGCTGAGTTCCCGGCAGGCGGCCGACCTCGGCCAGACCCTCCAGCAGGCGTCGAGCGGGGAGATGGATGCGAGGCTGTTCGCCCGTTGCGTGACGCGCCTGTGCGTGAAGTCGCAGGCCGAGCGTCCGCTCGCGATCAGGGCCTTTCGCCGGTATCTCGCCGATCGCAGCCAGCGCCCGGCCCGCTCCGCGACGCGGGCCGCCTAACCGCTAACGGCGGTTTCGCCGAAGCCCCAGCTCCGACGCCGTCGGCGAGCGGGTCGACGGCCGGATGTCCACTGCCCCCTGCAGGTCCTGACAGCCCCGCGGCTCGTGCCGCACAAACGACCCGATCCAGAAGGGAGCCTCATGTCCCAGCAGCCAGACCCCCGATCCTCCGAGCCCCGTCCGCGCTTGCGGGGCGACGAGGGTGAGCTGTTTCGCCTCCACCATCAGCGCCTGCTGCGCCTGGTGGGCCGCGACGTGAACACGAGTGACGCGACGGTGGAGGACGCGGTCAGCTTCGCCTTTCTCCAGCTCTGCCGCACGCCGCCCGAGCGCGGCGACTCGCTGTCCGCCTGGCTGCGGGTGGTGGCCCGCCATGAGGCGTTGCGCGACGACCGCCGCCAGCGCCGCACCGTCTCGCTCGACGCGCCCCCACCCGGACAAGACGAGCAGACAGGCGAGCGGATGAACCTGGCCGACCGGCTGCCCGCACCGGTCGACACCGAACTCGCCGTTGAAGCTCGCGAGGCGCTGCGGGCCCTGGCCGATCTGCGCTGGCGGCGCCGACGTGTCCTCGCGCTGAAGGTCGCCGGCTTCTCCTACGCCGAGATCCAAGAGCGGCTCGGGCTCACCTACACCAACGTCAACCGACAGCTCACGCGTAGCCGCAAAGAGCTGCGCGACGCGGCGTAGGAGCAAGGGCCTACCCGGCTCGCGACATCGGCCAGGCCGTTTGCCTTACGCGCCGAGGGGCGGCGCCGACTCAGCGACCGATCACACGGCGAACGGCGGTACCGCACGCCCGAGTTCGCGAGCACCCGTAATCGCCTTAAGGGCTACCTGTCCGAGGACGGCCCCGAAGTGAACCTCGATAGGCTGTTGCGCGTCCGCCAACAGTGCTGCGATTAGCTGCCGCTGTTGTCGTCGTCGCCGTCGGCCGAGCTCCGGGAGGTCAGGAGTTCGTTGAACTCAGCAACACGACGGGCGGAGGCCCGTTCTCGGCGTGGGAGCTTCAAGAGGGAGTCGCCTGAGCCCACTGCAATGACAGCTCTGAGACATCCCAGCAGCTTGTCGTGGGCCAGGTCGAGATGATGATTCTCCTCGTGCGTCCAGCGGTCCGGCGAAATCTCGTCGCCGTGCACGATCGCATTCCGTAGCTCAGAGAAGTTTGCGAGCCACCATTCGTCTGGCGTAAGTCGGACTGGCTCGTTCCAAAACCGCGATGTCCGAAGCTCTTCGCGAGTGTCTGGGTCACGCAACAACCGCCCCACCGAACGAACTAGTCGCTTGGTGTCGCTTACGCCGGTCAAGGCTTCCAATGCCGAGCGAACCGCGCCGACGCGCGCAATCCGGCTGACGGCCTCAGCGTTGCTGAGAGCGATCCGGTACCAGTCAATCGCTCGTGTGAGCCGGCGCGAGCCTTGGTCCTCAGTAGAAAAAAGCCCATGTGTCGCATGGGCGAGCTCGTCGTCGAAAAACGAAAAGAGTGGCCTGGGTAGTTCGTTTGGCGGCTCGATCTTCGGGAGAGGCTCGCCCGGATCAGCGTGGCGCAGATCGGTGACACGCACGATTGCGCCGGCTTCAATTGCGTATGACGACCCGTCCCCCAGCGGATGTCCATATAGGAGCGCGTTCTCGGACGTGACCGCGGCGTGTCCAGCATTCGGGTTTTCGTCGACTGCCGCGAGGGCCGGGTTTCCGGCCAGAGTTCCGACAAGTAGCGCGCCCCCTAGCGGTCCCATCTCGGACCGATCTGCCGAAGATCCGACCTGACCACCCGCCGGAAACGCCACCGCGCCCAAGACGCTCCCTCCACCGGAATCCAAGCTGTAAGCCTCAACCAGACGCATCGTCGGGTACCTGAGGTCCTCCCTGATGACTCCTGGGGCCTCCACGTCCTTGAATGGCACCAGCTCCCATGCACCGACCTGGACTCGTGCTGTGACCGGTAGGTACGGCGCAACGAAGAGATCAGCCATGGCTTGATGATGGCGCGTACTCGGTAGCTCCTACGCTCTAGCCGCCTTCAGCAATAGGCTTGCCCGCCGTGAACCTGGATGCTATGTGGGTGCACGGCCTTCGCCGCTTCGGTGGAGGGACCCTGCACAAGCTTCGGCTGGACAGCCGGCTGGTATGCATCGTTGGAGCCAACGAGGTCGGCAAGTCGACTCTGCTCGACGCACTTGAACTTCCTGCGATGGCGCCTGACCCCGAGACCGGCGAGAGGCCGGCAGTCAGCGCGCTCGACCGGACACGTGGAGAAGACGTTGGACACGACCGCGAGATCGTGCGTCTCCGATATCGGCTCTCCAACGATGACCGCGCTGTACTCGCGGACCTCGCCAGCGCTGCTGACCTAGAGCACGTTCGGCAGCTCGAACAGGTGAAGTACGTGGGTGGCCGGGTGTCCACCGAGGTCCAGCCCGTGCCCGTCCGGGATAAGCGCCCCCGACGGCAACTCGCGACCGTTCTGGAATCCGCGATGGCTTCGGACAACTGGCCATCTCCGGAGGAAACCGCTGGAACACCCGCAGCCGATGATCTGGTGGAGGCTCTGCTGGAAGAGCTCCAGTCGAACCAGCGCCACCTGTCCCTTCCCGCCCGAGGTCGACTCGGAGAAATCGCGGACTGGCTTGACGGGCGAGAGCTCCTTCCGAAGCTGGCCTCGGAGCTGCGAGGCGTCCAGGAGGTGGAAGGACGTTCCCATCCCGCCGACGAGGCCGTTGAGGCACTTGAGCCATTGATTCCGAGATTCGTCAGGTTCGATGAGGACGAGCGGAACATCCGGGACGAGTACGACCTCGAGGCGGCCCTCGCTGATCCGCCGAAGCCCCTGATTAACCTCGCGAATCTGGCGGCGCTAGATCTCGGTCTCCTCCTGGCAAAGATCCGGGCCGGCGAGACGGGAACCGTCGCGGACATGATTGACGACGCAAACAAGCAGCTGCGAGAGCGTTTCAGTGTCTGGACTCAGGTTCCACCGGTCACCGTGAGCTTCGACACTGCGGGCACGGGGCTCTTCGTCCATGTCCGATCTGGAAGCGGCGCCAGCATGAAGATCCGAGAGCGAAGCGAGGGACTGCGGCAGTTCGTGGCTCTTGTGGCGTTGACAGCCCAGCGCGGACATCGCGTCCCGCCAATCCTCCTCATCGATGAGATTGAGATGCACCTGCACTACGACGCTCAAGCCGACCTGATTGGGGTTCTCGCCGAACAGCGGACGGCTTCGCAGGTGATCTACACAACTCACTCCGCAGCCTCCCTCCCCGAAGACCTGGGCGCCTCCGTGCGGGTCGTACAAGGCATCGGCGACAAGATGGCAAGCACCATCCGTCAACAGTTCTGGTCCGACGACCCGGGACTCGGCACGCTGCTCCTGGCCATGGGTGCGGGATCTCTTGCTTTTGTTCCACTCAGGCCGGCGGCGATCGTGGAAGGGGGCGCCGATCTCGTCCTCCTGCCCTCCCTGATGAAGGAAGCTATCGAGGCCGACATCCTCGGTTTCCAAGTCGTTCCCGGAGCTGCGGGCGTACCCCCGAAGCGGATTGCAGGACTGGATCTGCATGGAGTGTCAACAGCGTGGATACTTGACGGCGACCAAGGCGGGCGCGATCGTCGCGACTTCTTGGTAGGAGAGGGAATTCCCCGCAGTCGCATCTTCCTACTGCGATCAAGTCGGGGGCCGTTAGACCTGGAGGACTTGATTCACCCACAAGCATACGTCCGTGCCGTGAACGACTATGCAGCGGACCTAGGTGCAACTGAGGAGTTCAGCGCGGACGATCTGCCGACCACGCCCTGCCAGCGTCATCAGGTCATCTCACGTTGGGCCGCGGCCCAAGGGATCAAGCCTCCTAGCAAGACGGCGATTGCAAACAAGGTTCTAGGTCTTCGAGGGGAAATTCCGCTAGTTGCCCCCCGCCGCCGAGCGGCGCTTGAGAGTGTGCATCAGAAGGTTCTTGCGGTGTTGAAGGGAGACGAGTAGGCCTTTCCAGCGGCGGGGCTCTCGGCGGCGGGCGAAACTGACGGATGAGGGGTTCATCGGGATCGTGTCCTGATGCTGAACGAGGATGGCCTTACGCGACCCCTGAAAGACCACGAGATGGCACTCGGTATCGGCTTGTTCTGCGAACGGCGCGTCTTCGACAGTCAGCAGCGGTAATACCGAAGGCACTCGGGTGGGTCGACTACGTCGAATCAGGCGCGGTCAGAAGACCCCCTCGAGTTTGCTTTGTGGCAACGCCGCGACCCCCTTTACCGGCCGGAAGGGGAGGTGTAGGTTGATCGCGTGCGCTGCATAGAGGGCGAGGTCCCGGATCCGAAGGGCGAGGCTTTCTACCTCGACAAGGTGTGGGGCTGGGTCCATAAGGCGGAGAATGGCTGGCACACGATCACCGGTACACCTATAACCGACGAGTCGCCGGGCCCTGACGAGGTCAATGACCCGCTGTCCATCCTCGAATGAGCGACCCTCTTCCCCAGCCACCTGACCTGCCCAAGGCCATTCCAGACGGCTGGGACGCGGAGCTGTACAAGCTCTGGTATGGCGTCCTTCTAGATGACTGGAAGAGTCGCGAGCGCGACCCCGTAGAGGAGGCCAAGCGGGTACGAACGCTTGAGGACGAACGTGAGGACGCGAGCCTCGAACTCGGACGGCAGCGTGAAGACAAGGCGCTCGAAGTCGAACGGCAGCGCGAAGACAAAACCCTCGAAGTCAAACGGCAGCGCGAAGACACCGCGCTCGCTGTAAATGTCGCCCGACAGGACTTCGATCTCGCTACCGAGGTCGCTCTTGTTAAAGCAATCCACGACTCGTATCTCGAGGTGACAAAGGCGTCACTCGAGCGATCTCTGAAACGCGCAGAGTTTCTTACGGCCACTATCGCGGCCATCAGCGGTACCTACACCACACTGCTGGGACTGGTGTATGGGATCGGTGACGGTCAGACGCCTCTACCGGGGAGGGGCATGATCCCCGTGGCGTTTCTTGGGGCGGCGCTTGTCTTTGCTGCTTTCTACGTCGCCTTCCTAAGGCGCAGCGTGACTAGGCGAAATCTCCTGCCGTCGGGCATCGGTGGGCGGCTCTCCGAGTATCGGCTGAAGACCTTCATGGACTGGATGTTCTCGGGTGTGCTTGCACGGGCTTGGGCGCTACGAGCGTCGGTTGTGAGTTTTGGGGTCGGAGTGGCCTTGCTTCCACTTCCCTTCGTGGACATAACTAATACGACGACCACACTGATGACTGTTGGGGGCGCGGCCGTGTTGCTGCTGTGGATCGGCGGCGAGCTATGGTGGGCCAACGCCGCCGCGGGGCCGTATGTGCCAGGCCCGCCCTCGACCAGGCCGAGTTCGGAAAAAGACGGACCCTCCCCGCCTAAACCCGGCGCCGGCGGATCGCACTCGACCTAACCGCGAACTACACCTCCTCGCGGTGCCTGCCCTCCAACCCAGAGGTGTTGTTCGGTTTTCCCGGCCCTTAACGCCTATCCCACGTGACGCGTGGGGCTACCAGTCGCCGGGGCGGACCCGCAGCGTCGACGCGCACGCCTGCCGGCTGCGCCGCAAGCTGGCCCTGGCGGGCGCCCCCGGCCTGGTGGCAAACACACGCGGGGTCGGCTACCAGCTCAGCGCGAGGCCCGTCGTGGCACCCGTCATACAGGACCTGGCCGAAGCGGTGTCGGCGGGCAACGGACGTGCGGCATAGCCCGCTCAGTGGGCGCCAAGCAGAGTGGGTCATTGCCCGCCGAGTAGGGGTCAGGCGCCTGTCGTCGCTGAGCGCACCCCTGGCAGCACCGCATGGGAAGCGCCGCCGGGCGGCGAAACGCACAGGCTGCGCAGAGGTCCGCCCAAGTGGCTGAAGAGAAGAGGAGAGACATGACAGACAGCTCGAGCGACTCGTTCTCCGCGGTTTCGGACGGCACCCACTGGTGCCAGCACTGCAACGGCTACGGCTCGTCGCTCAAGGAGCCCGGCGATCGCTGCACGCGTTGCGGCGGCACTGGTCTGGTCGCTGAGACCGACCGGGCCGAGCAGCAGCTCAGCGGGCTCGAGCCTGGCCGGCTCGGACGAGTGGAGTAGAGCCGAGGCAGACAGGGTGGGGCGGACTCGGACCAGCATCCGGGGCCGCCCGCCCGTGTGCCCGAGGACTGGTGCGGCTTTCGTCGTTCTAGACGCCCTCCATCAATAGGTACCTAATGGTGCCTTCTGACGCCGCGGCGCGTCGGGGAAAAGCCGCAGGCGTGGGTTCTTGCCTATACGACTGCTCAACGGCATGCTTCGGCCTCCTCGCTGAAGGAGCGCATCAAGGCGACAGACAGAGTTCGTAACGATTCGCCTACGGCACTGACCCGCTCGATGCCCCGCGGTAGGTCCATGCGACTCGGACCACGAGTCGCTGGCCGTGGCCGTTCGGTCGACACAGAGTTGGCCTTGCGGGCTCGAGCACATAGGCTGGCCGCCCTGCGCAGCCGCCGCGTCCACCCGCCCGGCAGCTCCTCCGATTGCTCAGATCGCCTTGACGCCAGGACCCCCGGGATGGAGAATAGATGCCCCCGCACACAATCCAATTTTTACTCGGGAGGTGGTGCCACATGGCCGAGGAGAAACGTCCACGGCGGCTCTCAATGGAGCTAACCGAGGAGCAGCTCGGGGAGCTTGCACCGCTACTGAAGGCAACCGGCCGCCTAACGATCGCCGGGACCCTCGAGGAGGGCCGCCTTTCGGTCTCGCATATTGCGTGCAACGCGCCGTTTATCGCATGCAACGCACCCTTCCTCGCGTGCAATGCGCCGTTCCGCAGCGAACCCGGCTCCTGACGCCGGACGATGACGGAGCTTGAGCCTCACGACCAAGCCGAGGAGGTCCTCGCTGCCGTCCGCGAATACGTTGGCGAGGACCTCCCGCACTTTTCGGACAGTCTCCGCGGCGCGTACCGGGTGAGCGAACCTGTCTTTGCGCGGCGACAGTACGCAGACTTCTTCTGGCATTGCGCGACGACGGTGCCGGGCTGGCTCGCGGCGGTCATCTTCGCGAACGCTCAGAAAGAGAGCGAGGGCTCAGCGAAGCTCCTAGAGCTATGGCGCGGCGTCGACTACAACGCCGATGTCGAGCGCTGGGTGCTCGCGCATGCAAAGGACGAGTCGCGACACTCGCGAGTGTTTCTTAAGCTCGCGATGCACTCCTTCCCACAGCTGGTGGGATCTGCAGAAGTCGAGCGTCTCAACCGAGAGTTGCCCGATGTGCGGCGACGCGAGCACATGAGGACGGATGAGCGTCTCTGCGAGGACATTCTCATCGACTACCTCGTTCAAATCAATATCGGCGAGATCAGGACGAGGCTGCACATGCACCTGTTTGCTCCCGCCATCTTTGGGTGCACTCCCGATCACGCAAAGGAGAAAGTCCACCGCATCCTTCGGGCGCTCGAGCGTGACGAGGTCCGCCACATCGGCTACACCGCCCGAATCATGGAGCGCTGGGCCGAGAGCGGTGACGCACGGCGGATTGGCGACCTCTACCGGCAGAGGCTGCACGAGTTTCATACGATCACGCTGCAGGAGACCGAGAGCGCAGTACATGCCTTTGGGCAGGGGCGCTTTCCCGACCTGCTCGAGGTCTGATCCGCGCTATCTCCACCGTCGGCCCCAGCAGGCGACCAGAGCCGGCGTCTCCAGTTCCGTGGCGGGATCCTCGATCGCTCGCAGCGCCGCTCGGAGCTCCCTGCGGGTAATTAACGCGCGGTCCAGCAGAGCAGGGGCTGCGGTGTCGAGGGTGCGACGAAACAATCGGCCGACGGGCCCGCTGGTATCCCCTCGGCGCGTGCGTGCGCATGTCCCGAGTGCGTCCAGACCAGCCCTACGCAGAATCCCCTGGAGACGGGTGCCGAAGCGCGGGTCCAAGCCGATGCTCTCGAGCAGCCGGCGATACGACGCTAGCGCTGTATTAAGAGGATCAGACGAGGTTCGTGCGGCGTACCAGTCGTAGTCCTCGATCACCAGGGTGCCGCCCCGGCACAAGCGCGCGGTAAGTCTCGGCACCACGCGGTCTCCAATGTACCCGAGCACGAGCCTCGCATAGACGAGGCTGAAAGGCCCGCCCGGCAGCTCGTCAGTGCGCAAGTCGCACCGCTCGACCTCCAGCCGCGGGAGGCGAACTGCGCGAAGCTCGTCGGTAACATCAGCATCCACGGCGACGACGCGCCCCGTCGGTCCAACGCGGCTCGCGACCCAAGCGGACATCGACCCCCCGCCAGCCCCGATCTCTAGGCAGTGCCATCCCGGGCCCACCCCTAGTTCAACTAGCACGGCACGGCTCGAACGGTCCCAGAGCGCCTCAAGCCCCACAAAGTGGCGCGACATGCGCAAACGGTACTACCGGGTGTGGCCACAGAAAGTGGTCAGCGTCACTGTGGTCCAGTTCGATCCGAATCACACATCGAGCGAGCTCGGAGCCGGAATCGTGGTCGGGGCGCTTGTTGGTGTCGCTATCGCGATCGGTCAGTACGCGCTTGCCGACCGAGTGCGCACCGTCCAGGAGCGGCAAGATGAACGCCAAGAGGCCAGCGATAGGAGACATGCGCTGGCGGTCGCGCGCTCTAACTTCCGTCTGACGATTGGGTTGCGCCGTCAGCTCCGCAATCTCGATCTCGTCGGACGGGACCTTTCCCGGTTCTATCTCGCGCCCAAGGACATGTCCGGGGTCGACCTATCGGTGCCAATCTTCGCTGGGCGAATCTCGTCGAGACACACCTGGACCGTGCGCGCCTTGGCTGCCCAGACGACTGCAGCCGTCGTGCGATCCTTCGGTGTCTCGACAGGGGCCTTGCTGCGAAGCTCGACAAGGCAACGCTGGTGCTGGCTACGCCGCGACGGGTACGGGGGCCGCAGGCTCGGTTTAGTGCGGCTGACCTGAGTCTCGCCGATCTTCGTCGGGGGGGGCTACCGGGTTCGTTTCTTCGCCGTGCGAAACTGCCCGTAGCGGATCTCCGCTTCGCCATGATGGAGAACGCAGACTTTGCCTACGCTGATGTGCGTGGAGCCGAGTTGGCCCGTGCGGACCTGAGAGGGACCTTCTCATGCCGGGCGAATCTCCAAGGGGCCAACGTGCGGCGAGTAGATCATCGCAACGCATCCCTGTCGGCGCCGACTTTCGAGCAAGGCCCCCCGCGAGCGTTGCCGCGCTCGGGTTACCTTCGTGCGCATGTCCCCTAAATCGAGGCGCCGCTTACAGGGCGTACAGGCGTCAGGGTTCGTTCGGACCTGTCGAAGGGAGCTGTGGTCTCTCCGGGTCACTTCTCGCTACGTGGCCTCCTGCCAACTGATCTCCGGGGTGCCAACCTGAACGGGGCGGCTCTGCGGGGGGCTCTTCAATGAGGGACCGATTTGGCCGCGCGGCTTCGACCCACGTGCTCATGGCGCGCGTCACGTCCTTTCGGCAGCCCAAGGCCTGGGCCGATAGCAATGTGCCCGTAGCTGGTCCGGGACACTGCCCAGCGAGACGAACACGAGCTTCGGGACGTCCGGGGCTTCGACTGGGATCTCGGCGGGTCACAGCCCGCCGCTGGATACCTCTCGCCCGACGGAACGCTCCTCTCGGCGTCTGAGGGCTGCGCCCGCCACGGCCACCGGTCAGCGTTCAATGCCACGCTTCGCCTAGAACTCACGCGAGTATGGATCTCTGGGAACGCCTGACCTCTAAAGACGCGCTCACCCGTCCCCAAGCCGTGCTCGACTCTCAGGGTCATACCGAGTGCTCCCGGCGCGACTGGGTCGATGCGGCGCGGTCCGTGGCGGGGGCCCTGCGGAGCCTTGGCGTGCGTGAGGGGGATCTGGTTGCGTGCGTGTTAACAAACTCGAGGTCAGCGCTGATTGGAGCCTTGGGGGTGTGGTTCGCCGGAGCGGCAATCGCGTCACTGCCGATCATCGCTCGCGGGATGTCCCGGCAGGAGTATCTGTCTCAGCTCGGCCGAATGCAGTCTCGGACCGGCAGCCAGCTACTACTTCTCGAGCGACCGCTCCTCGAAGCACTCGAGGGCGAGTCCGGTCTCTCGGACCGAGCGGCGGCGTTTGAGGACCTAGTGGGCTCCGGCCGACGCGGGATCCTCTCGCCGCCGGCGCTGGACGCCGCTGCGTTCGTTCAGTTCTCGTCGGGGTCAACCGACGAACCTAAGGGGGCGGTTCTCACTCCGCGCGCGATAGGGAATCAGGTGCTAGCACTTGCGGAGCGCCTTGAACTCGACGAACGGCATGATCGTGTCGTGTCCTGGCTGCCGATGTCCCATGACATGGGCTTCTTCGGCTGGCTAACGTGCTGGGCCCACGGGATCCCGCACTTTGCGACCGCCCCAGACCGCTTTCTCGGCGCACCCCAAAGCTGGCTAGACGATTGCGCGGATTACGGTGCGACCGTCACCTCGGTGGCGCCGCTCGCGCTTCAGCTCGCGGCGAGGGTCGAGCAGGTACGACCATCCCGAAGGCGGGTCTCGCTACGCGCGTGCATCGTCGGCGGTGAACCCATCGACTGGACGACAATCAGCCTTGCCGTGAAGGCGCTAGCACCCCGCGGCTTGACTGGCGAGGCCGTCACGCCGGCCTATGGCCTCGCTGAGGCCACGCTAGCCGTCACGGCCGGGTCGCCAGGACACGCTCCGCAAGTAATTCACGTTGATGGCGCGGCTCTCGTTCAGGGCGAGATTCGCCGGGCATCCGCCGAGGACCAGAATTCTCAACCGCTGGTCTCGAATGGGTTGCCGCTGCGAGGCTCGAAGGTCCGAATCGACCAGCCGTCGTTAGACGGCGTGATGGGGGAGATCTGCGTGTCTTCGCCCAGTCTCGCGAGCGGATACCTGAACGAACCGAAGAGGACTGAGGAGCGATTTGTGGGCGACGAGCTTCAGACCGGAGACGGTGGATTCGTGATCGATGGAGAGCTCTACGTGACCGGGCGCCTCGACGACGTTCTGATCCTGGGCGCACGCAACGTCCACGCGCGCGGCATCGAGCTTCGCCTCGAGCGCGAGCCTCGCTTTAGGAGAGGGCGCATTGCGATAGTCGACCTCGCGGGGACCAGAGGGCGGGGGCGATTCATCTTGGTGGCGGAGACCGAGCCGAGCATCACCGATCTCGAAGCGTTGGCGGACGATGCCCGCGCTTTGGTGTGGAGGGTCGCGGGCCTGCCACTAGATGAGTGCCTGTTCCTCCCCCGCAACCAGTTCCCCAGGACGCCGACCGGCAAGCCCAAGCGGTACCGCTGCCGCGAGCTGGCGGGGCGTAGAACGCCGGGTGAGATACGTATAGCCTTCAGCAAGACCTAGATGCCGTTGAGATTGACATAAGAAGCGGGGCCGCTTCGTGCCTGCCAGATCGTGCCACGCTGAACGGGAGAGCGCCCGAGAAAGGCAGTGATGGCAGACCCTCCATTGGTGACCTCCGATCACATCTTGCGTGCAGTGAACGAGGTGCTCAAGAAGACCCGACACGAGTACCCCGTGGTGACTGCGAGCACACCGCTGGCCACTCTCGACTTGGAAAGCATTGACTACGTTGAGATCTTCATCGTGCTCGAAGAGCGGACTGGGGCCGTTTTCGATCTCTCAAGCGCACCGTCGGATCTCCACACGGTCGCTGACCTGGCCCGCTACCGGCTGGTCGCCCCTCGCTCTGAGGAGCACACGACGGTCAATCGAGGCTAGGCATTGGCGGTCGACGGCCGTGCTTGGGGGACGCCGAAGCACTGCCACCCTCGCGGCGAAGAATCTTGAATCGGCGGAAGACCGTTGGGCCGACGTTACCCGCGAGGTCCCGAGCCGAGAGCGCGAGCCTGTAGCGACCGGGCGGGAAGGCCTTGCCGTCCGGTCCTTTCGACAGCAGCATACTTGCCACCCTCGGGGGTTGCGCCGAGAAGGCCTGGCCGCGCGTTAGGTCGAGCCGGCGGACGAGCCTTACACAGCGGGAACCGCGAGACCTCCGGGGATCCGCCCTTTTGCAACGACCGGCTAGCCTGCGGCCGGGTAGCCGTTGAAATAGCCTAACGGTCAATAGGACTGCCTCGTTACCTCGAAATCGCACCCTGACGCGCGGCTGGGAGCGGGAACCCCTCGTTCGCTGAGCCTTGACCGAAACGATCCTGATCCGGGGCGCCGAACTGTCGCAAGCGGCCTCTGCCTGACGCTCGCTGTCAAATACCAGCACCGAGCGCTCACCGCTACGGACCGCGAGTAGCAAGCCGCCCGGCCCAGGGGAGAGGTGCGCCACCGAGTAAAGGGCCGGGCTTCCGCACGCGGAGCGGAATGTGCCGCTCAGAGAGAATTGCTCGAGGCGCGATTTCGTCATATCGCCGGCCCAGAGGGATTCACCCACCAGCGCCAGCCCACAACACGAGCTTGAGATCCTTGCAGACTCGTCAAACAGCGAAACCGAGAGACTTGCCTCCCCCGCAAGGGTGGACGCGTTCAGCCGAACGATCGAATTGCTGTTGAACGGGCGCACGAAGACGGCTTTGCCCCCGGCGGCTAGAGAACCAGGCGAAACGCCAGTCGGCTTTGACACCTGCGGAACGCCAGCGCTGGAGAACCGCTGGACACGTCCGTCTCCAGGAGGGCCGTCCAACACGTACACTCGCTCGCCGGCGGTTGCAATATCCGAGACCGCGGTGAACTCACCCGGACCGGATCCGGCCGACCCGTCACCACCATTGCTCCCCCACTTGGCGAGCAGCCTTCCGTCGGATGTGAACTGCTGAACGCGGTTCAGGACACTGTCAGCCACATAGACTCGATCCGAACCGTCGACTGCGATGGCGACCGGGCCCAGAAACTCGCCATCGCCGGATCCCTCGCCGCCCCAAGCATGGAGCAATGTGCCGTCAGCACGGTACTTCTGGACGAAGGTGGCGATGACCACGTACAGGTTGCCGTTCGAATCGGCAGCGGCATCGCTAGGGAAGGTGTTTGACCCCAGGCCGGGAGGGACGGTGACGGCCAACGACTGGCGCAACCCGAACGCGCCGGCCCCGTTCTCCTGTCCGAGTGCTCCAGTGGCAACTGCCGGCCGCCCTACCCCAAGCGCGCACACGACCAGCATCGCGATGGTCAAGACCCCGCAAGCAACCGCTCGGCTACTCTGCAGGCAGTTCACCCTTCGAAGGACCAGCTTGCGCTCACCCTCCAGCTAACACGCGCGCAAACGGGAAGTTTCGCTGCTCGTCATTCGCCGGTGATCTCCCCGGCCACGTGCTCCGGCAGAAAGCCGTCCGGGACAGAAGCCGCACCCTCGGGCGGCGAAGGCTTAGGCGAGTCAATCGAGCCCAGCGTAGCCCCGCCGCTCTCCAAGAGCGGACCTTCTCGCACGTAGTCGGGAGCCAACTTACCACCTAAACGATAGTTCCGACATGCCCGCAAGACCGCTTCGGCTCGCACTACGTCCTGCAGTCGCGACCAGCCCTCAAGGTACTCTTTGATGGATTCCTCGTCTTGCTTCCCTGAAGCCCTGGGTGGCTTGCGTCTCTTGAGCTCACCCGCCAAGAACTCGTGGTATGCGACGTAATTGTCGCCGAGTTCCGCAATCAACGAGGCCGTTGCGCCGTTGCGGTGCAGCTCACCCGCCCGGCCAGGAAACTCGACGGAATCGATCGCCAAACCAGCAATGTCGCCGCTTTTGGCCATGGTCTAGCTCTCGAACGGGCTCCCCGGAGACCCGTCAAGCCAGTCCGCCCAAACCCGGTACGGGTTAGGGTTTGGCCTGTAGGGCGGAGTCATCCCTGGCCGAGGCTCGATCTCCCCTCGTAGGGAGCTTTGAAACTCTTGCTCTCCATCGTGGATAAGGTACTGGGCCCATAGCTCGATCGGGTAACGGCCGCCCATCAGGCGCATGTCGCGGTAGTGAATCTTCATCCGTACCTGCTGGACGAGGCTCTCTCCTTCAGGGTTGGGAACGCTCCAGTTGCCGGGTCCCCCGACGATGGGGAAATGGTAGCCACCCTCCGTAAGCCAGATCCCGCCCTGACCGTCGTCGCCCCAGCCCCCACCCGCTAGTTCGTCGACAACTCGATCGAGCCGGTAGCTACCGTCGGACAGGCGTCCCTTCTTGACATCGTTGTAGTGGTGATGTGCCCAACCTGTGTAGTTCATCTCCGGATTCCAGTTCCCGAGTGCGTGTACCACGGCTCGGGTAAACTCGGCGGGAGGCGTTCCCGCGGCCCCCCCGGCAGGGTTGTCAGCCGTACCGGGAATGAGAAGAAAGGGTGAGAACGGTCGGCTACCGTTTACCCAGGCGGCCGCGGTGTCGGCACTTTGAGCCATCTGCGCCACTATGCAGCCGATATCGTTTGCGGAACCAGGTGCCGACAGGCTCCGCTGTGGCCACCAATGGAAATTTGGCTCATTCATCGGCTGAATAAAGTGGGCATACGCTCCGACAGGGTTCCCGAAGACGATGTTGTACCCTGCTGGATTCTCACCGGGCCAGACGGCGAGGTGCGGACCTTTCGGATTGATCGCGCTGCCGGCAGCGTACCGCGCGCAGAGATACATTATCCACCAGGCCCACGGAGAATTGGACGAGCGGTTGTCAGGATAGTGACCAAGTTCTTCCTGGCTACCCCCCATTAGCTCGCCCTGGGCCCGCCGGTCGGTAAAGCTCCAGGGCGGGAACGACTGGTAACAGGTAATGATCACCGTGCGCCCGTCCAAATTGGCGTTACGAACTTGGTCGTCAAGGTCTAGAAGGAAGGGATTAAGGAGATCGGGACTCGTCCAGGGCGGCCGACGCGACCATCTATCCCATGCTTGGCCGATACTGGTGGGAGGGCTAGTTCTAGGCGCGGCGTCAACAAGCGGCCACTCCACCCACAGTGAGATCACCCAACTGCCACTTCGCCTGGCATAGCTGCGATTGTCGAACGCACCGCTGTCGTGGTAGCGGTTTACGTCGCCTTTGAGAGACAGCCCCTTACGCATGACTTACACCGCAACCGTTGCGCCGAGCGATCGGTCAGGGGCAGCGCAGCGAAACACAAGCCGCGCGGCGTCGCTCGCGAGAAACCGCTGACTTAGGCCGGCATCGCCTATTGGCGGCGCATAGAGGAGTAGGCGGGCCCGCGCCAGCGCAGCAGGAGGGGTGAGGCTGACGAAAGGAGCGCCGGGTGCGTCGAGAGTGTCCAGCGCGCGGTCGACTAGGAGTCGCTGCTCCGGTCCTTCGCTGGCATACAGGTCAAGAAAACGGTTTTGACCTGTCTGGCTCTCGCTACCAGCGAGCCCAGCAACAGGCGACGTCGAAAGGGCGGCCAGCAAAGCGGCAAACGTGTTAGCGCGGTGATCCGACGGCGCCGCATCCCATTGCGCCGTCGAGACCGCAGGGCCAAGGACAATCAGCGCGCATGCTGCTCCGGAGGCGAATAGAAACTCTCGACGGTTCACGAGCGGACTTTCGGACGAGTGGGCGTAACCTAATAGGCCGGCGTGCCTAGTGTCAAGAGGAGGGAGGTCGGGCCAATCCAGCGGCCGTCGAAGATCAGGACGGGGCCATTCCCAGGGACGGTCAGGCATGCTCAGGGGGACCGGGCTCGCGTATATGTCGCCGCTCGGAGCGATGGCCACGTCGAACGCATACGGTGCGACGCGGTCGACCTGCGACCCCGGCGAGACCAGATCGAACGCCTTCTCCAGCTCCGCGGCCTGGGCTTCTCTGACCGCGACCACGAACATCACCAGCATTGCCACTGTGGAGGCATGGGTGAGCGCCGCCCAACGCGTAGCGACCTGCCGAAGCGCTGGCAACCATGCGAACTTAGCTCCTACTTGTAGAAAACTTTCACGTCGGTGCGACGGTCGTCGCGACGGCGGGGGTCCTCTCTATTGGACCCCTTGGCCTGTGATTCGCCCAGGCCTCGCGTTCTCAGGAGATTCTTCTGGAGGGCGCCATTCGCGATCAGGAGGTTACGCACTGCCCGCGCCCGACGCTTCGAAAGCCTGCGGTTGAGGGCTGGTCCTCCGGCATAGTCTGCGTGGCCGGTTACGCGGATGAAGTCGATGCGATCGACTTGGCCTTGGAGGCGTCCGCGCAATCTCCCCACGGCCTGGCGTCCTCTCTCGTTGAGCCCATGTTTCCTGAACTGAAAGTTCTGGGCGGAGAGCGCAATGCGTTTGATGTCGTCCTCAACGGTCAGGCGGAGTCGGTTGCTCCGTCGGCAGCGCCTCACCCGGACAGCGTAGGTGCCCGGCTGTCGAGGCGCTCGAAAGCCGATGCGCGTGGAGCTGGACCGGTCGATAGACGCAGACCTACCACCGACGCGGAGAACCCTTCCTCCGCGACCCAAGTTTTCTCCGCGCAGTGTCACAGCATCTCTAGGAGCGACGCGCGTCGGGGAGAGCCTCTCGAGGTGTGGCCGCGCACATGTGCAAGGATCGATTGCGGGCGGAGCGTGGACCTTCGTGACTTTGGCGACGCGCGCCTTCGAGCCGCGCGTGCGGCGCTTGCGAGGGGTGCCACCAGGCGGCTGGCGCCTGATCAACTCGCGGAGTAGCTGCGGGGCCTGCTCGCCGGCGGTCTTGAGATCGGCGGGCGCTCCGATCTCGTCATCGAGGACTTGGCTTTGCGGGATCGAGAAGATGCGTCCGCTGTCTTTCATGGCAGTCGCCGTGGCTTCGCCGTCTTTGCAGTCGAGTTCGATCGTGGCGAGCCAGTAGCGGTCGTCAGCTCGGGCGACAAGCAGGCCGGTGAGGCCTGACACCCGAGAGTCGCCGGTCCGAAGCAAAGCAACGGGGTTCGCTTGCGGTAGGTCGTACAGCCGGGCTGTGCTTACGAAGGCCCCGAACAGCGCGACAGAAAAAAACACGGCGAGTCCGTAGGGCCAGAACTTGTCGCCCGACGTTCGCGCGACGCCGAAACAGATGCCTGCGAGGCCGCTGGCAACGAGGACCGAAGCGCCGACGTACTCGTCTTCACCGAAAAGTCCCAGGAACGCCAAGGCCGTCGCCAGAGCGGTTAGGAGGCCGAGAAAGAGAGCGCCAGGCGTCAGCTCGCGGCGGTAGCGCGGCTTCGGGACGGCTGACTCTCGCAGTCGGAGCTCATGGAGTCGGCTCGCTTCCTCTACCTCTGCTTGCGTGGGCGGCACCCGCTGGCGCTTGGTCGCGAACGCCCCCAATCCCACCTTCTGCATCACCCGATGGAGGCCCTTCCTTGCGCTCGTCAGTCTGTTGTCGACGTCACCGCCGCCAGGCCCTTTCGGGTAATAGGTCGTGACAATCCCAAGCGCTCCAATAACGATCGAGATGGTGATCGCGACCGCCTTCGTCAAGCCATCCTCCACAGCTAGCAGGATGGCCAAGACCACCTCCGCGGCAACCAGCAAAAAGAGTCCAGGCCGCATGCCGTCGATTGCACGACCCGCGGAGTCGATGGCATAGACGCCCGCGACGGCTACGAGCCCCAACACCGTGAACAAAGCAAGCGCCACCGCGCCTGCGGCGATCAGCGTCTCCCGCGGAACGACTTGGATGGCTTGATCCGCCGGCAGTTGCGCGCTCCAGAATCGGACCCACGTGACCGCCGCGCCAGTGGCGGCAATAAAGGTCAGGAAGCCCGCGGTCGTAAAGAAGGCGCCGACGACCTTCACCAAGCCGTCGGTTATGGATCCAAGCAGCCTGTCAGGCGGAGAACCCGACGGCTTGCGAGCACCTCGCGGCGGATCCTGCACCGCGTCCTGGTCCACCTCGTTTTCGAGGTCAGGGTCGCCCACTTGCCCGGACCGGTCCGTCTGCTCATCAGCCGCCTTCGCGGTCCGCTCCGACTTGCCCCCGCGGTCGTCCTCGTCACCCGCCGAGTCTTCGAGCGGCCTCTCCCCTGAATCGTTGACCATGGTTGTCCTAACGCGGTCCGCTGCCAGCCGCACCCGTGACCGCTTCCAACTTGGAGTGGACCCCTTCTCGGGAACACGGTTGATTGGGTCGGTTCTTCTTCATCACGCCTTGCGGATGACGCCTCGAAATTCAGGCCGAGGGATGCCACCGAGAGATGACGCAGGCGAACGCGTACCTGCCGTCGTCGATGTCGATGCGTAGACTGCCCATGATCCGGCCGTCGATGCCGGAGTGCAAGACCGTGTAGGCGGGCGCACCGGGCGCGCGGTCGACGAGCGGAATTGCGCCCGTTCCGACATCATCGTCGTCGATGTCGTCCTCCTCGATCACCTTGACCTCGATGCCTTCGACGTAAGGCGTCATCGGCTGCATCTTGTCGCCGACGTGGCGGACCGAGTCGTCCTCGAAGTCCCCGATCACCGAGTTCGGGATGTCCGCTATGAGGTCGTCGTCCGCACGAATCTCGAGCGCAATGTCATCAGCGCCCCATCCCGACGTTTCGTCCTGGCAGGTCAGCGACGTGTCTACCGACGGCCGCGCCAGCAGAAGGCTCAGGTTCGTGCTTGCCTCGATGTTGAAGGCGACCACGGTGCTGGTGCCTGTGCGACGCTGGACGAGTACGACGAAGTGCTCGTTGTCGCTGGCCTGCCAATCCAGCTTGAGCGGGGCCGTCGCGGGCCCGGTCTGATCGATCAGGGATGCCGGCGGACCGTTCCCGTCCCACTTACCCAGGCTCAGCATGACGTCCGTCGGGATGGGTCCGGAGCCCCGGTCCTCCGTCTGGCTGCTCACCGTGAGGGCAAGGTGGATGGGCCGGGCGACGGGTATCCGCGGCGTCTGGACGACGAACCACTTGCTTTCGGAGTCGTCCCAGTCCGCGCTGTTGGTGTCGGAGTTGAAGGCTTGCGCTGGGAAGTGCTCGCTCTGGCCCACGCCCGGGACAAGCACGATCGCGTCGGCGAGGGTCTTGCCCTGGTGACGGTGGGTGGCGAGGTTGTAGGACGCCTCGCTGCGCCGGTTCTTCAGGAACACTTTTATGAAGAACGGCGCTGCTAGAACGAAGCGGGTGCCGCGTCTGGGGTCGTCGATCTCCCGGTAAGGCGGTTGCGGGGTGCTGAAGTCATCGCCTAGGTAGATCTCGTAGCCTGTGTCCGCGCCGTCCACGATCAGGCGCACGTCGTACGTGCCTTGCTTGTCGAAGCGGTACCAACGCATCGTGCCTTCCATCAGCGCATCGCTGTGGTGGAAGTCGACTTGGTCGGGTGTGACCAGCGCGGTCGCCGGCGTACAGTGCGGCGTGAGGATGTTGATGTCGGCGAGCAGCGGCTGGTGGTCGCTGAGGTACGGCATCAGGCCTCGGGGATCAGCGAGCTCGCGGTCCACACGGAGGTGCTGGACCGCCAGCTGCGACGAGGCCGACGTGAACAGGTAGTCGAGCCGCTGCCTCACCGGCGGGTAGACGACGTCGGCCGTGAAGCCCGGGTCAGTGCGGCCACTGTTGCCGCCGGGGCACTGGTCGCGTCCCCACCGGTCGATGAGCTGGTCGAACATCGGTGCGCCAGGTGTCCCGAACAGCTTGGTCCACTCGGGGTCCGGTAGGTGTGCGTCAGGGTGTGCGTCAGGGTTTTTTTCGCCATGACCGACGACGTTGAGGTCGCCGACGAAGAACACCTCCTGGGAAAACGGTGCGGTCTCGCCGATGCAACGCTCGACGAAGTCGGCGACGTTCTGGAACTGCTTCTTGCGGTCGCCGATGTTCTCCTCTTTGGCTTCGGTGTCGGCCTGGGCGTGGCTGAGGAACACGTGCCGTAGGTCGTTCCCGGGCGGCGCGAGCCGGACGTAGAGCACGCCTTTGGCGGCGAACTTGTCGCTGTCCGACGAGTCGGCGTACATGAGAAACCGCACGACCGGGACGCCGTTCGGGAAGGCGAGGGGGCCTAGCAGCCCGATGACTTCGGGAGGAGTCGGTACGGTTGCGATGGGGAACTTGCTGGCAAGAAACAGCCCGCTGTCCTCGAGCTTGAACTTCGCTAGGCCCGCCAAATCGGCCAGTGGCCCGAAGGTCAGCTCCCAGACCTTCTCCATGATGTCGTCGGATATCCCGGGCGACACGATACGGGTGTGGAACGTGTCGGCCTTCGAGACCTGGAACGGGAAGTCTCCCGACAGCTCGCCGCTGATGATGGCTCGTGCCGGCTCGTCGAATATCTCGTTGAGGCAGACCACGTCGATCTCCTCCGGACTGTCGATGATCGCCCGCGAGATCAACTTCGCTCGCGATGGTGCCGTGTAGACGGGCGGGATCGATGGCGGGAAGCCCATCTCCATCAGCGCGGACCGCATCTGGGCGTTGTAGGTCAGGATGCGCATCGAGCTGCTCATGACCCGACCCCGCCCACCGAGTCAAAGAGTGGGTCGGTGAGGTCGGGCGGGCTGCCGCGCAGGCTCGCGATGACGGTATGGCCGCGCCCGTCAGGCTCAAGGAGGCGCAGCTCGTTGGCCACCACGTCGGCGACCACCAGGATGTCGCCCAGGGACGCGACGAAACCGGGTGAGACCCACGTCCCGTCGGCGAGATCGAGTGTCGACGAGGTGGCTCCGTCGCCATCGATTATCAGCAGCCGCGCATTGCCCGCGTCGATGAGGACAACACCGTCCCGGTGAGCGCTGATGCCGTACGGGATGGGTACCGCTGCCGCCGGGGGCAGCGCGATTTCGGTCCAGCCGCTGCCGTCGAGCGCGTCGATGCGGATCAGTCTGCTAGCTCCCGGGTCGCTCACCCAGACGCGGTCGGAGGTGTCGACCGCCAGCCCGCGGGGGTCAGCGAAGGCGCCCTCCGCGGGTTCGCCCGGGATAGGCCGACCGCGATGACCGTACGTCATCCAGCCAGAGCCTGTGATGTCGTCCATCCCGACCAAGCGGCAGTTGCCCGAGTCCAGCACGACGAGCCGGGCGAGCTCGAGAAACGCCGTGGCTGCGGGTCGCATGAACTCACCGTCGCCGCTGCCACGCGTCCCGAACCGGGTCCAAGCCATGCCTGGCTCCGCGATCGCAATTCCGTGAAGGTCCATTTCCGCCACGAGGACAGACCCCACGGCATCCAGCGAGGGTCCGCTGGGTCCGCTTAAGGCTGTGTCTCCGACCGACACCAGTGTCGACTCGTCCAAGTCGTCGATCTGGAATACGCGGCCACCGAGAAGTTCTGTGGTCACTACCCGCGTCGTCTCGCACCTCATGCTCAAAGGATCTGGATCGCTAGGGGAACCTACAGCAACTTGCGCCGCCACCCGCGTATCGTCCAACTCCGCGACTCTCGCCGCAATCGACGAGACCCTGATGGGCACGGGCGGACCGGCTTGAGACGGCAGTGCCGATTTGCTGCCGGCTCGATCGGGTCGAGCAGGCAGCCACGGTCGGCGAGGGAGTCGGTGCCGGTTGGGCCTACTTAGAAGACGTTGAGCCGGGGGCGAGAAGCGGTAAACACGGCGACGGTTAGTCAAGGACGACGACCCCAGACAGGCCGAAGCGGCCGGGCAGCGGCGTCGGGAAGGCTGGGGCGAGCCCGAAGCGCATGGGTACCTCCTATTGCAGCGACGCTCTGGGTACGGCAGCCCGTCGGGTGGGTCGCCAGGCTTGACCCAGCGGCGCAGGGCTGTGTCGCTGATCACATACCGCAGTGGATGAGCCGCCGTTGTGTGGGCGGGATCGAGTTTTGCCGCCCGTCCGGGCGGTGAGGTCACCGCTCGACGCGCGAGACCGAGTTGCCGCCGAGATTGACGACCCAGACGGCGTCCTCGTCGACGGCGACGTCGTTCGGACTCTCTCCCACCGTGACCTTTCTCAGCTGGCGGTATGGCGCCCGGGGTTCGATGCGCAGGAGGGTGTCATCGCCCTTGTTTACGACCCAGACGCTACGGGCATCGGCGGCCACGCCCTCGGGCTGCTGACCGACAGGGATCTTGTTGGGGTCCGCTTCTCGCTTGACCGGGTCGATGCGTGTCAGCTCGCCGGTCTTGTGATGGGTCACCCAGACCGAGCCACCTCCGACGGCGACATCGTCGGACCGGGCGCCGACGTCGATTGAGGAGATGTTGCCGCCAAGATCGATCCGCGTGACGTTCGGAGTCGAGGTGCTCGTAACCCAGACGGCCCCGTGCCCGACCTTCAAGTCCTCAGGGCCGTGAGGCACGTTGAAGGCGGCCAGTCGCCTAGGCCATGTCGGTCCCGGGTCGAACTTGACGACGCGCGGCGGCTGGGTTCGGAGCGCCACCCACAGGTATCCCGCTCCGACCGCGACCCCGCTCGGGGAGCCGGCCAGTTCCAGCCGGCTGATGATGTCGCCCGTGTCAGGCTCGATTCGGACGACCCTGCTCGCTTCGGGATTTATCACCCACACGGCGCCCGCGCCTACGGCAATGGCGGACGGGCGCGCGTCGGCCGAGAGGATGAACTCCTCCGTCTTTTCCGTGTCCGGATCGATCCGCGTCACGCTGCCGCCGCCGGAGTTGGCTGTCCACACCGCGCCCCGCGAGACCGCGACGTCAGAGGGGGCGGTGCCAACCAATATCGGCTGCGAGTCGCCGTTGCTTGTGAGCACCAGCGTGATCGCGGGCACTACCAGGGCCGCGACGACGATCGTCGCGAGCTGGGCCTTGCGCCGGCGCCATCGCGCCCACCAACCCTCGCCGTCGTCGTCTCCGCCGTCGCCTTCGCCGTTTTTTTCGTCGCTGCCGTCGCCGTCCGGCAGATCAGTAACGTCGAACAGCCTTGCTTCGGCGGAGCGGAGGAACAACACGGGGGTTCCGAACTCGACGTTCCTGTCCGAGATGAAGATGGCCGTACGTGCTTGGGTCAGCGCGCCGTCGATCGGGTAGCCCTGGGCGAGCGCGGTGTAAAGCCTGGTTGAGAACGTGATCGCTGCCTCGTCGGTGATCTCGGTCTGCATGCCGATCACAGCCGGCAGCCCACAGCGCAGCAGGCTCGTCGCGACGCCCGAGAAGGGATCAACGTGCGAGACCCGCGCTCCCTCGCAGGCGTTGAGGACCACGAGGCGCAGGCTGCGCTGGTTGCGCACCAGCGCGCAGATCCTGTCACCGGGGACTTCGTGAGGCTTACCGCGATCGTTCTCAAGCACGAGCACCCCGCTTTGGGTGGCCTCGTCATAGGCGCCGTGGCCGATGTAGTGCAGAACGTGCAGCTCGTCCGGAGCTCCGATTCGCGTGTCCAGTTCAGCCAGCGTCGCCGACTCGAGCCAGTCGATCTTCACCGCCTTCTCCTTGATCAACGGGGCGAGCGCGGACTCGAGCTTGGTTCGCTCGGCCCGCACGTCGAGGCGTTGGAAGCCCGCGGGGCTGCTCGCCAGGCCCAGGATGCGCAGCGGCAGCTTGAGGCTCATCGGCGAGGGCGCGGTCTTGAAATCGAGTGACCGAACCAGCGGCGTATAGAGCGACTGCGCGAGGAAGAGATCCTCGGAACGCTCATAGAGGAACTCCCAAGGAAGCCCCATCAGCTTCGGCACGCCGGTGAGCGCGAACGAGAGCCGCAGTCCACGCCCGCGACCGGCAGCTATCACCCGCGCGCCGTGAAAGACGTCGCCCACGTCTTCGGCAAACAGTTCTTGGAACAGGCGCTCGCCCAGCGCCTTGGCCTCGTCCATCTGGGAGGACTGGGTGCCACGCGTACGTGGCACGCCCACGCGTCGCACGAAGTCGTCCAACTCCTCTTCGGTGAGTGGCGTGAAGCGGCCGGTGGCGGTAGCGCCGTCGGGTCCTAAGGCGGTAACCCGGTAGGCGCCCGCGTCGCCCGGCTCGATCCGCAGCTTAAGCTCATCGTACTCGGGGATGTCGTCAGGCATCGGGGCCGGGCTTAGACCAGCGGAGCGAGATGCGGAAGTTCGCCTCACCGCCCGCCCGCGCGATGATCACGTTCGAGTCAGCGGACAGCTTGACCGCGAACTCGACCTCGACGTCGTCAGGCCAGTCGGCCGTCCTGCGTAGCTCGGCCACGATCCCCTTCACCGCAGGGCCTACCCGCCCCAACACCTGCTCGAGGCTCTGGCCGGCCCGGGTCACGACCTCCTCTGGCCGCGCGCCGCGCGTGACCGGCCCCCGAGAAGGTTCGTCCACCTCGACGAGAATCGATCCGCCCTCGTTCAGGTCGAGCTCGACCAACCTGCTCACCTTCCCACCTCGCGCGCGAGTCCTTTCCTTGCTCGACAGCGATTTCGAGGCTACTCCAATGGGGTCGTCGCTGCCAAGGGTGCAGGACGGGGACGACGGGTTTCGACCCGCGACCTTTGGCTTGTCGGCCAAGCTTTACCCGACCACCGCGAGGCCTCGTCCCTCGCATCCAAAGCGCTTTCCGAAGACCGAGCGCGAGCTCGACTGACATTCATACACAGCACCGTCGGTCAGGCTGCGGGCCACCCACCGCTGCGGACCACTGCGCTGCGGAACCCACATGCCGGGAGCCCGACCGGAACAATCCGGCCCGCTATCAACGCTCTGGCGCGACGTGTGGGGCTACCAGTCGCAGGGACGGACCCGCAGCGTCGACGCGCACGCCGGCCGGCTGCGGCGCAGGCTGGCCCCCCACCTGGTCGCGAACGTGCGCGGGGTCGGCTACCGGCTCACCCTGACGCCCGTCGTGGCACCCCGCCGTGCTTGACATGGCCGAAGCGGTGTCGGCGGGCAACCGACGCGCGGCGTAGCCAACAGCTCAGGCCGACCACTAGGCAGACGGGGTGGGAAACGCCCAGCGAGCACGCCTGGTGTCGCTGCGGCACACGACGAAACACCGTCGGCGCATCGGATTGCATCTGTCCACGTCCCTGTGGTGCTGATTACGCGGACAAGCGCCAGCCTTAGCCAGGCCAGGCACGGACGGCCACGCGCCCGAACCGCGACCGATGGTATGGCCGATGAGAGCCAGTCGGCGAGAGCCGGTCGGCAAGCGCTTCAGCGACATCTCTTGAAGGACGCGCCCGCTGACGTACAGGGGGCGCTGCACGCCAACGACTCAACGGCATAAGCACTGATCGTCCACGGCTGCTCTTGACCGCCCCCTCGAGCACCGGAGATCATGGGCGGACGTACCCGAGACCGACGTCAGCCGGTGCGACCTCGTCCTGGGCACTGCCCTGCGCCGTCACGTCGCCCCAGAAGGTCGGGTCCGCCGACCACTTGGGCCAGAGCGCGTATTCCCCGAGCGACACCTGATGGCCCGCTCTACACGCGTGCTCTATCAAGGCGTGCAAGGCAGAGTACGCCAGAACGTCAACTTTGCCCCGATCACGGAGCTCTGCGGTTGTGATCACGGCAGCCGAATGGCGGTCTTTCGGAGGCATCTTTGGTACTTCGGGCAGGCCCGTTCTAGGCGAGGCGAATATCTGGGTGACCAACGTAGGTCCCCACGACCCAGAAGGTGGTGACGGCGGTGTCGAGTTTCATCTTCACGTCGATTGGGACTCCCCACTGGACGTCGTTGTCACGATCAGCGTCTTAGAGGATGTTGAGTCCTCTGACGTTTCGTGATTTCTTGGGGGGTGACCGCGGGCGCGTGGTGGCGGGTGCGAGCGCCTTTGGCGGCTGCGGTTTGGGTAGCGTTCAGTTCCTGACGCCCAACTCTCGGTGGTCAAGTCAGCGCGGGAGCGGGTCGTCGAGCGCGTAGGCGGCGAGCACGGCCTGAGCTTGATCGTACTCTACGCCTGTTCTGGACCTGCTCGGAGCGTCTGCCGCGGCTCGCACGGGTCGGCTGAAAGCCGTGCTCGACGAGTCGGCGAACGCGCTCAGTTAGGGGGGAGGCCGCCGGTGTCGGTGACGATCACGAACTGCTCGGTCACGTTGTAGTACGAGTACATCAGGTGGCCCGGGGTGCTGAGCTCGGGGTGGCCGTAGAGGTTGTAACAGCCTTCGCCGTTGCCGGTGCGGCAGGCAGTCATCCGGACGTTGTTGCGCTTCAGCGTCCAGGGTCCTGCCGGGTTTGTCGCCTCGTAGAGATTGTAGTGGCCGCCCCACGAGGTCTGCTCGAGCAGCAGCAGACCCTCGCCCGCGGATGAGAAGTCGTGGACATCGATCATCAGCGGCCCGGGGGAGTTGGGCAGGACGCTGGCGGCACTCGCGAAGTTGGACGTCCACCCGCCCTGGCCGTTGGCCCACTGGTAGGCGGCGGAATTGTGCAGGCTCCCGATCGGGGCGCGGGCCACGGTTACCTTGCCGTTCACGCATGAGCCGAAGCCGGCCACGTAGGTGTCGCAGTCGGTCGAGTAGAGGTAGAGGTGCCCGCTGCGGAAGATCGCTTGGTAAAAGACCTGCTTCTGCCACGGCAGGCATGAGCCGTCGGAGGTGGCGAACAGGGGCATCGTGGCGACGATGGTGTTATTCGACGGACGCCAGGCCACCAGCTTGGTTCGCTGGAACGTCCACCGAATCGGGGCCCATGGGCTCCACACGTCACCGTCCGCGCACGGAGCGGTGAGGGCCGACTTGTAGACGCAGGCGTCGGCCATGGACAGGAAGACAAGCTGTGAGCCGTCGGCGACGGAGACGGGCGTCGAGCCGTTGTAGAGGGTCATTGGGCCCTGCGGCCCGCGAGTGGCCCCGAAGGGCCATGTGGTCGGATAGAGAGCCTCGTAGGACCCGCTGGTCCCAGTGCACGGCAAGCCGTTCGGGAGCTTTACCTCAGTGTTCGACGCCCGCGGAACGAGCAGCTGCGGCATGCCGCTGTTGGGGAAGGTGAACGGAGTCGGCGGCGGGGGAACCTCGCTCAGCGATGTCGGCACGAGGCCAGGCGTGTACGGCGTGATCGCCGCGAACGTGCCGGGACGGAAGGGATAAGGCTCATCGTTGCCCTGGCTATCGGTCAGGGCCGTGTCGCCGAAGATCCAGGCGCTGCGGTTCTGCGTAGCCTGCTGTCCCGGCATCGGGGGAAGCGGAACGCTCATGCCGATGTCACGCCTGAGGATCTTTCCCTGGCCTGTCTCGTAGTTCGAGAGCACGCGGCTGGGTGGCGGGACGTCCGCCTCGGCAAGCGGGACGCAGGCGATCAACGCGACCAGGACGAGCGCCGTCGAACGGAGGCGCCTCACGGTCGAGTCAAGCATCGGATCCCTCCCTCCTCGGCCGCTTCACCCGGCGGCTGGGTCGCCTGTCGGCACCATACTCCGAACTCGCTAGCCAAGCGTCCAGCGCGCTTCGTCCAAGTTTGGTCCTGGCCTGCGAGGGGACTCCATCGTCGAAGTTGTCCTCTAGCCGCTGCCGCGTTTCACCTAGTATTGCCGCCGGTCAACGGGCGTGTGGTGTCCGCGACGTACGTCTCGGTTCGTGTTACGCCCCACTCCTTCTGCTTGCAGCCAGGGGCGAGCGTTTTCTGCGTTGTGGGGCGGAACGAGACAGGGTGCTGGAGCCAGTAACGACCAGGCCGTCCCGCTATCCGCGGGACGCGGTGGGGGAACCTCCCCGTTGCCGCTGCTATGACCGCCGCGTCAGCGTGAGAGCGACCTTCCGGGGGTATTTCTGGCCGCCCGCCGTAAAGACCGTTCGCGCCGGCAGCTCAAGCTTGTCTGCACGCTTGAGCTGGCGGCGAGCTTCGTCGTGACGCGCAGCTTCAACCTGGCTCGCCGCTCGCCCTGGCGACCCGGACCCGGCCCGCGGCGACCGTGGCTCGACGGCCATCCCGGCCGAGCTTGAACCTGCGCGCCGCCCGCGCGTTCAGGGTAAGCGCGGCGGTGAAGCGGCAAGCGCGGGCACACCTGACCTGCAGCGTGACCCCGCGGACTAGTGCTCTCTGCAGCGTAAGGTCGCTGCTCGCGACGAGACGGAACCGCAACTGCGGCGCGCAGGGGCGGCTCTGGCGGTCCGGGGATGTACTGATCTTTCGGCGGGGCTATCGAGCGGCCCGCGCGACGCTTGATCGGGGGGCTCGGTTGACCCCCGGCCGTTGATGCTTGCGTGTCATGAGCGCGAGGTCGGCTGCGGCGACGAGGTCCTCGGCACCCATCCCGTCGGCGAGTTGGGCGCTTCCGCAGGCCACGCGGATGGCGGCGCCGTCGGGGGTCGAGCAGGTGGTGGTGATCGCTTCGGTGAGTCGCTGGCAGACGACGCTCGCGTCGGTGTGGTCGGTCCCTTCGAGCAGGATGGCGAACTCGTCACCGCCCCAGCGGTAGATCAGCTCGCTGCCGCGCATGGCCAGACGGATGGTGTTCGCCACCTCGCGCAGGCAGCGGTCGCCGGCCAGATGGCCGAAGCGGTCGTTGATCTGCTTGAAGTCGTCGAGGTCGGCTACCACGACGCTGAGAGGCGAGGAGCCGGACTCGCGTGTGCGGCTGATCAGCGAGTCGGCCGCCTCGTCGAAGGCGCGGCGGTTGCCGAGGCCGGTAAGCGGGTCGACGCGCGCGAGGGTGGTTGCGTGTTGCTCGCTCTGCATCCTTTGCAGGCGGTCGGAGCGGACGCTCACGACCCAGAGGTTGGCCACGGCCGCCATCACGAGCCAGACCAGCAGCTGGGCGGCGGTCTCTCCGGCCCCGGCGAGCGGGGCTCCGTCGTAGCTCAGCGGGGCCACGGTCACGAAGGCGGCGGCAATCAGGTAGACGCCGGCGCGGCGCGGGGGGTGGCAGGCGGCCGACACGACGATCCAGAGCAGAACAGCGTGGTCTGGGGCGACTCGTTGCCGCCGGTGAGCCAGACGAGCACGGCCAGCGAGCCCAGGCCGACCCACTGGATCGCCACGAGGGCGTTCCAGTCAGCGTCGCTCCCCGCCCGTAGCGTGACCAGAGCACCGGTGAGCGTGACCGCGACACACACCGCGGCGAGCAGCCAGCCTGCATCACCGAGCGGGCCTCTGGGGGGAGCGGCGGCCAGCAGCCCGAGCGAGATGGCCCCGCTGGCCAGCGCTGCGGCGCCGGTCAGACGACGCGAGATAGCCACGAGGGCACCCGCGTATGGGTCCGGCCGACGGGCAAAGTACTCACGCAGATGAACTCTCATGATCGCGCGCCTGGCGCTCGACGCTCAGGTCGTTATCGGCTCCCCACGCCCTCGCCTTGACGTAACCCTGCCTTGACCCTTGCAACCCACCATCCCCGTCCGTGCACCGCGCCCTTCGACATCGCAGCGGGGATCGTCCGGCCGCGAGCCCCGCAAAATGCGGCGAAAGCGTGGTTGACGCCACCGGGGTCGGGCGGAGAGACTCGCGCCGACCCCAGCGCGGCGACACGGAGGAAGCAGCGATGAAACGCTTGACAAGGAAGTCTTGGCGCCGGGCCTTCACCAAGGCTTCCCAGCGCACTAACGGGCCGAGGCGCTGTGGTCGCCGGCCTCGGCTGGGCAAGCCGCTGCTCGTCGCGGTGCTGGCCGTCCTCGTGTTCAGCGCCTGCCAGACAAGGCCGGCCACAGAGGTCAGCTACGACGCGGCCACGCTGAACGGTAGGGGCGAGTGCTCGGGCACGTATACGGCGGAGTTCTGGTGGGAGTACGGCACGGTCGGATTTGGCGAGTGGAATCAGACCCCGCCCCGGACGCTCAACTGCCCGGGGTCGACCCCGACGGTCGACCTGGATGCCCAGCGCGTAACGGGCCTCTCTGACGGCGTGGAGTACCGCTTCCGCCTGTGCGGGCGGGCAAACAACGGTCCGATCGACTGCTACGACCAGAACGGAACGAAGGGCGGCACGAGCTACCACCGGTTCACCACGCTGACCCATCCCACGGTGGTTCCGCGCTCGGCGAACGCCTTCGATGACAGCATCGGCGTCGGCACGCACCCCTCCTACACGGACACGCCCGGCCACGCGGCCGGCCCTGGTGGTGAGGCCAGGACCGCGGGCTTGATGGACGACGCCGGGATCCGACACGTGAGGAACGAGGTCGTTACCAATGTCGATCCGACTTTCAGCGCCCAGGTAGCCGCGAATGCCGAGGCGTGGCCCCTGCGGGGGATCAAGTCGCTCTGGGGCGTCGGTCGCTGCTCGGTCGCGATCTTCGAGGGCAACCTGCGCGCTCGTCTCGACAAGATCGCCCAGATCGACCATGACCTCTCCACCGGTCTCGAAAGCACGAACGAGCCGGATCTCGACATCCCCAGCAACCAGTGCTTCGAGGACTGGCCGAACCGCGAGCGCTTGTGGGCAGCCCACATTTCCCAGACCAAGGACGCCCACCCAGACGCGGTGATCCGGGGGCTACCCGTGCTCGGGCCGAGCTTCGTCGGCGCGTCCTCGGCGTCGACGATCGGCGACCTGACGCAGTGGATCGACTTCGGGAACACCCATCCCTATTCCGGCTGCACGAGCCCCACTCCGCAACACGTGCAACAGAACGGGATCAACAACTACGCAGCCGCCGCTCCCGGCAAGCCGGTCATGGCGACCGAGGTCGGGTTCCACACGGCTGTCAACACCAGCGAGCCTGGCGCTCAGCCGCCGTGTGACGAGCGCACCGGGGGGATCTACACGCTGCGAACCGTCCTCGAGCACTTCAAGGTGGGCGTCGCGCGCAGCTATCTGTACGAGGCCATCGACCTCTTCCCGAATCCGGCCCGTGATCGCTCGGAGGAGAACTTCGGGTTGCTGCGCGCCGATTTCAGTGCCAAGCCCGCCTACAGCTATTTGAAGAACCTGCTCGCGGTTACCGCCAGCAGCTCCGGCGAGACGCTCACCGCACTCAAGATGAACGTCGAGCAGCAGCCGGCAGATCTACGCTCGCTGTTGCTGCGGAAGGCGAATGGCGACTACATCCTCGCTCTCTGGCGTCACGCGTCCGTCTGGGACCGCGATCAACGGATACCGAAGTCGGTTGCGGCCGAGCCGGTCCGCATCAGCCTGCCGAGCGCAAACTCGGTCAGCAGGGTGCTGCCGAACTCCGGGACCTCGGGAACGCCGCTCACAATCTCGGACCGCCGCGTCACCCTGGACGTGGGCGGGGACGCCGTGCTGCTCGTGGTCCGCTGAGCGCCGACGCGCCGGTCGCTACCCCGATGCGGGCTCATACGGCTGTTATCGCTTCGCGTCCGCGGGTCGAGGAAGGTCATGTGGCGCAGCCGGCATTGGAAGGCAGCGCGGCATGAGGCAGGGGGAAAGGTCTGGAGGAAAGGCGGAAGCCTCGCCCCTGGTCGGCCGGTCGCTGCGAGCCCTTCGGTGAGCCCAGTCTCCGCCTAGATGGTTAATTCCACGGCTGGGGCGGTGTCGGAGGGATTTGTGAGGGGCCGAAGCCGGCGGTGTTCACTACACCGCTGACCAGGAGGCCTCGATGCATGCGACCTCGACACTCTTCTCACGGTCGGTTACTGCTCGGCAGACGATCCCCTGCCTGAAGCAGGAAACGCCCTGCGCAGGGTCACAGACGCGGAGGTCGTCGTCACGCTCTGCGTGGCCCGCGATAATCGGCATCCCGTCCGGGTTGGTGGGCGCTTGTCAGGTCTCCTCGCTGGCCTTGCAGCCACCCGGTCTGTCCCCTGTACCGTTGCCGAACGCTCGGAGCGCCCGTGTGTCGAAGTCACTTGTAGATTGCGATTGGAACGAGGACCGCCCCGGGTGCCCACACACTGGTCTGGCTGAGGAGCTTGCGTTTCAGGCATCGGAGTGCCGGCTTGGGGGCGCCACCGCACCTCTGCAAGTGAGCCAAGAGCTGCTTGGGGACCTTTCGCAGCGGCAGCGTCCACGTTTCGCGCGTGGCCGCATCGACAAAGAGGGGAGCGGATTCCTGTTTCAGCTGGGAGTAGGTGTTCGTCTGCAGCTGCGTGTCGTCCGGTGCCGGGCTGGCGAAGACTCGAACCACCTTCGCCAGGATCTTGTGCCGCCCCGTGAAGAGGCTCCGCTCGTCGGAGAGGCCTCCGTACTGGATAGGCAGTAGGTAGCGGATGTACCCCTTTCCCTTGAGGCGGCGGGTTTCCAGGGCGAACGTGAGCCGGGGATTCGGACCGACCGAACGCGCAAACCTTCTCGCGGCTCGTCGTGCGGCTCGCGAATGGGGAAACAGTGCCCGGAGGGTCGCGGCTTCTTTGACGACGCTGTAGGGCTCGCTGTAGCTTGGCTGCAGGAGACCGTCCGTGCGGATCCTCACGATCATCCCTTCCTTCAGCTGCGGGAATCGCGACGAGTCCGTCGCGTCGAATGCACGCAGATGCCCGTTGGCCTTCAGCTCCCGTAGCAGCGCCGTGAAGGCGCTTGCGGCGGTTGGTGTCACTGTCTCCTCAACAAAGCGTTCCACCTGCGACTTGCCAGCGACCTCGGCAACGCCCCCACCCTTGATGCCCGCGCTCAGCTCCGCCGTCCTCTTCAGGCTGCGCTTTAGCGTCGGGACCGTTCCATCCTGCTCTTGGGAGAGGTACGCGGCTACGCGCGCGTTGTCGAGGTAGAGATACTCGGCTGGCCGGATCGGCGGCGCGTCCACGGTAGCGCTGCCCGAGTCGTCGTTGCTCGAAGCGACAAACGCGACTAGGACAATGATCGCCGCCGCCACCACCACCGCGCCTATTCCGGCTGGCTTCATCCCCGAAACTCGCGAGGCAGACCGAAACTAGCTGAACGCGCCACTAGGCCCTTCGGTGGCGGGGTCTCGCACAAGACACCAACAACGGCTACCCCCCTCCGTCGAGACCGATCTACAGGAGCCTAGTCAGGATGCCTTCGGCAATCAAACCTCGCTCATACACACGAAGCGCGACAACGGATCGCCCGGCAACCCCGATCTGACATGGACCAGCGCGCCGCGGGTACGTGGGCGAAGGACTTCACGGGGCGAAAGGCCATCGAGGGTTCGATGCAGCGCTTCTCGTGTCCGCCTTTCTCGTCGAGAAGGAGCAAGACGACGCCCGAACGAGCTTTTACCCTACGGGCTCTGGCCGCCGTTACGAGAGCCGCGGCTCGCGGCGGCCTTCGCTGGGGAGGAGCGCTTCGTCTTGCGGGGCCCAGAGTCGCCCTTGATCCCGGCGAGGATGGTATCCGCCTCCTTGACGACATGGTCCGCCGCCTCGCGCACGGTGGGCGCCGGCTCTTTGCCCCCGGTGGCAACTCGGATTCCGAAGGGATGATCGCTGTCGAGTTGGCGACTGAACATACTTGAAGTATGGCAGCAGGCGCGGATGCCGGCGCGGGCGAACCTCAGTCGAACAGACGCACTGCGACCTCGTGCAGTCCGCGGTCGATCTCGCGCTTGTCGGGCTCGGGGAGACCAGCCAGGGCCGATGTCGCATGTGGGATCTGTGATGTGAGTGAGAGGGCGCCGACGGGGACGCGGCCCTGCCCCTCGGCCTCCCGCCAGATGAGCGGTATCCCGCGGATGTAGCGCCAGCGGCTGGCGTAGACGCGCGGGTCGCGCTCGACGGGTTTGCACTGCGTTACCGCCTCGACCGCGACCCACTGGCTGGCGTAGTCGAGCGGGACGGGTACCAGCCAGTCGGCCGCCGTGTAGAGCCGGTCGACGCTCGCCCAGAGCGACAGTTCAGCGCGCTCGTGGTCGACACCCCACAGAGCGAGGCCGAGACCCTCGGCGCTCAGATCGGCCTTTGCGGCCAGCGCCGTCTTGCGCACCCCGTCGAGCATCTCCCCCAGTGCCTCGGCGACGCGCCGCTGCTGGCGCGGGAAGCGCCGTGGACCCTCGGGCACGACCAGTCTGCTGCCGCGTCGGTGACGCTTGGCAGCCCGGACGTGAAACGACTCCCGATGTCCAATCCGTCGCAGCGCCGCCTCGTGGATCAGCTGAGCGAGCTCGCCATAGAAATCCGCGAAGACCACCTGCACCCTGGCGGCCTCCCAGCGCCGCTTCGCGGCCCGTTCGAGCTCCGCTCGCAAACGCGGCGCGAGCCGGGGTGAACCCTGGCGGGTGAAGACCGCCAGGTGGCTGCCCTGCGCATGGGCGTAGACCCAGCGGATGATGTTGGGGTCGGTGAAGCTCAGGCCGACGAAGACGCAGAGCGAGGAGCTGAGCAGGTCACTCATCAAGTTGTCCTGCCAACGGTCGCGCCCGGCTGTCTGAAAGGCGACGTAGTCCTCCTCAGAGGGCACCACCTCACCGTCGCTGTCTCCCTTGTCGACTAGCCCGTGTAGGTGGTAGACGCAGGCCGCTCCGGCCGGCTCCGGCTCGTCGTCCGTGCGCGACTCGACCGTCAGCCCGCGTGTTCGCAATGCCTGCTCGAGGAGATCGTCGTAGTTGGTGGTGACGATCCGCGTGTGCTGCGGCGCAATCTGCTTGAAGTAGGCGACCTGTTCCGCGAGCGCCCCGGGCCGGTACTGCCCCGGCCCCTTCTCGCCATAAAGTCGCTTCCAGAGGCTGCGGCGGAACCTGCGGTCATTGCGTGAGAGGACGCGGGCGATGGCCGCGGCGGGGATGATGCCCTCCGCCTCGATCGCCTCGACCCACGCGCGCCGCTCTCGCACGGGCAGCCGCGGCGCCACATCCTCCACGAGATTGCGGACCAGAACCGTCCACGCCGGGAGGCCGGACTCGATCGATGCTCCCGCCCCGACCACAAAGGTGACCGGCTGCTCGTCGCTCGCCAGGCGATCAATCACTGGCTGCCACCGGTCGCGCTCCTGCTGGGGCAGGTAGGCGGGCTCTCCCTTTCACACGATTGCGGGCACGCCCGTTGGCAGCCCCAGCTCCCGCTTCTCGTCCGAACGGAGCAGACGCAGGGCGGCGACGAGAAGACCGCATTCGCGCGGGAGGGACACCATCGACCCGCCCGTTTCCGACGTTGAGTGGTTCGGCACGCGCTGAGAGAGTCCGGTCCGGGCTGATCAAATTCGGCCCGTCGCGCTCGCGAGTGGCTCAGCCAGCGCACCGATCTGCGCCTCCCTGGCGCGTCGCGCGACGCCTTCGAAGAACGGCCGATGGCGCTCGATCGCGTGAACCGCCGAGCCAGGCGCCCTTTGCGAGCGCGAGTGACTGCGGCCGGTGCCGCAGCCGGCATCCACGATCAAAACCAGAACCCGCGCCTCGGAAGTAGCTCCAAGACCCCCGACGTATGGCATCGCCCCCTGAACCGACCTTTCTCATCCCGCCGAACAGGATCGTCGCTACTCATCGCCCACCTCCGGGGCCCGCTTGGCCCGGCGGCTGGCTTGGGCCTACCTGTAGCGGCGCTGGGTCGCCCGCTCACGTCGGTTGCGGGCCGCTCGCCCAGCGCTCCCGGCGGCACCCTCCTCAGCGCGGCGCGCTTCGCGGGCGAGTTTCTCCCGCTGGGCGACGCGATCGCGGTCAAGTCGGCCGGAATCGACCGCGTCCGTGACCGCACAGCCCGGCTCTCCCCTGTGCCAGCAGTCGGCGAACCGGCAGCGCTCGGCCAGCACCTCGATATCAGCGAACGTCGCGCCGATGCCCTCGCCGTCGGCGAGCGGGCCGAGCCGCATTCCGGGCATGTCCAGCAGCAGCGCGCCGCCCGGCAGCTCGAACAGCTCCCGATGGCTGGTCGCATGGCGCCCGCGGCTGTCACCCTCGCGGACGGGCAGCGTGCGCTGGCGCTCCTCGCCGAGCAGCGCATTGAGCAGAGTCGACTTGCCGACGCCCGACATGCCAAGCATCGCCGCCGTTCGCCCCGGCTCAAGCCGCCCACGCAACGCATCGAGCCTGGCGCCGGTGACGGCGCTGACCGCGACTGCATCCTCGCCGGTGCGTGCGGCGATCGCGGCCGCCTCGGCCTCGGGGTCGGGGGCCCGAGGCACGAGTCGGGCAACCAAGCGCCCACTTCTGCTCAGTTAGGCGACTCAGGGAGGCAAATCCGCGCTGATCACTTCCCGCAGGGCGCGCTCCGTCGATACAGGCCTAATGCACAGTCGTAGTGGTACGAGCTTGTGGGCCCAATGGTCTGCCCGGTGCAGGGGGCCGCACCCTCTTGTCGAGGCCCGGTCGCGCTTCTCGCGCAAAGCGGAAGCGGCGGGAGCACCTGCGTCCGTGGAGCGACGTGCGCGTCAGCCCTCTGGTAAGCACCCGCGCCTAATGCTCGATGTCCATCCTGAACCCAAGCTCGTTGGCCGGGTCGATCTCGCGCCCGCCGATTCGAATGGCCGCTTCCGGGATGGTCTCGAAGCCGAAGGCGACCAAGATGACTCTCAAGCGGCGAAACACTTCCTCGCGCTTCTCGGTGGCGACGGCCAAAACCCTCTCTTCAGTGGTTTCCACGACACTGATCGCTAACCCGACTCCGTACCGATCGACCAGCGTCGTCCTTTGCTCGACGCCGTCATGTGTTTGGGCGGCTGCGATCAGACCTGGCGCCTCAACCATGAGCGCCTCGTAGAAGCGAGCAGGTTCTTCCTCCTCCAACAGCTGAAAATCGACACCAGTCGGAAAGAGGCGGGCGGCGGTGTCGAGCTCGCGGAAGTGAGGCCACGAGTCGTCGTCCGCTCCGGAGGTGTGCGGATGCGAGGCTAGTAGCCAGATTACCTCCCGCTGCTCGTCGTGCCAGGCACAGGCCCGGCGGCGCCCGCCCGCCTGCACGATCCAGGCTGTGCGTCCCGACCCCAGGCCGCTGACGTCTCGCGCCGTGCGGGGCTCGGCCGCCAGCTTCTTCTTGAACTGAGCAACTATGTCGTCTTGGAGCAGATCCTCGAAGAGCGGGCCGACCTCGCTCAGGTCATCCTCAAGGCGGCACCTCTCGGTAACCCGCAGCTCCCAATCGGCGCAGAGGTAGCTACGCAGAACACAGCGGCCGATCAGCGAGGCGGGGCGATGCAATCCAGCGATGCTACGCCCGCTGGGGCCCGGAGCGCTGACCCGCTATGAACGGCTCCTAGCCGAAGCGCTTGGCCAGCGCCATGCTGTCGCCCTCGCGCAGGAGCTTGGCCGCCACCTCTAGGTCCGCGGCGAACTCCTCGCGGTGGGTCTCGAGGTACTCGTCCCAAGCGTCGCGCAGCAGCTCGGAGGACTTCCGCCCCTGTAGTGCCGCTGCTTGCTTAACCGAAGCGTTGGTCTCCTCGTCAATCCGCGTTGTGGTGGTCCTCTGCTTGGTGGCGATGGACACCGTCGCTCCTTCCTGGTTCGGTTCTTCTACCCGCTTCGCGATACAGCGTAACAGTGTAACAGTTGTCGGCGGATGAAAGGGCGAGCTTTAGTGCGGCCAAGTGCCGGCGGCGTCGTTCGCCGCCGCTCGCTCGAACCATTCCGGCTCCCGCTCTGGCGCACAGGAAGCACCGGAGCTGCGACGGGTTCACGACTGCCGCTTGGACGAGGGCGAGTAGCGCGGCAGTCTTGTGAGCGCCGGGACGGCTTTTGCTTCGAACGAGCGGCGTCGTGACCTGGCCGCCTTCGCTGTGCCGGTTGGCCTGGCGCTGGCTCGGCTCGGCCATACGAGCCGAGGAGGGACCGTGTCTGAGCACTTCTTCGATCGTGCTGGTCGACGTCGGTCGCCGGCGACCATGCCGGCGTTTCACGCCGGTCGCCCGCCACGCAACAAGGGGGTGCGCTACCCGGCCGACTCGCCGACCTTTGAAGAAATCGTCGCCGTCATGCGTGCGGCGGGGGGTGGACGGCACGGTCGGCGCCTGCGCGCGCCGATCATCGTGCTGTGGCGGGCAGGGCTGCGCATCCACGAGGCCCCGGCGCTTCGCGAGCCCGACCTGGACCGCCGCCACGGCGCGCGGCTAGTCCGACGCGGCAAGGGCGGCCGCCGTCGCGAGGTCGGCATGGACGAGTGGGCCTGGGAGCAAATACGACCATGGAGGACCTACGGCTCGAGCTGCCGGTCGGTCTACTGTTCTGCGTCATCAACGGTCCGACGAGTGGGCACCCGTGGTGACTGGCGGCCGTGCGCGCCGAACTGCAACGCACTGCCACGGCCGCCGGCGTGCGGCCTCGCTTGGCACACATCACTTGCGTCACGCACATGCCGTCGAGATGGCCCAGGGACGTTCCGGTGACCGTCATCCAGCGCCAACTCGGCCACAGCAACCTTGGGGTCACCTCGATCTACCTCCAAGCATCGACAACGCCGAAATCATCGAGGCCGTCCACACCCGCCGAGCGCCGATGATCCCGAGTGAACGCAACGGTGCGGTCTGACGCTAATCGCGGCAACGCGCTACTCGCGCAAAGCGGGAGCGAGCAACGCGCTTCTGAGGCCTCATCCTCTGGCTTCCGGGCGCCCAAAGCGGACGATGCGTCACGACTTCTGGGAGATTGGGCGTTCCCGATCTACGAGCTCACCTTGTCTTGCTGATGTGCAAGGCGGCCCGTGTATCGCAGGGCGTCTAGGTCCTCACGGAACTTCTCGAAGTCGGGCACCGGATCAAGCGGGCCGGTGGAGGCTTGAAGTCCCTACGCAGCCTGGTAATACCGGCGCGCACAAGGTCGTCCTCAGGATCGGCTTCATCCAGGCTCGACTCGATCGCCCTCAGGGTCTGCTCGGCGGAGTCCTTAGTCGTGCCATCGGGGTGGTCGTCGAGAAAGCCCTTGACAATGCGCCCTAGCCTCTTCTTTCGGCGCCGATCGCCCTCGTCCCGCTCGGCGTCGGCAAGCAGCTCGGCCAAGTGGCGGATCAGCTGGCCGAAGTTGTGCTCTAGGTCCAGTAGACCCGGTGGCCGCCTCTCACCACTGGCCGTGTTGACGTAGGCCAACAACTCCTTCGCAAACCCGGTCTTATCGATGTGGGCTCCGTCGTAGGCAGCGGCGAACGCCTGTTCAAGAGCCTTCCAGACGCTTCCACCTGCCGATACCAGCGCCGAATCGATGGCCTCTCGCGCCAGCGTCGTGACCTCATCGCCGGAGAGCCTGAGAAAGCTCGTGGCGTACGAGCGGGCCGCCTCCAGCGCAATCCTGGTCGGGATGAGATCCTCGATCTCGGTGAGTTTTATGCCGTCCGCCAGCTTGAGATCGGCACCCGAACCCCAAGCCGCGATCTGCACGATGTACTTGCCATCGAGTACGCGCTTCCCGCTCGCGCCGCCGCGAGCCAGTCCCTTCTCCGCGTCCTCCCCTGACCTATCGCCGTCGAGCAACGCCACACAGGGAGGCTTGGTCTCGTCCCGCCCGCGCGCGAGGTAGACGATGTACGGCACCTCGGATGCCGAGCCGGCCGGGACAATCGTCACGGAGTTCAGGTCGAGGAGTTCTCGCGGGGCCGTGCCGTCACGACGTAGCAAAGAGTTCATCCCAACGAGCAGGACCTGGTCGGATACACCCTCCACGACGAGGTTGGACCCTCCGATGAACGCCGTCTCAGCGACATAGGCGCCAACGGAGGAGCGCAGTGGCTCGTAATGGTTGCGGGCCGCGTCGCGTACGACCCTAGTTCCTTCCTCTTCGGATCCCTTGTCGAGAACCCTTATGCGATGCGCCGCGTTCTTGTTGATCAGGAACGGCGAATGGGTCACGTAAACCACTTGGTCGTGGCGTGAGCCACTCTCGGGCTCGGCGAACTCCTCGAGAACGCGCAGTAAATCCTGCTGCCCGGTACTGGAAAGGAAGGCGTCCGGCTCGTCCATCAACAGAACTTGCGTGCGTTCTCTGGTGGCTCATTTGCCCGTAGCTGAACGTAGTAGCCCAGGAAATACTTGAGGCCCATGCTGCGCTCGTTGAACGAGTACGCGCTACCCGTGCGGTCGCGGATCGTGAATACGAGTTCTCGCTCGCGTGGATCGACGCGAAGCTGGAACTCGGAGTCCTGGTGCCACCAACGAGTGAAGTTGAGGTGCCGAGCCAGGGAGCGGTTGATCTGTTCGATCAATCCATCGACCCGACCTTCCTCCCCCGCCCGTAGCGCATCCTCCAACTCGCGGAAGGCTTCCTGGTCGATCCTCGCTACGTCGAGTACCAGCTTTCGCGCAAGGTTCTCCGCTCGCTCTGCTCGCCGTCCCGGATCATCCTCGCCCGAGAACAAGGCAGCGATTTCGCTCGCACGCTCGGTGAGGGAAGATTGACGACGCCCACCCCCCGCAGCAAGTTCGCAAGATCGAACCGCTGCGGGCGGGCAAGCGGACTACGCTCCCGACCGAGTAAGGCATCGATCGAGATGCTGTCGGGTAAGCTGACGTCGGTTTCAAGTTCGAATGGGACCGGAAGGAGTGCGTCAAGCTGCTCAAGCTGCTCGGCGTTCAGCTCGATTTGCTCACCTGAGGAGTCGTGGACGCGGCTCACACCGCCGTCGAGCCGGAGGCGCGTCAACCGCTGCCCAGCTGACACGTTCATGCCGACGGCGGTTAGTGCCTGGGCGTCGTGCTCCTCAACATCAACCTCGACGCCGAGGTCAGGAACCCGAAGCTCGCCGGTCTCCACCGAATAGAGCGACGAGTAACGGCAGAAGTCCCGTCGCTCGATCCCCGTACCGGTAAGCGCCAACCTGATTGCCTTGATCAGGTGACTCTTCCCAGACTCATTCGCGCCGACGACAGCGGTGACCATCGGTTCGATAGGCACCTGGACGAACGGAAACCAGCGATGCTCGATTTGTTCCCATTCGAGGGGGATAGCCTCCGGGTGCGCCTTGCGCTCGTAGTCGTAGTTGAACGACTTATAGAAACGGATATAGAGCTTGGTTAGGCGCAATCTGGCATCGTCCTCGGCCGTTGGAGGCTATCCCGGATGAGCGGATGTCTTCAAGGACGAACCGGCTGCATGCACGAAGCGACGCGCGATATTCGACCGCGCTGTCGGATAGGTGCTCAGTTCCGCGTTCCGCGTTCCGCATGACCGGCACTGCTCGTCGTCGCGCGAAGCAGCGCTCGGGTCGGGACGGGTCCCTCGCATGAACGAGAGCGGGGCCGCCTATATGCGATAGGCGGTCGCCTGTCATGACCCGCGAACAGGATGCACCTCAAGGGGCCGTCCCGCGCCAGAAGCCGCAACCGTAAGAACTCCGAGCCGGCTCGTAGAATCGCGGGGCCGTGGCCTTCGACCCCGACGAACTCGCAGAGGGGCAACGTATCCAGGCCGCCGCGGCCTCGGACACATCGCCCCAGGTGCGCTTGGTCGCGGGACCCGGGACAGGCAAGTCGAAGACCATCGAGGAGCGCGTCTGCTGGCTGCTCGGTGAGGGCATCGACCAGGACCGCATCGCCGCAGTCTCTTCACGCGCGCGTCCGCGCAGGACCTCTCGCCCACTCACGCGACTTGACAATCCCTGACTAATCAGGCTAACCTCACCCTCGAGGCAGGGAGACCTACCAAGGAGGGACGGTTTCAATGCCCACGTCTGAACAGAGCGCCGTGTCTGCTCCGGGCAACCAGGTCGCGCGCAGCCGCCGGTCGCGGCGGAATCCCCCTGTCCAGGCCGGATTGTCGCCTGACGAGAGCCGCCGCCGCGGACCCCTCGGCCTTGGCGTCCTCGCGCTCGCGGCGCTGGGTTCCGCCGGCCTCCCCGCCGACAGCGATGCCGCTGTGCCATGCGTGGTCCCCTCCGACGTGGGCGAGCCCCAGGCGGACATCAGCGACACGGCACAGGAAGAGCTGGCCAACGGCGACATAGTGCGAACGGACCACCTCAAGGGGACGACTTCCTACCGCTCTACGCGCTGTGATTCGAGCGGCGGATTCATCGAGTCGATGCTGGTCGGAGATATCGCGGGTCCCGACGGCAAGCCCGTTTCGGTCCAGCTGGAGCACACGGTGCAAGCAGCTGAGGGAAGCTACCGGACCGCGTTCAGCACGTACGTTGACCCGAGTACGCCCGAGGGGGCGGCGCTCTGGAATCGAGCAGGGGGCGTGGAGGCTATCGATGTCCTCCCGGCCGTAGGAGCCGACCCTGAAGGCACATCCGGGAGCAGTATTCGCGGCACATCATCTGCCAAGCGGAAGCGTCGTGGAGGTCGCTCGTCAGTCCGAGCGAGAGCAGCTTCCGACCAAGGGTGCAGTCAGACCGACTACGAGCTGGAGGATAACTGGGGCACCGATACGCACACCTACCGAATCAACAGCTCGACCGTCCCCACCTCGATCCCTGGTAGTCCAGTAAGTGTTCTGATATCGGGGCGTCACACGTGGAACAATACGAGCAACCCGTGCGGCCTCAGCGATATCACTGACTACATCGCTGACTACTACTCAGATACGAGTGCTGGAGCCCCGGTTCAGGACTCGTCTAACACCACGACGTTCAGATACCTATCCGGTCTGAGCTGCTATCAGACCGGTGTGGTTGCCTGTACCTACCGTTGGTTCAAGAACGGCCACATACTGGAGAGCGATCAGGTCTATTCACAGAGTCAGAGCTGGTGGGGTGGCTACGGAGATCCGACCGGTGACTACCTCGATCTCTTCTCCTACGCCGCGCACGAATCCGGTCATGAGGGCGGGTTGAATCACGCCAGCGGCGACTGGCTCACGATGTATCCGGCCACTTGTTATGGGTGCATAAGGTGGAGGGACCTCGGGCGCGGCGATGTCCTTGGCATCCGGGCGCTCTATCCATAGACACAGGTTATGCGCGAAGCGGGACGAGATGTAGTGGTGAGCGGATGCTAAACAGGAACGAGCTGGTGGCGGCGCTGGTTGCACTGGCCTTGGGGCTGCTGGCCGGCGTGGCCCCGCCGGCCGAGGCGGAGGAGAGCGGCGGCCTAACGGCAGAGCTCCGTCCCGCTCCGTCGGTGTTCGATTTTCGGTCCACGCCGGGGATGCGCTATGAGCTTCGGTTGCGGACCGGCTCGAGCGCCGAGCGCTTCAGCGTGCTGGTCGAGCCGCCGGTCTTCCCGGACGGCGGGACACCGCTGGTGCCGCTGGGAATGGGGCAAGGCCTGCAGCTGAGCGGAGACGGAGTTCCCGGCTTGGGGTATGACATCTTCTCTACCGCGATTTGCAATCCGGCTCAGACCGTGCCCGTTCATGGCGCTGAAGTTAGGAGGATGGGCCTCGATGTGGCGCTGCCCGCCAACGCGACCACGGTGCTCTCGGCGTCCTTTGACGTGTGGCGGCGCCACGCTCCGTTTCCTGGGCTGAAGGTCCGCCCAACCTTCTTGGTTCGAAACACGCTCGCCAACGGGGCGCCAGGGACCGTCGGCCCCCCGATCGTGCTGCGCCCACCCGCGCCGCGGATCACGTCGCCGCTGGGGGTCCGGATCAGGTGGGCGACGCGCCCGCGTTCGCCTCTGGTCAGCGCCCGCAAGGCTCCCGTGCGCCGGCCGGGCAGCCTGTTCCTGATTCGTGGCCGCACGACTCCGGTGCTCAGCAAGCAAGTGATCACCCTACGCGTCCTCGCGGGCGATCGCGGCAAGCTGCGCCATGTGGCCCGGGTCCGCACCGACCGGACGGGCCGCTTCAGCTACCGCTGGCGGCCACGCACGACTGGGCTCAAGCAGTTATTCGCCGTGTATCGCCGACAGCAAGAGGGCGTGACGAGCGACTACACCTGCCCGCGATTCATCCGGATTGAACGCAAGCCGCCCCGCCTGGACCTGGACAAGACGGTCGCGGATGCCCGTCGACCAGGGAGCGTCCAATGACCGAAGCCCGACTACTGGGTGGCGGCGGTCTGGAGGGCGCCTCGACCGATCCAAGCGCTTTTGCGCCCGCCCCGATGCGCGGGCGCCACGTGTACCTGCGCGCCATCGTGCCTGAGGACTACCGCCTGCTCCAGCAGCTAGACGCCGGAGAGCTCGGGCTGCGCTGGCGAACCCGCGGCGCGACCCCCAGCCCAGAGCAGTGGATGCAGCTGACCTGGAATTCGGTACTCGCGCAGTTCGTAGTGACCCGGACAAGTGATCGCCGCGCGTTGGGGGTAGTTATGGCCTATCGGCCCAGCTTTCAGGATGGGCATGCCCAATTCGCAGTCGTGTCGCTTGAGAAACGACGCTCGCCGGTTCTGGTGCTTGGCTGCGCCATCTTCCTCGAGTACGTCTTCACCTGCTGGAACTTTCACAAGCTCTACATGGAGCTCCCCGAGTGGAACCTGTCCCAGTTCGCCAGCGGGCTAGGAAAGTACTTTCAGATCGAGGGCCGGCTGCGAAACCACCTGTTCTACGACGGTCAGCACTGGGACGAGATCATCATGGGGCTGTACCGCAGTACGTGGCGGGAGAACGGCAAGCGGTTGCTGGCGGCTGAGCAGCCGGGTCCCTCGCGACCACGGGTGCCCCGGATTCGAAGTCTCAGCACAGCCGGCTCGGACCGCAGCTGGAAATGAACACTTCTTCTCCCACCCTCTATACGAGAGATGCGCTGATTGCGGCTGTTGCCGAGATCGGCGACCTGGCGCCTACAGACATCTCAGGGGAATCTCGACTGGTGGAGGATCTCGGGCTGGACTCGATCGCCCTCGCCGAGGTAGTCGCATATCTCATCGTCGACTGGGAGATGGAGTCGGTCGCCGCAGATCTCGAGGAGCGCGACTGGGCCTCGGTCACGATCGATGCGATCTGCCGGGAGTACAGATCCCGCGGCCGCACCTCCCGCTAGCGGGAGATATGACCGACATCTGCACGCTCGCGGAAGCGAGATCGGCGGAGCCCCCACCGCCAGTTGGCCTGCTGGATTGGCTTGATCGACCAAGTAGCACGGCGGGCGTCGGCTTCCTCGACGGATCCACGTGGCGCCTCGAGCCTTACGTTGACCTCGCGGAGCAGGTGCCACGAGCGGCAAGGCAGCTCAGCGACGCCGGCGTGCGACCGGGGGACGTGGTCGGGGTCGAGGACGGGCTGTGTGGCGATTTCCTCGTAGCCGCGTCCGGAGCGCTCTACCTAGGGGCCACGGTCATGCCGCTGCCCGCGCATCGGCGGCCTGGGCCGGCACGAGACAGTGACATCGCGGCTTTGAGAGCAGCAGGAGGTTCGCTGCTGGTCGCCACTCCTTCGTCTATCGCTGAGCGCGCGGAGCCGGTGGCACGGCCGATCGGTGACGTTCAGCGCATGCGGGTCGACCGCCGCAAGTCGGGAGCGGTTGGACGGGGGCCGTTGGCTCCGATGGTCTTGCTGCAGCTCACCTCCGGCACCAGCGGCGCACGTCGTGCTGTAAAGGTCACGCCCGAGAACCTCGAGATCAATCTCGTGGCTATCGCCGCCTGGCTCCAGGTCGGACCGGGTGACTCGGTAGCTGCCTGGCTACCGCTCAACCACGACATGGGTCTGGTGGGGACATTGCTCTTCAGTGTCGTCAACCAGATGACGCTGTGGCATCTGTTGCCGCGTCAGTTTCTCCGCGATCCGGCTCAGTGGCTCCATTGCATCTCAGGGTCGAGTTCCACGCTGACCGCCGCGCCGGGGTTTGCGTATGAACTGCTGCAGCGCCGTGCCAACCGAAGCACGCTCGCAAAGATGGACTTCCAGCGGCTGCGCAGCGCGATCGTCGCTGCCGAGCGGCCGAACGCTCGGGCGCTTGCTGACTTCGTGGCCATGCTCGAACCTCGCGGACTGAGCCCGACCGCGCTGCGGCCAGCCTACGGACTCGCGGAAGCCACCCTGGCGGTCACGGGCGTCCCAACCGGCGTCGACGCCCGCGTCGTCGAAGTCCGAAATGGCGCGAGCCGACTCGGAGAGACGGTCGAGCCAGCCGATCTCGGGACGATCGGTACGTTGGCGGGCCATCACGGAGCGAGCTGCCTGGTGAGCTGCGGCCGGGTTTTGCGCGGCACGATCGTGGGCGTGGTCGACGAGAACGGGGCACCCCTCCCTGACCGGACCCTTGGCGAGGTAAACGTCCAAGGTCGATCCGTCGCCAACGGGTACGCCGCCCCGCACGAAGAAGCTGAGAGTCGCTTCGGACCCAGCGGACTTCGCACCGGCGATGCCGGGTTTTTCGTCGATGGCGAGCTGTTCGTGCTCGGGCGCATAGCGGAGTCGGTCAAGGCGAGAGGAAGACATGTATTCGCCGAGGACCTCGAGCTAGCGATCGCTGGGTCGCTCGGCTGCTCGCCGGGACAGTGTGCCGTGATCGCTGCGCCGGACACGGAGGACACCGCGCTCTTGGTGATCCTGGAGGACGTGGCCGGGGACAGAATCAACTCCGTCGAAGCTCTCGTCCGGTCGAGAGTTGGACCCTCGGTCGCGATAAGAGTTTGCCTCGCGGCGGGCGGAACGATCCGCCGTACCACCAGCGGTAAACCCCGCCGACGGGAGATGTGGAGAGCTTGGTCGAGAGGGGAGCTGGAGTTCGCCGCCGTGAACGCTGGGCCACGGGAGACGGGCGAAGGGCCGGCCGCTCCCGTGGGTGATCGCGGGGCGAGCAGTGCGGCCAGACGACGAAAGGCCAGACCAAGCGGCCGTACTGGCTCTTAGGTGTAGTTCCTGCGGCCCCGCCGAACGCTGCCGGAGACCTTGACTGCAGCGAGCCGTCCGGGAAGAGTCGGCTGCGCAGACCCCGAGTCATCCGGCGTGTTCGCGACTTCTCTTGCCGTCCAGCCATATCGCTCGCGGGGCGAGAGCGCATCGAAGGCGGTATATCCGAGGCAGTTGCGCCGCGCATGCGGGGATGACCGTAGAACTCCCATGCGGGGATGACCGTAGACCTCTAGGTGCCGCTACGCGAGCGGATCTGAGCTGCTTCGCGACGCCAAGTCACCAGACCTGACGAGACCCGCAGCTTTAGCATGCAAGCGTGCCTAGTGAGTAGGGACGAAACGCGGCGCTCCCGGCCTGGCAGCGCGCATACCCGGGGGCTCGCCTCAGGAGTTACGGAGACGAGGACGTGTCTACGTCGGTCGCCCGGACCTCGCGAGACCGCTCGACAGTCTCGACGCCTTCGATCGACCGCAGCAGGTCGATACGAGACTCGTCGATCGCGCCGGTGACGGTGCCGAGGGCAGGAAGCGTGTGGCCCACCTCGAGTCCTTCAGCCTCGAGCTTCTCGACGATGCGAGCGAGACCGACCAAGTGGTCCCCGCGGATCGAGACGAGCAACTCGGTCTTCACGCACCTCAGTGTAGAAGCTCGACCGTGCTAGGGCGCCTGGGCAAGCCCGGCGCCGACATCAGCGCACGAGAGCGAGAGCCGACGCGCGTGGCGCATGAGCAGGCCGGCCAGCTCGTTCGGCGTCGCGTTCGGGGCCGATTCGGCAAACAGCGCCGCGAGACCGGCCACGTGTGGGGTGGCCATGCTCGTGCCGCTAATCGTCTTGTAGCGGAGCGGCATCGGCCAGCTGGAATGCACGGCCACCCCGGGTGCGGCGATGTCGATCTGGCCGCCCGTCCCCCCACTTCCCTGGTTTGAGAAGGACGCGACCTGCAGCCCTGAGTCGAGCGCGGCGACCGCCATGATCGACGGGCAGTTCGCTGGGTGCGAGACCGGACGCACCATCCCGACGTCACGGCGGCTGTCGTTGCCGGCGGCCGCGACAATCAGCGTCCCGTTCGCAATCGCCCGCTGCGCCGCGTTCTCGAAGGCTCGCGAGTGAGGCTGGCCGGGCTGGGTCGGCGCGCCCAGCGACATCGAGGTCACACGACAGCCGTGGCTGATCGCCCACTCGATCCCCGCGAGGATGTCCGCGTCCTGGCCGCGTCCGCTGTTGGCCAGGACCTTGCCGACGTGGATGTCGCTCTCGGTCGCCACCCCGTAGCGGGGCGGGTCTCCCGGCGCCCTGGGCCCGCAGGCGGTGCCGACGCAGTGGGTGCCGTGCCCGTTGGCGTCTTGGACCTCCTCGCCGGCCACAAAGCTCGCGCTGGTGACCGTTCGGTCGGCGAAGTCGGGGTGGTTGAGATCGAAGCCGGTGTCGAGCACGGCGACCCCGACGCCGCCGCCGGTGTACATGGAGGTGGCGGCACCTGTGGCCTGCAGGCCCCAGGTCACCCGCGCCTCGTCAACTGCAGGAGCCGCAGCGGTGGCGGTAGGTGTGCCCGGAGCAGAAACCGAGCCGGCGGCGGACGCGAGATTGGCGACGGCTTCCGAGTAGCCGCGCAGGTACTCGCCCGACAGCGAACCTCCCGCTGCTCGCGGTGGCACGATCCCGTAGCCGGCGAACTCGAGCGCGTAGACGATGCGCTCCGGTTCGATGAACGAGATCGCGTCCGTCTCGGCCGCCGCGATGCCAAGTCGCTCCACCTGATCGGGTGCCGCCTTGACTACTGCCACCCCCAGCCGGTCGAACACGATCGCGTCGCTCTCGCGCATGTCGTCGGTCAGCACTGCGTCGTCGGCGTCGGAGACGTGGGCGACTCCGATGCCGGCGGCGTCCGTCAACGCGGCGGCGCCGATTTGAGCTCCCTCGTCCTCGAAGACGACCAGGTACCGACCAGTGGTACCCCCGGGCTCGACGACTGCAGGATCGACAGTCATGGCTCTCCCCTCGTGGCGGTCCGGGCGTCACCCTACATCGCTGACCGCAACCTGTAAAGATCTCCTGAACAATCAGGACGCGCACACCAGAAGAGAGGCCTTTCACATGCCCGAACCAACGACGCTCGTTCCGCTGCGTCTCTCAAACGGCCAGGAGATCCTCGTCGAGGCGACCGTCGACCCGGACGCCGCCGGCGAGGTAGGCGTCGAGGGCGTTCCATCGTTCGACGACATCGCCGAGGCCGTCAAGGGCATCGGCAGCGACCTGAGCGGGGCCATCCGGACTGTTGCACCCGACAAGGCCACGGTCGAGATCAAGTTGAGCGCCAAGTACGAGGCGGGCAAGGTGCTCGCCATCCTGCTCAAAGGCGCGGCGGACGCCAGCCTCACCGTCACCCTCGAATGGGGCAGACAGTGAGACTCCACGGGTAAGACCCCCGCGGCGACGATCGCGTCTCGCGATCGCCCCTGCACGAAGGACGCTTCGGGCGCATGTTTCGCCGGCTGCCGCCGGCCCCGCACTACGCAGACGACGTGCTACGTGCCCTCGCGGACACCATGCGGGAGGGACATGATCCCGCCCAGGGCGGCTGGGGCGGACCGCTCAGCCCACCGATCACGGGCGACAACCCGCAGATCGCGGCCGGTTTCACCTATCTCGGGCAGTTCATCGACCACGACATCACGTTCGATCCGAGCTCCTTGCTCCAGCGGCAGAACGACCCCGACTCGCTCCGCGACTTCCGTTCGCCCCGCTTCGACCTCGACTCGGTCTACGGGTCGGGCCCCGCCGACGAGCCGTTCCAGTACGACCAGACCTCGGGCGGGAGCAAGTTCCTGATCGAGCCCAACCGCTCCGGCATCGACGATCTGCCCCGCAACGGCCAGGACGTCGCGCTGATCGGTGACCCGCGCAACGACGAGAACATCATCGTCTCCCAGCTGCAGCTGGTGTTCATGCGCTTTCACAACAAGGTGTTCGACCAGGTCAGCGCCGACCCCACCGTGCCCGAGGAGCGGCGCTTCGACGAGGCCCAGCAGATCGTGCGCTGGCACTACCAGTGGGTGATCGTCCATGACTTCTTGCCGTTGCTGGTCGGCCGAGACACCTTCGAAAAGATTCACCGCATCGACGATGACGGGCTGCCGGACATCGTCAACCGTCACTACCGGCCGCAGGTCAACGCCTACATGCCTGTGGAGTTCTCGGCAGCCGCCTATCGCTACGGCCACAGCCAGGTGAGGCAGATCTACGACCTCAACGAGAACGTCAGTGGGAGGCCGATCTTTCTTGCCGGTGAAGTCGGAGAGCTCGACGATCTCAGAGGCTTCCGCCGCTTACCCACCGGCTGGACGGCCAAGTGGGATCTGTTCTTTGCGATCGACGGATCCACGCCTCAGCCGAGTCGCCTGATCGACGCCAAGCTGTCTCCAGCGCTGTTCGATCTGCCGCGACCCACCGACGAGCGCTCGCTCGCCTTTCGCAACCTCAGACGAGGACAGCTCCTTGACCTCCCCTCCGGCCAAGATGTCGCTCGCTTCATGGGCCTGCCCGTCCGATCGGGGCCCGAGCTCGGGGCGCCCGAGCCGACCCCGCTCTGGTTCTACATCCTCAAGGAGGCCGCGCTACACCGCAAGGACGAGGGTCTCGGCGGACAGACCCTGGGTCCGGTGGGCGCCAGGATCGTGGCCGAAGTGCTGCTCGGTCTGCTGCGCATCGACCCGCGCTCCTACTACAACCAGGCGCCGGACTGGGAGCCGAAGCTCCCCAGCGCGGCGGGCGCGGGCCAGTTCAACATGGCCGACCTGGTCAAGTTCGCCACGACTTAGCCGCTCATGAACACGCGTAGGAGTCCGTGTCCGCGGAGGCACTCCGGCACGCGCCCTGGGTCGGAGTCCGGCCTGCAGACCGCACAGTCCGGCTCGATCGGAACCGGCTCCCAGCTCACCCCCATCGTCCGCAGGTCGAAGATCAGCGCCCGGCCCAGAGTCGAAGGCGAGCAGAGCCCCGTGAGTTGGTGGACCGTCTCCAGCGCCACCGCGCTTCCGACCAGTCCGCAGGCCGGTCCGAAGGACGCGGCCGGAGAGGGCTGTCCCTCCCGGCGCGCGACGACCTCGTCGAACAGCGGGAACGACCGTCGGTAGGTGGCCTCCTGGCAGGCGTAGCAGCCGGTCGTGCCCGGCACGTACAGCGGCCCGACGCGAGCCACCGGCGGGAAGTGGCTCATCGTGATGTACGGGATCGCGAGTTTGAAGCAGACGCTGTTGACCCAGCGCTCGAACAGGTGGGCGGGCCGGTCTGCTGCGTCGACTACGAAGTCGGCGTCACGGACCGCGTCCGCGACCTCGGCCTCGCTCGACAACTGCTGCGGAACGGCGTCCATTTCGACCGAAGACGCGAAGGCCCTGAGGGCGCGGGCCGCGGCCGGTGCCTTCAGCAGTCCGAGATCGGACTCGCGGTAGAGGATCTGGCGGTTGAGGTTGCTCTCCTCCACCCGGTCCCCGTCGACGAGGGAGAGCCGTCCGATGCCGCAGCAGGCCAGGGCGTATGCGGCCCAGCTGCCCAGTCCGCCGAGACCGAGGATGGTCACTGTCGCCTCGCTCAGGCGCTGCTGGCATCCGACCGCGGTAGCCGGCGGGTCCGCGATGTCGCTGAAGTAACGAAGCTGGCGGTCGTAGCGGCTGCGCACGTGCTTCGGTAGCCGGTCGTCCAGGTCGGCGTCCTCGAGCGCGCCGAGCTCCGCGAGCTGGCGGAGCGCCGAGGCGGTGGCCGCTTCTCCGAGCCGATCGCAGAGCTCGGCCGCGGTCGCGCGGCCGTCCAGCCGAGTCAGCAGGACGCGGATGGCGTCGTCGGGTTGTTCGACGATCAGGTCGCAGTCTGCGCTCGGTCGCAGGAGGCAGATGTCTCCCGAGTCGAGGGCGATCACTTCGGTGGTGAGCTTGAGCCGTGGGCGCATGAGGATGAAGCCGCGGCCAGCCCCCGTAACGCTGGGGCCGGCCGCGGCAGGTAGTGGGCTAAGAGGCCTTCGTGATCGAGGCGGCGGGGATGACCCGCTCCTCGGCCTTCTTGATCTTCATCTCACCTCCCTTGCGGTCGCGCGACGTACACCAGCTTGAGATGGACCAGCTCGTCTGGCTCGGTGCTGAGCGAGCCGTCGGGCAGCTGGCCGTAGATCCCTGCGGCCTCCAGGCCGGCCTTCGCGAGGGCGGCGCGGACCACCGAGGGCGAGAAATGACGCTGCTCGTGAACGCTGGCCGAGTCGGGCCCGAGGCTCGTCTCGATCAGCGCGCTCGCCGAGCAGCCGCTGGTGGCGCTCGCATGGCCATTGCCGTGCCACGTGAAGGCGACCCCGCCCGCCTCGACCTCGAAGGTGTCGGCGAAGGTGGTGCGGTAGGCGCGGAGCGTGTTGAGGTCGAACAGGCAGAGCCCGTCGGGTCGCAGGTTGCGCCTCATCCCTGCCACGGCGGCCTCGAGTCCCGCCGTATCGAGCAGGTAGTTGAGCGAGTCGTCGAGGCACATGACCAGGTCGAACTGGCCGACCTTTGGCAGCCGGCGTGCGTCGGCGACGAACAGCACGGCGTCCCGTGCCTTGGCCCGTGCGATCGCCACCATCCGCGGTGACAGGTCGCAGGCCGTGACGCGGTAGCCGCGTCGCAGGAAGGGGAGAAAGCTCTTGCCTGTGCCGCAGGCCACGTCGAGGACGTCTCGGCCCTGCAGGCCGTGATCCAGTAGCGCGCGTTCCAGGTGCGCCGTCCAGCCCTCGTAGTCGTGGCCGGCGGTGAAGAGGTCATACAGCGGCGCGAAGGTCTCGTAGGCGTCCCGGGCTTCGCAGGCGACTGGTTGCATCACCAGTCATGACCCCCATACCACTCAGGATCGTTTCTGCAAATGATCGAGGATTGGTCGCAAACTGCGCGGTCGCCGGCAGAAACTCCGCTGAGACCCGGCGCGGGTGGGACTGGGCGCTGGCCCACGCGACCTGCCTGCGCGAAACCCGCCGTATCCTCCGCTCGACCTGTGCAGCCGAGGATGCCGCCCAGGAGGCGCTGCTCAGGGCCTGGCGCCAGCGCGACCAATGCCGGGGAGATCAGATGGCGCTGCCCTGGCTGACGGCGATCGCGCGCAACGAGGCGCTGCGGATGCTCGCTCAGGACACCCTGATCGATCCGACCGGGGACATCAACTCATTCAGTGACCTGGCCGGTCGCTGGGACGACGCGCTCCCTGCCGCGCTGGACGTGCAGCACGCTCTCGCCGAGCTGCCTGCGCCGGACAGAAGGCTGATGCTGCTCCGCTACGCCGACGATCTCACCCAAAAGGAGATCGCCATGCGGCTCGGAATACCGGAAGGGACCGCTAAGGTCCGTCTCCACCGTCTGCGGAGTCGGCTGCGACATCTTCTAGAGGACTGACTTGGCTTCAAACACCAGTGTAAACGTCGACCAGCGTCTCGCGAAGGCGATGTCTCATCCCCTGCGAGTCAGGATCCTCGCCTACCTGGACGAGCGGGTGGGTAGCCCCAACGAGATCTCCAAGGCTCTCGGCGAACGGCTTGCCAACGTCAGCTACCACGTCAAGGTGCTGCTGGACTGGGGCTGCCTCGAGCTGGTCGACACCGCTCAGCGGCGCGGGGCCACCGAGCACTATTACCGGTCGATCGCTCGCCCGCTGATCACCGACCAAGACTGGCGTAAGCTGCCTCGGCCAGTGAAGGAGGGAATCTCGGGCGCGGTGCTGCAGATGGTCTGGGACGACATAGCGGCGGCTGTCAAGAGCGGGCGTTTTGATGCCCGTGAGGAGCGGCACCTCAGCCGCACGCCGCTGGTGCTAGATGAGGCCGGCTGGGCCGAGCTGACCGAGGTATTGGCCGACACCCTCGACCGCGTCTTCGACGTTCAGGCCCACAGCAGCGCGCGCATGGTCGAGAGCGGGGAAGGGGGCACCGCAGCCAAGGTCATGTTGCTGAGCTTCGAGTCCGCTCCGCCGAATCAGCCTGGTCGCGGTAAAGGCCGAGCGCGACGCTCGAAGCCTCGCTCGCGCGCGACGACAAAACGCTAGCGCCCACCACTTGCG
>Ga0136614_10000004_pt1 | contig 79426 bp, 76 predicted proteins | sample AntDrymUQ2792106_2_FD_106643 | JGI IMG/M metagenome (GOLD analysis project Ga0136614, IMG submission 106643) | Polar desert sand microbial communities from Dry Valleys, Antarctica - metaG UQ279 (21.06) | ecosystem: Environmental > Terrestrial > Soil > Desert | place: Antarctica: Dry Valley... | reverse complement strand
CCGTTCCAACTGGGAGCTGCTGTCCGGTCTGATCGACTGACCCGGTACCCTCCCAACAAATGGACTTTCGGCGCGTCGACCAATTGCCGCCGTACGTTTTTGGGACGGTCAACCAGCGCAAGCTCGAGGCGCGGCGGGCGGGCGACGATGTCATCGACCTCGGTTTCGGCAACCCTGACATCCCGAGCAATCCCGTGGTGGTCCAAAAGCTCGTTGAGGCGGCCACCAATCCACGCAATCATCGCTACTCGGTCAGCCGCGGGCTTCCCAACCTGCGCCGGGCGGTAGCCGACCGCTACCAGCGGCGTTTCGGGATAGGGCTCGATCCCGAAACCGAGGTAATTGCCACCATCGGCGCCAAGGAAGGACTCTCCCATTTGTTGTGGGTCCTGGTCGAGCCGGGCGATGTGGCCGTCGTCCCGGAGCCGTCCTATCCCATACATATCTACGCCCCGCGGATGGCGGGAGCGGAGATTCGGAGGGTGCCGGTTTCCTCCGACGAGGGATACTTCGACGCCTTGGACGCGATTTGTGGCGAGCAGCCTTCGCCCCGGGCGCTCATCTGCTCATTTCCTCACAACCCGACCACAACCTGTGTCGACCTTCCGTTCTTCGAACGCCTGGTGGGGTTTGCCCGCGACCGCGGCATCTTTCTCGTCCACGACTTTGCTTATGCCGACGTCGCCTTCGACGGGTACAGGCCTCCATCGATCCTTGAGGTCGCGGGGGCGAAGGAGATGGCCGTCGAGCTATACACGCTTACCAAGGGCCATTCGATGGCGGGCTGGCGAATGGGTTTCGTCGTCGGCAACCCGGAGGCGGTGGCCGCGCTGGGAAAGCTCAAGAGCTATCTGGATTACGGCACGTTTCAGCCGATCCAAATCGCGTCGATCATCGCTCTCAACGAAGGCGATGACTACGTCGAAGAGGTGAACGCGATCTATCGCGGCCGCCGGGAGGTGCTGGTCGACGGTCTCAACCGGAACGGCTGGAAGGTCGAAAAGCCGATGGGGACGATGTTTGTCTGGGCGGCGATCCCCGATCCCTATGCCGATGCCGGCTCGATGGCCTTCACCCTCGACTTGCTCGACCGAGCCAAGGTGGCGGTGAGTCCCGGCGTCGGTTTTGGCCCTTCGGGCGATCTCCATGTTCGTTTTGCCCTCGTCGAGAACGAGCACCGGATCGCGCAGGCGGTCCGCGGCATCCGTCGGGTCTTAGACCGGCTCTAAAACCATTGCTGCGTAAAAAGCCCCATGATTAGGGGCGCCAAGTTACGCAGGAAAGTGGTTGGTACCCTGAGGCCATGGCTTTTGCAGACGGCGTCGTCGATTTTCGCTCCGACACTGTGACCCGTCCGACCCCGGAGATGCTGGCGGCGATGGCCGCGGCACCGCTGGGAGACGACGTCTATTCCGACGACCCCACCGCTAACGCGTTGGAGGAAGAGGCGGCGGCCGTGGTGGGCAAGGAAGAGGCGGTCTTCATGCCGACAGGGACGATGGGCAACCAGATCGCGATCATGATGCAAACGAAACCTGGCGACGACATCCTCTGCGACCCCGGCATCCATTCGCGTAGCGTCGAGAAAGGTGCCGCCTCCGCCCTGTCGGGGGTCGGGTTTCGGACCGTCGAGGCGCCTGGGGCCCGGATCACTTCGGCCCAGGTCGAGGAGGCTGTCGCCAATTCGGCGTTCTTCCCGCGCCTGCGTTTGATGATCTGGGAGAACACCCACAACCTCTTGGGCGGCAAAGTCATCCCCCTCGAGGTGATGCAGGCAGCGAGCGCCACCGCTCGCCGGCTCGGTTTGTCCATTCACCTCGACGGCGCTCGTCTCTTCAATGCCGTGGCCGCCTCGGGGGTGCCGGCCGACGTCTTCGCCCGGAACGCTGACACTGTCCAGTTTTGCTTTTCCAAGGGCCTGGGCGCTCCGATCGGGTCGGTTCTGTGCGGCACCCATGAGCTGATGAACGAAGCTCGCTACCTGCGCAAGCGGTTGGGGGGAGGGATGCGCCAAGTCGGGGTCATCGCGGCCGCCGCCCGGATCGCCCTGCGCGACCGTGACCGGCTCAAGGAAGACCACGAAGTGGCCCGCTTTCTGGGAGAACGGTTGCACGAAGCTGCGCCGGGGGCAGTCGATCTCGGCCAGGTCGAAACCAACATGGTGCAGGTCCAGCCCGATCTCCTCCCGATCCCCACCGAACAGTGGCGCGCCGATCTCAGTGCCCAAGGGATCAAGATCAACCCGCCGTTTATCGGAGTGCTGCGCCTGGTCACTCATCGCGACGTCGACCGCGAAGATGTCGACCGGCTCGTCGCTCCTTTGCAAGGCTGACTCGACTTGGGGTACGCGGTCCTCTTCCCCGGGCAGGGAAGCCAATTCTCCGGGATGGGCGCTGATCTGTTCGAGCGGCGCCCGGACCTGCTCGTTGAGCAGGCCGACTCGATTCTCGGCTGGTCGCTCAAAGAGATGTGCCTCGACTCGAGCGAGGAGGAGCTCACGCGGACCGAGCACGCCCAACCCGCACTCTTTGCGATTTCCTATGCGTTGTGGGCGGAGCTTGCACCTCGCCTCACCAGCATCCCTGCCGCCGCGGCCGGCCACTCGCTGGGTGAGTTCACGGCGTTGGCAGCCGCCGGGGTCGTGGCATATGACCAGGCGCTGGCGGTTGTCGCCGAGCGAGGCAGGGCGATGGCCGGAGCGGCCGATCAGGAGGACTCGGGGATGGCGGCCCTGCTGGGCGCCAATCTCGATCAGGCCGAGGCAGTGACGCTGGCGCGAAGACAAGCCGGGGGCCGGCTTTTTGTCGCCAACATCAACGCTCCCGGCCAGGTGGTGGTGGCCGGAGGAGGCGAGGATCTCGATTGGCTTGAAGCTGAGGCGTCTAATCACGGGCTCCGCAAAGTCGTACGGCTCAAGGTGGCCGGCGCCTTCCATTCGCCGTTCATGAGCGCGGCCGCCGATCGAGTCGAGGCCGCCGTGGCAGGAGTCGAATTCCACCAGGCCCGGTTTCCTGTGTGGAGCAACGTCACCGCCGCGGCCCATGAGCCGGGGATGGAGAAAGCGCTCCTCGCACGCCAGGTGACCTCACCTGTCCGTTTCTCTGAAACCCTCACCGGCATGGCCGCCGCCGGGGTCGATCGCTTTGTCCACGTCGGACCGGGCGACGTGACGGTCGGCATGGCCAAGCGCTCGGTGCCCGGAGCTACCTATCAGGCCGTGTCCGACGTGGCTTCGATTCCCACCAACGGTCTCGGATAGGAGCGGAATCCTCACATGTTCCGGACGCCGGGCCGGTGGCGCCCCGGCGCCGAGGGCGATCGGTAGCATCGACCAGTCGAGGAGGTTCCCCTTTTGAAGTACGGGCCGAATGCAATGATCACCGGGTGGGGCAAGTGCCTGCCGCCCGCTGTTCTTTCCAACCATGACCTCGAATCGCTGGTGGAAACTTCCGACGATTGGATCACGACTCGGACGGGGATCAAGGAACGGCGGATTTCCCACGTCGAGGTGTCGGACATGGCCGCAGTTGCCGCCCAGCACGCCCTCGCCGCCGCCGGTAAAACCGTCGAAGAATGCGATCTCATCGTTTTGGCCACCTGTACCGGTGACTCGTCGATCCCCGCCACCGCTGCCCATGTGCAGGCAAAGCTGGGGGCATGGAACGCCGCCGCTTTCGACCTCAATGCGGCCTGCTCAGGTTTTGTCTACGCGCTCGTCACCGCCGCCAACATGATCAAGGCCGGCACACACCAGACGGTGGTAGTCATCGGCGCCGAAAAGCTCCACTACCACCTCGATTTCACCAATCGATCGACCGCCGTGTTGTTTGGTGACGGTGCGGGGGCGGTGGTGCTCGAGGCTACGGAGGACGAGGTCGGCGTTCTCGCGTCGGAGTTGGGCATGGACGGATCGGCCTCCGCCATTCTCCAGATCCCCCATGACGGCACCGAGGGCGATCGTGACAATCCCGATCCGAAACGCGCTGGCATCCACATGGACGGTCCCGAAGTCTTTAAACGAGCAGTGACGACGATGGGCGACGCCTCGGTTCGCGTGCTCGAGAAAGCCGGCATTGCCCTCGAAGAGGTGGATCTCCTTATTCCTCATCAGGCGAACATCCGGATCATCGATGCCACCGCTCGCCGGCTCAAGCTCGACCCCGGAAAAGTGATGATCAACATCCAGAGTTATGGCAACACGTCGGCCGCCACCATCCCGGTGGCACTCACCGAGGCCTTGGAGGCAGGCCGGGTCGAGCCCGGCGCCCTGATCGTGATCGCGGCGTTCGGTGCCGGCCTCTCCTGGGGAGCAGCCGTGATCCGCTGGGGTGATCGGGTGGAGCCGATCAAAGAGAGCGACTCTGCCCTCCCGCCCAACGACCGCACCACCGACGATCTCCTCGCGCCCAACGTGGACTTCTTTGGGAAGTATCAGCCCACAAGCTGATGGTTCGAACTGCCCTGGTGACTGGGGCCTCACGAGGGATCGGGAGGGCCATCGCCCTCGCTCTAGCCCGTGACGGCCACCAGGTTGGGGTGAACTTCTCGTCGTCGTCGGGACCGGCCGCCGACGTGGTCGCCGAGATTGAAGCCGCCGGCGGCAAAGCAATAGCGCTCGGAGCGGATGTGTCCGATGCTGCCGCGGTCGATGCCATGTTCACGGAGGCGGCCGCGCAGTTGGGGCCAGTTGAGATCCTGGTCAACAACGCCGGAATCACCGCTGACAACCTGCTATTGCGAATGACCCCCGAGGACTTCGATCGTGTCCTGGCGGTGAACCTTCGGTCTGCCTTTCTCTGCAGCCGCCTGGCGGTGAAGGCAATGTTGCGGGCTCGGTGGGGGAGGATCATTTCGATCGCCTCGGTGGCGGGAATCGCCGGCAACCCTGGACAGGCGAATTACGCCGCCAGCAAGGCCGGCCTGATTGGTTTCACGAAATCCGTGGCTAAAGAAGTTGGCAGCCGGGGTATAACTGCCAACGTCGTGGCGCCCGGATTTATCAACACCGATATGACCGAGGGCCTTGGGGCCGAGGTCAAAGAGTCGGTTCTCGGCTCGATCAGCCTGGGACGTTTCGGCGAGGCGGCCGAGGTGGCGGCGGCAGTGGCGTTCCTCGCCTCCGAAGCCGCCGGGTACATCACTGGCCAAGTTTTGGCGGTAGAGGGTGGTCTGGCGCTTTAATTGCCAGGCAGAAACAGGAGAAACTGAAGAAATGGAAAAAACAGAGATCGAAACCCGGCTGAGGGACGTGCTCGTTTCCGAGCTCGGGCTCGACGCCGACAAGATCAATCGCAGTGCCAATTTCGAGACGGACCTCGATGTCGACTCGCTCGGCGTTGTCGAACTGCTGATGGCGATGGAAGATGAGTTCGGGGTGAAGATCCCCGACGACGAAGCCGAGCACATCCACACCGTCGGCGAAGCCATCGACCTGGTCCACGGCAAGCTCAACGTCTGATCTCGTGACCGCCCCCCACCCTCGGGGACGGCGACGAGTCGTGGTCACCGGGCTTGGTGTCGTCACCCCGGTCGGCAACGATGTCGAATCCTTCTGGTCGGCGCTGGTTGCCGGGCGGTCGGGGATTGGGCCGATCACCCACTTTGACGCCTCGAACTATCGAACCCGCATCGCCGGCGAAGTCAAAGGATTCAACCCCGAGCAACACTTTGAGAAGCGCGAAGCACGCCGGATCGATCCCTACTCGCAATACTTCATGGTCGCCTGCCGTCAAGCATTGGCGCAGGCGGACATCAAGTACGGGCCCGACGACCCCGAGAACGCCTCGGCCGGGGTGATGGTCGGAGCTGGATTCGGCGGGATGAACGCGTTTGTCGAGGAGATCACCGTCTTGCTCAAGCGCGGGCCCGAACGGGTTAGCCCCACTGGGATCCCGAAGATCATCGCCAACATGGCGGCGGGCTTGGTGTCGATCGAGCACAACCTCCTCGGCCCGGTGAGCTGCGTCGTTACTGCCTGCTCAGCATCGGCCAACGCGCTCGGCGACGCCGCCGAGCTCATTCGCCGAGGCGCGGCGGACGTCATGGTTGCAGGGGGCGCGGAAGCCGCGATCACCACCTACGGGGTCGCAGGGTTCAATCAGGCGCGGGCCTTGTCGATTCGCAACGACGAACCGGAGAAAGCCTCGCGACCCTTCGACGCCGAGCGCGACGGCTTTGTCATGGGGGAGGGGGCCGGTGCGGTGGTCCTCGAGGATCGCGACCGGGCAATCGAGCGCGGAGCGACCATTCTCGGCGAGCTCATCGGTTATGGGATGTCGGCCGACGCTTATCACATCACTCTGCCTCGACCGGGAGGCACGGGGGCGGCCCGAGCGATGTCGGCGGCGATGCGGGACGGGGGATTGGAACCCGGCAATATCTCCTACATCAATGCCCATGGGACCTCGACGGAAGCCAACGACGCCGGCGAGACCGCTGCCATCAAGATCGTCATGGGGAAGGAGGAGGCCTATCGGGTGCCGATCTCGTCGACCAAGTCCATGACCGGTCACCTCCTGGGAGGGGCCGGAGCGGTGGAGGCGATCGTGTCGTTGCTCGCCCTCAATCGGGGAATCCTTCCTCCGACGATCAACCAGGAGCATCCCGATCCCGAATGTGACCTCGACTACGTCGCCAACGCGGCGCGCCCATTCACCGGCGAGTACGCGATGTCCAACTCGTTTGGCTTCGGCGGCCACAACGTCGCCCTGGTTCTCGGGTCCGAAAGGGTCGCTCGGGAGTAGACGAACATGAGACGGATTCTGTCTCAAATCTTTTGTCCTTTGTCTCCTGTCTCGCCTCGATATTCGGCGATCGAGCGGGCGGTGAGGCCGAGGACGACGAGCAACCCGATCCCTGCCACGAAGAACGAGGCGATTCCAACCACCCAAGCGGCGCCCGGACAGCCCGGGGCCGGCGCTGGTTGCTCGGCTCGGCAGGAAAGGTTGGTGATCACAAAGCCGAGCCACCCGATCAGGACCCCGATCACGAGCGACACGGTCAAAAGGTACGGATTGGGCCGCCGTTTCACCCTTTGCCCTCGAGCATTTCCCGAATCTCGGCGGGGGCGAGCTCAGGGGGGATGATCACTTTGGTGCCTCGTTCGATCAATGGCCGGATCGCCAGCCGGACCTCCCTTGTCCAAGCCAGGGGAAGGGCGGCGAGCTGGCCGGAAATCCAGACCCAGCGCCCGGGACCCGCAAGGGTGAGACCCGCGATCGCCAGCCCCAGCGGGACGATCCGCACCGCCGCCAGAGCGAAAGCAGGGCGGCGGACATAGGCAAAAAGCAGTACGAGATCGAGTGGGACGAGGATCGACAATGAGCCGGGATCTGAGCGAAGAATTGATAGAGCCGTAAGACCGGGAATCGTCAGCAAGACGAGGGCTAAGACAACTGCCCTGGCTGGTACCGGCGCCGCCGAGGTTCGTTGCCTGACCCACCCGCCGAGCGTGGGGTCGGTGGTGAGGAGAGCGCTCACCGCGATGAGCGCCACTGCGATCCACCAGGTCGGCGAGATGCGGTGGAGAACGGCGATGACAGCTGAGAACACCAAAACGAAGATGCCAAGGCGATAGCCGAGCCGGCTGTGTTCCAACAGGATCGCTACCACGGCAACCGTGGCCCAGATGACAAGGCAGGCAGAAATGATGACGGCGGTGGTCGGATGCCACGGCTCGGGCTCGACTACGAGCAAGGTCGCGGTCCCCATCACCGATGCCAGCAGCGTTCCGCACGCCCAAAGATGTCGCCCGCGCACGTCCCCAGTGTCCCAGCTTTTCTCCCCCCGGAGGGGAGTACCCGAAAGGGGGAGGGGGGCGTTTTCTTGTGACGCGAACGAGGTAACCCGTTTGCAAGTGGCCCGCAATGAGCGACCTCCTCGCGCGTCAGTAAAACGCCCCCTCGTCCGCCTTCTTCGTCGGCGGCCACACCCCCGTCGGAGGGAGAAACGGGGTACTCGCCCCTTCGGGGGGAGAAAGTTGGTACAACGGGAGAGCATGACCGGTCGCTTCGCAGAAAACATTGTCCATGCCGACATGGACGCCTTCTTCGTCGAGGTAGAACGTCAGCGCGACCCCGCGCTGCAGAGAAAGCCGGTGGTGGTCGGAGGCGCAGGACGGCGAGGAGTAGTGGCTGCAGCCAGCTATGAGGCTCGCAAGTACGGGATCAGGTCGGCGATGCCGATGGGACAAGCCCGGGCGGCCTATCCCAATGTCATCGTGGTCCCCCCCGATCATCGGCGGTATGCCGAGGTCTCGAGCGAAGTGTTTTCCATCTTCAGGAGTTTCACGCCACTCGTCGAGGGGCTTTCCTTCGACGAGGCATTTCTCGACATCGGTGGCCTCAGCCATCATTTTCCAGATCCGGAAACGGTCGGCCACGCTCTCCGAAAAACAGTGCGCGACCGGCTTGGCTTGCCCGTTTCGGTGGGAATCGGGGTCAACAAGGTGATTGCCAAGCTCGCCTCTGAGTCAGCCAAGCCCGACGGTCTGTTCCGCGTTCCAAAAGAAGCGACACTCGACTTCCTCCATCCGCTAGGGGTCAGGGCGATCTCAGGCGTGGGAGAAGCAACCCATGCCGCGTTGGAAGGACTCGGCGTGGCGACGATGGGCGACCTGGCCGTAATCCCGGTTGCGACGCTGGTGAGACGGTTGGGCACCGCCGCCGGCAACCATCTCCACCGCCTCGCCCAGGGGATCGACGAGCGGCCGGTGGTGCCAGCAGGCGAAACCAAGTCCATTTCGGCTTCGGAAACCTACGAATACGACCTCGAAACGCCCGAGCAAGTCGACACCGAGCTCCTGCGCCTCTGCGATCGCCTCGGGTCTCGCCTGCATGTCGCCGGGTTGACCGGAGCCACGGTGACAATGACTGTGCGCTACGCCGATTTCGAGACTGTCACCCGGCAAGAGCGGCCAACCCAGGCAGTGGTCGGAGCGCACGATCTGTGGCTAGTCACCCGTTCCCTCCACGCGCGGTTCGACTGGGACCGACCGGTGCGCTTGCTCGGCCTCGGCGTCGCTCAGGTGCAGGACGCGGAGTCTCCGGTCCAGCTCAGCACCGAGTTTGACCCACGCTGGGAAAACCTGACTGGTGCCGTCGAAGAGGTGCGGGAGCGGTTCGGCGGAGGGGCGGTAGGGCCGGCCCGGGTGGTCCTGCGTTCCCCACAGGCGGGAACAGGAAAAACAGATGAATGATTCGGTTGACATTCGCCCGCGTTGCGGTGCATCGTGAGAAAGAGATGGTCTGTTGGTCTCTCCCAGAATCGAGCGCAGTTCGTATACTGAGACAAGTTCACCTGATAGGAATCAAAGGTCATGCCGCTGAGTGACCGAGAGCAGAAAATCCTGGCCGAGATCGAACGACACTTCTACGCGGAAGATCCTCGGCTTGTGCGGGCGGCGCGCAAGATCGATCCCAATCAGCGGTTTGGAACGCGAGGGGCGGTGCTCGGCATCGTCATCGGGACGGCCCTCGTCGGCGCGGCGATCAGTCGTTTCACCTGGCTTGCGGTAATCGGTTTTGTGCTCGTCGTCATCTCAGCAACTCGTCTTATCACGACGGTGATCGCCGACCGTCAAGAGAAGGAAGAAGAGGGACAGGCTGGCGAAGAATCAGACGACGACAAAGGTCGTGGACGGCTCGGTCGCGACTAGAACGACGCGACTACAGTGGCGCCCCCGTCGACGCTACGCGGAACGTTGAGGGAAGCGGCGGGATAGCACTTTGGAGGGACATCATCGATGGTGTCGTGACCCCGGGGAGTCGCGCGCCGGTCGCGTGATCGTAAAGTTTTGGGAGGAGAGGTTCGTTGCAGGGTTATACGGCGGAGCAGACGTGCAGGCTGACTAACTGCACACCACATCAGTTGCGGTATTGGGACAAGATGTCGCTGGTGAGGCCCAGCGTCCAAGGCACAGGGGGCAGACCGGGGGTTCGCAGGATCTATGCCTTTCGGGACCTCGTGGCCCTGCGAGTGGTGCGCTCATTGGTCGACAACGGAATGTCGTTGCAACGAGTTCGGCGCGCCTGGGAATACTTGCGTCGGCAAGGCGACATGGAGCGCCACCTCAGTGATGTCAAGCTCGTCACCGATGGCGTCAGCATTTACGAAATTGGCGCGGCTGAAGGCGATGTGCTCGATGCGCTACGGGGAGGACAGATGGCGTTTTTTATCGAGATCGAGCAAATCACGCGGGAAGTTGAAGATGACGTCACGCGCTTTGAGCTCGATCGCGATCAGTTTCTCAATTTTCTGCGACGGGTCGAATCCGACGTGAGCGAGGAACTCGCGGCTGGCGATGGATAAAATGCATCGACCCGCTGAGCAGAGTCTCGGGCCGAAACCAACTCAGTAACCGCCGGGCTTTGGAGAATCGGGCGCGCAACGAACTTTCCGCCAAGCGGAGCGCCGATCTCCCATCGGTGAACTCCCGATTCCCGTAGACCGCGGCCGTGACGCGTTTCGCCAAGGGTCCGATGCCCTGATCGACCGCAGCGGCCACCTCGGTGGGGGTCAGCGACGGCGACATTGAAAGACCGAGGTCGCGGAGGCGATCGGAGAGTTCGCTCCAACCGGCGAGCACGTCGCCCGTCGCTAGCCGTCGCAATCGCCAGCCACGGCGCACGGCTTTGAGCGCGGGGACAATGGCAATCAACATGAGCACAACGGCGATAGCCGTCCACGGCCGGGTTGGCTCGGTGGGCACGACTGGGCTGCCACCGGTGGTGGGATCGAGGCCCCCCTCCAAGAAACGCCGGTCGATGGCCGCGATCGATCCCGGGACGATGTTGCCGGAGGGATCGGCCGGCTCGGGGAGGAAGGCAATCGGGTCGAACGCCAGCGTGGCGACGGTGGCGGGGTTGCTCCCATCCGCCCGCGGTGTGGGGTCGAATCGAATCCATCCCTGTCCGGCCATGAACAGCTCGACCCAGGCGTGAGCGTTCCGCGCGCGAACGACGATCACTTCGGCCCCGTCAGGTTGAATTTGGATGGTGCCGGGCGAAAAGCCGATCACCACTCGGGCCGGGATGCCGAGGGCGCGAGCCATGAGCGCCATTGCCGAGGCAAACTGCTCGCAATATCCCTCCCGATAATTGCGGCTTTCGGGATCGAGCAGCCAGTCTTCGAGATCGAGGGCCGAGTGACCCGTCGACACCGAAGCGTTGTAGACAAAGCTACCGGTGGTCCTGAAGAACTCCTCGAGCACCAAACCCTGTTCGAAGTCGGTCGTTGCCTGCTCGGTGATCTGGCGCGAAAGGCCCCTGATCACATCCGAGAAGTCTTCGGGCAACGCGGTGTAGATCGTCTGCAAGCGGGAAGAAGGAGCGGGCTGGGCGGCGTCGGCGGCGGGAAGGTTGAAGAATCCCTGCTCTTGGGCGTTCTCGAACATCGGCGATAGCTCTCCGTCTTCGCTGGCCAGAATCGACAGGTTGGGGATCGGGATTTGCGAGGTAATCCGATAGAGGAGCCCTTGCTGTGACCGGGCGTCAAATTTGACCGACCCATCCTCGCGGCTTCGATAGCTCTGCTCGAGCAGGCGATCCTCTGTCGAGAGCCCGCGGGGCGCGTAGAGAACGGGCAGAATGTTCATACGCAATGCCTCGATCCGCACGAACGCATCGACGGCGACCGTGTCCCCCGAGAAGGAAAAGTCAGGAGCCTCCCAATCCGAGGGGGAGGTCGGTCGCTCGACGGCGAGCGGAGCCTGCAGCCAGTAGGTGCCGTCGAACGTGTCGAGAGTGCTCAGCTTCCAATAGAGCTGATCCGGGGGCGGAGCCGACTCCGAAACCCGGGCGACGAAAAGGATCTCGGGACTCTCGGCGGAAAGGTCCTGCTGCATCGAGGTGAAGAGGTTGTAGGAGAAACCCGCGAAGAGGCCTCCGCCGAACCCGGTTGGATTGCGCCATGCCACCAAACCCGACTCTGGGACTGCGCTCGCCCAGCGGGCCACACTGACTGTGCCGGCGGCGGCGACAAGACCAACCACGACAACCGAGGCGACCCAGTTGTGGGTAGCTAGCGGCCGTCCGGTCGACCGCAACCGCGTCCGTCCGCCGCGAGACCGCAGGGCCGCGGCCAGGAAGGCAATGGCACCCACTACGACTAACGCGGTCGGCGTCCACCAAGTGGGCGGCCGGCGATCGAGAGTGGCGCACAGCAGGTAGAAGCCGAGGCTCGGGCCGGCGGCCAGGAGCGGTCGCACCGAAGCGATGCCGTTCACGAGGAAGGCGCCGAGGACGAGGAACACAATGGCCAGTACTCCGATCAGCCCTGGCGAGGCCACCACCGGCGCCGCTCCGAAGCGGATCAGTTCGAGGGCGATCGTGAGCTCCGCTCCCGCGGCGGGCAGCGTGGCCGTGGTCGGGACCAATCCGCCGGCAAGGCTCGCCGGAGCTGCCAACCGTGCAAAGACCAACAGTGCGCCGAGGACAACAGCGATGGTTTGCGCCGGCCAACCCAGCCGGGCCAACTGAGTAGCAGCGGCTATCCCGGCGCCGATGAGTGTGGCGATCAGCAGGGTTCCCAGGATCGATGGTTGTTCAGGCGTCGACTCGACCAAGGCCAGCACTCGGCTAAGAGCGAGGGCGACCGCGGCGAGGCCGCCAACGAGGCCGAGGCGGGTAGCAACCGTCATCCGACGCCCATTGCGCGAGTCGTCGACCGGGCCAAGCTCTGATTCCACGCTGGTGCCCAGCGCTCACCGGTACCGGTGACAACCGTCTTGATGGAAAGCTGTTGGATCCGGTTGAGCACAGCCCCCGGCTGATCGGTGGCGGCGAGCAAGATCCCGACTCGATACTGCTGGCCCAAGAGCCGGATGACAGACAGTGTCTCGTCATCGGGGGTGCCGGTGATCATGATCAAAGCCCCTCCCCGGCTTTGGTGGCGAATGCGGGTGGCGACTGCCCGCAAGTCGATGGCCTGCACTGGCTGCACGCTGGCGAGCTCTTCGAAGGCGACGCCGGGAGTGGCAAGATCGATTAGACCCGACCCGAGCCAGAGGTCGCCGGCGAAGTTTCCTCCGAGATGCATGGCTACCGACGCTGTTCCTCGCACTGCCCGCTCGAAGGCGTCAGCGTTTTGATAGCTACGCCGTCTGATGTCGAAGAAGATGAGCGCCCGCGATTGCCACGGCGTCTCCATTTGGCGGATCATCAGCTCATCGAGCTTCGCCGACGACGCCCAGTGCACCCGACGAAGATCGTCGCCCTCCTGGTAGGAGCGGAGGGTGTAGAAGTCTTCACCCCCTCGCCGGCTGAATTCGGGACGGCTGGCACTCATCGCCGGGTCGCGGCCCCGAACCGCCGGGAATCCGGACAAGGCCTCGATCGCCGGGTAGACGATCAGTCGATCGGTGATGGGCGAGGTGCGGTTGTTGGCGGCGAGCCCGAAAGGGTCGCTGACCGTGACCGTGGCCGGACCGACGGTATATATCCCGCGACTGCGACAGGCGATGTGGTAGGCCGCGGTAGCAGTGCCGTTCCCTGGCAGCGTCCCGATCTGGAAGCGGGCCGATCCGAGACCCGAGACCCCGTCTTCGACCGAGACCGAAAATGCGAGGGTGCGCCGCTGGTTAGCGACAACGAGGTTCACCGACGCCCGGTCGCCTTCGTGAACGGTGCTAGGTGCGAGCCACCTGGTGGCTTCGATCCGGGGCCGGGCGAGTCGGGTGAGGGCGAGGGCCACTACCACCGCGACCAGCATCGCCGAGCCCGCAGCAAGCAACTCCACTTCACCGAGCACTACCCAGGCCAGCAACAATCCGAGGCCCGCACCGATGACCTGACCGCCGCGAGCTGTCACGGCTAGCTGGTTCGGTGGATGGGGATGCGGGTGCTGCCGAGCACCGAGGCGATCAGCTCGCCGCTCGTTACCCCGCGCATCTGCGCCTCGGGGCGGAAGGCGAGGCGGTGCTCGAGCACCGATGCGGCCAAGGTCTTCACGTCGTCGGGGGTCACGTAGTCGCGTTCCTCCGACGCGGCCCGGGCCCGCGACGCCTTCTGCAGGTAGAGCGCCGAGCGTGGGCTCGCTCCCAGAAGGACCTCGGGGTGGCGGCGGGTTCCTTCGACGATGTCGATGATGTAACTACGAACCGCCGGAACCACTTCGACTCGCCGGGCGATCTCGATCATCGCCCCGACTTCTCCGGCGCTGACCACCGGCTCCAAGTCCTCAAAGGTTGAACGAAGGCTGTGAGTCTCGAGCATTTCCAGCTCTTTGTCGCGAGATGGGTATCCCACCGAGACCCGCATCATGAACCGATCCAGTTGTGCTTCCGGCAACGGGTAGGTTCCTTCGTGCTCGATCGGGTTTTGAGTGGCGACCACCATGAACGGCTCGGGGAGCAGCTTGGTTTTGCCATCGGTAGTGACTTGGCGCTCCTCCATGGCTTCGAGGAGGGCGGCTTGAGTTTTGGGGCTCGCCCGGTTGATCTCGTCACCAACCACGATGTTGGCGAAGATCGCGCCGGGCTTGAAAACGAAGGCCGATTCCTGACGGTCCCAGATTGAGACACCGGTCACATCGGAGGGCAGCAAGTCAGGGGTGAACTGGATGCGATTGAACTCGCAGTCAATCGAACGAGCAAGGGACTTGGCGAGCAACGTCTTCCCGACGCCGGGCACATCCTCGATGAGCACATGGCCTTCGGCGATGAGGCAAGTGAGCAATTGCTCGATCGGCGAGCGTTTGCCTTGGATGACGCGCTCGATGTTGTCGGCGATGCCAGCGAAGCGATCGGCGAATCGAGAAACGTCAAGTCTGTCGACAGCCGTCATCGCGGCTTCTCGCGCGTGCGAAGTCCTGGGCCTAATGACACCTTGTTGGTCATGTCTGATCCCTTCCGTCCATGTCGCAATAGTCCCTGGGCCTCACAAGGCCGCCGTTAGTGTGAAATACCATATTGCGGGGCGGGTCTTAGAAGGAGACTGAAGGTGGGAGCGGGGAGGGCGACCCTGGGAGGGGTTGCGCGGGCGAGGTCGTTCATCAATTCAATTCTGGCGGTCACTCGTGCGGTCGTGTCGTTTCGAAGCCGGCGGTGGTGGGCCATGGCTCCGTTTCTTCCGATCCCCGATAGTAAGTATCTCGATTGGCGGATGTACACAGCGTTTGGCAACCATACGGCCCGCCCAACCTGGTCAGATCTTGTCGATTATGCGACCTGGCGACAGCAGTTGGCCCAATATCGAAAGGTTGCCCGATGACCGTGACCGGGCTTCGCCAACGGCTTGAGGGCATCGAAGGGGTTTCGTCCATCCAGCTAGAGCTCGGTGACGCCGGGTTGACTGGGATCAGAGTCACGCTGGCGGAAGGAGCGGAAGAAGCCACCGTCCTCGATCGGATCAGGGCGATGCTCGTCACTTATGGGTTGAAGTCTCCGGAGACTGTTACCCCGGGTTTCAGCCGGGTGTTCGCCGCCGACGAATTGGTGACGAAGATCGAGGAAGCCGGCCAACTGTTGCGAGTCGAGGTCAAAGGGGCCGGCGAAGCGGTGATCAACCTGGTCGATCCGACCCCGCTGGCGGCCGCCCGCGCCGTCGGCAAGGCTCGCGCCCAACTCACCGGCCACTCCGATGCCGAGATTCTGTGGATCGGCTTGGACCAGGTCGGCAGCTGGCGGATTCTCACCGTTTTGGCCTCGGTCGACGGTGGGGTGAAGGCCGGAGCAGCGGTGGTTACGAGCGGCTGGACCAACGCCCTCGACCGCGCGGTGGCCGCAGCCCTCGGCTAACGCCGAGGGCGAAGACACTTCAGACTTCAGACTTCAGACTTTCTGTCTTTTGTCTCTTATCTGAAATCTCCAGCCACGGCCCTCCAGCTCGATTCGCGAGCTTTTCGAAGTCGGTTCTCTCCAGAATGGCGATCGTCGCGTCGCGGACTTCCTCCCAAGTTTCCTTGAGCGAGCACATGACCTCCATCGGGCATGGCTCGGGCGCCGTGCGAGTTGCGCACGAGATCGGGGCGAGCGGGCCCTGGAAGATTCGGACGATTCTCTCGAGCGTGATTTCCTGCGGTGGGTGGTTGAGCCGGTAGCCGCCGCCCGGCCCTCGCTCCGATCGAACAATGCCGGCACCGCGAAGCTGGCCCATGATCTGTTCCAAGAACGACGGCGGGATGTGGGCCTTCTCGGCAATTTCGTGCGATTTGAGCGACCTTCCGGACGCGATCGCCAGGGCGAGCACCGCTCGGGTCGCGTAATCGGTCTTCCGGCTTATCCACATGATCGATTTGGCATTGACGACATCTTGTCGACAGGTTAGCTTCGATTGGTGACAAAGTTGACTTTTTAAGTCGACATTATGGGAGTGGGAGGATCAGATGGGTAAAGGGCGGTTTCGATTCCTTGGTGTGGCGCTGGCTATCGGCCTGGGCGCCTGCGGGGGAGCACAGGCATCAGAGGTCGAGGTCGTGAGGCTGGGGTATTTCCCCAACGTGACCCATGCTCCGGCGCTGATCGGAGTTGAACAGGGGTTGTTCGAGGAGGAGCTGGGGTCGGTGCGGCTTGAGACCTCCACCTTCAACGCCGGCACCGAAGCGGTCGAAGCCCTCTTCGCGGACGCGCTCGACATGTCTTTCATCGGACCGAATCCGGCGATCAACGCTCATGCCCAATCGGATGGCTCTGCGATCCGGATCGTCGCCGGTACGACCTCGGGAGGAGCGGCGTTGGTTGTACGCCCCGAGATCGCGGCCTCCGGTGAGATCGCCGGAGCGACGCTGGCAACTCCTTCACTTGGCAACACTCAGGACGTTGCCCTGCGCGCCTGGCTGCTGTCGCACGGTGTCACGGCTGATCTCGAAGGAGGGGGCGACGTTTCGATCGTTCCGCAGTCGAACTCGCAAAGCCTGGAGACGTTCGTGAGCGGTGACATCGACGGGGCGTGGGTGCCCGAACCGTGGGCAACGCGGTTGGTCCTGGAGGGTGGCGGCGAGATCTTGGTCGACGAAAGAGACCTCTGGCCGGACGGCGCATTCGTGACCACCCATCTGATAGTGCGGACGGAATTCCTCGAAGCGAACCCAGAAGTGGTGGCCGCGATATTGCGCGGACTGGTGTCCGCCGTTGACTCCATCGAACAGGACCCCGCCGGTGCCCAGCAGGTGGTCAACGACAGCATTGAGTCACTAACGGGGAGCAGTTTGGCCCCGGAGGTGATGACCGGTGCCTGGGCGAACCTGACCTTTACCCTGGACCCGCTCGCCAGCTCACTTCGTCAGTCGGCTGCTAACGCCGAAGCTGTCGGGCTACTCGAGCCCTTCGATCTCGATGGCATCTACGCGCTCGAAGCGCTCAACGAGATCCTCGCCCCGCTCGGACGCGTTGAGGTGTCGTCATGACCGCGGCAGTGCGTGTGACGGAGTCGGCGCGAGCAACAGACCGGGCGGTCGAGGTTCTCGGAGTTTCCAAGACCTACGGCGATGGCCACTCGGCGGTCGCTGCCCTCGAGGACGTGTCCCTTTCGATCCGCCGAGGCGAGTTCGTATGCCTCGTCGGGGCGTCGGGCTGCGGGAAGAGCACGCTCCTCAATCTGATCGCTGGCATCTACCGGATCGACAAAGGATCGATTGCTGCCAAGGGTCGAGTAGGGCTCATGTTCCAAGAGCCCGCATTGTTCCCCTGGCTGACAGTTGAGCGAAACATCGAAACGGCGATGCGCTTTCGTAAGGCCCGTCCCGATCGGAGCCGGGTGCAAGAGCTGCTTCGAATCGTCCATCTCGAAGACTTTGGTAAGAGTCGGCCCCATGAGCTGAGCGGCGGGATGCAACAACGTACGGCTTTGGCGAGAACGCTTGCCCAAGATGCCGACATCCTGCTCATGGACGAGCCTTTCGGAGCGCTCGATGCCATGACCCGCACCGTGCTCCACGATGAGCTCGAACGGATTTGGCAGGAGGCCGGGCTCACGGTCATCTTCGTCACCCATGATGTACGCGAAGCGGTGCGGCTCGGCGATCGGGTTGTGTTGTTGTCGAGCCGGCCGGGACGCGTGGTCGACGAGTTCGATGTCGACCTTCCGCGACCGCGCCGCCTTGACTCGCCGGAAGTGACTGAGATCGCCGCCCAGGTCACCGAGCGACTGCTCGAGCAGGTGCGTTCCCATGTCTGATCGCGGCACCCTGCTCGAAAAGGACATTCGCGGGCTGGATCGACTCGAGCTTCCCCTTGGCACCACCGACAGCCGCGCCCGCCGGCTTTGGCGGTCCGCCTGGCCGAAACTGGCAGCTGTCGCAATGGCACTGGTGGTTTGGGAATTGGTTGTCCTGAGCGGTTGGCAAGAGCGCTTCGTGCTCCCCCCGCCCTACGAGGTGTTCGAGACGCTCGGAGAGCTGGCAACTACCGATCGGTTTTGGGTGGCGATTGCCACGACGCTGCGGCGGGCCGTGATCGGATTCTCGGTGGCGATGGGCATCGGCACGGTCGTAGGCCTTGCCGTCTCCCAAAGCAGCGTGCTCCGGCGGGCGGTGGGCTCGCTGATCACCGGCCTCCAGACCATGCCTTCGATCGCTTGGTTCCCATTAGCGATTCTGCTCTTCGGCCTCACTGAGACGGCGATCTTCTTTGTGGTTCTCATTGGAGCCGCTCCCTCGATCGCCAACGGTCTGATCAACGGCGTCGACCACATACCTCCGGTGCTTCTCCGCGCCGGTCGCATGCTGGGCGCGCGGGGGATGACCGCCTGGAGACACGTCGTCCTCCCAGCTGCGCTTCCGAGCTATGTCGGCGGGCTCAAACAGGGCTGGGCGTTCGCTTGGCGATCCCTGATGGCAGGCGAGATCCTGGTGATCATCGCCGCCCGCCCATCAATCGGCGTTCAGCTCCAATTCGCCCGTGAGCTCTCCGACTCTGACGGGCTGCAGGCGTTCATGATCGTCGTGTTGATCATCGGCATCCTGGTCGACATCATCTTCGGCGCGGTCGAACGCCGTCTCCGCCGTAACCGCGGGTTGGTCGCCTGACCGCTCATGCGGTCAGCAGATAAGGTTGCCAGGAAGGGTCAAGAGCGAAGCCGGCGCTGGCGTAGATCCAGGTGTGGCGGTGGGGGACAGTGGGGCGTCGGGCCAGAGTGAGGCCAACCTCGCCGGGCAGGCGGTCACCCTTGCGGAGGTTGCACCGCCGGCAGCAAGCAACCACGTTTTCCCAGGTGTGCAGGCCGCCTCGCGACCGGGGGAGGACGTGGTCGATGTTCTCGGCGGTGCCGCCGCAGTACTGGCAAGAGTGCTCGTCTCGTCCAAAGACGGCTCTCCGGCTAACCGGCACTGCCCGCTCGTATGGGACCCTGACGTAAGTGGTCAGCTTGATCACCGATGGGACCCGGATGTCCATGCTCGCCGAGTGCCAAACCTCGTCTCGTTCGGCCATCACATGCGCCCTTCCCCGGGCAACCAAAACCACCGCTCGTCGGCTCGAAACCACCGACAACGGCTCGAAACTGGCATTGAGAATCAACGAAGCGGCCATCCCACCAAAAGAATAACGCCCGAAGACTCAGAGACTCGAAGACATAAGACAAAAGACGCCGAAGCGGTGCCGGCTGTTTCTCCCCCGGGGGAAGTGTCGCTTTACCTGGATCTGATCCCGCAAACTCCCCGCGTACGCGAAATGCGTCCTGTGGCGACAAATTATGTCGGGAACAAGGTGGGGTCAGCTTCCTTTTGATGATTCGGTTGTGAGCTGGACGGGGGAAGTGGGGCCGTCAATTGACGCGCGAGAAGTCGTTCCGTTGAGCGCGCGTCGAGATGGAACCCGCCTTCCTTGCGTCAATCGACCGCTCCCTTCGTCCGCCTCCTTCGTCGGCGGCCACTCCCCCCGGAGGGGGGAGAAACGGGCAAGAAAGAAAGGTGGGGGGAAATGATTGACAAGTGGGAGGAAGTGGGGCATGATGGCGAAGCACCTGAGGAGCGTGTGCATTTGAGGGACCGCTGTAGATGTTCACCGGCAAGTACATCCATTCGATCGATGAGAAGGGACGCGTCGTGCTTCCGTCGGGCATACGTAAACAGTTTGAAGACACCGGCAAGTGCATCATCTCGCCGGGGATCGACGGGCAGCTTCGGATCAACCTTCCCGACCAGTACCAGGCTTATCTCGACCGCGAGGAGGCGACCGCGCCGACTCCGGAGATTCGTCGCCGAGTCCGCCTTTTTGCCAACTCCGCGAGTGAGCAATCCTTGGACAAGGCGGGTCGCGTGGTGATCAACGAATTGCTGCGAGGTATGGCTGACATCAGCATTGGGACAGAGGTCATGATCTCCGGCGCTAATCGCTTCGCCGAGATCTGGAATCTCGAGAAGTTCGCACGCGACGACGCCATCGCCCGCACCGAACTGGCACAGAAAATCGCGGAGGACAACCAGAAAGGGGTGACCGCCTCTTAGCCCTGGATCATCGCCAGCCCCCCGGTAACCAACGGAAGGCCCCTGACTCCGCCCGCTTCCTTTGGTGCCAGCGCCCGGGGGGCTGGCCATGACCCAGGACCAGGAGCCGGAGCACCAAGAGGAAGAGAAGGAGTATCGAAGAGAAGGAGTATCACCGGCCGGTTTTGGCCGGGACCGTCAAGGAGCTCATGGCTGAGGTCCCCGTCGGGGTGGTGGTCGACGCCACTTTCGGCGGAGGGGGTCATGCGAGGGAGCTGGCTGCTCGCCTCGGGCGCGGATACCGAATTCTCGGTATCGATCGCGATCCCGAGGCTGTAGCCCGGGCAGCTGAGGTGAGGAGGACCGAAGCGATGGATATCGAAGTTCGTTCAGGAAACTTCGCCCACCTGGGCGAGATCCTGGCAGAGGCAGGAGTTCGCGCACCCGTCGGGGTTCTCTTCGACTTCGGCGTTTCTTCTCATCACCTCGACGAGCCCGCTCGCGGGTTCTCCTACCGCCTTGAAGGTCCACTCGACATGCGCATGGATCCCAGCACGCCGGTGACGGCGGCCGATTTGGTCAACGGCCTCCCCGAACCGGATTTGGCATCCTTGCTTCGTCGTCTGGGCGAGGAACCGGCGGCCGGCCGGATAGCGAAAGCGATCGTCGCGAAACGACCGCTCCGTACCACCACCGAGCTGGCGGCCGTCATCGAAGCGGCGACACCTCGGTCGGGGCCGCGACGCCGTCATCCCGCCCGCCGGACCTTCCAGGCGCTGCGCATGGCGGTCAACGCCGAGCTCGACGCCATCAGCTCGGGGGTTGGTCAAGCCCTCGAGTTGCTGGCCGTCAATGGTCGGTGCATCACGATCGCCTATCACTCGCTCGAGGACCGGCTGGTGAAGAAACTCTTTCGAGAGGCGTCCAATGGTTGCGTTTGCCCTCCGGAAATGCCGGTGTGCGGCTGTGGCGCCGAGGCTCATTACCGGTTGTTGACGCGAGGGGTCATCAAACCCCAGGCGGACGAAGTTGCCGACAACCCGCGTTCGCGCTCGGCTCGGCTGCGAGCCGTGGAGCGCGTCGCGGCATGACCGCCCTCAGCGCGCGCCCCAACGCACGGGTCCGTCCGGGTCTCTCGGTGGTGAGCAGCCGCAAACCCCGTCCCCGTCTTCTCTCGTGGACGGTCTTCTCGCTGCTCGCGGTGGTGGCCTTCCTGGGAATGGTCCTCGTGCGCACGTCGCTCGACAACACGGCGATTGAGCTTGCCCGGATCGAGCGCAGCCTCACCGACGCCAGGTCGCTCAACCAAAGGCTCCGACTGGAGATTGCCCGTCTTGAATCACCGGCTCGAATTGCGCCCCTCGCCCAGCAGTTGAGCATGGTCTTTCCCCAGCAAAACGAACAGCTCGTGATCGAAGGGGTCGTCTCAGAAACGATGAGCGATCCCCGCTGGGCCGACATGAATCGGTTTGCCGCCAGTCTGACCGGCCCTGCTTCCGCGCCGCCGGCCGAGCTAGAGGCCGGAGAGGCTCCATAGTCGTGGCCGCCCGCCGGGCCGGCCGCAAGCTCACCGTTTCCCACCTTCGGCTTGCCCTTCTAGGGATCGCCTTGGCCGGAGCCTGGGTTGCGATGGGTTTCCGGCTCTATCAAGTGCAGGTGGTCGAGGCCGCCGACCTGGCAGCGGAAGGGGTCGGCCAGCGCCGGACCGAGCAGGTGCTGCTGCCCCAACGCGGCAACATCTTCGACCGCAACGGCGACCCCCTGGCGATGACCGTCGAAGCCGAAAGCATCTTCGTCAAGCCCGTCGAGCTAACCGAGCCGCTGTTCGTCGCCCAACAGGTGGGGGGGCTGTTGGGGGTCGATGCAGCCCAGCTCCTGGCCGACATCAATTCGGGCACCGGTTTTGTCTACGTTCGTCGCCAAGTTGAGCTTGACATGGCCCAACAGGTTCTCTCGCTCGATCTACCCGGTGTGCACGCCCACGAGGAAGCAAAGCGGGTTTATCCCACTGGCAGCGTCGCGTCTCAGGTGGTGGGATTTGTCAACGTCGATGGGATCGGGAGCGAGGGCATCGAGCACGAGTTTGAGGAGGCCTTGCGCGGCGTTCCCGGCACCTTTACCTACGAGTCGGCCCCCGATGGCGTCCCAATTCCGTGGGCACCGTCGAGCTCGACTCCGGCCGTCCCCGGTGACGACCTCGTCACCACGATCGATATCCCAACGCAATACGCGGCTGAAGCGGCCTGTCAGGAAACGCTCGTGACGACCGGCGCACGCGGCTGCTGGATCGTCGCCATGCATGTCGAGACCGGAGAGATCCTCGCCGTAGCCGGTGCCCCTACCTTCGATCCGCAAAGCCGGGTTGCATCCGACGGAACGAGCTTCGCCAACTTTGCGGTGCGCGGCATGTACGAGCCGGGCTCGACCATCAAGCTCATCACGATTGCCGGGGCGATCGAGGATGGGATCGTTTCGCCGAACACAGTCATCGGCGCGGTTCCCGATCAGATCGAGCTGAGGGAAGGTGCGTGCAAGAGCGACACAGACGAGGTCTACGGGTGCTATTCCGATTTCGAATCGCACGAGACCCATGACATGTCCGTTGCGGAGATCTTCCGGCAATCGTCCAATGTGGGGACGATCAAGGTGGCCCAGCTTCTCGATCGCGACCACATCTTCGGCTACCTCGACGATTTCGGCCTCGGGCAGCGGACCGGGCTCGAGTTCCCCGGCGAGGCAACCGGGCTCATCAACCGCGACCCGAGCTGTCAAACGTGCCCGATCTCGGCTGCGATCGGATACGGCGTCGCCGCCACTGCCGTACAGATGGCGGCCGCCTATGGGGCGATCGGAAATGACGGGATCTGGATGCAGCCCCATCTGGTCATCAGCCGCCATGGACCGACCGGCCAGGCAGAGACGGCCGAGGTGGCAAGCCACCGGGTCGTGAGTGCGGCGACTGCGGCGACCATGCGCCAGTTGCTTGCGCAAGTGGTCGAGATCGGCACTGGCATCTCCGCGCAGATTCCTGGATACATAGTGGGAGGGAAGACCGGGACCGCCAACAAGCTTGGCGACGACGGGCGGTACACCGACATCACGATGGCCAGCTTTGTTGGCCTGGCCCCAATCGACGACCCGCAGGTAGTGGTAGCAGTGGTGGTTGACAGCCCGGCTTTCGAGTTTCGGACCGGGGGCACGGCTGCCGCCCCCGCGTTCGCGACGGTGATGGAACAAGCCCTCCACCGGCTGGGGGTGACACCCGATGCGCAAGGGGGGTAGGCCGATGGGACTCTTAGCCGAGCTCGTCTCGGGCCAACTCACCGGTGACCCGGAAACCTGGGTCTCCCACGCCACGATCGACAGCAGACGGGTCCAGCCAGCGAGCCTGTTCGTAGCGGTCCCCGGCCGCCGATCAAATGGACATCTTTTCGTCGACGAGGCCGAGGCGAACGGGGCGACTGCCTTATGCGTCTCCGAACCGGTGACTAGCACGCTTCCCCTTTTGCGAGTGAGCGACACGAGGGCGGTTTTGCCCCGGTTGGCGGCGGAGATCTATGACCACCCGTCGCGCACGCTCGAGGTCATCGGCGTCACCGGGACGAACGGAAAGACCACGGTCACCTTTCTTCTCGAAGCGATCGCCACCGCCGTCGGACGATCCTGCGGGCTCATCGGCACCGTCGACACGCGACTCGGAACGAAACGCCTCGTCAATCCTCACACCACGCCCGAGGCCACCGACTTTCAACGCCTGCTCGCAGAGATGCGGGACGGCGGCGCCGACTGGGTGGCCACCGAAGTGTCGAGCCACGCCCTCGCCCTCGACCGCGTGGCCGAGACCTTTTTTGCGATTGGCGCGTTTACGAACCTTTCTCAGGATCATCTCGACTTTCACGGCGGGATGGAGGCCTACTTTCAGGCCAAGGCCAAGCTCCTCGATATGGCCCAGGCACAGGTGATCTGGGCGGAGGACCACTACGGGACCCGCCTGGCGGAGGCGCACCCGGACGCGCTGCTGGTGGGTTGGAATCACCCGGCTTCGGCGACCGAGGTGCGTCCCGACCAAGAGGGAACCCAATTCCGATTGCGGCTGCCCGACGGCGAGGCCGATGCTCGCGTCAACCTTCCCGGGCTGTTCAACCTCGCCAACGCCTTGGTGGCTGCGGCCTGCGCTCATCTCGCCGGCATCGACGTCGACGCGATCGCCGCCGGCATCGCCTCTTTGCGTGCCGTGCCCGGTCGCTTCGAGCTCGTCGCCGGCTCGGCGGGCGTAAAGGTTGTGGTCGACTATGCCCACACCCCGGAAGGCATTGCCACCGTCGTCGACACCGCCCGTACGCTCGCCCGCGGGCGGGTAATAGTGATCGTTGGCGCCGGCGGCGAGCGCGACCAAGGCAAGCGTCCGCAGATGGGCCGGGCCGCGGCGACCGCCGACCTGGTGATCGTCACCTCCGACAATCCGCGTAGCGAAGACCCGGGTCAGATCATCAACGAGGTGATGTCTGGCGTCGTCAACTCGGCGGTGATGGCGATTGTCGAGCGTCGGGAGGCTATCGCCACCGCGCTCGCCGCGGCGGCGTCCGGCGACATTGTCCTGATCTTGGGCAAGGGCCACGAGACGACCCAAGAGATCTCCGGCGTCATGTATCCGTTCTCCGATCAGGAGATCGCCCGCGAGCACCTGGCCCGCCTCGCCGCGGAGCCCGAGCAGTGATCAGCCTGCTGATCGCCGCCACCGTTGGGCTCGGGCTCTCGATCTTTGGCACTCCCTTCGTCATCAGGGTCCTACGCCGAAGATCAATCGGTCAGTTCATCCAAGAAGAGATCACGATGCACGCCCACAAGCATGGAATCCCCACCATGGGCGGCCTCATCTTCGTGGGGGCCACCGTGATCGCCTATCTCGTCGCCCACTTTCGTTTGTTCACCCTCGACGGGGGCTTTCGCCCCCAATTCATCTCCTTCGAAGCCGGAGGTCTCTTGGCGGTGATGGCGATGGTGGGCATGGGCCTCGTTGGCTTTCTCGACGATTACGTCAAATTTGTCCGCAAACACTCAGACGGGCTCAACAAGCGAGCCAAGTTCGGGCTCCAGCTCCTGATCGCGATTGTCTTCGCAGTGGTGGCCCTGCAAGACGGTCCTAACGAAGGGGTGAGCACCGAGATCTCCTTTGTGCGCCCGCTCGGTCTCGATCTCGGGGTCTTCTTTGTCTTGTGGGCCCTGGTCATGCTCACCGGCGCTGCCAACGGAGTGAACCTGGCCGACGGGATGGATGGTCTAGCCGGGGGCAGCGCGGCGTTGGTGACGGGGGCGTACACGATCATCGCGTTTTGGCAGTTCCGCAATGAGGAGGTCTACCAGTCGTTGAACCCCCTCGACCTGGCGGTGGTGTCGGCGGCAATGTTCGGCGCCTTGCTGGGCTACCTGTGGTGGAACGCGCCTCCCGCCCAAATCATCATGGGCGATGTCGGTGCTCAGGCTATCGGCGGACTGCTCGCCGCGCTCGCGCTGCTCACCAACACCCATCTTCTTCTGGTCGTGTTGGGGGCCATATACGTGGCCGAGACGCTATCGGTGATGATCCAGGTGGCCAGCTTCCGCGCCACCGGCCGGAGGGTGTTTCGCATGGCGCCGATCCATTTCCATTTTGATTTGGGAGGGTGGCCCGAGACCACCACGGTGATCCGTTTCTGGATCCTCACCGGGATGGGGGTAGCGCTGGGGTTAGGTCTGTTTTACGCCGATTTTCTGCGATTGACGGTCTAGCCGTGAAGGTGCTGGTGCTGGGAGCGGCAACTTCGGGCTTTGCCGCCGCTCGTCTGGGTGTCCGTCTGGGTCATGAGGTCACCGTCTATGACCGGGAAAGCGGGGCAGGCTTGCCGTTGATCGGAGAAGGGGTTGCGGTCGTCAACGGCAGGTGGGATCGCGACCTGTTGTTCGGAGTTGAGCTGGCGGTTGCCAGTCCGGGCATTCCCCTCCGGGCAGCGCCGATCACCGATGCCAGAGAAGCCGGGGTCATCGTCTGGAGCGAGATCGAGTTCGCCTGGCGGCATCTCGAAGTCCCGGTGATCGCGGTCACCGGCACGAACGGCAAAACCACAGTTTCCGAGGCCGCCGCCGAAATGCTGACAAGCTCTGGTTACGACACGGCGGCGGTTGGCAATATCGGCACCGCCCTCTCGGACTCGGTCGGCAAACCTCACGACGTCCTGGTGGTCGAAGTCTCGAGCTTTCAACTCGAGCTGACCGAGTCATTTCATCCCTCGGCGGCCGTGCTCTTGAACATTTCCCCCGACCACCTCGACTGGCATCCGTCTTTCGGGGCCTATGTCGCCGCCAAGTCGAAGGTCTTCGCTAACCAGGACCGAAGCGACCTGCTGATTTTCGATGCCGACGATGAAGGAGCGGTGAAAGCCGTTGCGGCTGCCCCTTCCCGCCTGCACCCGGTTTCGGGCCATCGTCGGCCGCCCGGCGGCAGCGGCCCCGAGAGAGGGCAGCTGGTGCTTCCAGGAGTGTCGGTGGCAATGGCCGAGTTGCCATCGGATCATCCGACGCTTGTCGTCGACTTGGCTGCTGCGGCGGTCGCGGCCCTCGAGGGCGGCGCCAGCGTGGAAGCGGTGGCCGAGGTTTGTCTTCGGTTCCGGCCCGGAGCCCATCGCCGCCAATTTGTCGGCCAAGGGAGCGGGGTGGACTTCGTCGACGACTCCAAGGCCACGAATCCTCATTCCGCGCTGGCCAGCATTCGCAGCTTCGAACGGGTAGTCCTGATCGCAGGCGGGCTCGCCAAGGGCCTCGATATTGCTCCCCTCGCCCACGCCGAGAACGTCGTCGCGGTGGTGGCGATCGGGGAGGCGGCGCCAGTGTTGATCGCGGCGGCCGGAAGCGGTCGCGGGCTCGGTGCCGGCTCGATGGCCGAAGCAGTCGCGATCGCGGCAGGAATTGCGCAGCCGGGGGACACCGTCCTCCTCGCCCCCGGTTGCGCGAGCTTTGACATGTTCACGGACTACGCCGCTCGCGGCGACGCGTTCATCGCCGCTGCTCAAGCGGTGATCCGAGGAACGGCCGTCGGGAGTAGCCAATGACGGGGAGCGTCACCTCGATCGCCCGCGTCCGCAACGCGGCCCGGCGGCGCGAAGAGTCACACGCGATCAACCGCCGGCTCATCTCCGTTTTGTTGGCGGCGGTCTTGGTTCTGCTCGTGATCGGGCTTGGCGAGCTCATGTCGGCGAGCTCCGTCAGGGGCTTGGCCGATGCCGCCGACCAGTTCTTCTACTTCAAGCGGCAGATGTTCGGCCTTGTGATCGGGTTCTTCGTTCTCATCGCGGCAGTTCGCATCCGCTATCAGGTCTATCGCCGGTTTGCATTGCCGTTCTTCGTGATCAGCTTGGGCTGCCTGGTGGCGGTAAAGCTCGTCGGTCTGGCCCGGAACGGGTCGACGCGTTGGCTCGATCTCGGATTCGTTACGTTTCAGCCTTCGGAACTCTCGAAGCTGGCCGTTGTGATCGCCCTTGCGGCGATGTTCGAGTCGAAAGGCAATCTCCTTGATAATCGCCACCACTTTCTGATGCCGATCTATCAAATTGTCGGCAGCACCTCGCTTTTGATCATGCTCCAACCCGACCTTGGGACCACCCTCGTAGTGGTGGCGGCGGCAATGGCGGTCATCCTCGTCTCGAACGCCCCGATGCGCTATGTCGCCGGGCTGGCCACGATCGCCGTGGCCGGCGCCCTGCTCCTGGCGATCGGAGCTTCCTATCGGATGGAACGGATCACTTCCTTCCTCGATCCTTGGGCCGATCCCAGCGGGACCGGCTACCAAGTCATCCAGGGGTATTACGCGATGGCGGAGGGAGGGCTTTTCGGAGTGGGGCTAGGGGCAAGTCGAGCCCGCTGGTCATATCTGCCCAATGCGCACACCGATTTCATCTTCGCGATCGTTGGCGAGGAGACCGGCCTCGTGGGAGGGCTTGGCGTGATCGCCCTCTGCCTCCTGATCGCTCTGTCCGGATGGTCGATCGCCAGTCGCGCCGCGGACCGTTTTGGCCGGATGGTGGCGGCGGGCATCACCGCCTGGCTCTCGTTTCAAGCGCTGGCCAACATCGGGGGAGTTCTCGGCGTGCTGCCGATCACCGGTATCGTTTTGCCGTTCGTCAGTTACGGCGCCACCGCCCTGATCACCTGTCTCGCCGGGGTCGGGGTGTTGATCAGTATCGCTCGCCAAGGTCTCGTTCGCTCACGCCCCTAATCGATCGATCGTGACGATACTCATCGCCGCCGCCGGAACGGGTGGCCATGTGTTCCCCGGGCTCGCGGTCGGCGAGGCCTTGGTGGCCCTGGGAGTCGCCCAGGACAACGTCGTTTTTATCGGAGGCCGGCGCCTCGAGGCTGAGGTCTATCCAGCCGCCGGTTTTCCTTTCATCCCCCTCGAGCTGGCAGGGCTCAAACGCAGGATGGCGCCGTCCAATCTTGCTTTGCCGGCGGTGGTGCGGCGCGCCGCTCGGGCCGTGGCTCGGATTCTCGACGAGCGGTCGGTAGCGACCGTCCTCGGCCTCGGCGGTTATGTGACCGTTCCCGCCGCTCTCGCGCTTAGGCGACGGCCGGTTCCGCTATACCTCGCCGAGCAAAACGCGCAGGCAGGATTGGCTAACCGGTTTTGCAGCCTCTGGGCAGAGCGGGTTTTCACCTCCTTCCCTCACACCGCCGGGCTCAAGCGCCAGGAGTGGGTCGGCAACCCGATCCGGGAGAGCCTTTCGGCCTTCGACCGCTCCGCCCTCCGTCCAATCGCCAAGCAACACTTCGGCATCCCCGATGACCAGCCGGTGGTTGGGGTGATGGGAGGGAGTTTGGGTGCCGCCCTGCTCAACCGCGTTGCCCAACAGCTCGCCAACACCAAGCCGGCGTACACCATCCTCAACCTTGCCGGCCCTGCCCATGCCCACGAGCAAGCAAGGCTGGCCGCTGCGGCTTCAAGCCCCTGGATTGTCCGTGGCTTCGAGACGCGGATCGAGCTCTTCTACCAGCTATCGACTTGGTGGTGGCTCGCGCCGGCGGGGTCGTCGCTGAGTACACCGCCACCGCCACCCCAGCCGTATTGATCCCGGGGGGATTCGGCTCGGGTGAGCATCAGTGGGCCAACGCCCGGGCAGTCGCCAAGACCGGGGCGGCGATGGTGGTCTCTGAGGACGAGCTCGAGCGAGTGCCCGCGCTGGTGCATGACGCACTTGGCCAACGCGCGGAGATGGCTGCCGCGACGGCGACTCTTGCCCGACCGCGGGCGGCTCTCGACATAGCCGAGGCGCTCTTGAAAGAGGCCGGCCCATGACTCTCACCGGCTCCGCGCTGAGATCGACGAGACGGATTCACCTGGTCGGCATCGCCGGGGCGGGAATGAGCGCTCTCGCCAAGCTGCTTCATCAGGCGCGCGGCCCCCACGGGGAAAGCCCATGGGTGATCACCGGTTCCGACCTTCGGGCTGGTCTCGAGCTCGACTCGCTGGCGGCGCTCGGAATCGAAACCTGGTCCGGTCACCGGCCCACACGGATGGGCGGCGTCGAGCTGGTGGTGGCTTCGTCGGCGGTGCCGGAGACCGATCCTGAGCTCAAAGCGGCGGCAGCCGCCGGGGTTCCGGTTTGGAAGCGGCCCGATCTCCTGGCTGCCATAACCGGAGCTGTGCGGACGATTGGAGCCACTGGAACCCACGGCAAGACGACCACCACCGCCTTCCTCACGCTCCTCACGCAGGCGCTGGGAATCGATCCCTCCTTCGTCACCGGTGGGGAGATGATCGAACTTGGGACCAATGCCCATTACGGGCCCGATCCGCTTCTGGTCCTCGAGGTCGACGAAGCCTTCGGAACTTTCGAGCATCTCTCGTTGGATGGCCTCGTGGTCACCAATGTCGAGTCCGAGCACCTCGATTACTTTGGCGACGTCCAATCGATGGAGGCGGCCTATGCGCGCGTCGCCGCGGCAGTGGCAGGGCCGGTGCTGGCGTGTGTTGATGACGATGGTGCGAGCCGGCTGGCCCTCACCACCGATGCTCTCACCTATGGCTTCAACCAAGACGCGAACTGGCGGATCGAGTCGCTCGCGCTCAGGCCCAGCGCGGTTGACTTCGAGCTGGTCGGACCGCGCGAGAGGGCGGTTCCGGTGCACATCCCGCAACCGGGACGTCACCTGGCCGTCAACGCTGCCGGTGCCCTCGGTCTGATCGCGGAGCTGGGCTACGACCCGCTGCGGGCGGTGGCGGGCCTCGCCAGGTTCAAAGGGGTAAAGCGCCGCTTTGAGCTGCGGGGCTTCCTCGGGGGAGTGACAATCATCGACGATTACGCCCACCATCCCACCGAGGTCGCGACCACAATTGCCACTGGCCGGCTCCGGCTGGGGGAAGGCACCGGGGCGCTGGTCGCCCTGTTCCAACCGCATCTCTACTCGCGGACTCAAGCCCTCTTCCACGAGTTCGGAGAGGCCTTGGCGGCAGCCGATCTCGCCATTGTCACCGACGTGTACGCCGCCCGCGAGAGCCCGGTCCCCGGCGTCACTGGGGAGCTGATCTCGATCGCCGTGGCGAACGCAGGTGGGGGAGTCGTCTATGTGCCCCATCGCGCCGAGGTCGCCGCCGTCGTCACGGCGCGACTGCGTTCGGGGGACCTTCTTCTGATCATGGGAGCGGGCGACATCACCCTCGCCGCCACAGAAATCGCCGAGCGTCTGGTGAGGTCCCGGGAATGACTCTCGCCCGGCTCGTCACCGAGGGTCGCGTACAGGCCGGGGTCGACCTGAGCGGGCTCACCACCTATCGGCTCGGCGGACCGGCGGCGTTCTTGTTGGATGCCGCGACGTCGGACGACCTCATTGCGGTCGCGGCGGTGCTGGCCGAAGAAACGCGGGAGGTGCTGGTGCTGGGCAGAGGTAGCAACCTCGTGATCTCCGAGGCTGGGTTCGACGGCCTGGCGATCAGGCTCGGGCCTGAGTTTGGCGGTATCGAGTTGGACGCGGGAGCAAGGGTCACGGTGGGTGGAATCGTGCCGCTCCCGCAAGTCGCTCGGACCGCGACAGCGGCCGGTCGTCGCGGGCTCGAATTCCTCATCGGGGTGCCGGGCAGTGCCGGGGGAGGGGTTCGGCAGAACGCGGGCTGCTTCGGCACCGAGATGGTCGACGTGCTTGAGTCGGCCGTGGTCTTCGACCTGCTCACCGGCAAGACCGCAGCCGTGGATGCATTCGCTCTCGACATGACCTACCGCCACACCTCTGTCACGGCTACCGACGTCGTGCTATCGGCAACCTTCCGAGCTGGCGAGGGTGACCCCGCCCCCGGTCTCGAGCTCATCCGCGAGCACACTCGTTGGCGTCGTCTCTATCAACCGGGAGGAACCCTCAATGCCGGGTCGGTCTTCAAGAACCCGCCGGGCGACTCGGCGGGAAGGATCATCGACTCACTCGGATTGAAGGGGCTCCGCATCGGCGGGGCCGAGGTATCGGCGAAGCATGCCAACTTCTTTGTCGCAATGCCAGGCACCGAACCGAGCCACGTCTACCTTTTGGTGAAGAAAGTGGCCGCGATCGTTGGGAGCGAGACCGGCATCCAGCTCGAGCCCGAGATCCAATTCGTCGGCCACTTCGAAAACGCGGAGAAATGATGAGCCCGACGAAACAACTCAACGACGTGATCGAGATCGACCGCCGTCTGCTCCGACGCCGGCGCGAAGTCGCCGAGGGACGGGCCCGCTCGAGCCTGTCGCGCTTGGGAATTTTTTTGCTCTTCGCTCTCTTCGCGGGATTGGTGGTTTGGCTTTTTCGTTCGCCGCTCCTGGCGGTCACCGAAATCAGCGTCGAGGGCGCCCTGCCCAACTTGGTTCCAGAGCTTCGTTCCGAAGCAGGGATCGACCTTGGACAACCGCTGGTCACGGTCAAGCCATCCGTCGTCGAGGCCAATCTCAAGTCCGACCCGCGGGTCCTCGCCTCCGAGGTTGATCTGGTCTGGCCCCATCAGGTGCGGATCCGGGTTACGCTCCGGCTCCCGGTGGCGTGGATCGTCAACGGCACCGAGTGGGCGCTGGTCGGAGTCGATGCGGTGGTGCTCGAAACGGCCGGCGAACCAGGCTCCGGAATGCCGCAGGTGATCATCGACCCCGTCGAGCAAGCGGCCCTTCTCGGCGCGCTCGAATTCGCTTCCAACCTCGATCCGCTGCTTTTTGCCGGGGCCCGCGTCGAGGTACGAGGCGAAGAGCTCTGGGCGATGGTCGGCGGATATGAGGCTCGGCTAGGGCGGGCAATCGACATGGCCGAAAAGGCTCGCGTCCTCAACGCGCTCCTTCGCCAGTCGCTTGTCCCCGGCTCGATCATCAACCTGATCGCCCCCTCCCGCCCCGCCATCATTCCTGCGTAGAGCAATCGGGAAGAGTCCGACCCCTTGGCGCAGCTTCGATCACTGCATCGACAAAGGAAAGGAAAGCCGGCTTGGCCGAGCCGATCCGCCTCTGTCCCGTTCAGCGAAATTTGTCCCCACACGAACGCCCTTTTCGTTCTGTATCCTTGGCGAACGGTACTCGTTCGCCACAGGACGAATTTGGTCTGGACCGTTCCGGTGAGGACAAATTACGGTGACGCGTCCGGTGAGACAACTGACCCCCGGGAAGACACAAGTATGACGTTCAAGTTGAACTTAAGGCTACAGGGTTTACAACCGACTAGTCACGGGCTAAACCTCTACTTCAACTTCCAACCTTCCCCTCCAATTGGAGATCGAGATATGAGCGCGTCTAGAGCGAGTCAACGCAGTGTCACCCAACCCGCCGGTTACCTGGCGGTGATCAAAGTCGTGGGTGTCGGAGGCGGCGGGGTCAACGCCGTCAACCGGATGATCGAGGCCGGGGTGAGAGGGGTCGAGTTCATCGCCCTCAATACCGATGCGCAGGCCCTGCTGATGTCGGATGCCGATGTCAAGCTCGACATTGGCCGCGAGGTGACGCGAGGCCTCGGCGCGGGAGCCAACCCCGAGGTGGGCAGGGCGGCGGCCGATGGTCATCGCTCCGAGTTGGAAGAGGTGCTGAAAGGGGCCGACATGGTCTTCATCACCGCCGGCGAAGGCGGGGGCACCGGCACCGGTGGGGCGCCGGTAGTAGCCGAGGTGGCCCGCAGCTTGGGAGCGTTGACGGTCGGGGTTGTCACGCGTCCGTTTGGGTTCGAGGGTCGTCGCCGCGCCCTCCACGCCGAGCAGGGGATCCAGGGACTAAGGGAGGCCGTCGACACGTTGATCGTCATTCCCAACGACCGCTTGCTCGACGTCGCCGACCCCAAGGCCCCAATGACCGAGACCTTCCGGTTGGCCGACGATGTGTTGATGAACGGGGTGAAAGGAATCACCGATCTGATCACGACGCCCGGTTTGATCAATGTCGACTTCGCTGATGTCAAGACCGTCATGTCAGACGCCGGTACCGCGGTGATGGGTATCGGCCGCGGCACCGGAGACGAGCGCGCCGGGCAAGCCGCCCAAAGGGCGATCTCCTCGCCGCTGCTCGAGACCTCAATGGAGGGCGCGCGCGGGGTGTTGCTGTCGGTCGCCGGTCCGACGTCGATGACGCTGCACGAGGCGACGAAGGCAGCCCAAACCGTTGCCGAGCACGCCGACGAGGACGCTGAGATCATCTTCGGCGCGATCATCGATGACAGCCTCGGCGAAGAGATGCGAGTCACCGTGATCGCCGCCGGGTTCGATCGCAAGCGCGGCTCCACCCGGTCGGGTTCCACCCGCCCAGGGGACGCGGTCGATATTCCGTCATTCGTTCAGGGGTGAAGCTCGGGGTCGGATTTAGCCAAGCGGCCGACGGCGATTTGCGCGGGGATCTGAGCGCTCGCCGGGTTTGGGCGTCAGGGATTGGCGCTCCCCAAGCCTGGGTCACCCTGCGCCAGGTCCACGGGGATCACGTCGTCGAGGCCTCGACAGCGGGCGAAGCCGGCGAGGCAGACGGAGTCTTCACCACCACCCCCGGCCTGGGATTGGCCGTGCTCACCGCCGACTGCGCTGGGGTGGTGATCGGCGGCGAAGGCGGGGTTGGCGTCGCCCATGCCGGCTGGCGGGGGGCGCATGCCGAAGTGGTCCCCAATCTGGTCGCGGCGATGCGTGCGGCCGGGATCGCACCGACCGTCGCCCACATTGGCCCGGCCATCGGGCCCTGCTGCTTCGAGGTGGGTGAGGAGGTCGCCCGGTTGTTTCCCGGAGACCTCGCCACCACCACCTGGGGCACAACCTCTGTCGATCTCATCGGAATCATCACCGCCCAATCGGAGGAGCTCGAGGTGCGAAGGACGGGCGGATGCACGTTTCACGATTCAGCGTTCTTGAGCCATCGCCGTGACGGCTCGCCCGGCCGCATGGCGGCCCTGGCCTGGCTTGAGCGATGACCGGGCTCGACTCGGTGCGGGCGCGTATCGCCCGCGCCGCCGAATCAGTGGGACGCCAACCCGAGTCCGTCACGTTGGTCGTGGTCACCAAGGAGCGACCGGTCGAGGAGATAGGCGCCTTGTATTCGCAGGGCCAGAAGCACTTCGGCGAGAATCGCGCGCAAGAGCTGGCCGCCAAAGTGGATCGGTTGCCCTCCGATATCACCTGGCATTTCATTGGACCGCTGCAGACGAACAAGGTGAGAATCGTGCGTCCAATCGTGGGGATGCTGCATTCGCTCGACCGGCCCGAGCTGGGCCCAGCGTGGGTGAAGGGCCCAGGGTCGCCGCCACCGGTCTTAGTGCAGGTGAGAATCGGAGGAGAAGTCCAAAAGCACGGGGTCGACCCCGGCCAAGCTGTCGGGCTGTGTTTAAAAGCGCGGGCTTTGGGCATCGAGGTGAAGGGGCTGATGGCGATCCCGCCACCAGTCGCGGCGCCCGAAGAGGCGGCGCCCTATTTCCGGCAACTGGCCGAGATCGGCGCCGAGGTCACCCAACTGATCCCCGACGCCAGCGAGCTATCGATGGGGATGACCGACGACTTCGAAGTCGCGGTGGCCGCTGGAGCCACAATTGTCCGAGTTGGCCGGGCTATCTTTGGCCCAGTGCCAAACTAAGGCACCCCAAAAAGACCCACCCAAGGACATCCTCGCAAAGGGGCCCCAAGTCATGGCATCTCTCTTCTCCAAAGCTCTCGTCTATCTGGGTCTTGTTGACGAAGACCCAGATGAATCAGACTCGATGAACGAGGACTCTCGCCGGTCGCGAGGCTCCGGCCGGTCTGAGGGTCAATGGGGCGACTCGAACCGGAGCGGACGGGCGAGCTGGGAAGACGATCCCGAATCGGATTCGCGCGGCGGCTATCGCCGTGACCCGAGGCGTGACGACTCCCGCCCGATCGACACTTTCGCACGAGTGGAGGGTCGGCGGGTAGAGCCGCCGAGCGCCAACTCTCGAACCACGGCCTTCCGGCCCGGCGACTCGGTTGACTCACCAGTGAGAGCGGTGCGGCCGGTCGATGTCCAAGCCGACATCGTGCTGGTCGAAGAGTTCGGCGACGCCAAGATCCTGGCCGACCGGGTTCGCGACAAGGTCCCGGTGGTGCTCGACTTGCGGCGTACCGAACCCGACTTGGTTCGGCGAGTGATCGACTTTGGCAGTGGGCTGATATACGCCCTCGACGGGACCATGAGCAAAGTCGGCGAAGGCTTGGTGATCGTGTTGCCGCCGCGAGTGACCTTGAGTCGGGATGAGCGGCGCCGGTTACAACGCCTCGGGGTCTATGAGCTAGCTGACGAAGACTGATCCTTGATCGTCGTCTGTTATCTGATCCTGGGTTACACCTGGGCCATCCTGATTTGGGTCATCCTCTCCTGGGTGCGCGTCTCCTCGGTCCACCCGCTGGGACGCGTCCAGGTCTTCTTGGACCGGATCATCTATCCGGTGATCCTGCCGATGCGGCGGGTGATCCCCCCACTCCGCCTGGGCCCCGCCGCCATCGACCTCACCCCCCTGATCCTCCTCTTCGGCCTCCGTCTCCTCTCCGGTTGGATCTGTTGAAAACTCGAACCCTGGGTTCGCAGCCGTGTCCAACACGGATACCGGCCCACAGAACGGTTGCGATTGGTGCTTGGCCGGAGTTGGCAGACCACGTAATGTCGTAGCCAAGTCTCTGAGAGGTGAGCAATGAATCTGACTCCAATCGATGTCGAACAGAAGGCATTCACACAGGCCTTGCGCGGCTATCAGATGGACGAAGTTGACGACTTCCTCGATGAAATCGTCGGAACGTTGCGCGGCTATGAGCAGCGCCTGCGCGAAGCGCAAGACAAGATCAGGGTGCTCGAGACGGAAGGGACTTCGCCCAAGCAGAGCGGCGACGAGTCCGAGATCTCGCGGGCCATACTCACCGCTCAGCGATCGGCCGATCGTCTCCTCGATGAAGCCCGCACCGAGGCTGACAGCATTCGACGAGACGCGGCCGCAGAGGCGTCGCGCTTGTCTGCCCGACGTGACTCCGAGCGCCAGCGGCTCCAGTCTGAGGTCGCCAGCATGTCGGATCGGGTCGCTTCCCTGCGTACCAGTCTCACCGACCTGACAAACGCAGTTGGGTCCGAGGTGGACAAGATGGATACCGAGATCGCGCAGGCCAGGTCCGGTCTGGGCGAGCGTGGCGACCTGGCCGCCTCCGAGGGCAAATCCGAAGAGGAGCTGCTCGACGACTTCGACTCGATGTCACCGGATGACGAAGTCGACGGTCCCAGTGACCAAACGGTCGAGGAAGAGATGGCGCCATCCTTCTCCGACATCTTCCCGGAGTCCGACAACGCTCCGTCGGAGGCACAGGAAGCCGAGTCCCGGGTCACCTCCCGGCCTTGGGAGCGCGGCTAACCAGCGATTTGCCCGCCCGGGCGAATGCGAACCCGCAGCGTGCTCCCCTCGAGGGGGTCCACTTCATGATCGGCGAGGTCGTCGACCACGCGAAGGTCAGTCGCAAGCAGCTCGGCCATCACATGGTCGCGATGAGCGTTCACCGCCTCGATTAGCGATCGATTGTCGGTCCACCAGTCGAGCTCGATTCGGTCCGTGACTTCAAGCTGCTGCTGACGTCGCAACCGCTGTACACGGCTGACAAACTCCCGTGCCAGTCCCTCGGCTTCGAGCCCCGGGTCGGAGGTGAGGTCGAGTGCTACCGCCACGAGGTCGCTGTTGGCCACCGCCAGGCCGGCTTCGGGCTGGCGGTCGATCACCAGATCGGCGGCGGTGATGGTTGTGCTGCCGATTTCGATGCCCTGGCCATCGAGGAGCCCTTCGATCTCAATGGGAGTGAGCTCGGAAATGGCCGATGCCACCTCTTTGACGCGAGCGCCGAGGCGGGGTCCCAACCGGGAGAAGTCCGGTTTGGCTGACAAGCGCAGGAGCCCCTCGCCGCTCTCGGCTACCTCCACTTTCTTGACGTTCAGCTCCCCAGCGATCAGCTCGACATGAGCCAGAACTGCCGCGGCCACCGCGGGATCGTGGCTGATCACCGTGAGAGAACGGAGCGGTCTTCGCACTTTCACCTGGTGCTGTTTACGAAGCGCATGACCGAGGCTCACCACGGTCCGCGTCGTTGCCATCGAGCGCTCCAGCTCGTCGTCGATCAAGGAGGCGTCGGCGAGCGGATAGTCGCGGTGGTGGACGCTGCGAACCGTATTCCCATCGACCGTGGCAACCAGGTCCTGATAGATCCGTTCGGACAGAAACGGGAGCACCGGCGCCACCACCGCGATGAAGGTTGTCATCACCTCGTAAAGGGTCGCAAACGCGGAGAGCTTGTCGGCGTCGTCCTCGCCGCGGCGCCTCCAGAAGCGGCGGCGCGACCGGCGGACGTACCAATTGGTCAGGTCCTCGACGAATGCCAGCACCGAGGGGACCACGTTGTATAGGTAGTAGCCCTCCATCTGGGTGTTGGCTTCGGCGATCAGGCTTTGAAGCACTGACAGCACCCAGCGGTCGAGCTCGGGCCGATGCTCAGGCGGCGGCGCCTCGGCCAGATCGGCAATGGTGATCCCGTCGGCATGCGCATAGGTGGTGAAGAACGAGTGGGCGTTCCACAGCGGGAGCAAGACGGTACGAGTGACCTCACGGATCGCTTCGTTCTGGAATTTCAACGTCTCCCCGCGCAGGACCGGCGAGTTGATCAGGTAAGCCCGCAACGCGTCGGCCCCATAGGTTTCCAAGAGCTCGGCCGGGTCGTCATAGTTCTTGAGCGACTTCGACATCTTGCGCCCGTCCTTGGACAGGATGAGGCCGTTGACAACGCAATTGCGAAACGCCTGGGAGTCAAACAGCGCGGTGCCGAGGACATGGAGGGTATAGAACCACCCGCGAGTTTGATCGAGGCCCTCGGCGATGAACTGGGCCGGGAAGGTTGCCTCGAAGCGCTGCCGATTCTCGAACGGGTAATGCACCTGGCCGTAAGGCATCGAACCGGATTCGAACCAGCAATCGAGGACTTCGGGAACCCGGGTCATCGTTTGGCCGCACTCGGGGCAGGAAAAAGTCACCGGGTCGACAAAGTGCTTGTGCAGGTCTTCAAGACGCACGCCGCTGAGCTCGGCTAGCTCATCGATCGACCCGACGCATTTCATGTGACCCTGCGGACACTCCCACACCGGGATGCAGGAGCCCCAGTAGCGGTTGCGGGAAACGGCCCAGTCGCGCGCATCAGCTAGCCAGTTCCCAAATCGACGGCTGCCGACGTAGTCCGGCACCCAATGCACCTCATCGTTCAATGCCACCAATCGGTCGCGCAACGACTCAACCCGCACAAACCAAGTGGGAATCGCTTTGTACATGAGCGGCGTGTCGGTGCGATAGCAATAGGGGTACTGGTGACGAATGCGCTCGTTACGAAAGAGGAGTCCTGCTTCCTTCAACAAACCGACCAGCGTCGCATCGGCGTCCTTGATGTTCTGACCGGTTATGTCAGGCACAGCCTCCGTGAAACGGCCCTCGAGATCGACAGGGTCGACGAGGACGTTCAGGCCGGCGGCGGCCAGCGCGGCGAAGTCGGCCTCGCCATAGGCCGGGGCCATGTGAACGATCCCGGTTCCCTCCTCGGTCGAGACTTCCGTCCCCGAGATGACTTGGAACGCTCCGCGATCCCGTTCCTCCCCGAAATAGTCGAACGGAGGCAAGTAGGTGGCGCCCAACAAGTCCATCCCTTTGGCCTCGGCTACCACCGGCGGAGGCTCCTTGAAGTAGGCGATGAGGCGGGCCGCGGCCATCCAGTGCCTTTTTCCATTCTCGTCGAAGGCGACGTAATCAATGTCGTCGCCGACCGCCACCGCCAGGTTGGAGGGAAGCGTCCACGGCGTGGTGGTCCAGATGAGCAAGTTGTCGCCCGGCCGGAGCGGGCCTTGGCCGTCGACGACTTCGAGGCGAACGGTGAGCGATGGGTCCTCGACCTCTCGATAGCCGCCCAGGTTGACCTCGAAATTGGACAGCGGGGTCGTCGCCCCCCAGGAGTAGGGGAGCACTTTGAAATCCCGGTAGACGAGCCCCTTGTCCCAAAGCTGGCGGAAAACCCACCAGACGCTTTCCATGAAATCGACGTCCATCGTCCGATAGTCGTTGTCCATGTCGACCCAACGCCCGATCCGGCTGATCACCCGACGCCAGGTCTCGGTGTTGGCCTGCACCATGGTCCGGCACGCCTCGTTGTACCGGTCGATCCCATACTCGGCGATCTGGCGGGGGCCGGAGATTCCGAGCTGCTTTTCGACTTCCATCTCCACCGGCAGGCCGTGGGTGTCCCAACCGAAACGCCGTTCCACCCGGAAGCCCCGCATCGTCCAATAGCGGGGAACGACGTCCTTTATCACCGACGCGAGCAGGGTGCCGAAATGCGGGCTGCCGGTCGGGAAGGGCGGCCCGTCGTAGAACACGTACTCGGGCGCGGCCGCCCGCCTTTCGATCGATTGCGAGAAGGCGTCGAGGTTGTCCCAAAGGGCGATGATTTCCCGTTCCAGGGCCGGAAAATCGACCTGGGAACCGACCGGTTTGAAACTCGACGCGGGCATGGGGAGGGGAGTTTAAGGAAATGACCCCCTTTTCCCGGCCGGTTTGACCGTCGAGGGTGCCGATTGATTAATCCTGCTGGTCACTATCGTTTCGCCGCCCCAGGTGAGCGTTCGGAAGGAATGGCAAGAAAACTCGCCGCCAACACCCTGAAGAAGTTCAGGAACCAGCTCGAATCGGAGCGAATTCGCCTTGAGCGGATGATCGCGGAACACGTTCGCGAGCTGGAGGAGGCTCGACAGACCGAGACTTCAGCTGAGCGCAGCCCCGATCCTGGCAGCGCCGAAGCTGGGTCGATGAACTTCGAGTTCGAGAAGGAGCTATCTCTCGGACAGAACACGGTCGACCTTCTACGCAGAGTCGAGCGGGCCCTCGGACGAGTGGCCGACGGCACCTATGGGATCTGCGAGAGCTGCGGCACCCAGATTCCGGTGGCGCGCCTCGAGGTTCTGCCCTACGCCACCGAATGCGTGTCCTGCGCCCGCCGGACTTGAGCTCGGAACCAGCCAGGGCCAACCTCGCCCCGGCCAGAAACGCGTACATCGCGTACGCGATTGCGTTGGTGATCCTGATTGCCGATCAGCTCACCAAGCGTTGGGCTGAGGCCGCCTTCGCCGGCGGGCCGCAGTCGATCCTCGGAGAAATTCTCATCTTTCGTTTCAGCGAGAACTCAGGGGCCGCGTTCTCGCTTTTCCAAAATGCGGGTCGCTTCTTTGGGGTGGCGGCGGTGGTGGCCTGCGGCTTCATCGCCTACGCGTTGACCAAGGCCCGCCCGCGGGCGGAGGTCATCGCGTTCGGCATGGTCATTGGTGGAGCTCTGGGCAATCTCGCCGATCGGATCATTCGCGGCGACGGCTTCCTCGACGGGAGGGTGATCGACTGGATCCAATTGCCCTACTGGCCCACCTTCAATATCGCCGACTCGGCGGTTTCCATCGCCATCGTCGTGCTGCTCTTCGGGTCTTTGCCTAGGCGCCGATGACGGACCGAAGATCGGTGTCCATCCCGGCCGACCTGAGCGGAGAAAGGGCTGACAAGATCGTCGCCGTGCTCGCCGGCGTCTCCCGGCAGACAGCCCGACAAATGATCGAGTCCGAGGCGAACGTAAGTGTCGACGGGCGGCCGGTGGCGGCGGATCAACGGGTTGACGGGGGAGTGCTCGACTTCCCCATCTTGCCTGCGGAGGCGGGACTCGTCCCCGAGAAGGTCCCGTTCACGGTGGTGTTTGCGGACGACGACTTGGTGGTCGTCGACAAGCCCGCTGGGGTCGTGGTCCACCCCGGCGCCGGTCAATCCGGGGGGACGTTGGCGGCCGGACTGCTCGCCCGGTTCCCCGAGATCGAGGGTGTCGGGCAACCCGGTCGCTGGGGCCTGATCCACCGGCTCGACAAAGAGACCTCGGGCCTGCTGCTCGTCGCCCGGAACCGGGCTTCTTATGAGCGGTTGGTTGCCGATCTCGCCGCCCGGCGGATTAAACGGCAGTATCTGGCCCTAGTCCACGGAGAGATGGCGATGCCCACCGGATCGATCGACGCGCCGATCGGCCGCGACCCCACCAATCCGACGCGACAGCGGATTGCAAGCGACGGCCGGCCCGCTCGCACCCACTACCGGCTCGTCGGAACCGCCGCCGGGCTGAGTCTGCTCGAGCTGACCTTGGAGACTGGGCGCACCCACCAGATACGCGTCCACCTAGCAGCCATCGACCATCCGGTCGTGGGAGATCGGACCTACAGCCGCAAGCCGGACCCATTCTCGATCCGTCGCCAGTTTCTCCATGCCCGCAAGCTTGAATTGCTTCATCCCGTCACTGGCCAAGGCCTCGCGTTTGAGGCTCCGCTTCCGCCGGTGCTGGCGGGAATACTCCAGAGAATCGGTATTTTGCAGACATGACAGAACCCGCCGTGCCGGAAGCAGGGACTTCGGTTTGCTACCGGCATCCCGATCGTCCTACCGGTTTGCGATGCTCGAATTGCGAGCGCCCGATCTGTGGGTCGTGCTCGGTCGAAGCCACGGTCGGCCAGTTCTGTCCCGAATGCGCCCGCGACCGCGGCGGGCAAAAAGTGATCCCGACGCAGCGGCCCGGCCGGCTACGGCAAGCGGCGCCGGTCACCTTTGCGGTCATCGCGGTGACCGTGGTGGCCTATGTCCTGTCTTTTGTCTCGCCTGATCTGGACGACAGGCTCTTTTTCACCTTTGCCCAGGCCAATTCCCGGATCGCCCGCGGAGAATGGTGGCGGATCTTCAGTCCAGTTCTCCAGCACGGCTCAGCCGCCCACATTGCCTTCAACATGTTCGCCTTGTATCAACTGGGCCCGGCCGTCGAGGTCAGGTACGGCAGATTCAACTTTCTCGCCCTCTATCTGGCGGCGGCTGGGATGGGAGGCGCGTTCGCCTACCACTTCGGCGATGAGAGGGACGTCCTGGTTGGAGCCTCGGGCGCCATCTTCGGGTTCTTCGGGCTATGGCTCGACTCGGCCTACCGCCAGCGTGACACCGCTTTCGGCAGGAGCCTGTTGTCGAGCCTTTGGGTCACGCTGGCGATCAACATCGCCCTCCCGTTCATCCTTCCCGGGATTTCCTGGCAGGGCCATCTGGGCGGCCTGGCGGCGGGGATCCTGATCGGCGAGGTCTGGGCCCGGTTGCCAGCCCGCCGCTACTGGTTTGTTCCGGTTCTGGTGACGATGGCGGCGGTAGCGGCGGTCCTTCTCTAGATACCAGATACCAGATACCAGATCGGGAATCTGGCGTCTGGGATCTGGAATCCGAAATCTTGCTGGTAAAACTACAACCTTGTCGTTTTCCGGGGCGTCGTTCGCCCACCTCCATCTCCACACTGAGTACTCGATGCTCGATGGGGCCGCCCGGGTCAACGATGTGGTCGCAGCGGCAGCAGCAGACGGGCAACCGGCCGTTGCGATCACCGATCACGGGGTGATGTACGGAGTCGTCGACTTTTACCAGGCTGCCAAGGGCGCCGGGATCAAGCCGATCATCGGCATCGAGGCCTACGTAGTTGATGGGTCCCGGTTTGACCGGCCGCGAGCGGCGGAGAACGTCCGGATGCACATGACCCTATTGGCGACAAGCCAGGTGGGCTATCGCAACCTGATGCAACTTTCCTCGCTCGCCTACCTCGAGGGTTACTACTACAAGCCGCGCATGGACACCGACCTCTTGGCGCGCTTTTCCGAAGGCATCGTCGCCACCTCGGGCTGTTTGAGCGGGCCTGTGGCCCGTCACCTGGCGCCCGATGCGAACCGCGAGGAAGGTGGGCGAAGAGCAGTGCGCGACTTCGACGCCGCCCTCAAGGCTGCGTCTCAGTACCAGGACATCTTCGGTCAGGAGAACTTCTACATCGAGGTGATGGATCACGGCCTCGAGGCCCAAAGGCAGGTGACCCCGGACCTGCTCGAGATCGGCCGTCAGATCGGGGCACCATTGCTGGCGACCAACGACGCTCACTACACCCACCGCCATGAGGCCGACGCTCACGACGTGCTGTTATGCATACAGACCGGGGCCAACCGCGACGAGGCCAACCGGTTCAAGTTCGATGCCCAGGAGTTCTATCTCAAGTCAGCGGCCCAGATGCGAGAGCTCTTCCCGGCCGACCTCTACCCCGACGCCTGCGACAACACGTTGCTCGTGGCGGAGCGGGCCGAGGTGACTCTCGAGTTCGGGACCTACCTTCTCCCGCAATTCCCGGTCCCTGCCGGATTCACGGAGGAGAGCTACCTCGGTCACCTAGTCGAGCAAGGCGCTCGGGAGCGTTATGGAGATCCTCTTCCCACCGAGGCCGTCGAACGGATCCAAAGCGAGCTGGCGGTGATCACCGAAATGGGGTTCCCCGCCTATTTCCTCATCGTTTGGGACCTGATTCGCTTCGCCCGTGAGCGCAAGATTCGGGTTGGGCCCGGCCGCGGCTCGGCCGCCGGCTCGATCGTTGCCTATTCGCTTCGCATCACCGATCTCGACCCGATCGCCTACGGCCTCATCTTCGAGCGCTTCCTCAACCCCGGGCGCCGGGAGATGCCGGACATCGACATGGATTTCGATGAGCGTTATCGCTCCGAGGTCATTCGATATGCCGCCGAGAAATATGGCTCGGATCATGTGGCGCAAGTCGTCACTTTCTCGACGATCAAGGGCAAGCAGGCGCTGCGCGACTCAGCCCGGGTATTGGGTCACCCGTATGCGGTTGGCGATCGCTTGGCCAAGGCAATGCCCCCGCCGATTCTCGGAAGAGAAGCGAGCCTCAAGCTGGTTCTCGATCAGCTGCCGGCCGACGCCTCTCGAGAGGACCGTGATCAGCACGACAAGGCGTCCGAGCTTCGCTCTCTCTATGCGACCGACCAGGCGGCGCGAGAAGTGATCGACATGGCGCGCGGCCTCGAGAATTTGCGTCGGCAGGACTCGATTCACGCCGCGGCCGTTGTCATCACCCCCGCCCCGCTCACCGAGCTCGTGCCGGTCCAGCGCAAGGGGGAGGAAGCCGAAGTCGTCACCCAGTACGAGATGAAGGGAATCGCCGCGCTCGGACTGCTGAAGATGGACTTCCTCGGCCTTCGCAACCTTTCGATCATCGAACGCACCTTGGAACTGATCAGAGACGGGAAAGGGATCGACGTCGATATCGACCAGAAAGGATTTGACGACCCGGCGGTGTTCGAGCTCCTGCGTCGGGGCGACACGGTCGGGGTCTTTCAACTCGAGGGCACGGGCCTTCGGAGCTTGGTCCGAAATCTGGCGCCCGACCGCTTCGAAGACATCATCGCGTTGATCTCGCTTTACCGGCCCGGGCCTTTGGCAGCCAACATGCACACCGCCTATGCCGAGCGCAAGAACCAGCGTGAGGCGGTGGGATTTCCCCACGAAGCGCTGGAGCCGTTTCTGCGCGACACCTACGGAATCATGGTCTATCAGGAGCAGGTGATGCAGGCCGCCCAGGCTATGGCTGGGTACACGATGGCGGAAGCTGACGAGCTGCGCAGTGCGATGGGAAAAAAGGTCAAGGCAAAGATGGCTGCCCATCGCGCCAAGTTCATCGCCGGCTGTGTCAATCAGGGCTATCTCCGCGAGGTGGGAGCGGGGATCTTCGACGCCATCGAGCCGTTCGCCGGTTACGGCTTCAACAAGGCGCACGCCGCCTGCTATGCGGTGGTGGCCTATCAGACCGCCTGGCTGAAGGCCCACTACGCCCCCGAGTATTTGGCGGCCCTGCTCACCGCCACCAAGAAGGACAAGGATCGGACCGCCATCTATCTAGCCGAGTCCCGCAACCAGGGCATCGACGTGCTCGTTCCCGACGTCAACGAGTCGGATGTCGATTTCATCGTGAGCGACGGCAAGATTCGATTCGGCTTGTCGGCGGTCCGGAACGTCGGTGAGGGGGTGGTAGAGAAGATCATTGCGGCTCGACAGGAGGCGCCGTTCGTCGATTTCTCTGATTTTGCAAATCGGGTTGACATGCTCGCCCTCAACAAACGGACCGTCGAATCGCTAGTCAAGGCGGGCGCCTTCGACGGGATGGGGCACAGCCGCAAGAGCCTGTTCTTGGCTTTCGAGGAAATCCTCGAAGGCACGATCGAGCGCCGGCGCAACGAGGACCTCGGTCAGTTCTCGTTGTTTGGCGCCGATGCGGCTGAGGTTGCCCCGGTGCCAGTCGAACTAGCCCGCGACGAATGGTCACCCAAAGTCAGGCTCGGGTTCGAGAAAGAGATGCTCGGTCTCTATGTGTCCGATCATCCGCTGTTGATGGTGGGCTCGGTGCTTGTCGCCGAGGCGAGCCCGATCAGCTCGCTCGTCGAGCTTCCGGACCGTTCTGCCGCGACCATCGGCGGCCTCGTCGGTTCGATCTCACGACGCTTTACCCGCAACAACGAGCTGATCCTTTTCTTCCAACTCGAAGATCTCGACTCGTCGATCGAAGTGATGGCCTTCCCGCGCACCACCGCTGAGTTCGGCCAACTGGTCAACCCCGACGCCATCGTCCTCGTCGACGGCACCCTCGACCAGCGGGGGGACGAGCGCAAGTTCCGGGCGAAATCTATTCGCGAAGTGAAGCTGCGGACCGACGCGACGGTCCGGCTCAAGATCGCTGCCCGAGCCGTGTCGGCTCGGCTGGTGAACCAACTCAAATCGATTCTCCAGAACCACCCTGGAGCCGCTTCGGTGATGCTCCATCTGGAGTCTGGTGACACCCACAAAGTCCTGCGTTTCGATGACAGCCACCGGGTGAGCCCCAGTTCGACCTTCTACGCCGAGCTCAAGGAGTTGCTCGGTCCAGGAGCGGTGATCTAGTCCGAGAGGTAGGGGCTGCCTTGGCCGTAGGGCACGCTCGCGCCCCGATGGAGGTTGAAGTTGCCGCTGATATTCACCCCAAAGGCGATTATGCCCCCGGCGTAGGTGTTGGAGGGACTCGCACCACACGAGCCTCCGGCGTGGTCGTTCCCGTTTCCCTCGCCGGATGCCCGATATGACCCATTGGGAACCTAGACAACGCCGTCGAAATGGTTGCAGTTGCCGCTGAGCTTCAGGACTTCTGCATCACATCGGTTGTTGCCCGTCTTGCCATCGTTCCAATTCGTGAAAAGGACCAACCGTTCGGGGATTCCCGAGTAGGGCCGGATGTTGACGTTGCCTTTCAGGTCGATCAACCCGCCCGACGAGACGAAGGTCGCCCCGGTGCGGCCGTTGAACGGGGTCACCGTGACCGAAGTCAGCTCCCACTTCCCGGTGGTGTAGTAGATCCCTGCATTGACGGCGCCGTTGCGGACCTGGTCGCCGGTAAAGCTGAAGTAGTTTCCGGCGGCGGCAACCGCTCTCGAGCCACCGGGAGCGAAGTCGGCGATATTGAACGCAATCGGCCAGGGCACCGCAGAGATCTGCGTCGCTCCCGTCCACCAATGGGCTCCGGAGCCAGAGATGTCAAGAGGATTCGTGACATACGTGGCGTTGCCGCTGACTCGGGTGTTGTTGTTGCCGTTCTCTTTCGCATCGGCGTTGCTGTGGACGCCACCCTCGATCTTGTTGTCGTTTCCGGACAGGACCATGGCCTTACCGGGCCCGGTGCAGGTGCCGCCGGCAAAGAGCCCCGGCAGGGTGACATTGCCGGGCAGCTGGCAGCCGGTGGAGCTGGCGCCGACGTTCAGCGAATTAACACCGATGATCCTGCCGAACGAAGTCGGCACTAGGCGATTGCTGATCGTCGCTCGCACACACGGGTCGCCGGCGGCATTGGTCAAGAAGCTGATCGCAACGGTGGCATTTCCCGAGGAGAATCCGTTGTCCTCCACGTATTCGACCGCCCGCGCGCGCGCGGCGTTCTCGGTGGCGGGAGTGCCGTTGTAATCGACCACGGCGGCGAGCGCACCCGCATCGGCAGCGTTTTGCGCTTGGCGTCGCACCTGACGGGCGTAGCCGACATCGACCACGATCGCCGCCAGCCCACCGAGGAAGACCAGGGCGAACGCCACCAGGACGATCGCCGCGCCCTGCTCCCGGGACTGCTCGTTCAAGAGGTGACCTCAGCTACGCACCAGCTCCAGTTCTGACCGGTGAGCGCTGTCTCCTGCGCCTCGGTGATGACCACGTTGGTTTCCTCGATTCGCATTTGCACCTCGGTCTTGAAAGCGCCGCTCAGGAATGGGGCCGAGAGCCCCGAGACCGATCTGATCGGGTACATGACACAGACCGCCAGCGACTTCTTGGCAGTGAAAGTTGTCTCGAAATCGATCTTTACCCGAATGTTGGTGTGGTTGAGCCCGACTCGCTCCTTGACCAGGCAAAAGATCCGGTCGGTGTCGGAGCCGTCCACGCCGGCAAAGCCGGTGAGGGTGCAGCTCGAGTTGGTGCCTACGTTGCTGACGACCGCATGCCGCGCTCCGTCTCGGGCCCCCTGGCGAAGCGAGATCGTGTCGTTGAGGACGAAGCCGAAATCGACCATTGGCCAAATTCTTTTGCGATCCGGGTCGCTAGGTTCGGAGTTTGCCGTGGTGGCGGCCGAGGGCGTAGGTCCCGGCGAGGGCCCCGGCGGCGGCGGTGGTGCCGAGACCGAGGGCCATCGCCCGTTTCGTCTTACGGGCAAAGATCACCACCGGCCAGCCGCGATCATGGGCCGTGTTCTCGAGCTGGCTATCGGGGTTCACCGCCACCGGGTGCCCGACCAACTCGAGCATGGGGAGGTCGGAGATCGAGTCGGAGTAGGCGTAACTCGCCACCAGGTCGTAATTCCGTTCCGTGGCGAGGCGGGCGATGGCGTCGGCCTTGCCTGCCCCGTAGACGAACGGCCCTTCGAGCTCCGCGGAGTAGTGGCCTTCGATTACCTTTCCTCTGGTGGCAATGGCGCCGGTCATGCCGAGCGTGTCGGCCAGCGGTGCAACGATTCCGTAAGGAGAGGCCGAGACGATCCACATTTCCCGCCCGGCATCGTGATGCATTTGCAAAAGCTTGTGAGATTCCGGCCGGACGCGGTCGATGAGCTTGGGCAGCACCTTCGCTGACACTTCGTCCAGCATCTCGACTGAGACCCCGTCGACGTGGCCCAGGATCGCGGCTCGGGTCCCCTCGGATTTGACGCCCTTGTCCCCGAACGCCAGAAAGGCGAGCGCCCCGGCGGCGTATTTGGCAATGTCGGAATTCTTGAGCAATCCGGCCCGCCACGCCTCGACCCCGAAAGGAAAGACCGAGGCGCCCGAGATCAGGGTCCGGTCGAGGTCGAAGAAAGCCGCCGAAGTCATCCGAGAAGGTTATCGGTCTGGAATCGCGCTACCAGAGCCGCGGCAACCCGTCGGCAAGGTCGATGATCGACCGCAAGCCCGCAAGCTCGGTCGGGGATTCGGCCAGCCAGGGGATCGTGCAGAGGGGAGCGGTGAAACGAGCCGCAAAGCCGGCGCGGGCATCGCGTTGGCGCTGCGACTCGGCTCCCCAGCGATGGAGGTTGTCGGCCAGCTCGGCCGAGGTGCGAGCCGGCACTTCGGCCTGCGCCCAACTGGCGGGGAGAGTTCGGTTGAAGATCACGGCCACCGGTGGCGCGGCCACCTCCGGCAACTCCTCGAAGAACCGCGCCGCTTCCGCGAGCGGCGCCGGATCGGCGGTGGTGACGACCAGGGTGGCCGCTCGGCGAAGGTGTGCTTCGATGCGCTTCGACTGTTTCGCGACCCCGTCATAGGTGCTGCGGAGGTCCATCAGGAAGAGTGCCACCCGTTCGAGCAGATCGGCTCCGAGGAGCTGGTCCGCAAAGCGGAGCAGTGGTCGCGCCCCCCTATTAAATAGCGCGTTCCGCCCGGGGATGCGTCCGCCGGTGAGAAGTCGCAACAGCCGGCCGCCCACGAGGTCGGCCATCCGGGCCGGGGCGGTGAAGAACTCGATCCCTCCCGCCGCCGGAGGTGTGTCGATTACAACTACATCCCATCGCAAGGAATCGATGTAGGTGGCCGCCTCTTCCGCGGCTGCATACGACTGGCTGGCCGGGAAGTGGACAGTTGCCGCCTCGAAGAACTCGTTGTTGACGAGCCGGTCGGCCACTGCCGGGTCGGCGTGGCGACGGGCGACTGTGATCCAAGACGCAGCACCATCGATCATCGCCCCCCATAACCGTGGGACTTCCGGATGGCGCACCGGCCGGCCCCCCAGCTTGACGCCGAGCGCGGAGGCCAGCCGCCGAGCAGGATCAACCGTGAGCACCAGGGTTTCCTTGCCTTCGCTGGCGGCCCGCACCGCCAACGAGGCAGCCACGGTGGTCTTCCCCACCCCTCCGGCCCCGGTGACGATCACAGCTTTCGCCATCACTCGCCCCAGAGGTCGGATAGTCGGGCCGCAATCTCGCTCTCGGTGAAGACCCCGAAGAGATACGGAAACTTCTTACGAGGGGAAAGCCGCTCGAGCCATTCCTGCTGGCTGTGAAAGAGCGAACGATGGAGCGCGGCTGCTTCAGCTACCTCGTCCACACCTTTCGCCTCGGTACGCAACCGCCCCAGGACTCGATTGGTGACGATCATCGTCGACCCGATGAGCTTCGACTCGTCGAGCATGGACATGGTCTCTTCGGTTTCGATGGTTGGCAACTCTTCGGCGAGCGTCACCACGATCAACTCGGATCGTTTCGGTGAACGAAGGATCTCTGACATCCATTCGGCTTGCTGACGGATGCGCCCGGCGGGCACCAAGGAGGAGACGGTTTCCGGCGCACGCAACAGGCCCGTGACCTGACCGGTCGGAGGGCAATCGGCGACCACGACGTCGTACTGCTTCTTTTTGACCTCCCACACGACTTTGCCCAAGGTGACGACTTCGCGCACCCCGGGCGCAGTCGAGGCGAGGGCGTCGAAGAACCGAGCGGCCGGCCCGAGCGTGGCGAGACCAGGCATCCCCACCTGCACTTGCAGGTACTCGATCAGCGCTTTCGAGCGGTCCACCGCCAGGGCGTTGAGTCCGGTCTTGATCGTCTGCGCTTTGAAGGTCAGCGAGGCCACTCCGAGATGCGCAGCCAAACCTCCGGTGGCGGCGACATCGATCGCCAGCACTCGAGCGCCGGCTCGATGGTGGGCGAGGGCCAGGCTTGCCGCCAGGGCCGACTTTCCCACCCCCCCTTTGCCGGACACCAGGATCAGCCTGGTCATGAGCTCGGGCTCCCCTCAGGATGCTTGAGGGTGGAGGGGGATGCGCAGGATCAGCTCGTCGCCCTCGACTGTCCAACTCGCCGCCGCGATCAACGCATAGTCGAGAAAGTCCTTCTCGGCCTGTTCGATCAGGAGCTTCCTTTCGTCACCGGCGACCGGCGGCAGTCCCCTCTCCTTCACCGCCTGTGCGCGTTGTCGGTATCGGGCGATGAGTGCGTCTATATCGAGTTCAGCCATGACCTCAAATTATCAGGGAGCCTTGCAAACGTCGCCACCGTAATTTGTCCCCAAAGGAAACCGATTTTCATAATCCGTCCCATAGCGTGTCGTGCTCGTGCTTGTGAGGACGAATTTGGTTTTGAGGTTTCGCCACAGGACAAATTTTGGGACAGGGGGGATACCGGCACCGCTGACCCAGAGGTCCGGGCCTTCTTCGTGGTTGAAGAATGGCGGGACGAGGCCGGGGAGCGAATGCTCATCTTCGTTGAAGGCCCGCCCGCGCCCCGATGCGACCCCTCGAAGCTTTCTTAGGACGAGCCGAGGCGACGTTGTTCGGCGCGCCGCTCGCTCGCCAGCCGTTCTAGCTCCACCTCGGAATAGTCAACGAACTTCATTGCCTCGGCGACGGAGTGGTGGCCGGCGACCTCGTCGATGCGGCGATGCATCTCCAATACCACCTGGCGATACGAGGGGTGACCTGCGGGCTGGGACCGCAGCTCGATCAGATGGAATGCTTGCCGGGCGTTCATCTCCACGACGAAGCGGATCTGGAACGCAAACGGGACCACGTACTGGGCGACATCGGGGCCGACGGCACTGAGGGCTTTCTGATGAAATTCGCCGGCCTGTTCCATGACCCGGCGAAAGTCAGCGGCCAATCCTGCGTCCTCGAGCTCGGGTGGACACTGGTAACCGAGCCTCGTGCCCAGTCGCTGCCATTCGATCGTCATCAGCCGATGACGTTGCAGGTCGCGGAAGGCGCCGAAGTCGCAGACGACATCGAATCGATAGACGATCCGCTCCAGCGCCCGACCCGGTTTGTGTCGCCGATTGCCGCGGTCCCCGATCAAGGCGGCGATCACTTCGCTCCGCTGCTCGAGACCGAGCCCTTTGACGTAGTCGGAAAGTTCGAGGTCCGACAAATCCGAACCCGTATAGAGCGCGGCCGCAGCCAGCTTCAGCTCACCGTCGGGATCCCAGTCGGTTAATTCGACTTGCTGACCTGCCTCGCCAACTTGGTGGTCGTCGCCAAAGCGCGGAGCGATGGCTTCGATCGCCTCGCGGCCGGCCCGCAGGTAATCGCTCCACGCACCACCTCGATCGGGGAGATCGACCCGGGTGAGAAACGAGGGGATCACCTTGCGCAGCTCGGTGAGCATCATCTCCCCGTAGTCCCGCACTTCGGCGAGGGGATGGGCGGCCATCCGCACCAATGCCATCTCATAGGCCTGGCCGCTGCCGTAGATGCCGACATTGGACAAAGTTGACGCTGGCAGCAGCCCGCGTACGGTGTCACATGCCTTCGCTCTGATCGATGCGGTCCAGGCGAACTTGGAGTCGCTCTCACTGCGCGGGAACCGACGCTCGAAGTAATCCGTCATCGTGCTGACCATTCCTCGATAGGTCTTGAAGATGCCTTCCATCAAATCTCGATACCCGGGGCCGAGACCGGCCTTCTCGATTTCGGCGGGCACCAGGTATCGATAGCGATCTCCAAGCAGCGCGTCGTAGGCGATGTAGCGAGTCGACTGTTCGAGGTAGGAGGCGAGACGTCCCCACTCGAGGACCTTCGTCAGGATGTTGGAGGCTTGCTCACAAGCGAGGTGGACGCCGCCGAGCTGAGCCACCGAGTCGTCGCCGTATTCGAAGAACACGCGCCGATACAAGTCCTCGGCGCGCTTGTGGTCGACCAGCGGGTCACTCGTATTCGCGATGGCGGCGATCCCGGATTCAGGGTCGTTGACGAACTCATCGAGGAAGAGTCGCCGGACCGACTTGGCCGAGCGCGAGTAGCGAGCGAAGAGGGCGCCTTTGACGACCTCGGGCAGGTTGATAAGGGCGAAAACCGGCCGGTCGACGTTGGTGAAGAACCGACCGAGGACCTCGGCTTCCGCGGGTGTGAATGGTTCCTCGTAGTAGGACAAGCGGCCGTGGAGTTTACCGAGATGACACGTCGGACTCGGTACCGTGACCGGCGATGCTCGCCCTCAGGCTCTTGATCCTGGTGCTCGTCGTGGCCGCCTTGGTGGTGGCGGCGCTGCCGGTCCTCGTGCTCTTGGATCTGCTCGGCGGCGGGACTGGTTACGGCCTCTGCGCAGGCGGGCTGCAAGCCTGCCCGGAACGGTTCACCGCCGGACCGACGTTGGCGGTTTACCTGGTGGTGTCGTTGATGGTGGTGGTGGCGATCATCCGGCTCGCCACCCACCTCTACCGCCGCTTGCAACGCTGAGTGGCTCATTCTTAAGGCGATTTTGGTGGCTATGCAACCACCCATACCTTAGGTTCGGCTAATACGCGGTTTTGAGCGACTCTTCGCCGCGAGCGATAACAAGGAAGATCGCCCCCACGATCAAGCCCGCTCCGACCCATCCCCGAGCTGAGAGTCGCTCGTCGAGCACGACCGCGGCCGTGGCGACCGCGAAGGTTGGTTCCAGGGCCAGCAAGACCCCGGTTCGCGCCGGTCCGATCACCGTCTGCGCCCAGATCTGGAGCAGGTAGGCCCCGGCGGAAACGCCGATAGCGGTGACAAGCAACGCCGGCACCTCGCGCCGGCTCGGAAACGGGAGGCCCTCGGTGACAAGTGCCGCGGGCAGAGCCAGCACGGCGGTAACAAGGAGTTGGTAAGCAGTGAACAGGACGATTGGGTGGCGGTGGGCAAACCGGTCGAGGGCGAGGATGTGGCCGGCGAACGAGAAGGCCGCGCCGATCGTGAGCAAGTCGCCGGTGACAAATCGGGCTCCGGGTTCTGCAGTGAGCAGATACACCCCGAAAAACGCGATCAAGGCGCCAAGGAGGACGAAAGGACGAGGCAATCGACGGGCGAACAGTCCGTTTAGCAAAGGTGTGATCACGATGAACAGGCCGGTGATCAGCGCCGAGTTCGACGCTCCGGTGGTGGTCAGACCGGCGGTTTGGAAGGCGTAACCCAGGAAGAGCAGTGCTCCGGCGATGGCCGCATCACGCCAGATCGAAACGTAGCCGGGGAGCGGGCGACGGCTCGGTAGGGCGATCAGGGTCAGCACCAGGCCTCCAAGCAGGAACCGCCAGGCGACGAAGGAGATCGGCGGGAAGACCGCCACCGCGTCTTTGATTACAACGAACGTGGTCCCAAACAGGAACGAGGCCAACGTGATCGCGAGACCGGCGAGAGTTGATCGGCGCAATGCGTCCTTTCGGGGCGGGAAGGCTAGATCGAGTCAATACCATCAGCCGGGTGCCCAAGCCGCCGTTGCCGTCGCCGACTCCGAGCGCGTCAGCCAAGCGGCGAGCCCGCACGATCCTCGATCGCCTCAAACGTCGCTACCCCGAAATCGGCACGGCGCTCGCCTTCGCTGATCCTTGGCAACTACTCGTCGCAACGGTCATGTCGGCGCAAACCACGGACGACAACGTCAACCGGATCACGCCGATCCTCTTCGCCCGTTACCCAACTCCGACCGACCTTGCCATTGCCGACCCTGAGGAGGTCGAGCGGATCATCCACTCGTCCGGGTTTTTCCGGCAGAAGACAAAGTCGATCATCAAGCTCAGCGCCGCTCTGGTTGAGCGCTTCGATGGGGTCGTGCCCAACGACCTCGACCAGCTCGTCACTCTTCCCGGGGTCGGCCGCAAGACCGCCAGTGTCATTCTCACCGAGGCGTTTGCCAGACCCGCGATCGCGGTTGACACCCATGTGCGTCGGGTCGCGGGGAGGCTCGACCTCACCGAGTCGCTTGACCCGGTCCGGATCGAGATGGATCTGCGCGCCCTTTACCCGCGGAAGGAGTGGGTGGGCGTCTCGATGCGGTTCATCCAGTTCGGCCGCGATATCTGCGACGCGCAACGACCGCTGTGCCGGGTGTGCGAGCTCAATCGCATCTGCCGCTGGCCGCTCAAGCGAACCTCGTACGGACCGTGAACCGCTCGTCTGAAAAGACTGGGTTCTTAAGACAGATCGATCGGCGGATCTTCGCCTTGGCGATCCCCGCGGTAGGGGCGCTCGCCGCCGACCCGTTGCTGTCACTGGCCGACACCGCCTTCGTCGCCCGATTAGGACCCGAGGCGTTGGCCGCCCTCGGTGTCAACGGAGCAATCTTCGGCTTTGCTTTTGTCGTCTTCAACTTCCTGGCTTATGTGACGACCCCGCTCGTGGCGCGGGCGGTGGGCGCGGGCGACCAACGCGAAGCCGAGGCCGTGATTAGTCGGGCGGTCGTCCTCGGAGCATTGCTCGGGGTGCTGGCGACCGCGTTGCTGGTGCTGCTCGCCTCCCCGCTCCTCGACGTCATGCAGGCGGGCCCCGGGGTACGAGGTCCAGCCCTTGACTATCTGCGGGTCCGAGCTTTTGCCGCCCCTGCTGTGTTGGTGACTCTTGCTGCCCATGGCGGTTTTCGCGGGCTCGCCGACACCCGAACGCCGTTGTTAGTCGCCTTGCTCGCGAACGTCGTCAACATCGGGCTCAACTGGTTTTTCATCTTTGGTCTGGGTTTGGGGGTGGCCGGGTCTGCGCTCGCCTCGCTAATCGCCCAGTACCTCGGGGCGATGCTGTTGTTGACCCGTCTCCGCACGCGGGTGGAGAGCCTCTCGATGATCGCAATCAGCCGTTCCGGATTGGCCGCTCTCCTCCGCCCCGGTGGTTGGGTGACGATGCGCACGCTCCTCCTCGTTCTCACCCTCGCCGCCACCACGGCTAGCGCCGCCAGCCTCGGCACTGCTCAGCTCGCCGCTCATCAGGTGGTGCGAGAAACCTGGTTCCTCACCGCGATGGTGGTTGACGGTCTGGCGATCGCGGCTCAAACTTTGGTCGCCGAAGCCGCCGGGCGCCGGGCCGACGACTCCGAGATGATCCGGCGGCTCTTGTTCTGGGGGACCGTCGTTGGAGTCGTCTTGACCGGTTTCTGGCTCGTCGCTGCAAGCCCTCTCGCCGTCGCCTTCGCCCCCAATGAGGCGGTGACCCAACAGATTCATTCGACTACGCCAATCGTCGCGACGTTTGCAATCGTCTCTGCGTGGTTGTGGGTGCTCGACGGGGTGGTCCTAGGGCAGTTGCGGCTGCGCAGGATGGCGCTCTCGACCGCCATCGGCGCGGCCCTGGCCGGCGCCGTTCTTCTCCTAATCCCCCGACTTGGATGGGGATTGGCCGGCGTGTGGGTGGCGGTGGGGGCGATGGTGCTCGGCCGGCTCGGGGTGTTGGTCTGGGGTGGGTTCAAGCGAACGACCCTTGGTCTCGGGTAGCAAGGACTCGACGACCACCGCCAGCATCACCCCCACAGCCAGCACGTCCATGGTCGCGGTCAAGCCCAAACGCCTGATCAACAGTCCGCCCGTCACCAGCCCGATCGTTGAGCCGATCGTCGCGACCCAAGTAAGGGTGGCGGCGGCGGTCGCCCGCTGTTCCCGCTCGAACAGCTCGGCTCGACGGCTGAAGGCCGACGGGACGTAGGCAAACGATCCATACGACGAGATAACCAGCGCGATGAAGAGCGGGACGGGCGATCGTAAATGGAACACGCCGATACCTCCGATGAGGATCGCCAAAAGAGCAATCACCGTCGCCGGCCGCCGGCCCCAAGTGTCGGCCATCCTCCCGCCTAGAAAGAAGCCAACTCCACCAATCGTGCCGGCCGCCAACGTCATCGCTGCCGCTTGCCCCGACGAGAGGGAAAGACCACCGACCAGGCGCTCGGTGAGGAAGGAAAGCCCAAGCGAGGAGTATGCGGCCGGAAGCAACGCAGCCGCTCCGGCCAGCAGGAACACCCGATTCCGAAGGAGGCGACGAGGATCGCCGACTCGGGTCGTCGCTGGCGGTGCGGTCCGATTGCGCGGCGACTCGGCGACTCGGCGAGCGAGTATCGGCAAGAGCACGATGCCAATGCCGGTGGCGAAATAGGGAAGCCGCCAATCGAGATCGGCCAAGGGCAAACCGAGGACGGCAATCCCGGCGCCCAAGCTGCCGGCCGCTCCGTACAGGCCGACTCCGTACGCTCGCACATGCGGTCCAATGTTTTCGGCCAGCCAGACCACTCCCAAAGCGGACAATCCCGAGGTAGCGCCACGGACGACGGCTTGAGCCATTCCAAATCCCAGCGGTCCAGTGGCGAAACCGCTCGAGGCGCTAGCCACGATGAGAAGGAAGTATGCAACGAGGAGTGGCCGGCGGCGGCCGCGACGGTCTGCCCAAATCGAGAGGCCCACGGCGACGACCGCTCCGAGTCGGGCCCAGGCAAGCAGCGAGCTCATCGCGGCCTCATCGAGACCGAGCGCCCTGCGCGTAAAGGGCAAGGTGGCCGCGGGCTGCGCCTGAGCGAAACCCTGGGTCAGCCCGACCAGCCACATCGTCACGATCACCGATCGCTCGCTGGGCTGAAAACGGGCCGCCGGCAGGAAGGGCGTAAGCAGCCCAGCGCGGCGCGGCTTTTGTGCTTGGTTTTCTAGTGGTTGGCCGATCGTGGGAACATGGTCGCAGGGATCAGACAGGAATCTTGCCTTGGCCGACGCCGCCCTCGCCTTGCAACTGATCATCGCCTTCGGCGGCGGTGTCATTTCCTTCCTGTCGCCCTGCGTCCTGCCGCTGCTCCCGGGATATCTCTCGATGATGTCGGGCTACTCGGTCGACGCCCTGCAAAGCGGCGAGGTGTCGACCCGCCGGCTGTTGTCGGTGATCGCGCTTTTCATCGCTGGATTCACGATCGTTTTTGCCGCCTTCGGCGCCACCGCGACCACCCTCGGCCGCTTCCTCGCGTCCAATCTCAATCTGGCCTCCCGCGTGGCGGGAGTGGTGATCGCGGTGTTCGGACTGGTCCTCGTCTATCTGGCGTGGTCGTCTCGGGCTGCGCTCGGCCCGCTCGGACGCGACTATCGACCCGTGGTGAGGCCATCGCGTTTGGGTCGGTGGGCTCCGCCAGTGATGGGAGCGGCCTTCGCCTTTGGTTGGACGCCATGCATCGGACCGATCCTGACGGTGGTGCTGGCGACCGCCGCCACCCAGGAGACGTTGGTGCAGGGCGTGACCTTGCTCGTCGCGTATTCGCTCGGGCTCGGGCTCCCGTTCCTGCTATCGGGGCTCGGGCTCTTTCGGCTTCTCGGTCGAATCAAGCCGCACTTGCGCACCATCAACATCGCCTCAGGTGTGCTCTTGGCCGTTTTCGGGGTTGTGATGTTGACTGGCAACCTGAGTCGCTTGTCGTCGTTCTTTAGCAACATCATCACCAGCATCCCCTTCCTTGAGCGCTTGGCAACCGTATGACATCGCCCAGCAAGGCTGAGTTCCTCCGCCTCGCCGAGCACTACTCGCTGGTCCCGGTTTGGACGAAGATCCTGGCCGATCGAGAAACCCCGGTGTCCGCCTTCGAGAAGCTCGTGGGTGACGGACCTGGCTTCTTGCTCGAATCGGTTGAGGGTGGCGAGAACTGGGCGCGGTGGTCATTCCTCGGCTGGGATCCCTTGTTTTCGGTTGTCTCAACTGAGGGCACGCTTGTTTCAAGCGAGCCGACCAGCGGAAGCTCACCGATCGATGCTTTGGAGACGCTGGTCGACCGATTTCGAGTTCCGAGCCTCGAAGGCTTGCCGCCCCTGCACTCGGGGTTGGTCGGATTTCTCGGATATGACTGCGTTCGCTACGTCGAGCATTTGCCCAACCGTCCCCTTGACGATCGTCAGCTTCCCGAGATGGCGTGGCAGGCAGTCGGAAGCCTGGCCGCCTTTGACCGAGCCGAGCAATCCCTCACGCTTGTCCGGAACGTGCGGATCGGAGCTGATCCGGAAGCGCAGTATGAAGAAGCGGTGGCTGCGCTCGACGCCGCGACCGCTCGTCTAGGGCTGCCCCGGGGCTATGCCCCCAAAGCGTTCGATCGTCCCGAGCCTCCCGCGGGCAACGTCAGCTCGACAATGTCTGCCGCCGAATTCGCGGCTTCTGTCACCGCGATCAAAGAGCTGATCAGGCAAGGTGAGGCGTTTCAAGTCGTGCTCTCGTTGCGGTTGGGGATCCCTTTTGCCGGTGATCCATTTGCGATCTATCGGGCGCTGCGTTTGATCAATCCATCGCCGTTCCTCTATTTCTATCGGATGGACGGTTTGGCGATCGCAGGCTCGTCTCCGGAGCTGATGACGAGAGTTCGCGACGGAATCGTTTACAGCCGTCCTATTGCCGGGACTCGACCAAGGGGAGTCTCGCCCGAGGCGGATGCCATCCTCGAAGACGAGCTCCGTAACGATCCCAAGGAACGGGCGGAGCATGTGATGCTCATCGACCTGGCCCGCAACGACTTGGGACGCGTTTGCGAGTTTGGCTCCGTGGCGGTGGATGATCTGATGGAGGTTGAGCGTTACTCCCACGTGATGCATCTGGTCTCGGGCGTTTCCGGCAAGCTGCGCCCCGAAGTCGGGGCGGTCGATGTGCTGCGCGCCACGTTTCCGCACGGCACTGTCAGCGGGGCCCCAAAGGTGGCGGCGATGGAGATCATCGATCGTTTTGAACCCGTCGCGCGCGGCCCCTATGCAGGAGCCTTGGGCTACATCGATTTCAGCGGCAATGTCGACACGGCCATCTGCCTGCGAACCGTGGTGGTGGCCGATGGACACGCATGGGTGCAAGCGGGAGCAGGCATCGTCGCCGACTCGGCGCCCCAACTCGAATACGAAGAGACGATGAACAAAGCGGCGGCCGCGCTGTCGGCCGTCGCCTCAGCGAGGCAGGTGTGAATCCGATGGGCGGCAAGATCAGGGATCGTTTCGAGCTGGTTCGAGTCGAAGGGCCCGATTCGCGCCGGTTTCTCGACGGACTCTTGAGCCAGGACCTGGCCGAGCTCCACCCGACCCGCGGCTTGCGCTCCTTTCTCCTATCACCGCAAGGCAAGCTGCGGGCTTTGCTTTGGGTGGCAGGGACCGAGGAGCGGGTCGACCTCTACACCGACGCCGGCCTGGGGGAGCGGGTGGCCGCCGACCTTTCTCATTACAAGATCCGGGTCAAGGCCGGCATCAGCCCCATAGCCGGAGCGTTGGCTTTCCTCGACGGCATTCCTCCGGGCGCCGTGGAGGCAGACCTGGGGGATCGGGTGCGCGGCTTTTCCACCGTTGATCCGGGATGGGAGGAGATATCCGAAAATGAGTGGGCGTTGGCGCGTATCGAAGCCGGGGAACCCGTGATGGAGCTTGATGTTGACGAGCGAACGATTCCCCAGGAAACCGGTCTGTTGGGTGAGGCGGTGTCGTTCACCAAGGGCTGCTACTTGGGCCAAGAGCTTGTCGCCCGGCTCGACTCACGCCAGGGGAGGGTCAATCGCAACCTGCGACGGGTCGAGCTCGACGGACCGGTGACTGCCCCCGCGGTGGTTGAGGTCGACGGCGAGGCCGTCGGCAGCCTGACGTCTATTGCCTCCGATGCCGGCAAGGTGATCGGCTTGGGCCTCCTCCACCGGCGAGTCGAACCTGGGGATCAAATCCTGGTTGGCGAGCGAAAGGGCCAAGTGCTCGGCGCCAACCCCTAGTCTCGCTCGATGCTGTGGTGGCAATCAGGCGTCGTCTATCAGATTTACCCCCGGTCCTTCGCCGATTCGAACGGAGATGGCGTCGGTGATCTCCAGGGGATCATCAGCCGGCTCGACTATTTGTCCGAGACGCTGGGGGTCGATGCGATCTGGCTGTCGCCGCACTATCCATCACCGCAAGACGACTTCGGCTACGACGTTGCCGACTACGTCGATGTCGATCCGATGTACGGCGATCTCGCCGACTTCGACCTGCTGGTCAAGGAGGCACATGCGCGCAATCTGCGAGTGATCGTCGACTACGTCATCTGTCACTCGAGCGACCGCCACCCTTGGTTCATCGAGTCGGCCTCCAACACGGATAATCCTAAGCGAGACTGGTACATCTGGCGGCCCGAGAAAGCCGATGGTTCCCTGCCCAACAATTGGCTGTCCATCTTTGGGGGGAAGGCGTGGACGAAGCACCCGACTACCGGTGAGTACTACCTGCATTCGTTCCTGGCCTCCCAACCCGATCTGAACTGGCGCAATCCCGAGCTGGAGCGAGCCATGTTCGATGTCCTTCGGTTCTGGCTCGATCGCGGAGTTGACGGTTTCCGGATCGATGTCGCCAGGCGGGCGGTGAAAGACGCCTACCTGCGTGACAACCCCGAAGCTTTGGTGATCGATCCGACGACGCACAAGTTCGATCCGATCTGGTCTGCCCAAGAACACATCCACGACGATCGGCAAACGGACATGCACGTCATCTATGGCAAGTTTCGAGCCTTGCTCGACAGCTACCAAGAGCGCTATTCAGTCGGGGAGATCCACGAATGGGACTGGGATAGCTGGGCGAGTTGGTACGGAGAGGGCGACGAGCTCCACATGCCGTTCAATTTCGCTCTTCTGGCCGCGGGAACCGATGCGATCAAGATCAGGAACATCATCACCGGCATGGAGGGGGCGATCCCCGACGGTGCCTGGCCGAATTGGGTCGCCGGCAATCACGACGAGCCGCGCATGGCCACGAGGCTGGGCGGACTCGCCGAAGCTCGGGCGATGGCCGTGCTGCTCTTGACCCTGCGAGGCACTCCGACTCTCTATTACGGCGACGAAGTGGGGATGACCGAGTTACCAATCCCGATCGGCGAAGAACGCGATCCGGCTGGACTCCGGAAGCCGGGTTGGGGTCGGGATGGTTGTCGGAGCCCAATGCAATGGGACCCGGCCGGTGGCTTCTCATCGGCCACGACCTCCTGGCTCCCGACCAACTCCAACACCGCCACGGTCAACGTCGAATCGCAACTCGGCGACCCGGCGAGCACGCTCGAGCTCTACCGCGCGCTGCTGGCGCTTCGCCGGCTGACACCTGCGCTCAACTCAGGGGGGATCGTGCTGGAACCACTCGACAAAGCAGTGCTCGCTTACAAGCGGGTCGCGCCCGACGGTGACACGGTCTCGGTCGCCGTCAACCTCTCGTCCGGCGAGCATCCCCAACCTTTCACCGGCACGGTGCTCGTCTCCACCAGCCCGGCCCTGATCGGGGAACCCGCGCCCAAGGTCCTCGCCCCGTGGGAGGCGGTCGTGATCGGGAACTAGACCCGAAGACCCGAATCGATTTCCAGGTCACATGCGATGCTTACCATCGACTGGTGCTTGATCGGATTCTCGAGGCAACTCGCGACCGGGTGGTAGATCTCCGGGCTCGCCGGGGGGCGGTGATGGCGCGAGCCGAAACCGTATCCGAGCCGCGTCCGTTTCTGTCTGCCCTCGCCGACCGACCGCACCTGGCCGTAATTGCCGAGATCAAACGGCGCTCGCCTTCGCGCGGCCAGCTGGTCCCGGCCCTCGACGTTTCGTCCCTGGCCACCCAATACGCCGCCGGCGGTGCGGCCGCCCTCTCCGTCCTCACGGAGCCTGCTTTCTTTGATGGCGATCCGGCCGACATCATGACCGCAGCGGAAGCGACCCACCTGCCCATCCTCCGCAAAGACTTCGTTCTCGAATCGATCCAGGTGTGGGAGGCGCGGGCGATGGGAGCGTCGGCTGTGCTCTTGATCATGGCGGCCCTCACCCCGAACGACGTGGTGGGCCTGCTCGACGACATCCACCGCGCAGGGCTCGAAGCCCTGGTGGAGGTTCACAGCGCCGACGAAGCCCGGCAAGCGGTCGACCTCGGCGCCCGCATCGTGGGAGTCAATAATCGCGACTTGGCCACGTTCGAGGTTGATCTTGGAGTAGCAGAGGAGCTCGCGCCTTTGCTGGAATCGGTGCCAGTCAGGGTGGCGGAGTCGGGCGTTCGAACGACGGCTGACGCCATTCGGATGCGAGAGGCCGGTTATAACGCCGTGCTTGTTGGTGAGGCTCTCGTACGCAGCGCGAACCCAACCGCGCTGATCGAGGAGCTTTCGGTCTGACCTGGCTCAAGGTCTGCGGACTGACCAATCACGCCGACACCGACGCCGCTGCGGAGGCAGGAGTCGATGCCCTTGGCTTTGTCCTAGTGCCGACCTCTCCCCGGGCGATCAGCCTTCACCTGGCGGCGGAGCTCATCGCTCGCGTCGAGCAGAAGACGTTTCTGTTGACCCATGACCTCGACCCGGACGCGCTGGTGGCCGCGGCGCTCCGGACTGGTGCCACCGGTGTGCAACCTTATGGCCGCTTCGCCGCGGAGTCAGCCGAGGCCGCCACGGGAGTTGGCTTGATGGTGCTGCGGCCGCTTGCCCTCCACGACGAATGGCAACGGGTCCCGCCCGCCCAGTTCCCTTTGTTCGATTCCAAGAATCCGAACGGCATTGCCAATGGAGCGCGTCTCGATCCTGACCAGTTGCCAGACACCGAGCGCGAGTACGTGGTGGCCGGCGGGCTCACCCCGCAAAACGTCGGACCGCTGATCGCGCGCCGGCATCCGTTTGGAGTCGACGTCTCCTCCGGAGTCGAGGTCCGGCCCGGGCAAAAGGACCCTGAGCTGATCGCTGCCTTTGCCAAAGCGGTTCGGGAGTCGAATTGAAAACGGGCCGCTTGGAACGGCCAGACGCCAACGGCCGGTTTGGCGACTACGGAGGCAGCTTTGCACCAGAGACATTGATGCCGGCGCTCGGCGAGTTGGCCGACGAGTTCGAGCGCGCCTGGAACGATCCCGATTTCAAAGCCGAGTATGAGCGCTGGCTGGCCAACTTCGTCGGCCGCCCCACCCCCTTGTTCGAAGCGCGTCGCCTTTCCGAATCGCTCGGGGTGCGGCTGCTGCTCAAGCGCGAGGACCTGGCGCACACCGGAGCCCACAAGATCAACAACGCCATCGGCCAGGCGCTGCTCACCCGGCGGATGGGAAAGCCTCGGGTCATCGCCGAAACCGGGGCCGGTCAGCATGGAGTGGCGACGGCGACAGCCGCAGCTGCGCTCGGCCTCGAATGCCAGGTGTACATGGGAACGGTCGACATCGAGCGCCAGGCCCTCAACGTGCAGCGGATGGAGTTGCTCGGCTCCGAAGTGATCCCGGTCAGCTTCGGAGCCGGCACTCTCAAGGATGCGGTCTCGGAAGCGATGCGGGATTGGGTGCGAACGGTGGACACCACCCATTACATCATCGGGTCAGCCGTTGGTCCTCATCCCTTCCCCTGGATGGTGCGCGAGTTTCAAAGGGTGATCGGGGAAGAGTGTCTGACCCAACTCGGATCGGAGCTGTGTGATGTTGCGGTCGCCTGTGTCGGCGGTGGTTCCAACTCGATCGGGCTTTTCTATCCACTGCTCGAAACGGAGATCGAGCTCGTCGGGATCGAGGCCGCCGGCGAAGGGATCGGGACTGGCAAACACGGGGCTTCGATCATCGCCGGCCGGCCCGGCGTCCTCCATGGCACCCGCACCTATTTATTGCAAGACGATGAAGGCCAGGTGATGGAGGCCCATTCCATCTCGGCAGGCCTCGACTATCCCGGGGTTGGCCCCGAGCATGCGTATCTGTTCGATTCGGGGATGGTGGCCTATGAAGCCGTCACGGATCTCGAAGCCCTCGAGGCAGTTGACCTGCTCTCGCGCACCGAAGGGATCATCCCGGCGCTCGAGTCTGCTCACGCCCTCGCCTGGGTGAGTAAAAACGCGGCCCGCCTCGCCGGCGAAACAGTCCTGGTTTGCCTGTCGGGTCGGGGCGACAAGGACCTGCAGACGATCGCTCGTTCCCGGGCCACATGAGCGGTTTCGCCGCCATCAGGTCGGCATTCGGGTCCGCAACCGCCCTCTTTCCATTCCTCACTGCGGGCCTTCCCACTCCCGCCGACTCGGTGAGGCTTTTCGAAGCAATGGCCGAAGCCGGAGCTGACGGGTTCGAGGTGGGAATTCCCTATTCCGACCCGCTGATGGATGGACCGGTGATCATGAAGGGGAGCGAGATTGCCCTCGCAGCCGGCACCAACCGCGCCGTGGCCCTCGACATTGTGGGAGAGGTGGCCAAGCGAACCGGCAAACCGGTGTTGGCGATGACCTATGTCAATCCGGTGATGCAAACCGGCTGGACGCAATACGCATCCGACCTCGCCGAACGTGGTGGCGCCGGAATCATCGTCCCTGATCTTCCGCTCCAAGAAAGCTCAGAGTTGGCCGCCGCTTGTCTCGCCGAAGGGCTCGGTCTGGTGCAGTTCGTCTCACCGACCACGACCGATGCACGGATCGGCCGCGTCGCCGACGCCAATCCCGCCTTTATATACGGAGTGACCGATATGGGGGTGACGGGGGAGCGCACCTCGATCAGCCCCCATGTGGCCTCGCTCAGCGAAAGGGTTCGCGCCCAAACCGATGTTCCTCTGGTGCTCGGGGTGGGGATCTCGACGCCGGAACAAGCGGCGACGGTGAAGAACCTCGCCGACGGGGTGATCATCGGCACCGTCCTCGTTCGCAAAGTCCTCGAGGCCGAAAACGCCGCGGCCGCAGCGGTCGCATTGAAGTCAGCCGTCGCTGAATTCAAAGCCGCATTGAGCTGAAGAGTCTTCACCTCCGGGACAAAAAAGCAACGGCCACCTTCATCGCCCGATCATCCTGAGCCAGGGAGTGGGGGAGTGGGGGGATGCGGCAAAGAATGAAAGGACTCCAGTGGCCGTTGCAAACGTGACGATAGAACGAAGGGGCTAGTCATTTGAGTATTTGCTTTCAGCGAGAGGCTTTCGTGCCGGAGGCGGGACTCGAACCCGCACGTGGTTTCCCACAATGGATTTTGAGTCCATCTCGGCTGCCAATTTCGACACTCCGGCGCTAGCGCAAGAGGTTAATGCGACCCCTGGGTTCGCATCGTTGTACAACAGCGATCCCAGCCCACAGAACGCTTTAACCTGAGCCAAATGCGGCGGGTGGAGAAGAAGTTGCTCAAGGTGCTCGACGAGTTAGAAGCCCTGGCAACCCAACGGCGGCTCGTCGAAGCAGAGCTCGAAGCCCATCGGCACATCAACGACGACGCTCAACGCGATGCCGCGATGGGGATCGATCGGCTCGAGGCATTGTCCACGCGGGCCGAGGTGACGCGATTCAAGCGTCTCGCCCAGGACATCGCGCTGCGTCAGCGTCAACTCGAGGAGACCAAGACGCGGTTGATGTCACAACTGCACGGCTGATGCCAACCCTGGCGCTGCTCGACGGGAACTCGATCGCGTACCGCGCCTTCTTCGCCCTTCCACCCGATCTCGCCACCTCCTCCGGTCAGGTCACCAACGCTGCCTACGGCTTCACCCGCATGCTGATCAAGCTGATCGGCGACCATCACCCCGACGCGGTGGTCGTGGCGTGGGACGTCTCTCGCCAAACTTTCCGCACGACCGAGTATGCCGACTACAAGGCCACTCGGAACGCTGCTCCCGATGCCTTCCGGACTCAGCTCCCTTTGATTGGGGCAGTGCTCGAGGCATTGCAAGTGCCCGAGCTGCGGATGGAGGGGTTTGAAGCCGACGACCTGATCGCGACGGTTTCGGAAATCGCCCGCGAGCAAGGCTGGAACGTGCTGCTGGTGACCGGTGACCGCGACGCCTTTCAGCTCATTGATGACCACCTAAAGGTGCTCTATACCCGTCGGGGTATCACCGATGTGGTTGTCGCCGACGAAACGTATATCCGCGACCGCTATGGGATCCGACCCGACCAGTACGTCGAATATGCGGCCCTGCGGGGCGACACTTCGGACAATCTTCCCGGGGTGCCGTCGGTGGGGGAGAAAACCGCGACCAAGTTGGTTGCCGACCACGGGAACCTCGAAGGCGTCTATAACGCCCTCGAGGAGTTGACGCCGCGCCTTCGGCAGAACCTCGCCCAGTGGCGGGAGCAGGCCTTTCTTAATCGGCGGCTCATGAAGCTGGTTCGCGATCTCGACATCTCGCTCGACCTCGATGCCGTGAGACGCGGTGAGTGGGACCGGGAATCCGCCAAACAACTTTTCGAAAGCCTGGAGTTCTACAGCCTTTGGGAAGACCTGCTCGAGGTCGAGGGCGCCGGCTCGGCCAGAGAGGGCGCGGTGTTGTCGACCGAAACCGCTCACCTCACCGATCCCCCCGCGATCGAAAAGCTGGCCCAGAACGACCCGCTGGTTTTGGACTCTATTGCTGACTGGGGGCTGGCGGTCTATCAGGGCGAAGGCGAGGCCGTCGCGGTCGCCATCGCCAATTTGGAACCATTGCGTGAAGCCCTAAGCGATCCCGACCTCCCCAAGTACACGCACGGCGGTAAAGAGTTGATCCGCAACCTCCTGGCCGCCGGCTACGAACTTCTTGGCCTCGAGTTCGACACCGCCCTCGCCTCTTATCTGCTCAACCCCGCCACTCGCGAGTATGACCTGGCCTCGGTGGCGTCTCGTTATCTCCGGCTCGAGCTCGACTCCGTCGACTCCGAGACCCCAGTGGTGCAAGGAACGCTCGATTTCGACGATGGCCCAGACCTTGATGCCGCGGGTCGCAGAGTGGAAGCCATTGCCCGGCTGGCGGCGAGCCTCACCGACGAGCTTTCCGTCCGAGATGAGCTTGAGCTCTATCAACGATTCGAGCTGCCGCTCGTACCCGTCCTGGCGCGGATGGAACACGAAGGGATCGGCGTCGATCGCGTCTACCTCGAGGAAATGGGATACGAGCTTCGCAGCCGTCTTTCGGAGCTCGAGCGTCGGATTCATGAGGCGGCCGGGGAGCCATTCAACGTCAACTCGACCAACCAGCTCCGCGAGATTCTCTACGAGCGCTTGGGTTTGCCGGTGCTTAAGAAGACTTCAACGGGTGCCCCTTCCACCGATGCCTCCGTGCTTGAAAAGCTGGCCGAGCACCATCCCCTCGTGCAGCATCTCCTCCAATACCGCGAGTTGGAGAAGCTTCGCTCGACCTATGTCGATGGCTACCTGCCGCTGATCACGCGCGATGGGCGCATCCACACTCGGTTCAACCAGATGGCGGCTACCACCGGTCGCCTTTCCTCCGACAGTCCCAATCTCCAAAACATCCCTGTCCGTTCTGACACCGGCCGGACGATACGGCGGGCCTTCATCCCAAGGGAAGGGTGGACCTTTCTCGTAGCTGACTACTCGCAGATCGAGTTGCGCGTCCTCGCTCACATGAGCCTCGACTCGGGTTTGGTGGACGCGTTCCGTTCCAACATCGACATCCACACTGCCACCGCCAGCCGAGTGTTCGCGGTTGAACCCGGCCTGGTTTCAACCGAGATGCGCAGAAGGGCGAAGACGATCAACTTTGGGCTGCTGTACGGGATGGAAGCGTTCGGACTCGCCGACCGCCTAGGAATCAGCCGCGATGACGCCCGCCACCACATCGACGAGTACTTCGCCCAGTTCCCCAACGTCAAGGCGTTCATGGATGGCGTCGTGACCCAGGCTCGCAACCAGGGTTACACGACGACGCTGTTCGGCCGGCGGCGGTATCTGCCCGAGCTAAAGAGCGACAACTTTCGCATCCGCCAGATGGGGGAACGAATGGCGCTCAACGCGCCGGTGCAAGGCACCGCGGCCGACATCATCAAGCGAGCGATGATCGACCTTGATCAAGCGCTGCGCGACCGTGGTCTGGAAACGGCAATGCTTCTCCAGATCCACGACGAGCTGATTCTCGAAGCTCCCCCCGGGGAGCTCGACCTCGCCATCGCCCTCACCACTGAGGTAATGGAAGGAGTCGTCGAGCTCGCCGTTCCTCTTGTCGTCGACACTTCCACTGGCTCCAACCTCGCCGAAGTCAAGTAGATCACAGATTCGCTCGGCTGCGCCGAGCTTGAGATGTGAGATTCGCTCGGCTGCGCCGAGCTGTCAGATTTCAGATCTGGTATCCGGCATCGGTGTCTGACCCATGATCCCCATCGGCTGTTAGTCTGAACAGGCTCCAACGGCATCTGTTGGACGTAAATCCCTTTTGGAGGAAAACCACTTACTCATGTCCACCGATATCGACAACGCGCCGTCCCCAGAGGCGCCCGACGCACTGGCGAAGGCCGCAGACGAGCCCGAGTCAATAGGTCCCGACACGACCGAACCCGAAGCGATCGAACCCGAAGCGGGCGCCATCGAAGAGACCGAACCCGAAGCGGGCGCCATCGAAGAGACCGAACCCGAAGCGACTGAATCGGAAGCCACCGAAGTCGAAGCCACCGAAGTCGAAGAGACCGAAGTCGAAGGGACCGGTGCCGAAGCGGCGCAACCTCGCCAGGTGATCGTCCCGCCCAGCGTCGATGAGCTGCCAGACGACATCGACGACTTCGAGGCCGCCATCAACCAAACGGTCATTGAGTTTCGCGAGGGTGACATCGTCGAGGGCACGGTCGTTTCAGTTGACGCCGATGGGGCGATGATCGATGTCGGTTACAAGTCGGAGGGTCTGATCCCCATCGAGGAGCTCTCGATTCGAGCAAACGTTGACCCCTCGACCATCGTCTCCGTTGGCGATAAGGTCGAGGCTCTCGTCCTCAATAAAGAGGATGACGAGGGACGGTTGATCCTCTCCAAGAAGCGGGCGCAGTACGAGCGCGCCTGGGGCAAGGTGGCTGAGGTCACCGAAGCCGGAGGCACGGTCAAAGGCACGGTTATCGAAGTGGTCAAGGGCGGACTGATTGTCGACATCGGCCTTCGCGGATTCCTCCCCGCCTCGTTGGTTGACCTTCGTCGCGTCCGCGATCTCGATCCGTTCATCGGCACCGAGATCGAAGCCAAGGTCATCGAGTTGGACCGGAATCGCAACAACGTAGTTCTTTCCCGGCGCGCTTACCTCGAAGAAGAGCAAGCCGAACAGCGCGCCGCTTTCCTTGACGACCTACACGTCGGAGAAGTCCGAGCGGGGGTCGTCTCATCAGTTGTGAACTTTGGCGCTTTTGTCGACCTCGGTGGGATGGACGGGCTAGTCCACGTTTCCGAGATGTCATGGCAGCACATCTCGCATCCATCGGAGATGGTCAAAGTTGGGGACGACGTCAACATCAAGGTCCTCGAAGTCGATCGGGAGCGGGAGCGGATTTCGCTGTCGATTCGGCAGACTCTCGAGGATCCATGGGAGGTTTTCTCCCGCCAGAACAATGTGGGCGATGTGATCGATGGCCTGGTGACGAAGACGGTGCCCTTTGGTGCGTTTGTCTCGGTGTCCGATGGTGTCGAGGGACTGGTCCACGTGTCCGAGATCGCCATTCACCGCGTCGAGTCGCCCGAGCTCGAGCTCTCGATCAACCAGCCAGTGCGGGTCAAGATCACTGAGAAGGAAGACGAGCGCAGGCGCATCAGCCTTTCGATCAAACAGGCGTTACCCGATTGGCAGGAACGATCGACCGCGCCCCAGAGTGGCGCCGCCAAACGTCCGGCCAAGCGCGAGTTCGAGCGTGAGTTCGGAGCGACGGCCGCCGAACCCGAGCCAATCGCGGTAGACGCCTCACTTGAGGCCATCCTGCAGGAGCTCAAAGAGCGCGGCATCGGCCGGCGCTGATCGACCGCGCCCATCAACTAGTCGCGGCGAGCCCCAGGACCTCGCCCAGCACTCAGATTTCTCCAGCTTCCTCCGAGCACTCTCTCCCACGCCGTCTTCCTTAGCGAGCCTTGCGCAAGAACGCTCAAGCCAGGGAGTCAGCGGGTCGAAGAAAGAAGCGAACTAGCTATTTGTGAGGGCCGGTTCCGGGGGCGATCCCCCGAACGATCCAATTTCGACAAGGAGTCCTGGATGGGTAGGAGAGCGTTGGTGTTGTTGGTAGCTCTGGTCTTGGCCGGGGTCGCCGCGTTTGCGGTCTTTCAGTTCCTGAATGGCATCCGCACCGACGTCGAGCGTGATCGACAGAAGGTCACCGTCTACCGCGCCGGAGCTTTGATCCCAGAAGGTTCGCAAGGGTCCCAGGTGCTTCAGTCGGGCCTCGTCGTTCAATCCGAGGAGAATCGCGAAGACCTGCCCGAAGGCGCCGTCGCCTCAGAAGAGCAGCTCAACGCGGTGTTGAGCGGCCGGCTTGCGGTGGGTCCGATCAACAGCAACGAGATCATCGTCGACACCCAGTGGGCTCAGCTCACCGTCGACCTGCAGCCGATGTCGGAGTTGATCCCCTCCGGGAAGCAGGCAATCACTATCTCGACTGACGCCGTCCGCGGGGTGAACGGATTCATCCGCCCGGGCGACATGATCAACCTGATCGTGACCCTCGACATCGAGTTCAATCAGATCCCAACGAACTCGCCGATCTTCGGTATCCCAACCGAGACAACGACCGCCGAGACCGGGGCTGCCGCCGAGGAGGTTTCGGAAACGATCACCTACACCCGGTTCGTGCTCCAAGGGCTGCCGGTGCTGGCCGTGGCCACCGACGTCCGTCAGGAGGAAGGCGACACCGCGCCAGTCGTAAACCCGCAGGTGGACGCCGACGGGAACCCGATCACGACCGAGGCAGCTCAGGAAGAGGAAATCCCGCAGACGATCTTCACTCTCGAGGTGACCCCAGAGCAGGCCGAGCGAATCGCCTTTGCTTCCGAGAACGGGTCGGTTTGGCTGACCCTGGTACCCGCCGACTTCGTCGAGGTGGCGACGCAAGGCGTCACCATTGAGACCCTGTTCGCCGGCGACCTGGTCGACGACATCTTCGGGAACTAGGACAGAAAAGGCAAGGACCAGGACCGAACGTGTCCATAACCGAGAACAATTTGCTGGTAGTCGACGAGGACGCCGGGTTCATCGATGAAGCCAAACAGCTCTTCGAGGGCCGGTTGCCGACTGCCCGCACAATAAGCGAAGCCGTCAACGCCATCGAGGGCGGGGCGTTGCGGATGGTGCTGCTCGGCCCTTCCATCGCCAATGAGGCAGCGATCGACTCCGTCCGGGTGCTCCGCAACGAGGATCCGTCACTTCTTCTGATCGCCGTGGCCGACGAGGTCACCTCCGGGCTCTTGCGCTCGGCGATGCGAGCCGGGGTTTCGGAGGTAATCGAAGCACCACTCACCGAGCAAAAAGTCGAGGATGCGATCGCCCAGTTCTCCAACGATGTCCTCAAACGGCGGACGGCGGCGGTGCCTCCTCCGGTCAGCAGCGACAAGAAGCAAGAGGGCCAGGTCATCATCGTCATGTCGGCGAAAGGCGGGTCCGGGAAGACCGTCACCGCCACCAACCTCGCCATCCTTCTCACCCGGTACCCGGGCAAGAAGGTGGCGCTGGTCGACGCTGACCTTCAGTTCGGTGATGTCTGCCTCGTCCTCCAATTGGAGCCTCGTTTCACCCTTGTAAACGCGGCCCATGAGCTCCACCATCTCGACGGGTCGCTGTTGGAGTCCCTCTTGACCGACCATCCAAGCGGGCTCAAGGTGATGGCGGCCCCCCTCGAGCCGGCATTCGCTGACGATATTTCCACGGAGTCGTTGCTGACGGTCGTGAGTCTGCTGCGGGAAAGGTACGACTACGTCATCGTCGACACAGCCTCGATGCTCGACGAGCTTCTGCTTTCGCTGCTCGAAAGGGCCGACACGGTTCTGCAGGTAGTCGACATGGATCTGCCGTCGGTGAAGAACGCCAAGCTCGCCTTGGAGACTTTGCGCCTGCTCAAGTTCCCTACCAGCAAGGTGAAGTTGGTTCTCAACCGGTCCAACGCCAAAGCTCGGCTCGATGACAAGGAGATCGAGAGCGCTCTCAAGATGTCCATCAGCGCGGCCGTTCCTTCTGATGCAGCCGTGGCTGCTTCGATGAACGAGGGAAACCCGGTCGTGGAATCGGCGCCGAAGTCGCGGGTGGCGAAGGGATTCGAAACCGTGGCTGAGCTCATCGCCGGCCCGGTCCCAGAACCATCCTCAGGCAAAGGATTTCTGCGCCGAAAGTGAGTCACGAAGGACCCGAAAGGGGAGGTAACTGATGTCTACATTGGCTGACCGTGTAGCGGCGGCTCGCCGGAACGAGCTTTCGTCAATATCGACCAATCGCAACGACGCTCTCACCGAGCTTCGGGGTCGTCTCCATTTCAAGGTGGTCGAAGAGCTCGGCCCCACTCTCTACGACCGACAGATGTCCGACGCGGAGCTACGACTTCGGGTGATGGAGATGCTGGAGTGGGCGATCGACCAAGAGCAGGGCGTACCGCTAACGATGAGCGATCGTCGTCAGCTTCTCAACGAGATCGCCTCCGATGTTCTCGGCTACGGCCCGATCGATCCTCTGCTCAATGATGCTGAGGTCACCGAAGTCATGGTCAACGGGCCCTATGACGTTTACTGCGAGCAACGAGGAAAGATCGTCAAAACCGATGTTCGATTTGTCGACGACGTCCACCTTCGCCGAATCATCGACAAGATCGTCGGCCAGGTGGGTCGCCGCGTCGACGAAGCCACCCCGCTCGTGGACGCTCGCCTTCCGGACGGTTCGCGCGTCAACGCTGTGATCCACCCGTTGGCGATCGGCGGGCCCTTCTTAACAATTCGTAAGTTCGCAGTTGATCCGTTCACCGAGGCGGACCTGGTTCGTTTCCAAACCTATACACAACGCACCGCCGACTTCCTGCGCGCCTGCGTCCGCGGCCGGCTCAACGTCATCATCTCGGGTGGCACCGGGTCAGGGAAGACCACGACCCTGAACGTGCTTTCGAGCTACCTCCCCGACGACGAGCGGATTGTCACCGTGGAAGACGCCGCCGAGCTCCAGCTCCATCAGGACCACGTCCTCACGCTCGAGGCCCGCCCCGCGAACATCGAAGGCAAGGGCCAAATCACGATCCGCGACCTGGTCCGCAACTGCCTCCGCATGCGACCCGACCGGATCGTGGTCGGCGAGTGTCGCGGTGGCGAAGCGCTCGACATGCTCCAAGCCATGAACACCGGCCACGATGGCTCGCTAACCACGATCCACTCCAACGGCCCCCGTGACACCTTGTCCCGTATCGAGACCATGGTGCTGATGGCCGGCTATGACCTGCCGATCCGAGCAATCCGAGAGCAGATCTCTTCGGCGGTCGACCTCATCGTTCACGTCAGCCGTCTCAAAGATGGCACCCGTCGCGTCACCCATGTCACCGAGGTCGAAGGCATGGAGGGCGAGATCATCACCCTCCAGGATTTGTTCCTGTTCGACTTTGGTGCCGGGGTCGAGGAGAACACCGGCAAGTTCCTCGGCCGGCTCAAGGCCACCGGGATCCGGCCGACTTTCTCCGAACATCTGCAGGACTTGGGAATCCGCCTTCCCGCCGACCTCTTCGACCCCGAGCCGTTCGCCCGGCGCGCCAACGAGTTCGCCCCACGGTGAAACGCTTCTTCCTCGTCCTCACGCTGGTCCTCGGGCTTTTGCCGTCGTTGGCGCTCGCCCAGACTGAAGCAGGCATGGACATCGTCAAGGTCGATCCGATTCGTTATGCCGAAGACGGGCAAACGAGTGTCGTAGTCGAGTTCCGCAACCTCGAGGAAACTCTCGACCCCGCCCTGATTAGCGTTACGACCAACGGTCAGGAGGTCTCAAACCTCGTCGTCGAGCCGTTGGCGTCCTCGCTCGAGCCGGTCGGGATCGTGCTGGTGATTGACGTGTCAGGCTCGATGCAGGGTGCCCCGATGGAGGCCGCCAAGGTGGCCGCCGCCAACTTCGTCAACCAGAAACGACCTGGCGACTTCATCGCCATCGTCACCTTTGCCGACACCGTACAGACCGTGGCTGGATTCACGAACACCGCCGCCGACCTCGTCGCTCGGATCGAAGCACTTGAGCCAGCCGGGGAGACCGCCTTCAACGATGGCGTGATCCAGGCCGTCAACCTCTTCGATCAAGTGCAAGCGCAGACGCTCCGGCGCAACATCATCGTTCTGTCCGACGGCGCCGACACCGCCAGCGTCGCCACCACCGAGGACGTGCTCGGCGCCATCAACAACCCCGAGAACCCCGTGCGGATCTTTGGGGTGGCGCTCGAGTCGCCCGAGTTCGCGCCCGACGCGATCCGCCAGGTCGCCGAGGCCGGTGATGGACTCTTTCTTTCCACCACCGACCCTGAGCAGCTTTCAGGCCTCTATGAGCAGATCCAGCGCGAGATCAACAACCTTCTCGTGTTGCGTTTTAACAGCCCGATCAACACTGCTGGCCCAGTCGAGTTCTTGATTACTTACGGAGACCTCAACGCGGTCACCACCGAGCCGGTGCCCGGCTGGGCAACCACCTCCACGGCCGGCCCTGCCACCACGACCACCTTTGCCGCCGCTGAGCCGTTCACGATCGAGTCTCGGCTGCCAGCATCGCCGACCGCGATGATCGGTATCTCGGCCTTGGGGCTGGGGTTGGCGATTGGGCTCTTCATCTTCATCCTCTTTGGCCGGGGCAACGAGGACGCCGGAGCGGTCTTCAAGCGACGCCTCGAGGCTTACGGAAAGCGGGGGGCGGAGGAGAAGCGCTCAGTCTTCGAACGCCTGCCGATCCTGCGCCTGTTCAGCCAGCGAGCAGAAGAAGAGGTGCGCCGCCGAGGTTTGCTGTCGGGAGTTAACAGCGCTCTTGAGCAAGCGAACATTCCGCTGTCGGCTGGGGAAGCGATCGCCGGTGCCTTCGGGTTGAGCGTCGTCTTCGGGATCCTGACCGCGCTGTTCACCCGGAACCCAATCTCGGGAGGTATCGCGTTTGGGTTCGCGGTCCTGCTCGTGCTCTTCATCCTCAACTTCCTTGGCAAGAGGGAAAAGCGTCGCTTCGAGAATCAACTGCCAGACACGCTCACCCTTATCAGCACCTCGCTCCGAGCCGGATACTCCTTGCTCCAGGCCGTTGAAGCAGTGGCAAGTGAAGCTCCCAACCCAACGGCGCGCGAATTCGGCCGGGCCATTGCCGAAGCACGGTTGGGCCGGCCGGTGGTCCAGGCCCTGCAAGGGATCACCACCCGCACCCAGTCTCAGGACTTCGAGTGGGCGGTCATGGCAGTCGAGATTCAACGGGAAGTTGGTGGCAACCTGGCCGAGGTACTGCAAACCGTCGCCGAGACGATGCGCCAGCGCAACCGGCTCAAGGGAGAGATTCGCGCTCTGACCGCAGAGGGACGAATCTCCGCCATCGTTCTGGGTGCCCTGCCCTTTGTGATGGCGTTGTTCCTCTACACCTCGAATCGTCCCTACATCATGATCTTGTTCGCCAACACCTACGGCATCATTGCGGTCATCGCCGGGGTGGTGATGATGCTGGCCGGCATTTACTGGCTCCGTCGCATAGTCAACATCGAGGTATAAGAAAATGGAACCCGCTCTCCTCTTCCCAGTGGCGGCGGTCTTTGTCGCCGCTGTTGCCCTGTTCCTCTGGGTTGGAAACGGCGTCGTCAAGGCGCAGAAGGCGTCCATGGATCGGCTCGGGATGTACGGGCGCGACGCCCTTCGCGAGCAGCAGCTCTCCAAAACCCTGTCTGAACGAGCCATTGCCCCGGTGATCATCGGCCTCGGCAAGTTTTTTAATCGCTTCACCCCGGTGGGTTATCTCAACAACGTCCAGCGGAAGCTGGTCCTGGCCGGCAGCCCCGTCAATCTCGATGGCCCCTCGTTTGTCGTTATCAAGGTGTTCACCACTCTGGCCGGGATCGTGCTGGCGTTCTTTGCTCGCCCATTGGCGGCGTCCTTCACACAGACCATCATGCTGGTGTTCTTCCCGATCATCCTCGGTTTCTTTGGTCCGGAGGCTTGGCTTGCCCGCAAGATCGGTGATCGGCGCAAGACCATGCAAAAGGCGCTGCCCGATGTGCTCGACATGCTGGTGATCAGCGTCGAAGCCGGTCTCGGATTCGACTCGGCGTTGGCGCGAGTGGTGCAAACCGTTCCCGGGCCCTTGTCGGAAGAGTTCTTCCGGATGCTCCAGGAAACCCGCGTCGGGGTGGCCCGGAAAGAGGCCATGCGGCATCTCTCCGAGCGGACCGACCTCGACGAGCTCCGCTCTTTCTTGCTGGCGATGATGCAGGCGGAGGCGTTCGGTGTTTCGATCGCTCGGGTGCTTCGCGTCCAGGCCGATGAGATGCGGATCAAACGGCGTCAGCGGGCGCAGGAGAAGGCGTTTGCGGCTCCGGTGAAGATCGTCTTCCCGTTGGTGTTCTGCATCTTCCCGGCGCTGTTCGTGGTCCTGCTGGGTCCGGCCGGCATCCAGATCGCTTCGGCTTTCGCCAATACTTGACCGTCGTCAAGAGGAACGACTTCCCGGCTCTCCGGCACATCGTTCTCCTGATCCCCTGGATGGTCGTCGGCCTCGTCGCCCGACTCCCAATTCGCGACAACTCCTTCCTCTGGCATGTGCGGGCAGGCACCCTCCAGATCGACGCGGGCGAGGTGCTGGTCGCCGACCCGTTCTCGTTCAACTCACCTGACATCCTCTGGCGGACCCAGTCTTGGCTGGCGGAGCTCGCCTACGGGTGGCTCGAGGGACTTTTCGGCCTCAACTTTGTTTGGGCGCTGAACATGTCCGTCGGGGTCTTGCTCTTGATCACGATTGGCCTCGTCTTCCGCCAGCAGTCGAAATCGATGTTTTGGATGGCGGGCCTGCTTGCTGCGTCGGCGTTCGTGATCGCGCCCTACCTGAACCCGCGGCCATCGCTCTTCTCGCTCCTGTTCTTCGTGCTCACCTTGCTGGTGGCGCTCGAGCACCGGCTGTGGTGGACCCTGCCCTTGATCAGTTGGGTTTGGGCAGCCGTCCACGGGGGCTGGCCGCTGGGAGTGCTATTCGTCTTGCTCTGGGCGATCTATCAACGCAACTGGCGGTTAGGCCAGCAAATAGTGCCGATGTCGGTAGCGGCGCTCTTCACGGCGCATGGTTGGGGCGTGCTCGAGATCCTGATCGACTTCATCCGGGCGCGTGAATTCTTAGGCCTCATCACTGAATGGGCTCCAACCAATCTTGGCGCGTTGTCGGGGTTCATTTTCCTCCTCGGCCTCCTCATCGCCCTCATCGGCCGGCCGGGTGGTCAACGACCTACCTGGCGCGCTCTGTGGTTCCTCGTGCCTTTTCTCTATTTGGCCGTGTCGTCGGCAAGGTCGCTGCCTTTTGGATGGTTAGCGCTGATCCCGCTGGTCGCGCTTGCGGCTGCCGGCGTAGGCGATCCCCGCATACTGCGGAGTGAGTCGCCTGGTCGGCGCTTGATCAATTCCGTAATCGGCCTGACCGTCCTTTCGCTGCCGTTCCTGCTTGCTCGCAACACTCGGCTGGACCCAGAGCATTTCCCGATCGAAGCCTCGCGCCAACTTGTGTCGGATCGCGTCTTCCACGACGACACTACGGGAGGGTTTCTCATCTATGCCTACGGTCCCGATCGCCAGGTATACATCGACGATCGGGCCGAGCTCTTCGGTCAGCGCGTGGCTGATTTCATCAAAACCCGCAACGCAGGCGGCGACTGGGAAGCTGAGCTCACGTCGATGGGCATCGAGGAGGCTCTGATCAAAGAGGCGGACCCGCTGGCCGAGGCGCTGGTCCGGTCCGGCTGGAACGAGAAGTACTCCGACGAAACCTTTGTGATTCTGGTGGCGCCAGGGGTGGAACTCCGCTCGAGCTAGCGCCGCACCCCGGCCGCACCCGCCCGGTGCGACGTAATTTGTCCCCACGCGAAACCTGTTTTCATAATTTGTCCCATAGCGTGTCGTGCTCGTGCTTATGAGGACGAATTTCGTTGAACGGACTCGGGAGAGGCGATAGGCCCCGGTCGAGGCGGGTCCCATCCACGTGCCGGCGCACCTCAGCTTTCTTTTCTCTCCTTTGTTGATGTGGTACCACCGCGCCGGAGACCGCAGCGCCGGTAAACGGAAGTCGGGTGCCGAATTGACTGGAGGGCGGGTTCCGCCGGCGGGCCAAATTGGGGTGCGGAAAGCCGAGCTCTCCAGGCGAGGATCCCAATCCCAGTCGGGAGACACTTGTCGAACAGCCGGGACCTCCTTATCCGGTTGTCACCGGATAAGTACCACCGAACCAGCTCTAACGGGACTCTCGCCGCCAACCCGGACACACTCACTGCAACGCCCCCAAATTTTTGGATGCAATGCAAAGAGGGACCCCGAGTTGGGGTCCCTCTTTGACTTCGTTTCTTTGAGCTCAGTTAGTTGGTGCCGCTGAGCTGCGTGCCGATGTTGGAGAAGGTCCTGGAGACGTTGTTTCCCGCGAGGCGGATGGCAACGATGGCGATAATGGCGATCAGCACGACCAGGAGGGCGTACTCCACCATGCTCGCTCCCCGCTCTTCGTCCTTGGCCCAGTCGAGGGCCTTGGTCCACAGAGCAAGCATTTAGACCTCCTTCTTGTAGCGTTTCCGATCTTTCGGCTTGCACCCTGGTTATCGGCAGCACGCTTATGACACAACAGGGTCTAGCGACCCATATGGGGCAACGTGATCCTCGTG
>Ga0136614_10000002_pt1 | contig 93398 bp, 96 predicted proteins | sample AntDrymUQ2792106_2_FD_106643 | JGI IMG/M metagenome (GOLD analysis project Ga0136614, IMG submission 106643) | Polar desert sand microbial communities from Dry Valleys, Antarctica - metaG UQ279 (21.06) | ecosystem: Environmental > Terrestrial > Soil > Desert | place: Antarctica: Dry Valley... | reverse complement strand
CGGTGGACCGGTCCACCGTCAGGTCGACCACCCCGTACGCCACCCCATACGAGGACGCCTCCACGACGAGCTTGTCACCGGGGCCGCTGCGGTTGGGCAGCCGCAGGTCCAGCGTCGAGTGGCTGTGGCCCGCGACGATCACGTCCACCTCGTCGGTCATCTCCCGCGCCTCGGTCACGATCGGGCCCTCGGCGTCGGCGGGCTCGTCCTCGCCCTGGGACGGCGCGCCCTCGTGGGCCAGGACCACGATCGTCCGGACTCCCTGGCGGGTCAGCTCGGCCGCGTAGCGGTCCACCGTGTCCGAGATGTCGAGGAAGCGGAAGCGCCGGGAGAACCTCGGAAGCAGAAATCGCGGGGTGGAGGGGGTGGTCACGCCGATGAACCCGACCCTCACGCCGTCTCGCTCCACCACGCGGTAGGGCGGCAGCAGCGGTCGCCCGTCCCGGTCGATCGTGTTGGCGGCCAGGTACGGAAAGGCGGCACCGGCGAAGCCGGGTGAGGAGGTGTTCACGGGCTGCCCGCCGGGCCCGGGCTTGAGCGCCTCGGGCCCCGACCGCCGCCCGCCCGCGAGCAGCCGCAGCAGCTCGTCGCCGCCCTCGTCGAACTCGTGGTTGCCCACCGTGCCCACGTCGAACCCCATGTCGTTGGCCACTTCGATCGACGGCTCGTCGTGGAAGTAGGCGGACACGAGCGGCGACGCGCCGACCATGTCGCCGGCGTGCACCCGGATGGTACGACCGGGCAGCTCGGCCCCGTCGAGGGCGGCGGCCAGCCAGGCACCGCCGCCGCGGCCGGACTCCGGCGGCTCCAGGTGGCCGTGGAAGTCGTTGACCCCGAGCAGGCGCAGCTGGGCCGTGCCCTCCCGGGCAGGGGGCGCCCCCCCGGCCACCGGCTCCTCCGCGCCGGCGCGGAGGCCGATCAGTGCCACGAGCAGAGCGACCACGAAGGCGGCCGCGCCCGGGGCGAGGTGGCGGCGGTCGAACGAGGTGAGGGTGCGGGGCAGGCGTCGGGACACGGCATCTCCTCGGCAATCGGATTTGCTGTCGTCCGGCTGCGCCTGGCTTCGGCGCCTCGCGGAGGGCGTCCGGTACGGACCTACTCCGTGAGATCAGGATCGGCCCCCAGGCCGCCAAACCTGTTAAGCGGTCTGGTCGCGGGCGTGAAACGAACGTGAACGCCGTCCCCGGAAAGGCCCGGAAATCTCATAGATCGCGCCCGGCCCGGGGGAGCCGGAGGAGCCGTCGGCGCGCTGTGAGGCCACATACATCCGCCCGCCCGAAGGATCGAACGTGACCCCGGTGAGCTCGGATCCCTCGTGCTGGTTGCCGGTGGCCGACAGGAAGCGCGAGACCCTCCCGGAGCGCTCGATCAGCCCGATGTCGATCTCGTCGGTGGCGATGTCCTCGCACACGAACACCTCACCTGCGCGCGTGGCCGTCAGTCCGTCCACGCGCAGCAGCGGCGCCGAGCGGGAGGCCAGGCCGTCGTAGAGGACGCTCATCCGCTCGTCCCGTGTGTCGTATGCGTGCACGCGGTGGTCCGCCGTCGTGGCCACGTAGACCACTCCGTTGTCAAACCAGACGCCCTCGCCGCGCCGCATGCGAAGGGTGCCCGGCACCTGGCGCCGGGTGACCGTGCGGGAGGCGTCCGGATCGGGCACCTCGGTCCAGCCCACACGCCCTCCAGGCCCCTCGACGGCGATCTCCAGCAGGCCCCGGTCCAGGTCGGGCCAGCGGGTCGGCGTGAAGCGGTAGAGGCCGCCGTCCACGAGGTCCTCGGTGAGGTATACGCGCCGCCCCTCGGCGTCGACGGCGGCCGCCTCGTGCTTGAACGCGCCCAGGGCGGGGCGCCTCGCCGCTTCCCTCTGCCCGGAGGGATCGCATTCCCACACCGAGCCTCCCTCGACCTCCTCGCAGGAGAGCCAGGTGCCCCACGGGGTGCCGCCCCCGGAGCAGTTCTGGCGCGTGCCGTCCAGGATGCGGTAGGCCCCGGTCACGCGGCCGTCGCGGCGGAACCGCACGGCGGAGGCGCCGCCCTGGAGGGCCTCGGAGTTGGACACCAGGATCCAGCCGCCGTCCTCGTGCGGGAAGGTAGCCATGCCGTCCGAGGCCGGATGCCAGCGGTAGCCGGTCTCCGCCACCGCCTCCTCGCCGCGGGCCACGACCCGCGAGCGGAAGCCGTCGGGCAGCATCAGGCCGTTCTCGTCCGGCGGCCGGCGTGGCCCGTAGCCGAATCCCGCCTGCCGGGCGGGTGCGGAGGCCGCGCCGAAGACCTCACTCCAGAAGACACCGCCCAGGGCGATCAGCCCGGCGCCGCCGACGCCTGCGCCGATCAGCTCTCGACGGGTGGTGACCATGGCCCTGGAGGATCGACGCACAGCGCGGGGATCTCGTGAAGGCGGCGGGAACATCGTGTGAATGTCCCGTTGGCTGTGGTCTCGAGGAGTCGCGTTTTCTTTCCAGGGGGTGGAAGAAAAACGCGACAGCTGGCCAGCCACCGCGGGGGCGTGCCCATGAGGCTCCCGCAGCGTGTACGGTGCTGCGCCATGCAGCTGGCCGGCAGCAGCGTCCTGCTCACGGGCGCGAGCGGGGGGATCGGGCAGGCGATCGCCCGCGCCCTCCACGGGCGCGGCGCCCGGTTGATCCTGAGCGGCCGCGACACCGACGCGCTCGAGCGGCTGCGCGCCGAGCTGGGCGGGGCACCCGAGGTGGTGCGCACCGACCTCGCGGACGCCGATCAGGTGGTTGCGCTGGCCGAGCGGGCCCGCGACACCGACGTGCTCGTGGCCAACGCGGCCCTCCCCGCCAGCGGGCGTGTGGACTCGTTCGCGCCCAACGAGATCGACCGCGCGATCGACGTCAACTTGCGCGCCCCCATACAGCTCGCGCGGGCGCTCGCGCCGGCGATGGCCGATCGTGGGCGTGGCCACCTGGTTTTCGTCTCCTCGCTCTCCGGCAAGGTGTCGTCGGGAGGATCGGCGCTCTACTCGGCCACGAAGTTCGGCCTGCGCGGCTTTGCCAACGGCCTCCGCGAGGACCTGCTGGGCATGGGCGTGGGAGTGACCGCGGTCTACCCCGGCTTCATCGCCGGCGCCGGGATGTTCGCCGATTCGGGCGCCTCACTTCCGAAGGGCGTGGGCACCCGCACCCCCGACCAGGTGGCGGCCGCCGTGGTGCGCGGGATCGAGCGCGATCGCGCGGAGATCGACGTGGCGCCGCTCGGCCTGCGGATCGGGGCCATGGCCTGGTCGCTCGCGCCGGCCCAAGTAGGCGCCATGCAGCGGCGGATGGGGTCGCTGGCCGTGGCCGACTCCATCTCCGCCGGCCAGCGCGGCAAGCGGTAGCTAGCTCCCGCCTCCGGGTTCCGGCGGCCGCGGTCCGATGAAGGGTCGCCGCGCGCTGGCGTCGGGCTCGAGCCGGTCGCTCTCGAGGTCCAGCGCCACACGCACGATGCGCGCCTGCTCCCGCTTATGGGCGGCTGAGTAGCCCTCTCCCGCCGCGGCCCGGAGCTGACGCCCGACGTAGTCGTAGGACAGCCGCACCGGCAGGATCCCGGCCATGCGCCGCCGCATGAAGGCGCGCGCGCCCATGTTCCGCGGCTCCTCCTGCACCCAGACCACGCGCTCGAGGCTCGGATAGCGCTCTATCAGCTCCGACAGCTCCTGCTCGGGGAAGGGGTACAGCTGCTCCACCCGGGCGACGGCGATGTGGCCCGCCTGCTCGCGCTCCTCGTGCCCGTCGATGTCGTAGAAGACCTTGCCCGAGCACAGCACCAGCTTCGTGATCTTGCTCCCGTCGCTCACGCGCCGGTCATCGATCACCCGCTCGAACGCCCCGTCGGTCAACTCGGCGACCGTGGATGTCGCGGCCGGCAGGCGCAGCAGGCTCTTGGGCGTCATCACGATCAGCGTCCGGGGCTTGGACACCAGGGCCTGCCGGCGCAGCAGGTGGAAGTACTGGGCCGGTGTGGTGCAGTTGGCCACGCGGATGTTGCCCTCGGCGGCGGCCTGGAGGAAGCGCTCGAGGCGTGCGCTGGAGTGCTCGGGGCCCGAGCCCTCGTAGCCGTGCGGCAGCAGCAGGGTCAGACGGGACGTCTGCCCCCACTTGGCCAGGCCCGAGACCAGGAACTGGTCCACCATCACCTGAGCCGAGTTGACGAAGTCCCCGAACTGGGCCTCCCACAGCACCAGCGCGTCCGGGGCCTGGACGCTGTAGCCGTACTCGAAGCCTACGCAGGCCTGCTCGGACAGCGGGCTGTTGTGCAGCTCGAATGGCGCCACCGCGTCGCGAAGCTCCTGGAGCGCGCACCAGCGATCGCCGTTCTCGCTGTCGTGCAGCACGGCGTGGCGCTGGCTGAAGGTGCCTCGCTCGGTGTCCTGGCCGGTCAGCCGCACGGGCACGCCGAGCGCGAGCAGCGACGCGCACGCCAACGCCTCGGCGTGGGCCCAGTCGACGCGTCCTCCGGGGTCGGCGAAGGCCTCCCGGCGCCGCTCGAGGAACGGCCGGAGCTTGCGGTGCACGGTGAAGCCTTCGGGCACGCGGAGCAGCTGGTCGTTCAGCGCCCGCAACGTCTCGTCGGGCAGCGTGGTCCGTGGCTCGCGGCTCATCGTCCGGTCCAACTCGTGCTCGCCCGTCTCGGGCGGTGCGCCGATCGACTCCTTCAGCGCCTCGTGGGCGTCGGCCACGGCCTGGTAGGCCGCGGAGACGATCGACTCCGCCTCCTCGGCCGCCACCGTGGACTCCGCGGCCAGCCGGTCGGCGTAGAGCTTGCGGACGGGGGGGTGGCTCTTGATCCGCTCGTACATCAAGGGTTGCGTGTAGGCGGGCTCGTCGGTCTCGTTGTGGCCGAAGCGGCGGTAGCCGATCATGTCGATCACCGCATCGCGGCGGAAGGTCTCGCGGAAGGCCAGGCCCAGGCGGACCGCGGCGATGCACGCCTCCACGTCGTCGGCGTTGACGTGGATGATGGGCGCGTCGAAGCCCTTGGCCAGGTCCGAGGCGTAGCGCGTCGATCGGCTCTCGTCCGGGTCCGTGGTGAAGCCGAGCTGGTTGTTGGCGATCACGTGCAGCGTGCCGCCGGTGGAGTAGCCGGGGAGCGCCTGGAGGTTCAGCGTCTCGGCCACGATCCCCTGACCGGGGAAGGCGGCGTCGCCGTGGATCAGTACCGGAAGGACCGCGGTCGGATCGTGGGACAGCTCGCGCGCCTTGCGCGTGGTCTGATCTGCGCGCGCCCGTCCCTCGATCACCGGGTTCACGTACTCCAGGTGGCTCGGGTTGGGCGACATCGTGACCGTCACCCCCTTGCCCGAGAGCGTGTTGTAGGTGCCCGACGCCCCGTAGTGGTACTTCACATCTCCGGTGCCGCCCTCGGGTGCGGCGGTATCCACGCCCGGGGTCTGCTCGCCCTCGAACTCGGCCAGCACGGTCTCGTACGGACGCTGGATCGTGTGGGCCAGCACGTTCAGGCGGCCGCGGTGGGCCATGCCCAGAACCATCTCGCGGGCGCCGGCGCCGGACGCCAGTTCGATCGCCTCGTCGAGCATCGGCACCAGCGCGTCCAGGCCCTCGATGGAGAACTGCTTCTTTCCGAGGAACGTCTTGTGCAGGTAGGACTCGAGTGCCTCCACTTCCGACAGCCGCGCCAGCAGGCGCCGCTTCTCCTCGGTGTCCAGTGGGACGCGGTACTGGCCCGACTCGATCGCCCGCCGCAGCCAGGTTCGCTGCTCGTGGTCGGAGATGTGCTCGACCTCGTAGGCGATCGTGCCGGTGTAGGTCTCGCGCAGGTTGGGCAGGGCGTCGGCGAATGTGTCGCCGTCCACGGCCACCCGCAGCACGGACGCGGGAATGCGCGCCATCAGCTCGGGCGTGAGAGCCACGCTGGCGGGGTCCAGGGCAGGGTCGCCCACCGGCTCGGAGCCGAGGGGGTCCAGTCGCGCGGCCAGGTGGCCGTGCATCCGGTGGGCCTTGACGAGCGACGTGGCGGCCTGCACCGCCTGGAGCAGCGCCGCGTCGGCCACCGGGGCGGCCGCGGGCACCGCGGCGGCGGGCACCGGCTCGGCCGCCGTGACCGACGCCGCCTTGGCAGCCCCCTGGGCGCGAGCGCTCAGTCCGAGCGCGCCGAACACGGTGTCGTAGAAGCCGTCCTCGCCCTGGAGTAGCTGGTCGATGCGGCGCAGGAACGACCCGGACTCCGCGCCCTGGATCACCCGGTGGTCGTAGGTGCTCGTCATGGTCGTGACCTTCTGCACCCCGAGCTCGCGCAGCCGGTCCGGGTCGACCGCGGTCAGACCTGGCGGGTACCCGATCGCGCCGGCCGCAACGATCGTGCCCTGCCCGGGCATCAGGCGCGGAACGGAGGCGACGGTACCAAGGCCGCCGGGGTTGGTGAGCGTCACGTTGGCGCCCTGGTAGGCGTCGGGGGCCAGCGTGTTGTCGCGCGCGCCGGCCACGAGCTCGTCGTAGCGGGCCACGAAGGTGGCGAAGTCCAGCTCCCCGGCGCCATGGATGACGGGCACGACGAGTGAGCGGGTGCCGTCCTTTCTCTCCACGTCCACCGCGAGCCCCAGGCTGAGCGAGACCGGCGCCACTCGCTGGGGCTTGCCGCCCGCCTCCGCATATGAGTGCCCCATCACGGGCCAGTCTTCGGCCGCCCGCACGATCGCCCAGGCGATCAGGTGGGTGAAGGAGAGCTTCTTGCCCTCGCCCTTGAGCTCCTTGCGAGCGCCGTCGAGTGCGTCCACGGGAATCGTGCGGAAGCTCGTGGCGGTCGGGATCGCCCGGCTTTCGTCCATGAACCGTGCGAGCGTGGCCGCCGGCCCGCGGATCGGAGTGGTGGTCGTGCCGCCGGGGGCCGGCGCCGGCGGGGCTGGCGCCCCGTTGCCCTCGATGGCGGCCTGAACGTCTTCCTTGGTCACCCGGCCGCGGGGGCCGCTGCCGCTGATGGCGCCCAGGTCCAGGCCGTGAACGCTGGCCATTCGCGCGGCCACCGGGGTGGCGCCGTCATCGTCCGTGCCGGCCGGCGCGGCGGGGGAGGCGGTCTCGGTCAGCGCCGGCGGCTGCACGGGCCCGTCGCCGGTCGGCGCGGCCTCTGCTCCGGCCGCGATGCGGCACAGGACGGCGCCCACCGGCACCGTGGCGTCAGCCTCGACGAGGATCTCCGTAAGCGTGCCGGCGACCGGAGATGGCACCTCCGCGTCCACCTTGTCCGTCGAGATCTCCACCAGGATGTCGTCCACGGCCACCGCGTCGCCCACCTGCTTGCGCCACTCGAGCACCGTGCCCTCGGCCACCGAGTCGCCCATCTCGGGGAAGGCCACTTCCACGGGCTTCCCGCCGTTGGACGAGCTTGCGGGTTCCGGTTCCGGTTCCGGTTCCGGCTCTGGGTCCGGGTCGGCGCTCTGGCCTCCAACCTCGATCTCACCCAGCACCGCGCCCACCTGCACGGTCTGGTCGGCCTCGGCGTGTATCGCCGCCAGCGTGCCCGAGGCCGGAGCGGGCACCTCAGCATCCACCTTGTCGGTGGACACCTCGACCAACGGCTCGTCGGCCACCACCTGGTCGCCCACCTGCTTGAGCCATTCGAGCACCGTGCCCTCGGTGACCGACTCGCCCATCTGGGGCATCGTGATTTGAACGGTCGCCGCCCGTGTGGCCATGCCTGTCCTCCAACTCTATCCCTCGGCGCCGAACCGCCGGGAGGGCAGGACTGGGCGCGCGCTGTCGTCCCGTGGAAGACTCGGCGCCGTGACGGCCACGACCGGCAGGCGTAGGAAGTTCTGGGGCTGGGGGTTCGAGGACCAGCAGCCCTCCCACGCCGAGGTCGAGGCGGCGGCCGCGGGCGTGCGACAGCACCTGGGCTTCGGTGCTGACCAGGTCGAGCGTCCCGTGCGCCTCGAGGGCCTGGACCTGCCCGCCCCTCGCCTGTCACCCCCGGCGTCGCTCGCCTCCATCTGTCGCGACGACGTCTACGAGCGGGCCTCGCACGCCTATGGCAAGTCCTACCGCGACGTAGTCCGCGCCTTCCGCGGCCGCTTCGACCACCCGCCCGACGTGGTGGCCCACCCGCGCGACGAGGCGGAGCTCGAGGCGATCCTGGCGTGGTGTGCGGAGGCAGGGGCCGCGGCCATCCCGTTCGGGGGCGGTACCAGCGTGGTCGGCGGCGTGGAGCCCGTGCTGGCCGGGGACTACTCGGGCGCGGTGACCATCGACCTCAAGGCCATGGACCGGGTGCTGGAAGTCGACGAGGTCTCGCGCGCGGCCCGCATCCAGGCCGGTGCCACTGGACCCGGCCTGGAGGAGCAGCTCAGGGAGCGGGGGCTGACCCTGCGCCACTACCCGCAGTCGTTCGAGTACTCCACCCTCGGCGGGTGGATCGCCACCCGGGCGGGCGGGCACTTTGCCACCCTGCGGACGCACATCGACGACTTCGTGGAGTCGGTCCGCGCCCTCACCCCGAGCGGCGCCTGGGAGAGCCGGCGCCTGCCGGCGTCGGGGGCGGGGCCGAGCCCCGACCGGATGCTGATCGGCTCTGAGGGGGTGCTCGGAGTGATCACTGAGGCGTGGGTCCGGGTGGGCGAGCGACCCCGGTACAGGGCCTCGGCTGACGTGCTCTTCCCGAGCTTCTCGGACGGCGCAGCGGCCGTGCGGGCACTCGCCCAGTCGGGGCTCAACCCCTCCAACTGCCGCCTGCTCGATCCCGGCGAGGCCGAGCTGACGGGTGCGGCGCAGGACGGCCGGGCACTATTGGTGCTCGGCTTCGAGTCCGCCGACCACCCGCAGGACGGTCCCCTGGCGCGCGGCATCGAGCTGGCGTGCGACCACGGCGGCGAGGTGCGCGGCGAGGTCCGAGCGGGCGAGCGTGGCGAGGGCGAGGGAGCGTGGCGCGCAGCCTTCCTCCAGGCGCCGTACCTGCGGGACACGCTCGTCGGTGCAGGGATCCTGGCCGAGACGTTCGAGAGCGCGATCACCTGGGACCGGCTGGACGAGTTCGTGGCCTCCGTCGGCGACCGCGCGCGCGAGGCGCTCGGCGCCGGCTCGGTCACCTGCCGCATCACCCACGCCTACCCCGACGGCGCTGCGCCCTACTTCACCGTCCTGGCCCCGGCGCGGCGGGGCGCGGAGGTCGAGCAATGGGACGAGGTCAAGGCGGCGGCGTCAGAGGCGGTCGAGGCGGCCGGGGGCACGATCACCCACCACCACGCGGTGGGCCGCGACCACCGTCCGTGGTACGACCGTCAGCGCCCGGACCCGTTCGCCGCGGCCTTGAGGGCGGCCAAGGCCGCGGTGGATCCGGCCGGGATCCTCAATCCCGGGGTGCTGGTCGATCCCAGCCCGCGCTGAGCATGGCGGCGGCCACCAGTTCGGGCCTGACCCGGTAGCTGCCCTCGGCCACCGCCCGGGCCAGCGCCTCGACTCGTCGGGGCGAGGGAACGGGCGCGGTCCGGGCTCGAGACGGAGGGCTCATCGGGCCGCTGGGATGATGTCGCATCGGACCGGCGGCGTGATCAGGTGAGCGACAAGCGGCGACGGCGCGAGCTGTCGAGGGCGGACCGGGTGCTGCCGGGGCTCTGGCGCCTCCGGCTGCCGCTGCCCTGGCCCGGCGTCCCGCACGTCAACGCCTTCGCGATCACCGCCGGCAGCGGCGTGGTGCTCGTGGACACCGGCCTGTACGAGCCCGGCGGCATGCGCCAGCTGGAACGAGCGCTCGACCAGGCCGGCCTGCGGACCGAGCTCGTGCGCCTGCTGGTCTGCACCCACGCCCACTCCGACCACTATGGCCTGGCCGCGCCGATCATCGACGAGTCGGGCTGCGAGCTGTGGATGCACCCGCGCCACGAGCACATGACCAAGTCCGCGGCCGATCCCGTCCGGGCGTTCGAGCGGCGCCTGGAGGTGGCGCGCCAGAGCGGGGTGCCGGTCGAGGCGCTGGAGCGCTATCGGGCCGCGCGCGGCGGCCAAGGCTACGGCATCGAGCGGATCGTGATGCCCGACCGGGACCTCGTGCCCGGCGTGGAGGTGGACACCGACCTGGGTCGCTGGCAGGTCTACGAGACACCGGGTCACGCCCCGTCGCACGTGGTCCTCCACCAGCCCGATCGGGGCCTGCTCCTCTCCGGTGACCACCTGCTGGGCCGCGTCTCGCTGTTCTACGACTACGGCTGGTCACCCGATCCCGCGGGGGAGTTCCTGTCCAGCCTGGACGTGGTGGGCGGTCTGGACGTGCAGCTGGTGCTGGCCGGTCACGGGCGTCCCGTGCGCGAGGCTCCCGCCCTTGTGGCCGCCAACCGCCGCGAGGTCGAGCGGCAGATGGGCGTGGTGCGCGCCGCGCTGGCCGAGGGGCCCCGCACCGCTTTCGAGATCGTGCCGCTGGTGCTGGGCGCCGACGCGCCCGGGTCGATGCAGGTGAGCTGGGGCCTGTCGCAGGTGCTGAGCTACCTGCGGCACATGGAGCTGCGGGACGAGGCCGAGAAGATGGACGGCGAGGACCCCGAGCGCTGGGTCCAGGCTTAGCTGTCCTCACCGCTAGTTCGGTGCCGGATGAGGGAGGAGTCGTGAAGATGGCGACGACCTCTCCGTCGTTTTGATTAGCTCATCAATGGCTGAACCGGTCGCCCGGCGAGGGGGCCCATGGCGGTGACGATGTCGGAGCACAACAAGCGGCTGGTCCGTCGCGCGCTTGAAGAGATCTATGCGAAGGGGAATTTCGAGCTCGCGAACGAGCTCGTCCATCCCGACTCGTGGACCACGAGCCGGCGCACCCAGAGCAGCCGACTGGCCCCGAGAGCGTCAAGCAGACCGCGCGGCGCCTCCAGAGCGCCTTCGGCGGCCTTCGGTTCGAGGTCGCGGACGAGATCGCGGAGGCGAGAAGGTCGTCCAACTGGTGACCATGAGCGGACGCCACACCGGTCCGCTCATGGGCCGTGAGCCGACGGGCAGGGAGTTCGCCGTCCGACACACCTACATCTGGCGGATCGCCGAGAACAAGATTGTCGACCACTGGGGAAGCCGGGATGACCCCGGCCTTCTCGCGCAGCTCGGGCTCCTTCCGGTCGGCGACGAGCCAGAAGCAGGCTAGCTCCGGATAGCTCGCGAATGCCGGGCCGCAGCCGCCATGCAGTCGTCTTGACCGAAGAGGAGCGCTCCGAGCTCGAGAGCCGCGCCGCACGAGCCGGCACTCTCCCTCGCCGTCTGAACGACAACCGAACTTATGACGGGGACCACTTAGACCGGCGCAGTCGCGCGCGTCCACGGGTGCGCGGCACGCAGCGCGGCGAGGATGGCCCGGGTCGCGGGCGAGCGGTTCAGCGTGTAGAAGTGGATTCCAGGCGCGCCGCGCGCCAGGAGATCGGAGCATTGGAGAGTCGCGTAGGCGACTCCCAGCTCTGCAACCGCCTCCGGGTCGTCGGCGCGCCCCTCCAGCTCACGCTCGAGCTCCGCCGGGATCGTGGCGCTGCACATGCCGGTGATCGTCTTGATCTGTCCGAAGTTGGTGATGGGCATGATCCCCGGGATGATCGGCACGCCGATGCCGGCGTCGCGCGCCTGCTCGACGAAGTCGAAGTACAGCTCGTTGTCCATGAACAGCTGCGTGATCAGGAAGCCGGCACCCGCCTCCACCTTCTCGAGCGCGTAGCGCAGGTCGGACTCGCGGTCGGGCGCCTCGGGGTGCACCTCGGGAAAGCAGGCGGCCCCGACCGAGAAGTCGAAGCGCTCGCGCACCAGGCGGATCAGCTCGACGGAGTGCTTGAGCCCGCCGGGATGGGGCTTCCATTCTGTCTCACCCCGCGGAGGGTCGCCGCGCAGGGCCAGCACGTTCTCGATCCCCGCGGCCTGGATCTCCTCCAGGATCTCCACGAGCCGGGCCTCGTCCTCGCCCACGAGCGAGAGGTGGGCCATCGCCTCGATGCCCAGGTTCTCCTTGATCCACTTGGTGATCTCGACCGTTCGCTCGCGCGTGGTCCCGCCGGCGCCGTAGGTGACGGACACGTAGTCGGGCGTGTCTTCCTTGAGGTCCGCGAGGGTGCCCTCGAGCGTCTGGCGGCCCTCGTCCGTCTTCGGGGGAAAGAACTCGAACGAGAAGACGGGGCGCCGGTTGCCGAGGATCCGGTCGATGCGCATAGCCGCAGAATCCTAGCCGGGGAGGTCCGCCACTAGCCGCGGTCCGGCGGGAGGATGTCCAGCCCGGTGGCCAACGTCTCACGCCCCGAGAGACGGAACTGGACGTCTACGGAGTCGTTCTTGCCATAGGAGCCCCAGAGGCCGAGGAAAATGGCCGCCCAGCGCCCCACGCCGATGCGCTCCTTCTCGAGCGGCCGCGAGAACCGCAGCTCGTGCCCCCTGATCTCGTAGTCCGCGCCCTCGGTCTGCGGGACGCCGTTCACGAACACGCGGTAGGGCGGCTCCGCTCCACGCGGCAGGGGCACGCGCCAGCAGCGCTCCGTCATGCCACCGCCCGGCGGAGCGCGTCGTAGGCCGACTCCTCCGCCCTCTGGTGCACGACGCGGCGGCGTACCCGCCCGGTCCAGGCCTCGCTCGAGCCGTCGCCGCGCACGTCGATTCCCGCCTGCAACCGGGCGGCCCCGGACAGCTCGAGCCGCGCCACCACCCGCTGGACCGGCGTGAAGCGGCGGAAGAGGTCACCGCCCAAGGCCGGAGCGTCGGCGTCGTTCTCGAGCGCGCGACCCTGCTGCTCGATCGCATCGAGCGCCGACGCGAGATCCTCGAAGCGCGAACGCTCGACCTTCGGGCCGCGACGGACCGTCACCGAGTAGCCGCCCATGTTTCGCCAGCGTACCCGTGCTGTGCGCGCGCCCCCTGGTCATGACGCAGGCGTGACCTGCAGGTCTTCGGCTGCGGTCTATTCCCTCGCCCGTCGCTAGCCGCCGATGGCGCTCATCGTCCGGGGCGGCTGGCGGAAGCCCGGCTCACCCACGCTGTGCTTGAGCTCCTTGCGCCACACCGCATCGCGGAGAACGCCCTCCAGCTCGTCATCGGACGCCCCCCCGCGGAGCACCTCGCGCAGGTCGGTCTCGTGGATCGAGAACAGGCAGGTACGCAGCTTGCCGTCCGCGGTCAGGCGGATGCGGTTGCAGTCGTCACAGAACGGCTCGGACACCGGGTTGATGAACCCGAGCTCCCCCTGGCCGTCGACGAAACGGAACACTCGTGCCGTGGCGTGCGCGTCGCGGGGCGCCTCCTCGAGCGGATGCACGGCGTGCACGATCGCCCGGATCTCCTCGCCGGTCAGCACCTGGTCCTCGGTCCACGCGTGGTCGCCGTCCAGGGGCATGAACTCGATGAAGCGCACCTGGAAGCTGGTAGTTCGCGCGAACTCGGCGAAGGGCAGCGCCTCCTCTTCGGTGAAGCCGCGCAGCGCCACCGCGTTGATCTTGATCGGGCGCACCTGCGGGAAGGCCGCGATCGCGTGCAGCCCGCGCAGCACCTGTGGCAGGGAGTCGCGGCGGGTGAGCTGGAAGAAGCGATCGCGCTGCAGCGAGTCGATCGACACGTTGATGCGCCGCAGCCCCGCGTCCACCAGGGCCTGGGCGTCGCGCTCCAGGAGGTAGCCGTTGGTGGTCAGCGACAGGTCCGCTATGCCGGGCACCGCGGCGAGCATCCCCATCAGACGGGGGAAGTCGCGCCGCACCAGCGGCTCACCGCCGGTCAGGCGCAGGTCGCTCACGCCCATCTGCGCGAGCACCCGCACTAGCCGCTCGATCTCCTCGAAGGTCAGGATGTCGTCGCGGTTCAGCCACGGCAGTCCGTCCGCGGGCATGCAGTACTGGCAGCGGAAGTTGCAGCGGTCGGTGACCGACACCCGCAGATCCGAGATCCGCCGGCCGTGGCCGTCCACGAGTGGCTGGCGCGTCACGTCACCAAGCGTACCCGGGGCGCACCGGCAGCCGACGTCCGGCCGCCGCCGGCCGTGCCACCCTTGCGCCGGTGGACCTTCCCGCCATGGAGATCAGCGCTCCCACGCGCGGGAACCGCCGCCTGGACCGGTTCCTGGCGGCGGCCAACGCGGACGCGCGCCTGCGCGGCTGGTGGCACATGCAGCAGGTCAACGCCGAGCGTCTCGGCATGTCCGACCACTCCTGGGTGCACATCCGGATCGTCCTGAACATCGCGCTGCGGCTCTTCCGCCTGCTCGAGCGCGGCGGACTGGAGCCCGCGATGGTGGCGGAGCACGGGCTGCGGGCCCGGGACTCGGAGGTCGTGATCGCCGCCGCCTGCCTGTTCCACGACACGGGGATGTCGATCCACCGCACCGACCACGAGGAGTTCAGCCTCTTCCTGGCCGCCGATCGCCTGCCGCACCTGCTCGAGGACGTCTACGACGAGCCGGAGCGGACGGTGGTGCTCGCCGAGTCGCTGCACGCGGTGATCGGCCATCGCCGCCGCGGCGACCCCTTCACCGTGGAGGCCGGGGTCCTCCGCGTGGCCGACGCGCTGGACATGGCCTCGGGCCGGTCACGAGTGCCCTTCGAGACCCGGCGGCCGAACATCCACTCGCTCTCGGCGGCGGCCATCGACGCGGTGTCGATCGAGCCGGGCGAGGACACGGCGGTGCGGATCGAGATCGCGATGAACAACTCATCGGGCCTCTTCCAGGTGGACGAGCTGCTGGCCACCAAGCTCCGCGGCTCCGGCTTGGAGCAGCACCTCGAGGTCGTGGCGAGCATCGAGGCCGAGCACGAGAAGCGCCTCGTGCCGGTGTTCCGGATCTAGTCCGGATCAAGTCCCGGCGCGCTAGGAGCCGAGCTGGATGTTCTCGTCGACCGGTGGATCGGTCAGCTCACGCCGGCTCCCCAACGCGGGGTAGTCCCGCTCACGTTCACCGGTGTAGACCTGTCGCGGCCGCGCGATCTTGGTCTCGTCGTCCTGGACCATCTCGAGCCACTGAGCGATCCACCCCGACGTGCGAGGGATGGCGAACATCACCGTGAACATCTCTGTCGGGAGGTTCAGCGCCTCGTAGATCAGTCCCGAGTAGAAGTCGACGTTGGGGTACAGCTTGCGCTCGGAGAAGTAGTCGTCGTCCAGCGCGCGCTTCTCGAGCTCGGTCGCGATGTCGAGCTTGGGGTTCTTGCCCGTGACCTCGAACACCTGGTCCACGTGCTCCTTGATGATGCGAGCGCGCGGGTCGTAGTTCTTGTAGACCCGGTGACCGAAGCCCATCAGCTTCTCCTTGCGGTCCTTCACCCCCTGGAGGAAGTCTTGGATGTTGTCCACCGTCCCGATCCGGTTGAGCATCTGGAGCACCTGCTCGTTGGCGCCGCCGTGCAGCGGGCCGTACAGCGCGGCGACCCCGGCGGCGACGGCCGAGTAGGGATCCACCTCCGAGGAGCCGACCGACCGCACGGCGCTCGTCGAGCAGTTCTGCTCGTGGTCGGCGTGGAGGATCCAGAGCACGTCCAGCGCCTTCTCCAGACGGGGGTCGGGCTCGTAGTTGACCTCCGTCATCTTGAACATCATCGAGAGGAAGTTGCCCGGGTAGGAGAGGTCGTTGTCCGGATAGACGTAGGGCAGACCGAGGTTGTGCCGGTAGGCGAAGGCGGCGAGCGTGGGCATCTTCGCGATCAGCCGGACGGCGGCCATGTGGCGCTCCATGTCGTCCTCGATGTTCTTCGCCGCGGGATAGAAGGTCGAGAGCGCCCCGGTGGAGGCCAGCAGCATCCCCATCGGGTGGGCGTCGTAGCGGAAGCCCTCAACGAACTTCTTGATGTTCTCGTGGACGTAGGTGTGGTGGGTCACCTGGTAGACCCAGGTGTCCAGCTGGTCCTGGGTGGGGAGCTCGCCGTAGATCAGCAGGTAAGCCACCTCGAGGTAGGTGGACCGCTCGCAGAGCTGGTCGATGGGGTAGCCGCGGTGCTCCAGCACACCCCCCTCCCCATCGATGTAGGTGATCGAGCTGCGACACGACGCGGTGTTGGTGAACGCCGGGTCGTAGGTCATGAGCCCGAAGTCCTCCTCGGAGGCCTTCATCTGGCGAAAGTCCATGGCGCGGACTGTGCCGTCGGTGATCTCGACGTCGTAGGTCTCGCCGGTGCGGTTGTCCTTCACGGTCAGCGAGTCCCGAGCCGTCGCCACTCCACCGCCGTTATGCGGTTCTCTCTGTTCCTCGGCCATCAGCTCTCCTTGATCCCTATCTCCGTTCTGTGTTCCCTGATCTTGCCGGAACGGCACCTCCGACCTCGCTCGGAGCGGTTTGAGTGGGGTTGCCGGCTGTCGCAATCCGGTAACACGAGGTTCGCGGACGCGTAACGCAAACCGGCTCTTTGCAGGGAAATCTGGTTTCATGAAGACGACGCGCGCGGATCTTCACTGCCACTCGTCCGCCTCACAGGAGTCGTGCCTCGGGGTGCAGCGCGCGCTCGGGCTACCCGAATGCGCCACCCCGCCGGAGGAGGTTTATGGGCTGGCCAAGCGCCGCGGCATGACTTCGTCACGATCACCGACCACGACACGATCAGCGGAGCCCTCGAGATCGGCGACCGCCCGGACGTGTTCGTATCGGAGGAGCTGACCGCCTGGTTTCGGGGGGAACGCCAGGCCGTGCACGTTCTCTGCTGGGGCATCAGCCCCATGGACCACGAGTGGCTCCAGGGCAACGCGGCCGATGTCGAGTTGTGCGCCGAGTATCTGCACGGCCACTCGATCGCCTGTGCCCTTGCCCATCCGTTCTACGTCGTCGCGGCACCTCTCACCGGCCGCCACCGCCGCCGCCTCGCCGAGATCCTCCCGGTATGGGAGACCCGTAACGGCGCGCGCACACCCGAGCTCAACCGGCCCGCGGCGACCTACATCGAGACCCACGGCGGGGCGGGGGTCGGGGGGTCGGATGACCACGCCGGGGTCGACATCGGACGGACCTGGACCGAGACCCCATCGGCGTCTAGTCCGGAGGAGTTCCTGTGCCTTCTACGCCGCGGTGAATCTGTCGCGTGCGGAGACCAGGGCAGCGCCGCCAAGTGGGCTCATGTCGCGATGGCTCTCGCTGCGAGGGCTCTGGGCCGAGGCGAGCCGTCAGGCGCGGGCCCGAGCCCGTTGGCCGTGTTTGCCATGACCGAGCGGGTGATGCGACAGGCGCGCGACCGCTCGGGGCCGCCGGCGGCCGAACTCGGTCCGACGGACGCCGGCCCACTCCTGTGCGCCTGGCTCGACTCGCTGGACCTGCACATGACGGAGCAGGAACTGCTCGGCTGGATGCAGGAGGACGGCTTCAGCCACAAGGATCTGTATCGCCGTGCCCGCCGGAAGCACGAGCGCCGCCTGCAGGCGGCGACCCATCAGGTGATCGCCGCGGCGGCTGAGGGCACGGGCTACGAACAGGCGGCGGCGAGCCTCTTCTCCGCCTGTGTCCCCGCGATCCCCTACGCGCCCGCGGCCGCCTTCCCTCGGGTGTGAGAAGGATTGGCTCGTCAGGCACGAGGGGGAGACGCGGCGGGTTGCGCTCTTTGCCGATGGCATCGTCGGTATGCACGGGGTGACCCACACCCTCGACGAGATTCGCGAGCGAGGCGTGCCCGGGTTCGAGGTGGACGTGATCGGCACCGATGCGAGCGTCGACCGGCGCCTGCCCGCCGTGGCCGAGGTCGACATCCCGTTCGATCCCGGGCTGAGCGTCGGAGTCCCAAGCCTTCCCGCCACCGTGGAAACCCTCGCCGAGGGTCGCTACGACCTGGTCCACGTCTGCTCCCCGGTCCCCGCCGGGGTCTGGCCGCGTTGCTGGCACGGATCATGGAGCGGCCGCTCGTCGGCTCGTACCACACCGAGCTCGGCATCTATGCGGGGCTCCGATCCGGCGACCCGGCGCTGCGGGCAGGCACGGACAGCGTCGTGTCCGCGTTCTACGGCCAGTGCTCGGTCGTGCTCTCGCCGAGCCCCTCCGCCGACGAGTCGCTGGGCGCGCTGGGCATACCCGCCGAACGGGTCGACCGCTGGGAGCGAGGGGTGGACACCGCCCGCTTCACCCCGGGCCTGCGCGACCCTGGCCGGCTACCAGGTGAAGTGAGCGTGCTCTACGCCGGCCGCCTCACGACGGAGAAGGGAGTCGATCTGCTGGCCGACGCCTTCCTCACCGCTCGCCGGCGCGACCCGCGCCTGCACTTGGTGCTGGCCGGCGGCGGCCCCGAGAGAACGCACTGACCCAGCGGCTCGGCAGGCACGCCACGTTCCTCGGCTGGCTCGAAGGTGAGGACCTCGCCCGCGCCTACGCGAGCGCGGACCTCTTTCTCTTCGCCAGCAGCACGGACACGTTCGGCCAGGTGATTCTGGAGGCGCAGGCCAGCGGCCTGCCGGTGGTGGCCGTGGACCGGGGCGGGCCACGAGGGCTGATCGCGAACCGCTGCACCGGCCTGCTGTGTCCCGCCGAGCCCCGGGCCCTGGCGGACGCGGTCTGCGAGATCACCCGCTCCTCGGTGCTGCGCGAGCAGCTCGCAGCCGCGGCGCTGGAGGCCGCGAAGAGGCGTTGTTGGGAGTTTGCCCTCGAGCGGCTGGCCGGCGGCTACCGCCGCGCGCTGGCAACAAGCGCCGAGGCTGCGCTGCTGGCCGAGGTTGCCTGAGCGCACCCCCTAACCACGTGATCGAGGTCGCAGCGCTAGCGCCCGCGCAGGCCGCCGAAGAGCCTCTTGACGGTCCCGCTCCCGCGGGGCCCGGTCGCAGGCGGGGCCAGTTGAGCGGCCTCGGTGGCGCTGATGTTCAACGTCACAGCGCGTTCCGCTGTGCGCGCCACCTCGGGCGCGTCCACGAAGCGGCGTACTCCGTCCGGATCGTCGAACACCACCCCGTCCATGATGTGCTCGCGATGGTTGTCCAGCACCTCGACCACGGTGCCCACCACCTGCTCGTCCGAGCTGTAGACGGGAACGCCCTTCTCGACCGCGAGGTAGTGGACGGCCGTGCCGTCGTCGATCGGCATCATGCTCGGGCGGAGAGGACCAGGGCGGCCGATTCCTCGCTCTGGCCCTCCTCGCCCTCCTCCTCCTCGGTGGCGGAGGTGTAGATCGCTGTCCCGATGGCGGCCACCACGAGCACGACCGAGATGGTGCCCACGATGCGTGCCGCCCCGTCGGTGCCGGGGAAGTTCTCGCGTGTGATGCCGAGGAAAGCGACCAGCAGGGCCCATACCGCCAGGATCACCCCGCAGACGTGGAAGGCGTTCACGCGGCGAAAGCTAGCGAACATCCGCGCAACTTCACCGACAGATCACAGGGTCCGCCGCCCCAGGTCCGAAGGTGTGTGTGATGGTCGATCTACTCGACAGCATCAGGAGCGCGATGGCGTCGCCTCGCGGCGGGCGCCCGACCTGCCTCGTCTGCGGACGGGACGTATCGCACAAGCAGGAGCGCATGCGCCTGCCCGGCGGGGCCTTCGTCCACCGCGGCTGCGGCACCTACGACACGAATCGCCGGCGCACGGGCTCGCGCGCGGCCTGACCAGGACCAGCCCGGCCTGACCGGCTCAGTGATCGTGGGCCATCGCGAGCACCTGTTCGCGGCTCATCTTGCCGACGAGATCCGGATGGCTCTCCTGAACGTGCGCGTCCACGTTGGCGACGAGCTCGTCGTCGGTCTCGCCCTTCACGTCCGTCCCGCACTCGCAATGCACGACCTTCGTCATGTGTCCTCCTGTCGCTTGGTGGCTGGTCGCATGCTCTCGCGTGTGCGCGGTGTCGGCTACGCCCCGCGGTGACCCGCAGGCACGCTCCGGGGCGGGCGCGCCACCCGGGTGCGCGACGGCGCCGCGGGCTGCTGATCCGCGTGCGGGCCTCGGCGCGGCGGGCGCGGGGAGCGCGGCCGTGGATGGGGGCCGTCGCGGCGAGAGCCGCCGTCGGAGTCGTCCTCGACCCAAGCCTCGGGCGGGTCCTTGGCGGCCCACCACACGATGTACAGCAGCGCGGCGATCGGCAGCTTGAGCACCACGGCCAGCCAGAACACGGCCCAGAATCCACCCACGCGAGAGATCGTACCCGGGTGGGGAAGGTTCTACCAGGGGCCGGGGCGCCAGATGCTTAGTGCTGCCCGCCGGGGAGCACTCAGACGGCGGGGATCTCGTCGATCGCCGTCATGCGACGCAGCTCGTCGTAGCGGCTGTCGATCTCTTCCCGCGTGAGGGTCTGCATGCGCTCGGTCCCGAACTGCTCGACGTTGAACGAGGCCACGACGGATCCGTAGGTCATCGCGCGCCTGACCGTGGCGGCGTCGGTCAGCCCCTCAGCGGCGAGATATCCCAGAAAGCCCCCTGCGAACGCGTCGCCCGCGCCGGTCGGGTCGATCACCGTCTCGAGCGGGTAGGCGGGCAGGGAGAAGAAGCCGTCCCCGGTGAACAACGCTGCGCCGTACTCGCCCTGCTTGACCACGACCGTGCTGGGCCCCATGTCCATCAGGTCCCGGGCGGCGCGCAGTAGGGTCGGCTGCTCGGTGAGCTGGCGCACCTCCTCGTCGTTCATGAACACCATGTCCACCGTGCCGATCGTCCGCACCAGCGCGTCGCGCGCGGTCTCGATCCAAAGGTTCATCGAGTCCAGGCCGACCAGCTGGGCGTCCGCGCACTGCTCGCGGACCTGGCGCTGGAGGTCGGGCTGGATGTTGGCCAGGAACAAGGCATCGGCGCCGGCGGAGGCGGGGGACAGCTTGGGCTCGAACTCCCCGAACACGTTCAGCTGGGTGTCGAGCGTGTGGCGGACGTTGAGGTTCCACTCGTACTCGCCCTTCCAGAAGAAGGTCCGGCCGCCGGCGACGTGCTCGATGTCCTCCGTGTTCACCCCGCGGTCGGTGAGCGCAGCGTACTCGGCCTCGCCGAAGTCGTCGCCCACCGGCCCGACGACGCGCACATCGGTGAAGAAGCTGGCGGCGAGCGAGAAATGCACGGCGGACCCACCGAGCATCCGCTCGCGCTCCCCGAACGGAGTCTTGACCGCGTCGAACGCGATGGAACCCACCACCGTGAGGCTCATAGGGCCGGACAGCCTAGCCGCAGCGGGTCCCTAGCGCCGTGGGCCGGGCGGCCGATAAGGGCGCCACGCGGACCATCGCCGCCCGCGTGGCGTCTGAGACCGCGGAGGCCGCGGCGCGGCCGGCGGCGGTCGAGGCGGGCAGCGTTCCCGGGGCTTAGCCTTCCGGTCCCATGCGCGCCGTGCAGATCGAGGAGTTCGGCGGGCCGGAGGTGCTCCGGGTGGTGGACCTGCCGGCTCCACGTCCGGCGGACGACGAGGTTCTGGTGAACGTCAGGCGCGCGGGACTCAACTTCGCCGATACCCACCAGCGCGAGAACTCCTACCTCGCCAAGTACGACTTGCCGCTGGTGCTGGGCGGAGAGGTGGCGGGCACCGACGCCGGCGGCCGGCGGGTCGTGTCCCTGCTGCGCAGCGGTGGGTACGCCGAGCAGGCGGTGGCGCCCAGGGCGACGACGTTCGCCGTGCCCAACGGCCTGGACGACGGGCCCGCGCTGGCGCTGCTGATCCAGGGGCTCACCGCCTGGCACCTCTACCGCACCGCAGCCAAGCTGGCACCCGGAGAGACCGTGGTGGTCATCTCCGGCGCAGGCGGCGTGGGCAGCCTCGCCGTCCAGCTGGCCAAGCCGTTCGGCGCGAGCCGCGTGATCGCGACCGCCAGCAGCGAGCACAAGCGGGCGCTGACCCTCGAGCTGGGCGCGGACGCCGCGGTGGACCCGGCGGCCGAGGACCTGACCGCGGCCATCCTCGAGGCCAACGACGGCCGGCCGGTGGACGTGGTCCTGGAGATGTCCGGGGGCCGGATCTTCGACGCAACGATGGAGGCGCTGGCGCCGTTCGGGCGCATGGTGGCGTACGGCATCGCGAGCCGCGAGCAGAACGAGCTGCGCACCGGGCGGCTGATGAGAAAGAGCCGCGCGGTGGTGGGCTTCTGGCTGATGGACTGCCTCGGCCGCCGCGAGATGATGGAGGAGCCGCTGGCCGAGCTGTTCGACCGCACGGCGCGCGGCGAGATCACCCCGCAGGTGGGCGAGACCTACCCGATGTCCGAGGTGCGCCGGGCACACGAGGACCTGGTGGCGCGCCGGACTTCGGGCAAGCTGATGCTCGACCCGAGCCGCTGAGGGCCGGCTCAGCGAAGCAGCAGGATCAGCGCGACCAGTCCGACCACCACCACGACCCCCCGCAGCGCGGTGGGCGGGAGGCGGCGAGCGACCCGCGCACCCACGGTCCCGCCGATCATCGAGCCCACGGCGATCAGGGCCACCGGCCCCCACGCCACGTCGGCCACGAGCACGAACACGACGGCGGCCACGGCGTTCACCAGGCCCGAGAGCACGTTCTTGATCGCGTTGATGTCCTGGATCCCGTCCGACAGGAGCAGTCCCATCACGCCGATCAGGATGACTCCCTGCGCGGCCCCGAAGTACCCGCCGTAGACGCCGGTGGCGAAGATCAGGCCCAGGAGCAGCGGCCCGCCGTGCCGCCGGGCGGACCCAGGCTCGTCGCCCAGACCCCGCGAGATGAGCGGCTGCACGGCCACTAGCAACACGGCGATCGCCACGAGCCCGGGCACGATCACCTCGAAGGCCCCGGCCGGGAGGGTCAGCAGCAGGATCGCCCCCACCAGCCCGCCCGCGGCGGAGGCGCAGGCGAACCCGGCAAGGCGACGCCGATGGTGCCGCAGCTCCTCCCGGTACCCGAACGCGCCCGCCACCGAGCCGGGCACCAGCCCAAGGGTGTTGGACACATTGGCCACCAGCGGTGAGTAGCCCACGGCCAGCAGCACCGGGAAGGTGATCAGCGTCCCCGAGCCGACCACGACGTTGATCCCGCCCGCCGCCGCGCCGGCCAACAGGACCAGGAGGGCCTCCAGTTCGTTCACGTAGGAATAGTCTGTCGGCCGCCGTGCGCGCCCACTACATCCACGTGACCCACGACTTCGCCAAACCGGTCGGCCCGGTGTTCGAGCACCTGGCCGAGCACGAGAACCTGGGCGACCTGTTCGGAGCCAGCATCAGCCGGCTCGAGGACGGCCGGGGCCACCGCAACGGGGTCGGATCGCGGCGCGAGCTGCGGGTCGGCCCGCTGCCCCCGTTCGAGGAGACGATCACCGAGTTCGAGCCCAACCAGCGCATCGAGTACCGCATCACCAAGGGCTCCCCGCTCCGGGGGCACGTGGGCACGATGCGCTTCTCGGAGCGCCCCGGTGGCGGTACCCACCTGGACTACCGGATCCGCCTGTCATCGCCGTTCCCGGCCCTGGCGCTGATCGTCAAGACGGCTGTCACCCGCAGTTTGGACCAGAACCTGCCGGCCGTGGACTCGGCGCCCTGAAGCCCTGCGCTTGCCGTTGACCGCCGAGTAGTCTCAAACGCCGCATGTCCGGCTTCGCCGATCTGGGGCTCTCGCAGTCCACTCTCGAGTCGCTTACCCATCTGGGGTACGAGCGACCCACGCCCATCCAGGAGCAGACGATCCCGCTGCTGCTGGAGGGCCGCGACGTGATCGGGCAGGCGCAGACGGGCACGGGCAAGACCGCCGCTTTCGGGCTGCCGATGGTGGACTACGTCATCCCGGGGGACCCCGAGGTGCAGGCCATCGTGCTGACGCCCACCCGTGAGCTGTGCATTCAGGTGACCCAGGCGCTCCGCGCGTACGGACAGGGCCGGGGCATCGACGTGGTGGCCATCTTCGGTGGTGCGCCGATCCGCGAGCAGGCCAGCCGCTTAAAGAGCGGTGCCCAGGTCGTGGTGGGCACCGTGGGACGCGTCCTCGACATGATGAACCGCCATCACCTGTTCCTGGACTCCGCTCGCTACGTGATCCTGGACGAGGCGGACGAGATGCTGGACCTGGGCTTCCTCGAGGACGTGGAGCACATCCTGCGGCGGTGCCCGATGGGCCGGCAGACGGCGCTCTTCAGCGCGACGGTCCCGCCGGAGATCCGGCGTCTGGCGGACACCTTCATGCACGACCCCGCGTGGATCAAGGTGCGGGCGGCCACGCTGACCATCGACACCGTCGAGCATTTCTACCTCGAGGTCCCCGACCGCGACAAGCCCGAAGCGCTGGTGCGAGTGCTGCGCGAGGAGCACCCCCGCCAGGCCATCGTCTTCGCGCGCACGAAGATCGGCGTTGACCGGCTGGCGCGCCGCCTGGGCGACGCCGGCGTGCGCGTCAAGGCCCTGCACGGCGACATGTCCCAGGGCCAGCGCGACGGCGTGATGATCGCCTTCAAGGGCGGGCGGGAGCGGCTGCTCGTGGCCACCGACGTGGCCGCGCGTGGGCTGGACATCACGGGGGTCAGCCACGTGGTCAACTACGACATCCCCAACTCGCCGGACATCTACGTGCATCGGATCGGGCGCACCGGCCGGGCGGGCGAGAGCGGCCGAGCCGTGACCCTCATCACGCCCAAGCAGCGGCGCGAGCTGGAGGCCATCGAGCGTCATGCGAAGACCGAGGTCGGCCAGTGGGCGCCGGGGGTCGTGGGCAAGCCGCCGGCCCCGATCGAGGCGGCCGGCGCCACGCCGGAGGAGCCCCGCGAGACGCGCCGCCCGCGGCACACAAAGCCCCACCCGCGTGAGGGCGTGGCCTACGCCAAGCTGGTGGTCGGCGCGGGAAAGAGCAGCGGCCTGGAGCCCGCCGACGTGGTGGGTGCGGTCGTGGACAACACCGCCCTGGAGAACGCCGACGTGCGCAACGTGCGCGTCCTGGAGCGCTTCAGCTTCGTGGAGGTCCCCGCCGACCGGGCCCCCGAGGTGGCGGCCAAGGTGAGCGGCAAGCGAGTCCGGGGCACCGAGCTCCGGCTGGAGGTGACCAACAGACGGTGAGCCAGGCAACGATGCACACCAACCACGGCCCGATCGAGCTAGAGCTGTTCGACGGCGAGGCGCCGAAGACGGTGGAGAACTTCACCAAGCTCTCCTCGGACGGCTACTACGACGGTCTCGTGTTTCATCGAGTCATCAAGGACTTCATGGTCCAGGGCGGGTGCCCGCACGGCACCGGCACCGGCGGACCGGGCTACGAGTTCGAGGACGAGATCAACGAGCACAAGATCGTCCGCGGCGCACTGGCCATGGCCAACCGCGGCCCCGGCACCAACGGCAGCCAGTTCTTCATCGTCACCACCGACGCCGCGCCCTGGCTGGACGGCAAGCACACTGTTTTCGGCCGCGTGGCCTCGGGCATGGAGGCCGTCGAAGCGATCGAGGGCCTCGAGACCGGCGCGGGCGACCGCCCATTGGAGGACGCGAAGATCGAGCGCATGGAGGTCCATGCGGGTTGAGCTCCTGTGGTGGGAGGGCTGTCCCTCCCACCCCCGGGCCCTGCACGACCTCCGCGACGCTCTGCGCGAGGAGGGCGAGCCCGCCGACGCCGTGGAGGTCCGCCATGTGGGCAGTGACGAAGAGGCGAGACGCGAGCGCTTCATCGGCTCGCCGACGATCCGCATCGACGGCGAGGACGTGGTGCCGCCCACCGACGACGTGCCGTTCTCGCTCAACTGCCGCATCTACCGGCTGCGCGACGGCCGCGTGTCGCCGGTGCCCGACCCCGAGGACGTCCGAGAGACACTGCGGCGAATCAAGGAGAGACAATGACCCTCGCCATCGGGGATCCCGCGCCCCGGCTGAGCCTGACCGACACCGACGGCGGCGAGCACGCGCTGGCCGACACCGGGGCCATCACCGTGCTGGCCTTCACATGCAACCACTGTCCCTATGCGCTGGCGTGGCACGGGCGGCTGCTGGACGCCGCCCGGGACTACGAGGCGCGAGGCGTGCGCTTCTTCGCCATCAACCCCAATGACGCCGACCGCTACCCGGCCGACTCGCTGGAGGCGATGCGCGAGCGCGTGGACGCCGACGGCGGCTGGCCGCTGCCCTACCTGCGCGACGACACCCAGGACGCGGCCCGCGAGTACGGTGCCAAGACCACGCCCGACCTGTTCGTGCTCGACGCGGAGGGGCGTCTGCGCTACCGGGGGGCGCCGGACTCCGACCACGGCGACCCGAGCCTGAATGCGGCGTGGCTTCGCGAGGCGCTGGACGCGCTGCTCGTCGGGGACGAACCGGCCCAGCCGGAGACCGATCCCGTGGGTTGCAGCATCAAGTGGAAGCAGTGACCGCGGCCACCGTGCGCCCGAGATCGCTCAGATCATCCAGCACGGCATCCGCGCCGGTCTCGCCGAGCTCCTCCCTCCCGTAGGGCCCGGTGGCCACCGCCACGGCGCGCGCTCCGGCCTCACGGGCCGCGCGGACGTCGAGCGGGGTGTCGCCGATCAGCACGATGCCCGTGGGCTCGGCGTACTTGGCCACGGCCCGCGCCCGTGCCACCTCCACCAGGTCCGACCGCTCGGTGTGAGGGTCCGAGCCGTAGCCGCCCACCTCGAAGTCCAGCCAGCGGTCCAGGCCGAACGCCGACAGCTTCAGCGCCGCGTTGGCCTCCAGGTTGCCGGTAAGCAGCGACTGCACCACGCCGTCGCGGGAGTGCAGGTCGCGCAGGGCGTTCTCCACGCCCGGGAGCGCCCGGCCCTCGGCGCGAATGGCGGGCGCGCGGGCCTCGAGCGCGGTGGTCAGCCTCTCCAGTAGCCGCGGCATGGAGTCGTCGGATCCGTCCAGCATGGCCCGGGCGATCTGATGGTCCGTGCGCCCGGCCATCTCCACGCGGCCGGCGGGACGGCCCACCACGGACTCGAACGCCTCCTCGAAGGCGTGGCGGCCGTGTCCAGCGGAGTCCACCAGCGTTCCGTCGATGTCCCAGAGCACGAGAAGCACGGTCGGAGAGCCTGCCACACTCCCGCTCCATGCTCGACGCCCTGTCGGTCCCGCCCCGCCTGGTACTGCGCGCTCTGGACGACCTGCACGCGCTCGCCGAGGGCGTGCGCACCTCACCGACCGGGAGGGAGATCTCACGGAGCTGCTCGCGGCGGTCAAGGCGCTCCCGCGCGTCGAGGACGAGCTGTCGGCCGCGGTGGCCAGCCTGCGCGTGGACGTGCAGAAGCTGCACGCCTGGCTACAGCCGCTGCATGCCGAGCTGACCGACCTGGACGACACGGCCGAGAAGCTCGAGGCGGCGCTGATCAGAACCGACGCCACGATCGCCGGCCTTCACCAGCAGATCGTGGAGCTGCGCGACAAGATCCCTGGGTTCTAGCCGCCGAACTCGGGCGCCAGCCCGGTCAGGCGCGCCCAGCCCGTGGCGCGCCGCAGGGCCGCGCGCGAGCGGGGATGGGTCGACAGCCGGAAATCGGCCTTGAGGTTGGCCGACTGGTAGTAGATAGCCATCCGCACGCGCGGGTGGGACCTGACGAAGCCGAAGAAGTTGCCGATGAACCCCGGCGACTCTGCGCCCCACACGCCCCATTCGGCGAAGGTGAAGGGCTTGCGCTGCCACTTCGGATGGTCGTAGAAGCGGTCCATCGCGCTCGAGTTCGGGTGCTTGGAGTACCAGGTGGTGCCGACCCAGTCCACGTAGCCGCCGCCGGGCCAGAAGTGGCGCGGATGGTTTCGCTCGACCTCCGGGTTGCCGAAGGAGAGCGGCACCCAGACGAGCGCCACCTGCGGCGAGGGCAGCGTGCCGGCGCCCGTCCTCGCGGGGGGCTGGCCCAGCCGCCGCAGCCGGCGGTTGATCGACCGCACCTCGCCACCGCGCAGGATGATCGCGGCGCGTCGCCACGCGGCCTTGAACGCGCGCGTGCTGTACGCCGGGCCGCGCGAGCGTCCCGCCAGGTCATAGGGCGAGTAGGGGTTGACGCCATTGTTCATCTCGGACAGCAGGCGCATGTAGGTGACCTGACCCTGCTCGCTCAGCAGCCGGGTCATGGCCACCAGGAAGTCGTCGCCCTTCCCGCGGGCGATGGCGCCGGGGGACAGCCCGGCCGGCGGCTGGACGTTGAGCATCACGCGCGAGCGCTGCTCGGTCGCGTCCGACAGGCGGAAGCCGAGCCAGTGCAGAGCGGACTTCTTCGCGCTCCAGGTGATGAAGTAGCCGAACACCGCCGGGTGCTTGCCCGACTGGACGGCGAAGTCGCGGATGTAACGCTGCTCATAGCCGCCCACCCCGCCCCAGAAGACCTTCTTGCCCGGGGGAAGGTAGGGAGCGGCGTGTGCCGGGGCTGTGAAGGCGAGCGCAGCGACCGCGGACGCGAGAAGGAGGGTGAGGGACCTCAGGCCCCGGATTCTGCCTCATGGGGCGAAGGGGTGTCCCCGGTGGGTTCAGCTCCCGGTTTCCTGCTCCCCGAAGCGGGTAAGCGCTACCCGAGGCGGGGACCGGACGGCGAGGAGAGTCTCATGGCGCAGGTCAAGTCCCAGGGTGCGGCGAAGTCGGCGAAGTCCAACGGCGCCCCCACGCGTACACGCTCCAGCGGAGCGGCGAGCCGCAGCACCACGCGCAAGTCCACGGCCAAGCCGAAGACGGCGGCCAAGAGGCAGGCTCGCTCGGTCAAGCAGACTGCGGGCACGGTCGCGTCCAAGGCCAAGGTCCCCGCGCTGGCCACCGGCGCCGCGGCGGCCGGACTCGCCGGCGGCGTGCTGCTGTCGGCCAAGAGCAGATCGCGTGGCCTGATGCCCAGGCGCTCCGGGATGGCGGTGCTCGGCACGGGGTTGATCAAGACGGCCGAGAGCGTGGGCAAGGCAAGCACGCGGATGGGCGAGCTCACCGAAGAGGTGCGCCTCGTGCGCGAGGGCGTCGAGCAGGGCGGTAAGCGCCGCTCCCCGATAGAAACCGTGCTCGACGGGCTGACCCGCAGGCGCGGCTAGCGCCGGCGCGGGGCTCAGCGAAGGGGCATACCGAGGAACCGCTCGAGCGCCGGCACCGTGGTGTCGGCGCCGCGGTGGAGCACGGCGGTCATGCCGATCGCCTCGGCTCCCTCGCAGTTCTCCCGTAGGTCGTCGACGAAGACACAGTCCGGGGGCTCCAACCCCGCACGCTCACAACCGAGCCGGAAGATCTCAGGCTGCGGCTTGTGCAACCCGACCTCGCCGGAGATGACGACGCCGTCGAACAGCTCGCCGAACGCCGAGCGATCGTAGGCGGTGTCGCCCATGGAATTGGAGATTAGGCCGGTCCTGACGCCTCCGGCGCGGGCGGCCCGCAGGGCGGCCAGCATCTCCTCGTCGGGGCTCACGCCGGCGAACATCCGGTTGACCAGCCCGTCGTGGTCGCCGATCTGGAGCAGCGCGCCGAAGCGCTCGCCGAACGCCGCTTCGCTGACCGTGCCGGTTTCCAGCCCGCGCACCAGGCGCATCGCCTCGGGGTCCTCACGAAACAGCCGCCGGACCGCGTCGGGCTCCAGGCCCTCGGCGGTGCAGAACGCCCGGAAGGAGTCGAAGACGTTGGTGGTCAGCACCCCGCCGTAATCCACCAGGAGGCCCTTCACGCGCTCGGCGCCGGGGCGTTGGCCGCGGCCCATGCCGCCTCCGCCAGGGCCGGAACGCCCTCGCCGAAGAGCTTGAGGTACGGATCGTCGGTCGTGCCGGCCAGCGAGCGCCGGTAGTTGCCCTCCATGAACACGGCGGCCTTCCAGAGGGCCAGCGTCTGGTACCAGCCCAGGCTCGAGACCGACCTTCCGCTGGCCTGCTCGTAGCGTGCGATCAGCTCGTCCCGGCCCGGAAAGCCCTCGCGGCGGGTGACGGCGGTGAGCGCGCTGAACATCGTGTCGGTCCTGTCGTCCGCCTCGATCCAGGTGATCGTGAGGTAGCCCACGTCGGCCAGCGGGTCACCGATCGTGGCCATCTCCCAGTCGAAGATCGACACCACGCGGGCGGGCAGATCGTCGGCCACCATCACGTTGCCCAGGCGGTAGTCGCCGTGCACGATGGTGGCCGGCGGCGACTCGGGCAGGTTCCGCGCCAGCCAGCGCTCCACCTCCTGCACGCGCGGCAGCTCCCGGGTCTTGTTGTGCTCCCACAGCCCGTTGAAGCGGCGCAGCTGTCGTTCCAGGTAGCCCGTGGGCTTGCCGAAGCCATCGAGCCCGGCCGCCCTCCAGTCCACCGCATGGACCTCGGCCAGCGCGTCAATCAGATCGTGCGCGATGGCGCCCCGGTGTTCCGGTTCGTCGAGCAGCGCTGGGATGTCGCTGGTGAGCACCGTGCCGTGCACCTCCTCCATCACGTAGAACGGCACCCCGAGCACAGACTCGTCACCGCCCACGGCCAGCACCCGCGGGACCCGCGCCGGGGTGGCCTCGAGGGCGCGCAGCAGGCGCGCCTCGCGTAGCACGTCGTGGGCCGAGGGAGGCAGGGGCGGCCGGGGCGGGCGGCGCAGCACCACCCGCTTGTCACCGCGCCGGACCAGGAAGGTGACGTTGGAGTGCCCCTCCCCGACCCGCTCGGCCTCCAGCGGCCCGGAGCCGATGGCTTGGCGATCGAGGAAGGCCTCCAGCGGTCGGCGCACCACGAGCGGAGCGAGCTCCTGCTCCGCCCCCTCCTCCGGCGTGTCCACCACGTCAGGCGAGGCCATGGGCGGGGATCCTAGGCGGACCACCGCGGGTACCGCATCATCCGATGCCGCCGGGTGTCTAATGTTCCGTCGATGCGAACGCTCCGCCTGCTTTCCCTCACCCTGCTCTCCGTTCTCGTCCTGGCCCCCCCGGCCCTGGCCGCGGACGCCGCAGTCGACGTGCCCGACTTCGAGTTCAAGGCCAAGAGGGTCTCGGTCGACCCCGGCGACACGGTCACCTGGAACTTCACCGGCCCGACCGAGCACACGGCCACCGCGGACAAGGGCCAGGCCGAGAAGTTCGACTCCGGGCTGGTGGCCGCCGGCGGCACGTTCGCGCACACCTTCACCAAGCCGGGCAAGTTCAGCTACTTCTGCCGCCCGCACGAGTTCATGACCGGCTCGGTCACGGTAGGCACCGACGCGGTGGCCAAGTCGTTCACCAAGGCCTCGATCAAGGGCGGCGCGCGCAGCATCAGCGCGAGCGTCACGCTCAAGGAGGCCGCGAAGGTGACGCTGTCCGTAAAGGGCAAGAAGGTCACCAAGGGCCTGAAGAAGGGCAAGCGCAAGCTCGCCCTCAAGGGCCTCAAGGCGGGTTCCTACAGAGCGACGGTCACCGCCGTCGACGCCTTCCGCAAGAAGACCACCAAGAAGGCCAGGGCCACCGTTCGGTGAGTCCGCGGACCGGGGCAGTCCGCCGCGCACGCGCCACGGCGGCCACCCTGCTGATAGTGGTGGCCGCAGCGATCCCTGCGGCGTCCGCCCACGCTCAGGACCCCGGCCAGTGGGTCCTCACCGGCGCCAGCTCCGTGCCGCTTCAGTACTGGCAGGGGCTGACCACCGATCCGGCCAACCGCCGCATCTACTTCGCGGGGATCTTCGAGGGGCTGTGGCACACGTCGCCGCTGCTGGAACGGACCGCGGGAATCCCCAGGGCGATCCCGGCCGAGATCGGGAGCACCGAGGGCTACAACCACATCGGCGACTTCACGTGGAACCCGGGCGAGGGGGGCCGGTTGATCCTGCCGCTCGAGTGCTACTCACCGCGCTTCGGCAACACCTGCGGCACGGGTGCGTTCGGGGTGGCCGATCCCGACACGCTGGCGTTCCGCTACTACGTCAAGCTCGATCCGTCCGAGATCCCGAAGGCCATGTGGGCCGAGACCTCCCGGGACGGCACACTGATCTGGACCAGCAGCGGCCGCGACCTGCTGGCGTATCGCTCCGCCGACGTGACGGCGGCACGCGCCGGCCCCGGCGCGACTCCCATCCGTGCCGTGCGGCGGCTGGCCGGCGCCGTGCCGCCCACGGGTGTGACCGGCGCGGTGTTCGACGGCGGACGGCTCCTGTTGGCCGGAGAGCTGCGCGGCATCTATCAGGTGTGGTCGGTGGACACCGCCACGGGCGAGCGCCGCCTGGTGCTGGAGACCACGCTCTGCGGCGAGGCCGAGGGACTCGACACGATCCGCACACTCGGCGGTGAGCTGCACTGGCTGATAGCGCCGCTCGACCCCGGCTGCATGCCCACCTACGGACCAACCAGCGCGCTGCTGCACTACGTGCGCCGGCCGGGAATAGACGGCCTGGACGTGCGGGTTACGGGCGCGAGCGAGCCCGCGCTGCCCGGCCCCGTGGAGGTCAGTGCCGAGGTGCGCTTCCGCGGCAGGCCCATCCGTGGCGCCGCGGTCTCGTTCGCGGGCGCGGGCGCGGTCACTGATTCGCTCGGGCGCGCCACCATTACCGCCCAGCTGCAGCTCCCCGGCCGCTTCCGGGTGCTGGCCAAGGGCGGCATCCGCTACGGGCTCTCGGACTTCGTGAGCCTGGGCGTGGGCCCGCCGGTCACTCCCTGACTCCGTAGGCTCGACCGTCGTGCTCGGGGTGCTCCGCCACCGGGACTTCGGCCTGCTCTGGACGGGGCAGGCGGTGTCGCTGATCGGCGACGGGATCTACCTCGTCGCGATCGCCTGGCTGGTCTACGACCTGTCCAACTCGCCCGCCGCCCTCGGGCTCGTGGGGTTGGCGTGGACATTGCCGCAGGTGATGGCGCTGCTCGGCTCGGGCGTGCTCAGCGACCGGTTCGAGCGGCGACGCCTGCTGATTGCCGCCGACCTCTTGCGCGTGGCCGCGATCGGGGGCATCGCCGCGCTGACGATCGCGGATGCCGTCGAGCTGTGGCACGTGACCGTGCTGGTGGTGTTCTACGGGCTCGGGGAGGCGCTGTTCCTGCCCGCCTTCTCGGCCATCGTGCCGGACGTGGTGCCCAAGGAGGAGCTGCTCCAGGCGGCCACGCTCAAAGAGCTCGTGGAGCCGATCGGACTTCGCTTCGCGGGCCCGGCGGTCGGCGGCGCGCTGAACGCCACGGCCGGCGTGGGTGCCGCCTTTGCGGTGGACGCGGTCAGCTTCGCCGTCTCCGCGGCGGTGGTGAGCCTCATGTCCCGTCAGCCTCCTCCGGACAAGGAGCCGAGCCCGCTCCGGCGCGAGCTGGGGCAGGGCTTCGCCTACGTGCGCGCGCACGCCTGGCTGTGGGCGACGCTGGCCTCGGCGGCGGTGGCCCTGCTCGCGTCGTTCGGACCCACGGAGGTGCTGCTGCCGTTCATCATCCGCAACGACCTCGATGGGGGTGCGGGGACCTTCGGGCTGGTCCTATCCGCGGGCGGGGTGGGGTCGGTCATGGCCGCGCTGGTCATGAGCTGGACGGGGGCGCCCCGCCGCCACGTGACCTTCATGTACCTCACCTGATCGCTCGGGATCGCGCTCCAGGCGGGGTACGCCGTGGCCGGCGCCGCCTGGCAGATGTGCGTCGTGGCGTTCCTCTCCTTCGGGTGCCTGACCGCGGGCATGGTGGTCTGGGGCACGCTCATCCAGACGCTGGTGCCGGCAGAGATGCTCGGCCGGGTGTCGAGCCTGGACTGGTTCGTGTCGATCGGTCTGGTGCCGGTGTCCTTCGCTCTCACCGGCCCGATCGCGGAGCTCGTGGGGGCCAAGGCGACGCTGGCCGGCGCCGCGGCGATAGGCGCCGCCTCGAGCGCGGCGCTGTTCATCCCCGGGGTGCGGGCGCCGGAGGCCGATCCCCTGCCGGGTGGACGGCGGAGGTCCGGCGCGGTAGCCGGCCGCTAGCCGATCGAGTCCACGTGGCGCACGTTGGCCACGTCCCCGACGTCCGTGCTCGGCCGGCCCTCGAACCAGGCGTCGAGGATCTCCCCGAGCAGCGCCGGGCTGGTGGCGCGAAGCGACAGGGCGAGCACGTTCGCGTCGTTCCAGTGGCGGGCGCCACGGGCCGTCTCGGCGTCGGCGCACAGCGCGGCGCGGATCCCGGACACCTTGTTCGCGGCGATGGACGCGCCGGTGCCCGTCCAGCAGCACACCACGCCCTGGTCGGCGCGGCCCTCGGCCACGTCGCGGGCCGCCGCCTCGCTCGCCCACGCCCAGTCGTGGCGGTCGCCGGGCTCCAGGACTCCATGCGCCAGCGGCTCGTGGCCGCGGCGGCGCAGCTCCTCGACCACCTCCGCCGCGACTCCAGTGAGCTCGTCGGCGGCCACGGAGATCCTCATGCGGCGGAGGGTAGCCTCAGGGCGTGCCCGAGCTGCCCGAGGTGGAGATCACGGCCCGCCGCCTGACCACCGGGGCGGCTGGGGCTCGGGTGGAGTCGGCGATGGCGCCGGGCATGGTGACGATGAAGACGTTTGCCCCGCCGCTGGAGGACCTGGCCGGGCGAGAGTTGGACGGGGTCGGGCGCGTCGGCAAGATGCTCGCCATCCGGGCCGGTGACCTGGTGGTGCTGGTGCACCTGATGTCGGCCGGACGGCTCCAGCTTTTCGACAAGCGGGCTTCCCTGCGCGACCGCAGCTCGCGCCTGCTGTTACGCCTGGACGGTGAGCGCGAGCTGCGGCTGCGCGAGTTCGGGACCCAGCAGCGCGCGTGGGCCAAGCTGCTGCCCCAGGCGGAGCTGGCCGAGGACGAGATGGTGGCCACGCTCGGGCCTGACGCCTACCCCGCGCCTTCGCCGGAGGAGTTCGCTTCCTTGCTCGACCAGCCGCGCCACCTCCATCCGCTCCTGCGTGACCAGCGGGTGATCGCCGGGATTGGGCGGTCGTGGGTGGACGAGCTGCTGTGGACCGCGCGTCTGTCGCCCTTCCAGCGCGGTTCGGACCTGGACGGCGACGAGGTCGAGCGGCTGCGCGCGGCGTGCGACGGGGTGCTGGGCGGCGCACTCGAGCACTACGAGCGCGTGGTGGGCGACACGGTCCCCGACAAGGCGCCGATGCCGCTGAGGGTGCATCGCCGTCAGGGCGCGTCCTGCCCGCGATGCGGCACCACCCTGGAGGCCATCCATTTCAAGGACTACGTGATGAGCTACTGCCCGCAGGAGCAGACGGGCGGGCGCGTGCTCAAGGATCGCCGGCTCTCACGGCTGCTGAAGTAGGAAGTCATGTGGGCAGCGACCATCGGCGAGTCCTTCGATTCCTTCTTCAACGCCGTCGACGAGTTCCTCTCGAATCTAGCCTCCGTGCGGCTGGGGCCGCTGCTGATCGGCTGCCTTCTGTTCACCGTCTACCTGACCTTCCGCGCACGGGCGAGCTTCAACATCCTGCGCGCCGCCTACCCGAGCGAGCGCTTCCGCTTCCTCGACATCTGGGGCGCGTACTTCGCCGGGTACGGGTTCAACTCGGTGATCCCGGCCCGGGGCGGCGACGTGGTGCGGCTGTTCCTGACCAGGACCTCGGTGCCGCGCTCAAGCTACCCGGCCGTCGGAGCGAGCTTTGTGGTGGAGGCCGGTTTCGACATCACGGTCGGGTCACTGGTGCTGCTGTTCGTGTTCACCCAGGGCGTGTTTCCCAAGCCGCCCGACTTCGCCAAGCTCAATGCCTTCGACCTCTCCTACCTCGCCCAGCACCCGCGTTTCACGCTGTTTCTCATCACAGCGCTTGCCATCGCCGTGCTGGCCTCCTTCGCCCTGCTGAGCGTGCGCGTCAAGGCCTTCTGGGAGCGGGTCAAGCAGGGCTTCACGATCCTGCGCGACCGCCGGCGCTACTGGCGCGAGGTCTATGCCGTCCAGTTGGCGGGCTGGGTCTTCCGCTTCGCCGCCTTCTGGATGCTGCTCGAGGCGTTCCGCGTGGGGGGATCGGTCAAGAACGTGCTTTTGGTGCTGGGGGTCAACGCCGTCTCGGCCGCCGTCCCGTTCACTCCGCAGGGCGCGGGCGTCCAGCAGGCGCTGCTGGTGAAGGTGTTCGCCGGCGTGGCGGGCGCCTCGACCGTCGCGGCCTACTCGGTCGGCCAGCAGATCACGATCGGGCTGCTCACGTTCGGGATCGGTTTCGGGGCGCTGGTCTTCATCTTCCGGGTGCGCAGCTTCAAGGAGGCGATCCGGCTGGGGCGTGAGGCGCGTGCGGCCGAGTCCCGGGGGGAGAGGCGCGCGGCGCCCGCCGGCTAACGCGGCTAGGTGCCGAAGCCCTCGCGCGCCTCGCGCACGAGGATCACGGCCTCGGGAAAGACCACGCGCATCGTCTGGAGAAGGTCTTGGGCCTGCTGCTCGGCGTTTCCCTGCAGGTTCATCCGGGCCAGGCCGGCCACGGTCATGTCCACCGCGAGCTTGATGGCGTTGTCGGCCCAGGCCACCTTCTGGGTGCTCTGCATCTGCTCGGCGAACTCGGCCATGCGCCGGCGCAGCTCGTCCGGATCGCCGAACAGGCCGCCGAAGGGATCCTCTGAGGACATGTCCTGATGGTAGTGGGCGGTTGGGCGCCGGTTCGGCGGAGGCGGGACGATACAGTCGCGCCGTGCGCGTCGGCGAGGTGATGACCCAGGGCGTGGTCACCGCCGAGAGCGGGGACACGCTGCAGCGCGTGGGGGAGCTCATGCGCGACCGCAACGTCGGCTCGGTGGTGATCGTCGACCACGGCCGGCCGGTCGCCGTGATCACCGACCGCGACCTCGCCCTCGCGGTAGTGGCCGACCGAGTAGAGGCCACGGACCCGGCGGGACAGCACGCCTCGCGCCCGCTGGTCACGGGCCAGGAGGAGATGGACATCGAAGAAGCCGTGGCCCTGATGGTCCAGCACCGGATCCGTCGTCTGCCGGTGATGGCCACCGAGGACTTGGTCGGGATCGTCACGATCGACGATCTGGCCGTGCGGGCGGGCGACCTGGAGCAGGCCCAGCGCATCACCGCCGAGGTGGCCAAGGCGGCGCTGCCCGAGTTCTACTTCCACCAGCGCGGCGGATAGGTCATGGCCCCGCTGACGCCGGACCAGCTGCGCACGCGCAGGCGGATCGAGAGCGGCATCCGCCTGGTCGCCCCGCTGCTCGACGCCGTGCTGGCCGTGGGCGAGCGCGTGTCGCGGATCGTCGAGCGCGAGGACCCCGAGTACTACCCGCCGCGGGTGACCTCGCACCGTCCGCCCGACCCCGACCCCGGCGCTAGCGACCGCCCGTGAGCAATCAGGACCAGCTGGCCTGGGAGCGCCGCCTGGCCCCACTCGCCGCCCTGGCCGCCGCGGTGGCCGCCGGCGTGCTCTTCACCCAGATCGTGCTGGAGCAGGCGGTGGTGTTGGCCGACCGCCCGGAGACCACGCGCGGCTACCTGCTGGCCGTCGACGAGCACGCGGGCACCCTGATCGTGTCGCGGGTCATGCAGGCCATCGGGTCCATCGCCCTCCTGGTGGTGCTCTGGTACCTGTTCAAGGCCACCCGCCACCGGCGGCCCGAGCTGCCCGGGGTGCTGATCTATCTCGTGTACGCCGGGCCGCTCCTCTACGGGTTGGGGGGCCTGCTCGGCGTGCTCGACCAGATCGACGTGGCCGACACGTTCGCCTCCGGGGAGCCCACCCTCGGGGAGGAGGGCGAGGAGCGCGCCGACGACCTGTCGGGCAGCCCCGGCGTGCCCGTGATCGCGACCTCGGCCGCCGGCGGGCTGGCGGTGGCCATCCTGTTCGTGCTCGTGTCGCTGAACGCCATGCGCGCCGGCCTGGTCAGCCGCTTCACGGGCATCCTGGGGGTGATCGTGGGGGCGCTCACGGTGCTGCCGCTGTTCCCGGGCGGCTCGATCGTGATCGAGGTGTTCTGGCTCGGCTCGCTGATCGCGCTGTTCACCGACCGCTGGCCGGGCGGCCGGGGCCGGGCCTGGTCCTCGGGCCGCGCCGAGGTCTGGCCCACCGCGGCCCAGCGCCGCGCAGCGGCAGCGGAGGCGGAGGCCCCGCCCGAGCCCGCCGAGCCCGAGCGCAAGCCCTCGCGCAAGCGCAACCGCAAGAAGCGGCGCTAGCACCTTCACATCCGCCCCCCGGGAGGGTACGTTCCTCCCGGTCATCAGCGGCGACGGGAGAGACGGATGAGACGGTTCCTAGGGGCGGCGTTTTTCGCCGTGATGCTGGCGCTCGTGCACGCGAACGTACTTCGACTCGGGCTGCCAGAGAAGCGTCTACGCCTATCCGTCGCTCGTCGATGTGCAACGGCCGAACACCGACCTCGTGTTCGCGGCCTGCTCAGGCGCCAAGACCGGTGACGTGCTGGCCAAACAGGTGTCGAGCCTGACCAGCGCCACCCGCTGGGTCACCGTCACCATCGGAGGCAACGACGCCGGCTTCTCGAGCGTGATCACCGAGTGCGCGCAACCGTGGTGGTCGTCCAACTGCAACGGGGCGATCGACGGCGCGCAGAGCTATATCCGCAACACGCTGCCGGGCAAGCTGGACCAGGTCTACAGCTCGATCAAGTCGCGCTCACCGACGGCCACGGTGATCGTGCTCTCCTACCCGCGGCTGTTCATGGGTGTGGACTGCAACGCGGGCACGTTCTTCAGCTCTGACGAGATGACCCGGCTCAACCAGACGGCCGACCTGCTGCGGGACACCACCCGGACCCGCGCCACCGCCGCCGGACCGAACTTCCGCTTCAAGGACGCGATACCGCCGTTCGTCGGACATGCGGTGTGCTCGAGCACTGAGTGGGTCAACGGTCTCTCGAACCCGGTCGGGGAGAGCTACCACCCCAACCGAACGGGGCACAGCAGCGGCTACGCGCCGCTCGTGCGGGCGGTGATGGGGTAGCGCGGCCACCTTCGCGTCACTCCGGCGGCGGCTCGCCGTCCCAGTAATCGACCGAGTCTGCCCGTCGGAAGAACGCCCGCAGGCCGCCGCCGCGCGCCAAGCGTCTCGGGTCCTACGCGATCGCCGGCGCGTCCGGCAGTCGCTCCAGCGCGGCGTTCATGTCCGCCTCGGAGAACTCCGGGTCCTCCAGGCTGCCGGTCAGGTAGGCGTCGTAGGCCGCCATGTCGAAGTGGCCGTGGCCACAGAGCCCGAAGAGGATCACGCGCTCCTCGCCCGCCTCGCGCGCCGCGTCGGCCTCCTCGATCACCGCGCGGATGGCGTGTGCCGGCTCGGGGGCGGGCACGATCGCCTCCGTACGGGCGAAGCGCAGCGCCGCCGCGAAGGTCTCGTTCTGTCGGTACGCCCGGGCCTCCACAAGCCCGTGTTTTACGAGCCCGCAGACGATCGGCGAGTCGCCGTGGTAGCGCAGGCCGCCGGCATGCACGGGCGGCGGCACGAAGTCGTGGCCGAGGGTGTACATGGGCATCAGGGGAGTCAGGCCCACGGTGTCCCCGAAGTCGTATGAGTAGACGCCGCGGGTGAGTGTCGGGCAGGCGGCAGGCTCGGCCGCCACGAAGCGCGTCTTCGCCTCGCCGCGCAGGACCCGGCGAACGAACGGGAACGTCAGCCCGGCGAAGTTGGAGCCGCCCCCGACACAGCCCACGATCACGTCCGGCTCATCCCCGGCCATCTCGAGCTGGGCGATCGCCTCCTGACCGATCACCGTCTGGTGCAGGCAGACGTGGTTGAGCACCGAGCCCAGGGCGTAGTTGGTTGCCGGGTCGCCGGCCGCGACCTCGACCGCCTCGGAGATCGCGATGCCGAGGGACCCGGTCGGGTGCGACGCCTGGCTCCTGCCCGCCTCGGTCGTGTCGCTCGGCGAGCGGATCACCTTCGCCCCCCAGGACTCCATCATCGCCCGGCGGTACGGCTTCTGGTCGTAGCTCGCGCCGACCATGTACACGAGGCAGTCCAGGCCGAACATGCTGCACGCCAGCGACAGGGCCGATCCCCACTGCCCGGCCCCCGTCTCGGTGGAGAGGCGCTCGACCCCGGCCTCCTTGTTGGCGTAGGCCTGCGCCACCGCACTGTTCGGCTTGTGTGAGCCGGCCGGCGAGACCCCCTCGTACTTGTAGTAGATGCGAGCGGGGGTATCGAGCTCGCGCTCGAACCGGCGCGCGCGGAACAGCGGCGTGGGGCGCCAGAGGCGGTAGGCGTCGCGCACCGCGTCGGGGATCTCCATCTCCGGCTCGGTGGATACCTCCTGCCCGATCAGCGACATCGGGAAGATCGGCGTCAGGTCGTCGGGCCCGGCGGGCTCCTTGGTGCCCGGGTGCAGGGGCGGCAGCGGCTCGCCGGGCAGGTCGGGCATGAGGTTGATCCAGTGGCTGGGGATCGCGTCCTCGGACAGCAGGTACTTGACTTGCTCGCCGCTCATGTCGAGGACTCTACGATGCCCCGGTGCCCGACCCCGTCGACGCCTGGTGGCCGTGCTCGTCGCGGTCGTCGTGACCATCGCGCTGGTGGCCGTCGCGCTTGGCACGAGCGGGAGCAGCATGGAGGCCGGCGGGCTGCGCCTGGAGCGCAGCCAGACCGAGGTGACCATCTACGTGGAGGACCCGGCCGACAACCAGGCGTCGCGGGCCGACGGTCGGCGCACCGTTCTGGTGGAGTGCCTGGACCGCGAAGACCAGTTGCTCGTCCGATCACGCCAGGCGTGGCCCTTCGCGGACACTGACAGCGGCACGCTGGACGCCCACGCGCACCTGCCTCTGGATGCCGCCAGTATGGGTCGACTGGCCCGCTGCCGGGTCGAGGGCACCGACCCGGTGCTGGAGAGCGGGACGCTCTAGGGCCAATCCCTCTGGCGGCGGGCTCGTGTGGTCAGCCGGCCGGCAGCGCCTTTCGCGCGCGCAGCGAGAGGACCACGCTCACGATCAGCACCCAGACTCCCGCTCCGAGGAAGGCGACGAAGCCGGCGGGCGTCACCGCGATCACCGCGAGCAGGATCGCGATCCAGCCGAGCCATTTGGGGAGCGCGCCGTGGCGGACCACGGAGATGCCCGTGGCCAGCAGGAGAACCTGCAGCCCGAGAGCCAACGGGACGAAGTCGTTCTGGAAGAGCGCGACGAGCGCCTGAACGGCGGCGGGATCGATGTCGTCGGCGGCGTCCGCGAGAGCGAACGAGATCGTGCTGTCGATCGCCACACCGGTCGCGAACACGACCGCCCCCGCGAAGGCGACCATCGAGAGCATCCCGCCCTCTCCCTCGGTTGCGCGCAGCACCTTGCGCACGTACCCGAAGAAGAAGATGAACGCGGCGGCGCCAACCGTTGCTATCGCCGCTGACGCGATGACCGCGCCCTCGTTGTCGCCATAGAACTCGACCAGCTCCCGCGCCGTGCTGTCGCTCACAGTGGGCGGCTCCTCGCCGACGACGACGAAGCTGATGATCAGCAGTACTACGAACAAGACGCCCGTGAGCGGCACGAGCCACTCCCTGCCCTTACCCATGGAGTCCCCCTTTGTGCTGTCGCCACATGGCGGATGTCGACCAGTGTCTCACCACCGGCGGCGGCCGCGGCAGCTAAGTGCTAAACCGCTCCCGCCGCCTCGGCGATCTCCCGGTAGGCCGCCGCCGGGTCGGCCGCGCCGAAGATCGACGAGCCGGCCACGAGCAGCGTGGCGCCGGCGCCGGCGCACTCCGCGGCGGTGGCTGCGTCGATCCCGCCGTCCACCTCGATCGGCACGCCGGGACCGAGCAGCTCCCGCAGCCGAGCGATCTTGGCAGTGGAAGAAGCGACGTACGGCTGTCCTCCCCAGCCGGGGTTGACCGTCATGCAGAGCACGTGGTCGGCCATGTCGGCCACGCCGGCCACGGCCTCGGCCGGCGTCCCCGGGTTGATGGCCAGACCGGAGTGCAGGCCCGCGTCGCGCACCGCCTTGAGCGCATAGTGCACGTGCGGGGTTGCCTCCTCGTGGACGATGATCGTGTCGGCGCCCGCCTCGGCGAACTCCTCCACGCGGCGCTCGGGCCGCTCCACCATCAGGTGGACGTCGAGCACTCCGCCATGGTCATGGACGAGGTCCCGCAGCGCGCCGACCACCGCGGCGCCGATCGAGACGGGGGGCACGAAGTGGCCGTCCATCACGTCCACGTGGATCACGCGCGCGCCAGCGTCCATCACCGTCTCCACCTGCTCGCCCAGCCGGGCGAAGTCGGCGGCCAGGATCGAAGGCGCCACCCGAACGTCGTGCAGGAGCGAAGCGCCCACGGGACGGCGACCCTACCGCAAGGACGCGGGGCCCCGGATCCGTCCGGGGCCCCGCGCGAGCGGACGACTCTTTACCTACTCGCCGCCGCCCTCGTCCCCGTCGGCGGGCGGGGCCTCCTCGCGGTTCTCCGGGCCGTCGCCGACCTGGAAGAGCGACGTGACCACGACCCGGCGCACCTTCTCGCAGTCCGGGGCGATCGCGTCGTACTGGTCAGCCAGCACGCGGTCACGTCCGTCCCCGCACGAGACGCGGTCCACCTCGCCGTCGCGGACCCGGAAGTGATCGTTCCCGTGGCCGCCGAACAGCTGGTCGCCGAGCATGTCGCCCAGCGCGGTGACGTCGTACCGAGACAGCGCCCAGAGCGTGTCGTTTCCGTCGCTCCCGATGGACACGTCGGCCCCGCGGTTGGCGAAGATCAGGTCTGCGCCCGCTGCGCCCACCTGGTAGTCGTCGCCCACTCCGCCGGACATCTTGTCGCGGCCGGCACCGCCCAGGATCGTGTCCCGGCCGTCGCCTCCGTGGAGCCGGTCGCAGCGGTCCCGGAAGAAGTTCCTCCCGGGACCCCCCATGACCTTGTCGTCGCCGGGGCCGGCGTAGATGCCATCGCATCCGTACCCGCCGTGGAGCTCGTCGTTGCCGGCGTTGCCGGTGATTAGCTCGGAGCCGCGGTTTCCGTAGACGCGGTCGTTGCCCGCGTTGCCGTGGAGCAGGTCACCGCGCCGGCCGGGCGCTCCGCCGCCGCGGATCTGGTCGTCGCCCTCGCCGCCGCGAACCAGGTCGCGGCCCGGCCCGGCGTCGACGCTGTCGGCGCCCGGGCCTGCGGCCACGAGATCCGAGCCCGCGCGGGCGTCCACGGTGTCAGCGCCGGCCTTGGCGAGGATCCGGTCGCCGCCCATGCTGCCGGTCAGGCTGTTGTCGCCGTCGTCGCCGACGATCGTGTCGGCCACGGCTATCGCGGACCCGGAGAGAAGGACGGCCGTCGCAACTGCGAGGGCCGTCAGAGTGGTGTTGCTACGCTGCCTCAAGGGGCATCCTCCTTGGTGGTGGGGTGCCCCTATAACCGTTCTGGAACGCTCAGGTTGCGGCCCCCGCGGTGTGTCCGGCGGCTTCGGCATAGTCGCCCGTCCCATGACGCAGGTCGCGCCCACGATCAGGAGAACAGCCTCGATGCGCGAGACCCTCCCAGCCGTCTTCCTCATCGCCCGCCCTGCGGTGGACGTGGACGGCATGCGCGCCTACCTGGAGGACGTGGGCGGGGCTTCGTGGCTCGACCGCCGCCTGGCCGAGGCCGGCAGCGCCGGCCTCAACGCCGGTGAGGCGATCGTGGAGTTCGGCGGCCGCGCGTGCTACCGCAGCTGGGAGCCCGGGCTGAACGCGAACGTGACGCGGGTGCGCACCGACCAGGACGAGTACTTCGAGAACATCCTGAGGAGCGCTCACGGCAGCGTGCTCGAGCATTCCAACTACTCGTTCGTCTTCCGCAACGTCTCGCGCGTGTTCACCCACGAGCTGGTGCGACACCGAGCGGGCTCGGCCTTCAGCCAGGAGAGCCTGCGCTACGTGCGGCTGACCGAAATCGGCTTCCGGGTGCCGCCCGTGCTCGAGCCGGTGCGCCGGCAGGTCATCGAGCTGGTGGAGCGCCTGGAGGAGTTCCAGGTCAGCGCCGCGCAGGAGCTGGGCCTCGACGACGAGGGCATCCCCTTCTCGGTCAAGAAGGAGGTCACGTCCGCCCTGCGCCGGCTGGCCCCGATCGGCCTCAGCACGGATATCGTGTGGACGGCCAACGTCCGCACCCTCAGGCACGTGGTTGAGATGCGCACCGCTCCGGGGGCGGAGGAGGAGCTGCGCCTGGTGTTCGACCAGGTGGCCCGGCGCATGTGCGACGAGGCTCCCCGGCTCTTCCAGGACTTCAGCCGCGGCGAAGACGGCTCCTGGATCCCCGCGTACCGCAAGGTCTGAGCGCAGCGCCTGGGCCCCAGAACGAAGACGGGCGGCCCGCAGGCCGCCCGTCTCGTGTGGCGCCTGTCCGCTCGGCGGCTAGCCGGTTGGAGTGACCGTGGACACGGCGGAGCCCAGGGGCGCTCCCGCGGGCACCTCGGCTCCCGCCAGGCGGCTGAGCAGCTTGGCCGCCGGCCTGGAGAGAGTCAGGTCGGCGCTCAGCGTCGCGCTCCCGTTCTCCACCGACTTGCTCAGGTTCGAGAGCTGCGCCACGACGATCACGCGGCCCTCCTTGCAGTACCGCTTGGTCGCCTGAACCACGTGGCGCGCGGCCTTGGGGTACTGCTGGGCGGCGCGGCGCACCTTGCGAAGGACGCCCGGGTGGCTCTTCGCGTAGCGGCGCAGCGCCTTGGCGATGTGACCGCAGCCGCCGGGCAGGCCCGGGATCTGCCCGAGCAGGATCGACACGCCGGGGACGCGGACGGCCACGAAGCGGCGCACCACGGCGGACTTGTCGCCCTTGGTGAAGCGCAGGCCGCCGCTGTGGGCGAGCAGCCCGTAGTAGGTCTTGGTGTCACCGAACCCCGCGAATACCGGGAAGGTGAATCCGGCCTCGCCGAAGGTCGCGGGCCCGACGGGGGCCACCGCCACGCCGTTATCGGCCAGGAACGTGGACGCGGCTTCGGACGGAGCCACAGTGGTCGACCCGGTGACCTTCACTAGCTTGGCCTGGGCGCCGGCGGCGCCGAGGGAAAGAACTGCGAGCGCGGCTACGGTGGCTGCCACCATCATTCGCGCGCGCGGGGCCAGGTTCTTCATCCTGTCTCCTTGGTGGGGTGCGCCAGCTTCAACAGCCGGCGGGAGGGGAAGTTGCGCCTCAGCCCGGATCAGGCCAGGCGGTGGTCGAGAACTCGCTCGAGGCGGGCGCTCTCGCTGTCCACGGGCACGGCCTTGTCCAGGCGCATGTCCATCCGGCGGCCGTCGATCACCAGCGAGGCCACCTGGTTGTCGAACCAGGGCCCGTCACCCACGTTGCGCCATCCCACGGCCGGCTTGGTCACGCCGGCCGAGCGGGCCAGCGCCGCGGCCGCTCGCCCCGCGAACGGCGACAGCAGCAGCCGGATCATCCGCCGCTCCTTCGCGTCGAGCGGGTTGCGGTACGGCGAGCACACGGCCTGCCAGACGGTGCTCTGCACCTGGGAGCCGGGGGGAAAGCCGACCTCGAAGAGGTACGCGTGGTGGACGTCACCGGACAGGGTCACGATGGTCGCGGGCGCGGCCCCCCTCTTGCCCGACGCCACCTCCCGCTGCAGCTCGGCCATGGCTCTGAACGAGCGCTGGAAGGCGCCCCAGTGCTCCAGGTCCACCGACTGGCGGATGTGCTCTCCCGCGCGCGACGCCAACCCGCCCCAGGCTCCGCCGGCCACGGCCTCGCTCCACGCCTCGAGATGCTGCATGCCGGGACCGAGTAGAAAGGGCAGAGAGGTGGCGAGCAGCAGGTGGTCGTGACCACCGGAAGCCTTGTCGACGATCCATTCCCACTCGGAGTCGTCCACCATCGCCCGGCGCTCCTCGTCCAGCACGCGGCCCGCGCGCGCGTCGATGACCACGATCCGGGTGTCGCCCAGGTCGCGGCAGTAGCTCCAGCGGCTCCGGCCGGTCTCTCGATCGGCCCCTTCGGCGAACTCCCGCAGGATCTCGGTGCCGTCGCCGGCTTCCTTGACCCGCCGGAGCAGCTCGTAGTCGCGGTGCGCCTCGGGCCCAAGGTTGCCGAGGTGCTGGTAGACCCAGTACGACATCACGGCCGCCACGATGTGCTCGTGCCACCAGTCGGTGGCACGCATCTCCGCGAGCCACGCCGCGGACAGGTTCCAGTCGTCGTGGACGTCGTGGTCGTCGAAGATCATCGCCGACGACACCGTGGACAGCAGCCAGCGGATCACCGGGTCGCTCCAGCTCTCGCGGTACAGGCGCGTGTACTCCTCGAAGTCGAGCACGCGCCCCCCGGGTGGCTTGCTGGTGTCGCGGCGCGCCTCGATGAAGGCGGAGGTGGCCGGCGACACCTCGTCCGCGTAGACCTGGTCGCCCAACATCAGGATCAGCGACGGCCAGGACTCCGGCGGCTCGTCCTTCATCTGAAGGGCCATCGTGCGAAGGGCGTCGATCTCCCGCCCGCTCTCGTCCTCGTCCTTGCGCAGCGAGTAAGGGGGCTCGTGGGGGGCGGCCACGCGGCAGGAGCCGAACACCACCTTGGCGGGCGCGCCCGGGCGTTGGGTCAAAAAGCGGCTGGCCGGGAACTCGCTCTCGGACTCGGGCCAGACCGCCCGGCCGTCGAGGTGGACCTCGTACTCGTACCACCTGCCCGGCTCGAGTCCGGTCACGTTCACGAGCGCGTAGTGGTGCTCGCAGATCGAGAACGTCCGCTCGCGAGCCCCCAGAACCTCGACCTCGCCGGCTGCGTCGGTCTCGACCCAGATCACCGCGTCGTCCTCGCCGACGTGGCGGAGCAGCGGCCCGAGGAGGAGTCCCGGCATCCACTGCACCGTACCCGCCGGGTACGTTCCCTGCGTGGAGTCCGAGCTTCGGCGCATGGGGCGGTCGATTCACGCAGCGTTTCCTTCGCGCGGGCGCAACCCGTTGCGGGCGCTGGATCACCGAGCGATGGAGCTGGCCTCCCAGGATCAGGAGCTGCGCGCGGCGCTGTTCCGCTTCGTGGACGTCACGCCGGCCTGCCGGTCCCTGGACGACCTGGCCCGGCACCTGGCCGACTACCTGCACGAGGTGGACGAGCGCCCACCGCCGCTCGAGGCGGCCATGCGCATGTCCGGCTCCCGGGCGGGGCGCGCCGCGCTGGGCGCCGCCGCGGCGGCCGGCGTGCGCCACATGGCTCACCGATTCATCGTCGGCGAGACGCCGGCCGCGGCCGTGCGCTCGATCGCCGGCCTCTGGGAGGACGGAGCCGCGGTGTCGCTCGACCTGCTCGGGGAGGCGACGGTCACACAGGCCGAGGCCGACCGCTATGCCGAGCGCTGCCGCGACGCGCTCGACACCCTCGCCGCCGCCGCGCCGTCCTGGCCGCGGCGGGAGGAGCTCGAGGCCGACTCGCACGGGCCGGTGCCGCGCGTGAACCTGTCCGTGAAGGTGTCGGCGCTCAGCCCGCTGCTGCGCCCCGAGGCGCCCGAGGTGGGGGCCGAGGACGCCGCGCGCCGGATGCGCCCGCTGCTGATGCGGGCGAAGGAGGTCGGGGCGCACCTGCACATCGACATGGAGTCGGTGGACACCCTGGAGGCCACCACGGACCTGGTCTTCGAACTGCTCGAGGAGGCCGAGCTGGTGGACGGCCCGTCGACGGGGATCGTGATGCAGGCCTACCTGCGCGAGTCTCCGCAGCAGCTCGACCGCGTGCTCACGTGGGCGCGCCAGAGCGGGCGCCGGCCCCCGCTGGTGGTGCGGCTGGTCAAGGGTGCGTACTGGGACCACGAGGTGGTCGAGGCCCGCCAGCACGGCTGGAGCCCGCCGGTGTTCGAGGACAAGGCGGAGTCGGACCGCAACTTCGAGGAGCTCACACGCCGCCTGGTCGACGCGCGCGAGCATGTCCGTCCCGCGATCGCCTCCCACAACCTGCGCTCCGTGGCCCATGCCATCGCCTACAACCGCCGCAGGGGCGGCGCGGACCGCGACCTGGAGCTGCAGGTGCTGCGCGGGCTCGGGGACGAGCTGGCCGCCGCGCTCGCCGCGCACGACCTGCGCGTGCGCATCTACTGCCCGGTGGGCGACATGGTGGCCGGCATGGCCTACCTGGTGCGGCGGTTGCTTGAGAACACGTCCAACGAGTCGTTCCTGGGCGATCAGCAGCGCGGAGTGTCCATCGACGAGCTGCTGGAGGCGCCGTGACCTTGAGCGGAAGCGCCCGGCTCGGCCGGGTGCGCACCGATGCATTCGCCAACGAGCCCGTGCTGGAGCTGCGGCGAGCCCCCGTGCGCGAGTCGCTGGCCGCGGCGCTGGCCGTGCTGGACGAGCGCCTGCCGCTGTCCGTGCCGATCCTGGTGGGCGGCGACCGCGGTGCGGTCGAGGGCCTGGACTCCACCGACCCGGGGGCGCCTGCGCGCCTGGTGGCCCGGGCGGGGTGCGCCGGAGAGCGCGAGGCGGACGCGGCTGTGGCGGCCGCGGTCCGCGGCGCCGCGGACTGGGGCCGGCGGCCGGCCGACGACCGCGCGAGTGCGCTGCGCGCGGCGGCGGCGCATCTGCGTGAGCGCCGTCCGGAGCTGACCGCCCTTCAGGTGCGCGAGTGCGCCAAGCCGTGGCGGGAGGCCGACGGCGACGTATGCGAGGCGATCGACTTCCTCGAGTACTACGCGCGCGAGGCCGTGGACCTGGAGCGCGGGCGGGAGCTGGTGCAGGCGCCGGGCGAGCGCAACACGATGCGCTACGCACCGCGCGGCGTGGCCGTGGTCATAGCGCCGTGGAACTTCCCGCTGGCCATCCCGTGCGGCATGACCGCCGCCGCGCTCGCGGCCGGCAACGCGGTGGTGCTGAAGCCGGCGGAGCAGTCGCCCGGCTGCGCGCTGGCCCTGGTGGAGGCCCTGCACGCGAGCGGCGTGCCGCCCGACGCGCTCGGGCTGTTGCCCGGCTACGGGGAGGCGGGGGCGGCGCTGGTGGCCGATCCGCGCGTGCACGTGATCGCCTTCACCGGCTCGGGTGCGGTGGGGTTGGAGATCCTGCGCGCGGCGGCGGAGACGCCGCCGGGCCAGCATCACGTCAAGCGGGTAGTGTCGGAGATGGGCGGAAAGAACTGCGTGATCGTCGACTCCGACGCCGACCTCGATGACGCGGTGCCGGAGATCGTGCAGTCCGCCTTCGGCTACGCGGGCCAGAAGTGCTCGGCGGCGTCGCGGGTGCTGGTGCACGAGGCGATCGCCGACACTCTCCTGGAGCGACTGGCCGGCGCGGTGGCGGTGCTGCGCGTGGGACAGGCCGAGAGCTTCGCCACGGAGGTGCCGCCGGTGATCGACGAGGAGTCTCGTGAACGAGTGCTGCGCTACGGCGAGCTGGCCGAGCGCGACGGCCGAGTGCTCGCGCGCGTGGATGACGTGCCGAGCGAGGGGAGCTTCTGCCCGCCGGTCCTGGCCGCCGGCCTGCCCGACGACTCGGAGGTCGTCCGGGACGAGATCTTCGGGCCCCTGCTGGCCGTGACGAGCGTGAGAGACGTGGATGCCGCCTGCGACGTGGTCGACTCGCTCCCGTTCGCGCTCACCGGCGGCCTGTTCAGCCGCAGCCCGGCGACCGTGGAGCGGGTGGCCCGCCGATCACCGGTGGGCAACCTCTACGTCAATCGTGGCATCACCGGCGCGATGGTCGGGCGCCAGCCGTTCGGCGGCAACCGCCGCTCGGGCAGCGGGTCCAAGGCGGGTGGCCCCGACTACCTGCTCCAGTTCGCCGAGCCGCGGGTGGTCACCGAGAACACGATGCGCCACGGCATACAGGTGGATTGACGCAAAGCGGAGGCTCTGGGCCGCGTGTATATCCTCGCCGCACGTGAGCGCGCCGACCTTCGATCTGCAGTCCCACTCGATCCATTCGGACGGCGAGCTCGCGGCCGCCGAGGTGGTGGAGAACGCGGCGGACGCCGGTGTGAAGCTCCTGGCCCTGTCTGACCACGACACCGTGGACGGCGTGGACGAGGCGCTGGCCGCGGGGGCGATGCACGGCGTCAGGGTGGTGCCGGCCACGGAGATCTCCGCGGTGGACGGCCTCTACGAGGACCTCCACATCCTCGGCTACGGCATCGACCACCGCAGCAAGCTGCTCGCCGACCGGCTGCTGGACGCTCGCGGAGACCGCGAGCGCCGAGCGGACGCCATGGCCTCGCGCCTGGCGGACCTGGGGTTCGCGGTGGACCCGGCCCCGATCGATGAGCGCAAGCGGGCCGGCAAGCCCGTCGGCCGCCCCCATCTGGCGGCGGCGGTGCTGGCTCACCCCGACAACGCCGAGCGGCTGGCCGCCGAGGGGCACGCCGACGTGTCGTCGTTCATCCCCGCCTACCTGATCCAGGGCACGCCGGGCTACGTTGCGCGCACCCACCCGACGGTCGAGGAGGCGATCGGCTGGATCCACGACGCGGCCGGCGTGGCGGTGTGGGCCCACCCGTTCTGGGACGTCTCCGACGAGGGCGAGGTCCTGGCCGCGATCGACCGCTACTCGGCCATGGGCCTGGACGGCGTGGAGGCCTTCTACACCTCGCACACCGAGTCCCAGACGCTGCTCGTGGCCGACCGCTGCGAGCAGCTCGGCCTGCTGCGCACGGGCTCATCCGACTACCACGGCCCCGGGCACCGGCTGTTCAGCCGCTTCGGTGCCTTCGATCTGCACGGGCGCGAGCCCAACCTGGGACCGATCGCCCACGGCACCCTGGCCGCACCCTCGCGGGGCGGGGACGGCCTGTGCGTGTGGCTCACCGGCCTGTCGGGCTCGGGCAAGTCCACTGTGGGCCGCATCGCCGCCGGCGAGCTGCGCGATCGCGGGCACCGCGTCGAGGTGCTGGACGGCGACGATCTGCGGCAGAACATCTGCGACGGGCTCGGCTTCTCGCGCGAGGACCGGGCCACCAACGTGCGGCGGATCGCGTTCGTCGCCGACCTGTTGACCCGCAACGGCGTTGTGGCCTTCGTGGCCGCCGTGTCGCCGTATCGTGGGCCGCGCGACGACGCTCGCGCGCGCATGGGCGAGCGGTTCGCCGAGGTGTACGTGCGGGCGTCAGTGCACACGTGCGAGCAGCGGGACGTCAAGGGCCTCTACGAGCGCGCCCGCGCCGGCAAGATCGAGGCCTTCACCGGAGTGTCGGATCCCTACGAGGAGCCGGTGTCGCCCGAGCTGGAGCTGGACACCGAGAGCGAGGGCGCGCAGGAATCGGCGGCCCGGCTCGTGGAGCTCGTGGAGTCCCGCCTGGCCGAGCGCGCGGAGCGCCGCACCGCCGAGGTGGGCTGAGGCCTGAACCTCGCGCTCAGCCGGCCGAGGGCGCCGGCTGAGTTGGGCCCTTCGCCGGCTGGCCGCCGTCTCCGTCTCCGTCCGCGGCGGGTGGCTCGGCTTCCCGGTCGGCCTGCATCCGGGCCATGAATTCGGCCCGTGCCTGCGCGGGTGTGCGCCGGAGGGCCGGCAGCAGGGGCAGCACCGACAGCACGAGCAGCCCGGCGTGGCGGAAGGCCCACGCGAACCCCTCGCGGGCCGAGCCGGCGGTCTGGCGGATGACCTCCTCGTCGAAGCCCGGCGCGGGCTCGAAGCGGTCGCCGCTCCCGCCCGTGTAGTCGTGCAGGGTCGACCCGACCACCTGCCCGGCCAGCGGCCCGGGGATCTCCCACTCGTCCACGGCATCCTCGATCCGCTCGTCGGCGAACCAGGACATGTGAGCGTGCAGGGCGCCTCCGAAGGTGGCCACCAGCAGCGCCACGCCGATGGCCGCGCCGAGCTGGCGCGCGGTGTTCAGGACCCCCGAGGCCAGCCCGACCTCCGGGCCGGCCACCGCGCCCATGGCCCCCACGTTCAGCGCGGGGAAGCCGATGCCCATGCCCACCCCGATCAGGGCCAGGCCGGGCAGGATGCGCAGGTAGTCCCAGGCGTCGCCCGCCGTGGAGGGGAGGAAGGACACCCAGAGCATCCCCGCGACCATGGCCACCAGGGCGGGCCGGGCGATCTCGCCGGGGGGACGGGAGTCCGCGGCGCGCCCCACGAGGGGCCACGCGAGCAAGCCGCACAGCGGCACGGGCACCAGGGCCACCGCGGCCTCGATCGGCTCGTAGCCCCACAGGTTGGTGAACATGAGCGAGAGCAGCAGCAGGCTGCCGATCGCGCCGGCGGCGAAGAACAGCATCGCGATGTTCGCGTTGCGGAACTGGCGGTTCGCGAACAGGCCGGCGGGCACCATCGGGCTCGGCGCCTTCCGCTCCCACCAGACGAACGCCACCCCCAGCAGAATCGCCGCCTGCATCAGGCTCAGCCACAGCGCGAGATGACCGTCGAAGGGATTGGCCTCGATGAGCGCGACGGTCAGGCACAGCACGGCGCCGCCCAGCAGCAGCATCCCGCGCACGTCCACTTCGCGGCCGGCCGAGAGGTCCCAGGTCTCGGGCCACCAGCGCAGCGCCAGCACGATCCCGAGGACTCCGAACGGGATGTTGATCAGGAAGATCCAATGCCAGGTGGCCACCTCCACCAGCACGCCGCCCAGGACGGGGCCGAAGGCGGAGGCCACGAGCGCGACCACCGCGATCAGTGCCAGGCCGCGCCCCCGCTGCTCGGGCGGGAACACCAGCACCGTGATCGCGAACCCCAGCGGGGCGAGGATGCCCGCCCCGATGCCCTGGATCACCCGGAAGCCCATCAGCCACTCCACCGACCACGCCGCGGCGCACAGGGCCGAGCCGATGGTGAAGATCGTCAGGCCGATCACGAAGAACCGCCTGCGGCCGAACTGGTCGGCCAGCCGTCCCATCGACACCAGCAGGATGGCGAACACGATGTTGTAGGCGTTGATGACCCAGGTGACCGTGGCCACGTCGGTAGACAGGTCGTCCTGCAGCTCGGGGATCGTGATGTTCACGATGGCCACGTCCAGCAGGGACATCGCCCAGCCGATCATCATCACGCCGAAGATCTTCCACTTGCGCTCGTAGAGCAGCTCGGCGGGCGGGTTCACGCGTTCGCCGGCCATCACGGGCGCTTCCGGGCCGGGGCGCGATCTCCAGGATCGCGGCCGTCGAACTTCCTCGCCTCTGCACCGTCGCCGTCGTCCAGCTCGTCGTCGTCCACCGCGTCGAAGTCGTTGGGGATGCCGTCGTCGTCCACGTCGTCGTCGCCGCGTTCCCGGGGCGGGCGCAGCGCGCCGTCGGTCCCGAACTCCGGGAGCGTGCCCCCCGCCACAGCGAGAGCGGCCGCGGACATCTCGGTCAGGGTGCCGGGCGACTCGTTGGCCACGTCCTGGTAGCGCGTGATGTCGTCCTCCACCTCCTCGTCGTCGTCGTACAGGCGCCGCTCGATCTGCTCGCGGTCGGCCACCATCAGGTAACGCCGGTCGCGCACCATGATCAGCGAGCCGCTGGCGGTGATCGAGTAGGGCCGCCGGGGAAGGTCCTCGTCGTCGACGTCGTCGAACAGGGCCATCAGGTCCTCGCCGCGCATCTTGCCGGGAATGGTCACGCCGAGATGGGACAGGAGCGTCGGGGCCACGTCGTGGGTGGAGGCGTACCAGTCCACGTCGTCCCCGCCCTTCTCGCCCGACGGGTGGCGGATCAGGTAGGGGATCTCGTAGGACGCCCGGTGCGAGGTGGGGGTGCCGCGGCCGATGAAGGAGTGGTCGCCGAGCGCGTAGCCGGTGTCCCCGAGGACGAACACGAGCACGTCATCGGGCACCTCGTCGATCAGTCGTCCCACCCACCGGTCCACGGCCTCGACGTGGTCACGGTAGGCCGAGCGCAGCTCGTCGGTGTCACCGTCGGAGAAGCGCAGCTCCACGAGCCGGCCGTTCATCGGGCCGACCCCCTCCTGCTCGACCTCGCCCGGGCGCACGTAAATAGGCGGAGCCTCGGCGGCCTCGACGGGGTCGAACGGGTCCACGGCGACGAAGAACGGGTCGGCGTCACGGAACTCGCGCAGCGCGGCGATGCCCGCGCGGAACGTCCGGCTCGTGGCTTGGCTCGCACGGCGGAGCGCCGCGATCTCACCCTCCAGACCGGTCGCGCCGCCCGCGCCCCGGGCCGCCGCGGCCGGCCGGCGCACGTCCGGAAAGCGCCGGCCATCCACGATCGGGTTGTCCGTCACGTACACGGTCTTCAGGCCTCCCGCCCGCATCGCCTCGGTCATCACGGGCTGCCAGTCCCAGACCGGGTTGTAGCCGGGAACCGCGGGCAGACCCTCCGAACGACGCCAGTCTCGGAACGGGAACGAGCGCATCCCGGTCACGAGGGTGCGCCGCACCGGCAGCGCGGGCATGCACTCCGGGATCGCGCGGTCGAAGCGCAGGGACTCGCCGGTCAGGTCGTTCAGGTTGGGCGTGTCCGTGCCCGAGCCGCCCTCGAACGCGTCCACGTGGTCGGCGCGCACCAGGGGCAGCACCACCAGCAGCGCGCGCCGCGGGGGGTCGCCCGCCTGTGCGGCGGCGGGCGCGGGCGCCCGCAGGCCTGACATGGCGGTGGCCGCCGCAGCACCGGCGCCTCCGCGCCGCAGGAGGCTGCGGCGGGTGACCCTCACCCGCCGATCACCGTTCTCGCGCCCGAGGAGCCGAACTGGGGGAGCGTGCCGCCGGCCTCCTCCTCCAGAACGCGCCACAGGCGATCCACGATCTGGGGATGCTCGCTCGCCACGTTGCTCAGCTCCCGTGGGTCGTTGCGCTTGTCGTAGAGGCGCTTGCGACGACCCTCGCTGTCGGCGAGCAGGAACCAGTCGCGGTCACCGCACAGCACGTGGTTGTCGTAGCAGGACGTGAAGTACGGCCGGGCCTGGGCCGGTTGCCCGCCGTCGAAGAGAACCGACAGGTCCTCACCGTCCATCATCCCCGGCGCGCGCACCCCCATGAAGCCGAGCAGGGTCCGCGGGACGTCGTGGGTGGCGGCGAAGAAGTCGCTCCACTCGCCGGCGCGCTTGCCCTCGGGGTGCCGGATCATGGCCGGCACGTGGTAGATGTGCCACTGCGCCCGGGCGCCGTGCTTGCCCAGCACGCCGTGCTCGCCGAGCGTCAGCCCGTGGTCGGACAGGTAGTAGACGACGGTCTCGTCGAGCAGCTGCTGGTCCGCCAGCTCGTTCATCAGGCGCCCGATCCACTCGTCAATGAATGTCACCTCGGCCGCGTAGAGCTCGCGCACGCGCTGGACGGTCTCGCCGCCGACCTCCACGTCGACCGCCCACGAGTACGGCGTCTCGAAGGGCTGAATCGGAATGATCCCCTGCGAAGTCTCGATTCCCTTGGGCCTGCCCGCGGCGAGCTGGTAGGCCGTGGGCGCATCGAGCGGCTCGTGCGGGTCGAAGGCGTCCACCCCGAGAAAGAACGGCCGGCGCTTCTTCAGGTCGTCCAGCAGGTTGATGCCGCTGCGCACCACCCGGGCCGTGGGGAACTGGGTATCGCGACGCCGGTAGATCGAGTTCCAGCCGGCCATGGAACGCAGCCGGCCGACCTCTACGGAATCCGACAGCTCGGGCAGGAGGTAGCGCTCGATCGAGCTGCGGGTGGCGGGCCGCTTGAAGGGCTTGTTGAGGAACCGGTAGGCGCCCTGGGAGTAGCTCGGCCGGACCTCGTCGACGGTGCGGCGGAAGTTGGCGAACCGGGGGCCGACGAGGAACGGGTTGTCCGTGCAGTAGGCCGTCTCGATGCCGGCGTCGCCCATGGTCTCGGTCAGAAGCGGGAAGTGATCGGGGATCGGGCTCCAGCCCGGTCCCACCGGAAGGCCTTTGGTGGGGACGTAGTCGCGATACGGAAAGGACCGCACGCCGCTCAGCAGCCCGCGCCGGGCCGGGCCGGTGGGCATCGCCTCGGGCACGGCGAGCGAGAACGAGAGCGAGTCGCGGGCCAGGGCGTCCAGGTTCGGGGTCTTGGCCAGGCTGCGCGGGTTGTAGTGCCCGATGTAGTCCGCGCGGGTCGAGTCGGTCATGATGAGCAGCGCGTTCGGCGCGTCACTGCCGTGCTCGGTCTTGGGCTCGAAGTAGTCGTCGCCGCACGCGGCCACGCCCATGGCTGCGGCCCCCGCCCCGCCCGCCTGCAGCAACCCTCGTCTTGTCAAGCCTCGCCGCGAGCCCATGGCCAGAGCGGCAGGCTAGCTGAGCCTTAGGCCTCCTACGAGGCCGCGCTCACCTCGGAGGGCACTTCGATCTCGCGCTTGAGGATCTTGCCCGTCGGTCCCTTGGGCAGCTCGTCCACGAACCACACCTTGCGCGGGTACTTGTAGGCGGCCACCTGCTCCTTGACGTGGGCCTTGACCTCGTCGGCGTCCAGCTGCTCGCCCTTCTTCAGTACCACCGCTGCGCCGACCTCCTCCCCCAGGGCGTCGTCGGGCACGCCCACCACGGCCGCCTCCTGCACCGCGGGATGCTCGTACAGGACCTCCTCGATCTCGCGCGGGTAGACGTTGTAGCCGCCGCGGATGATCAGCTCCTTCTTGCGGTCCACGATGAAGAAGTAGCCGTCGTCGTCCACCTTGCCCATGTCGCCCGAGTGGAACCAGCCGTCCTCGGTGATCGACTCCTCGGTGGCCTCGGGGCGCTCCCAGTACCCCTTCATGATGTTGTGGCCGCGGATCACGATCTCGCCGATCTCTCCCCGGGCCACGTCCTTGCCGTCGTCGTCCACGAGCTTCATCTCCACGCCCTCGATCGGGGTGCCGATCGAGCCCGGCTTGCGCTCCTTGTCGGGGTGGTTGAAGGACGCCACGGGCGAGGTCTCCGACAGCCCGTAGCCCTCGAGGATGACGCAGCTGAACTTCTCCTCGAACGCGCGCATCAGCTCGGCGGGCATGGCCGCTCCCCCCGACATGCAGAGACGCAGCGTGGACGTGTCGGCCGAGTCGGCGGACCCGTCGTGCAGCATGGCGTTGTACATCGTCGGGACGCCCTGGAAGATCGTCACGCGGTCGCGCTCGATGATCTGCAGGGCCTTGGCCGGGTCGAAGCGCGGGAGCATCGTGACCGTGCCACCGATGGCCACGCAGGCGTTCATCGTGCACGTCTGCCCGAAGGAGTGGAACAGCGGCAGCGCGCCCAGCAGCACGTCCTCGGGGGCGATCTTGGCCAGCGTGATGCCGGCCGTGCGGCAGTTCTTCGTCAGGTTGCTGTGGGTGAGCTCGGCGCCCTTGGGCTTGCCCGTGGTGCCCGAGGTGTAGAGGATCACGGCGGTGTCCTGCCCGTCACGGTCGACCGGCGCGACCTGCGGCTCGTGCTCCGCTACCAGGGACTCGAACTCGCCCGGCTTGACCAGGAGAGCCTCGGCGCCCGCGGCCGATGCCCCACTCTCCGCCGCCTCGGCGAAGTCGTGCCAGGCCAGCAGGATCCGGGCGCCCGAGTCCTCGAGGTAGAAGCGCGCCTCCCGCTCTTTGAGCAGGACGTTCATCGGCACCACGACGCCTCCGGCCCGGAGGATCCCGTAGTAGATGGCCGGGAAGTACGGGACGTTGGGCAGCATCAGCCCGACTCGGTCCCCCGGATCGAGGCCGCGGGCGGCCAGCAGGGTGGCGATCCGGGCGGCCGATCCCTCCAGCACGGCGTAGGTCAGCTCGACGTCATCGAGCTTGAACGCCGTGTGGTCGCCGTGCGCCGCGGCGGTCTCGGTCAGGATCCCTGCCAGGTTGTCGCTCATCCCTTGCTCCCTTGTTCGGTCCGGGCAGCGTAACGCCCCGGAGGCGCAGGCCTTATGGAGCCCACGGGATGAAGATCGGACATACTCGGCGGCGGGTGCCGGGTAAGCGTAAGCTTGCGGGCGGGAACATCGTTCAAAGGTTGATGCATCGAATGTCAGGACGACACCGATCGCGCAGGGGGAGGCGGGTGAAGCTGCGCACGAACCGCTTCCAGCGCATCGATCGAGCCACACAGCGACCCCGCCACATGGTGGGCCGGGTCACGCTGACGCTGCTGCGGCCGTTCTTCCGGTACAGCCTGTTGCGCGATGCCTACGTGCTGCGCGGCATCGGCCGCCATCACGGGCCTGTCCTGAAGCTGCGCCCGAAGCGCGATCCGCACCGCGTACGCGAGTTCCCGAGTTGAGAGGGTGGTGCGGTGCTCGCACGATCAGCGATCGTGCTCCGCTCCTCCCGCGGTGGTGCGGTGCTCGCACGATCAGCGATCGCGCTCCGCTCCTCCCGCGCAAGCTTTATTGCACCTTTGGGGCGACGAATTGATCCATTGCCGGGTGATGGGCGAAGGTGGTGGGTGATGGCCGAGCGTTTCGGGAAGATCATCCTGTTCGCTTGCGGCCCGGCCCGTAACGGAGGGAACTGATGCCTGACCAGATCAAGGTCGAGGTGGTCGGCGGGGAGGCTGCCGTGGCCCGCGAGGACGTGGAGTCGCGCCAGCGGTTCCTGGAGCGGGCCGTGCTCGTCGGTGGCGCCGTGCTGGCCGGGGGCGTGCTGGTGGCCGGGATCCCGCGCCTTGCCGTGTCGCAGCCCTCCGAGGACCAGGACGCGAAAATCCTCAACTTCGCGCTGGTGCTGGAGGAGCTCCAGGCGGCCTTCTACGAGGAGGCGCTCGACCGTGCGCGTCCGTCCGGGGAGTGGCGCCAGTTCGTGACCACGGTGGGCGAGCACGAGCGCCGCCATCTCGCCTTCCTGCGGGAGACGCTCGGCAGCGCGGCCGCCAAGGCGCCGAAGTTCGACTTCGGGGACACCACGTCGGACGAGGCCAAGTTCCGCGAGACCGTGGTGGCGCTGGAGGACATCGGCCTGGCCGCCTACAATGGCCAGGCCACCAACCTGACGCCGGGCGCCCTGGGCGCCGCGGCCAAGATCGTCTCCGTGGAGGCCCGCCACGCCTCCTGGGCGCGCGACCTGGCCGGCCAGGCCCCGGCGCCCCGCGCGTCGGACTCGGCCATCTCCGAGGACAACGCTCGAGACGAGCTGCGCGACCGGGGGCTGCTGGGATGACCGAACACGCGAACACCGACCTGCCGCTCCTCGAGGAGCTCGACACCGACGGCGCCCTGCGGGAGATGGCGGAGGCGCTGGGCGGGCCTACCCGCGCCCAGTTCCTGCGCGGCGCCGGAGCTGGCGGCGCGCTGCTGCTGGGCGGCCTGGCCGCGCCGGCGGCGGCTCAGTCGGGCAGCGAGGCAGGAGATCGCGCGATCCTCAACTACGCGCTGACGCTGGAGTACCTCCAGGCCGCGTTCTACACCGAGGCCGAGCGCCTTGGCGCCCTCAAGGGCGACTTTCGCCGCCAGGCCCGGATAGTGGGGGCGCACGAGCGGGCGCACGTGACCGCTCTGCGCGACGTGCTCGGCCGCCGAGCGGTCAATCGGCCCAAGTTCGACTTTCGCGGGGTTACCGAGGACCAGGTCGCGTTCCGCCGCACGGCCGTCGCGTTCGAGGACCTCGGGACGGCTGCCTACAAGGATCAGGCACCCAAGCTCAAGTCCCGCGCCTACCTCTCGGCGGCCATCCGCATCCACTCGGTCGAGGCGCGCCATGCCGCCTGGATCAGGCGGCTGGCCGGCGTGCTCCCTGCCCCCGACGCGTTCGACGAGCCCCTGTCCAAGCGCCGCGTGCTGAACGTGGTCGACGATACCCGCTTCGTGGTGTCTGCCGCCCGCACCCGGGGATCGGGGAACCCGCGCTACACGGGATGACCTTTGGTCAGCGCCTTCGTGACCTCCGCCGTGCCCGGATCGCCCTCGCCCTCGTCGGCGCCGCACTTGTCACCGTGGCTCTCGTCTCGGCCTCCTCGTCCTCGGACGAGCCGCCCGGGTCGTCTCTTCCCAACCCGGTCGAGCCGGGCTTTCGCATTCCCGCCCCCGCACTGCTCGAGCAGTCGCGCCACCTCGCCCGCTGGGCGCCCGTGCGCCAAGCGGTGGCGGCCCGCTCGGCTCCGGGACCGGGCGCCCGCGTCGTGGCCGAGATCGACACGCGCACGCCGGAGGGAACGGAGAACGTGGTGCAGGTGATCGGAAAGGCGCGCCGCTCGGCCGGCCGGCTCTGGGTTAGGGCCCGCCTTCCCGTGCTGCCCAACGGCACGACCGGCTGGCTGCCCCGCCGCGCCCTGGGCGGGTACGGCCTGGTGCGCACGCGGCTGCTGGTGGACCGCGCGCGCCTCAGGGCGACGCTGTTCCGCAACGGGCGCCGGGTGTTCAGCGCACGTGTGGGCATTGGGGAGGCCCGCTACCCCACCCCCGCCGGGCGGTTCTACATCCGCAACAAGCTCACGTCGTACAGCAGCCCGACCTATGGGCCGCTGGCGTTCGGGACCAGCGCTCGCTCGGCCGTGCTCACCGACTGGCCCGCGGGCGGCTATGTGGGGATCCACGGGACCGACCAGCCCGGGATCCTCCCCGGCCGGGTGTCGCACGGCTGCATCCGGATGGCCAACGCCGCCATCCTGGAGCTCGGCCGCCTGATGCCCGTCGGCACGCCGCTGAGGGTCATCTGATGCGCTTCCGTCCGGTGGCCCTGTTTGCCCTGCTGGGGCTGGTGGCCATGCTCGCCGTGCTGGCCGGGACCCAGCCGGGGTCGTCCGGCTCGGCCGGGGGTACGGCGCTCGCCCAGCAGGCCACCGAGTCCGGGGAGCCCGGGTCCGAGCTGCTCGAGCAGTATCCCCTCGGCGAGAAGAAGCTCCAGCGCGACCAGGAAGAGCAGAGCGCGTCCCCTGCGGCTCGGGCGCAGCGCCGTCCGGCTGACGAGGACGATGCCCCCATCTGGCCGTTCATCGTCGGCCCGATCCTCCTCGCGGGCGCGCTGTTCTCGCTCGCCGTGTACGCCCGTGGTGGGGCGGCCAACGTCTACGGCTACTCGCCGGACGTCAAGGAGCGGCCACGCCGCCCCCTGAGTCGCCGTACGCTGCGCATGCTCTCGCCGCTGTTCGGATACGACCACCCGCGCGACGCCTGGATCCTGCGCGCGATCGGTGGTCGCCGCGGGCCGGTGCTGAAGCTGAGGGAGGCCGAGCCGGAGGTGGTGCCCGCACCGGTCGTACCGAGCCCGCAGAGACGCGTGAAGGCCGTGCCGATGAACGGCAGGTCTGCGGATGCGAAGACGTCCGCGTCGGCCGAGCCCGCGTCCCCGGCCCCGGCCTCGAAGGCGGAGAAGCCCCAGCCCGAGGCCAAGCCCGCCGCCGCCAACGGTGCGGCGAAGCCCGAGAGCCCGGCCGCGCCCAAGGCGAAGCCGAAGGCCAGGCGTTCCGGCGCCCGGAAGAGCAAGGCCAAGGCCAAGGGCGAGGCGGCGAAGCCGGAGACGAAGGCCGCGCCGGCGGTGCCCGCGGAGGCCAAGCCCGCCGTGGCGGCGAAAGCGGCATCGCCGCCGAAGGACGCGCCAGAGGATAAGGCAACAAAGGCCCGCGACGACGAGGCGGCCAAGCCCTCGCCGGAGCCGCGGCGGACGGGACGCTTCACTCGCAAGCCGGCCCCGCCCCCGGCCCCCGAGCCCGAGGCCGTGGGCACCGGCCGCCGCGCCAAGGCCGCCCGCCGCGCCGCGGCCGCCGAGCGGGCCGAGACGCCCACCCTCGACGACGCGATCGGCACGCCCGAGCCGGCGGACGCCGAGCCGAGCGCCACCGCTCGCCGCCCTGCCTCCCCGCGGAAGAAGCCGGGTCCGGGCAACGGCGCTTCCAAGCCCGCGGCCACGCCCCGCAAGAAGCCGGCGCGCGGCAAGCGCTCCACCGCGCCGAAGAGCAGCGGCGGGCGCCCGAGCGCCTCCCGGCGCGGCTAGCGAGCGTCAGCGCAGGCTGGAGATGGACGGGCCCCCGTCGCGGGCCACGTCGAACAGCGGATCCGGCCAGATGCCGAAGAAGATCGTGGCCGCGGCGAACACGATGGCGATCAGCGCCACCTCGGGCTGGGCGCGGGCGTCGGCCTCCGGCGACCATCCCGAGACGGGCTTGAGGCGGCGGCTGGGTGCTTCGGGGAGAGCCACCTCGTAGCGCCCCATCCACATCACCGCCACGACCCTTAGGTAGAAGGCCAGGGAGATCACCGAGCCAATCACGATTACCACTCCGAGCCAGGCGTAGTCACCCGCCACCGAGGCGTCGATCAGATAGAACTTTCCGATGAAGCCCACGGTGGCCGGGAAGCCGGCCAGCGAGAGCATCGAGATGGTCATCGGCCAGGCCAGCCAGGGCTGCGCCTGTCCGAGGTTGTCGAGCGCTCGAAGGTCGTCGCCGTGTTCGGACACGCGCTCCCGCGCGATCACGACGGCGAACGCGCTCACGTTCATCGCCAGGTAGGCGGCGAGGTAGAAGACCGTCGCCTGCAGGCCGAGCTGGCTGCCCACGACCACGCCGGCCAGCAGGTAGCCCGCCTGGCCGACGCTGGACCAGGCCAGCAGGCGCTTGAGCGACCGCTGGGCGATCGCCCCCACGTTCCCCACCACGATCGTGACCGCGGCCAGCGCGGCCAGGGCCGGCCCCCAGTCCAGCTGGGTGAGTCCGAGCGCCTGGTCGAACAGCCGCAGCGTGATCCCGAACGCCGCTGCCTTGGTCGCCACCGCCATGAAGGCGGTGATCGGGGTGGGGGCGCCCTGGTAGACGTCGGGCGTCCACTGGTGAAACGGCGCCACCGAGGCCTTGAACGCGAGGCCGGTGACGGTGAGCGCGATCCCGGTCAGCAACAGCGGGTCGCCCAGGGACACGGTGTCTCCGATGGCCGCCTGGATGCGGGCGAACTCGATCGCGCCCGTGGCCCCGTAGAGCAGCGCCAGCCCGTAGAGCAACGTGGCCGAGCCGACCGACCCGATGACCAGGTACTTGAGCCCGGCCTCGAGCGACCTGGCTCTCCGCAGCTCGGTCGCGCAGAGCACGTAGAGGGGAATCGAGAGCAGCTCCAGTCCCACGAAGAGAGTGATCAGGCTCTCGGCCATGACGAGAACGACCATCCCGGCCACCGACGCCAGGAGCAGGCAGTGGTACTCGCCCTGGCCCGCCTCGTGCACGGCCACCGCCCGCAGCGAGAGCACCACGGCCACCAGGCCCGCGATGTAGATGAGGACCGAGAGCGAGAGCGCCAGCGTGTCGGAGGCCAGGGCGCCCTGCATGATCGGGGCGGTGTCGCCGACGTCCCAGTTCCAGACCGAGAGCCCGATCGCGGCGGCGAGGGAGCCGGCGGTGAGCAGCGGCACCAGGGTCATGCGGACGAAACGCGAGCTGAACAGCCCGGCCATCAGCACGACGATCGATCCGCCGAGCACGGCGAACAGCGGCGAGAGCGCCTTGTAGTCGACGTCGGGGGCCGGGACGTCGGCCAGGACGATCACGGTGCTGACCCCGGGGAGGAGCGGATCACGAGCGTTGGTCGTGTGAGCACCGCACCACCCGTTTCCGGCGCAGCCGTCCGGTCGTGCTGCTCGGCGAGCACGTTGTAGGGCAGGATCGTCACCCCGGTGCCCGCCGCCACCTGTGCGGCCTGGACCTTGGCCACGGTGCCCGCCTCGCTGCGCTCCGTGAAGAAGTGCGGATACACCCCAAGGGCCACGATCACGGCCGTGATGGGCGCGATCGCGGCGATCTCCACCCCGGACAGCTCACGCGAGACCACGCCCGATCCCTCGCGATTGTGCATCGTGCGCTGGAACACCCGGATCATGTAGACCGCGGCCAGGATCACGCCGACGCTGGCCACCGCCCCGTAGACGAACTTGTCCTCGAAGGTCCCGAAGAGCACGAGGATCTCGCCCGCGAAGTTCGGCGAGCCGGGCATGGCCAGCGTGGCCAGCGCAACGATCAGGAACAGCGCGGCCATGACCGGCGCGCGCCGGGCCATGCCGCCGAGCTGCGCGAGCGACTCGCTGCCCCGCGCCCGCGCCGCGACCGCGCCGATGAGCAGGAACAGCGGCACCGTGATCAGCCCGTGGTTGAGCATCTGGAACACCGCGCCGTGGGCGCCCTTGGGGTCGAGCGAGAAGATCCCGAGCACAATGAACCCGAGCTGGGCGATGGAGGAGTACGCCACCACCATCCGCGCGTTGTCCTGGCTGAACGCAAGCACGGACCCGTAGAGGATCGAGAACACGGCCAGCACCAGCATCAGGTCCTGAAAGTGCTGCGCGGCGTCGGGCATCGTGGGCAACACGATCCGCAGGAAGCCGTAGACGCCCACCTTGGACAGGACCCCCGAGAGAAGGGCCAGGACCACGATGGGCGAGGAGCGGTAGGTCTCGGGCACCCAGCCGTGCAGCGGGAACAGCGGCGCCTTGACGAGGAAGGCAAGGGCGAAGAGGCAGAAGATCCATTGCTGCGTGCCCTCGCCCACGCCGCGCTCGGCGATGGTGGCGATGGAGAACGAGATCTCCCCGTCGGCGGGCGTGGCCAGCACGCCGAGGGCGATCGCCCCGGCCAGCATCAGCAGCGAGCCGGACAGGGTGTAGATCACGAACTTGGTGGTGGCGCGCACGCGGTCGCCGGTGCCCCAGCCTCCGATCAGGAAGTAGAACGGCACGAGCATCAGGTCGAAGAAGACGATGAACAGCGCCAGGTCCTGAGCCAGGAAGGCGCCGAGCACGGCGGTCTCGGCCAGGGCGAGGTTGAAGAAGAACAGCTTGGAGCGATGGTGCTCGCGGAAGACCGCCACCAGGGTGCACGGGACCCAGGCCACCGCGGTGAGCGCGACCATGAAGAGGTTCAGCCCGTCCACGCCGAGCTGGTAGCGGATGCCCAGCTCCGGGATCCAGCTGTCGTCCGTCACGTACTGCAGACCGGACGAGCCGGACTCGAAGTCCACGAGCATCGCGATGGCGTAGCCGAGTACGCCGAGCGTGGACGCAAACACGAGCCAGCGCGCCGCGCGCTGTCCCAAGAAGGCGCCGAGCAGGCCGGCGGTCAGCGGCATGAACAGGACGATCGAGAGGTGGATGGTCACCGGGCCCCCACTACTACGTGCTCGCGATCAGGAAGTAGAGGAGCAGGCCGGCCAGGCCGGCCAGCAGCAGGGCTGCGTACGCCCGCAGGTAGCCCGTCTGGACCGACCGTGCCAGGGACGTGCCCGCCCTGACCGCCCCGGTGGCCCCGCCCACGATGGTGCCCTGCACGAACTCGGTCTCGATCACGCCGCGCCCGAACCTGCCGGCGGCCGCCATCGGGCGGACCACGACCCGGTCGAACAGCTCGTCGAAGTACCACTTGTTCACGAAGAAGCGGTGCACTCCGCCGAAGCGCGCGCGCACACGGGTCGCGGTACCCGGGTTTTTGACGTAGACCAGGTACGCGGCGGCGATCCCGGCGATGCCCACCAGCGCGCCCACGAGCAGACCGAGGTACTCCGCGCCCTCGCTGGGATGGGTCTCGAGGAAGCGAGAGTCCTCGAACGTGGGCTCCAAGAAGTGCTCCAGGGTGTCGGTCACACCGGGGATGGCCACCACGCCCCCGATCACCGCCAGCAGCGCCAGCGGTCCCATGGCCGCCTGCATCGGCGCCGAGCGCTCGGCCACGTGGTGCTCGGGTCCGGGGAAGCCCACGTCGGTGTCCTCGGGCTCGCCGGTGGCCGGGTTGACCGGATCGTGATGGGCCAGCCCGCCCGAGGCCAGCTCGCCGGCCTCGGGCACCGGCTCGCCCCAGAAGACGCGGAAGTAGGCCCGGAAGGCGTAGAACGCCGTGAGCCCCGCCGCGAGATAGCCCACGACGCCGAGCAAGACATAACCGCCGCCGCGGTTGAGGGTGAAGGCCAGGATCTCGTCCTTGGAGAAGAAGCCCGACATCAGCGGGAAGCCGGCCAGGGCAAGCGCGCCGATGAGGAAGGCCAGATGGGTGAACGGCATGGCCTTGCGAAAGCCGCCCATCTTGTCCAGGTCCTGGGTGCCGGCCATGGCCCCGATCACCGAGCCGGCGCACATGAACAGCAGCGCTTTGAAGAACGCATGGGTCATCAGGTGGAAGAGCCCCGCGCCGTACGCCGCCACCGACACGCCGAGGACCATGTACCCGATCTGGGAGATCGTGGAGTAGGCGATCACGCGCTTGAGGTCGGTGACCGTGAGCGCCACCGTGGCCGCGAACAGCAGCGTGGCCGTGCCGATGATCGCGCTGACGTCCGCTGCCGTGGGGGCGAGCTCGAACAGCGGGTGCGTGCGCGCGATCAGGTAGACGCCGGCGGTGACCATGGTCGCGGCGTGGATCAGCGCGGACACCGGGGTCGGCCCCTCCATGGCGTCCGGCAGCCATGTGTGCAGCGGCAGCTGGGCCGACTTGGCGAACGCTCCCACCAGGATCAGCAGGCAGGCCGCCACCAGCGTGCCGTCGTTCCTGGAGAACGCCTCGCCCGCGCCCTCGAACACCAGGGCATAGTCCAGCGAGCCGGTCTGGTCGAAGAGCAGGAACGCTGCCACCACCAGGCCCACGTCGCCGATCACGTTGATCACAAAGGCCTTGATGCCCGCCCCCGTGGCCGTCGAGCGCCGGTACCAGTAGGAGATCAGCAGGTAAGACGCGGCGCCGACGAACGCCCAGCCGACGATCAGCAGCACGAAGTTGGCGGCCAGCACCAGCAGCAGCATCGAGAAGACGAAGAAGTTGAGGTAGGCGAAGTAGCGGGCATAGCCGCGGTCGCCGCCCATGTAGGCCACGGAGTAGACGTGGATCAGGAACGACACTCCGCTGACCACCAGGCACATGAACACCGACAGCGGGTCCACGAGGATCGCCACGTCCACGCGGAAGTCGCCCGTGGCCGCGTAGGTCCAGGCGGTGTCCACCAGCGAGCGTGCGTCCTCGGGCCGGTCCTGGAGGTCGACCAGCGCGCCGATTGCGGCCAGGAAGGCCAGGCCGATGGCCGCGCTGGCGATCCAGCCCGCCGATCTGCCGGGCAGCACGCGCCAACCGACGGACGTGACCACCATCCCCGCGAGCGGGAAGGCGAGGATCAGCCAGCCGTAGCTCGTCGCGTCCATGTCAGCCCCGCAGCTCGGAGAGCTCGTCGACGTCGATGGGCAGCCGTCGCCGGTACATGGCCACGATGATCCCGAGCCCGATCGTGACCTCGCAGGCGGCGATGACCATCACGATCAGCGCGAAGACCTGGCCGGCGTCGCCGCCGTGCATCCGCGAGAACGCCACGAGCGCCAGGTTGCCCGCGTTCAGCATCAGCTCGAGGCAGAGCAGCACCACCAGCGGGTTGCGCCGGGTGAGCACGCCGGCCGCGCCGACGCAGAAGATGAATGCCGAGAGGACGAGGAACCAGGTGATGCTCAGCTAGCTCACCCCACCCGGGTAGTCGGGCAGCGGGTCCTCGAGCCCGCGCCGCCGGCGGGCCAGCACCACGGCACCGACGGCGGCCACGAGCAGCAGGTAGGAGGCCGCCTCGAACGGGACGAGGAAGTCGCGCAGCAGCGCAGCCCCGATCTCACCGGGCGAGCCGAAGCCCGGGCCGACCTCCGCCCCGCGCGTGTCCAGGGCCTGCAGGCCGCTGCCGACGAACGCGATGCACAGCTCGATGGCCAGGGCCACCCCGAACAGCGGCCCGAAGGTGGCCGTGGCTCCGCCCTCGGGTCGCAGCGGCTCGTCGGCGCCCCCGATGTAGGCGACCACGAACACGTAGAGGACCATCACGGCGCCCGCGTAGACCACGACCTGCGCCGCAGCCAGGAACTCGGCACGCAGGAGCAGGAAGAGGACGGCCAGGGCCAGCAGGTGCGCCACGAGCGCGAGCACGCTGTAGAACGGGTTCTTCAGCATGACCACCCCGAGCGCGCCCGCCAGGGCGCCGAACCCGGCGATGAAGAACAGCACCTGCTCGAACCACATGGGGGCTACTCGCCCTCGCGCCTCAGCGGCGTGTGCTCGGGCGGGTCGGCCATCAGCATCTCTTTCGTGAAGATCAGGTCGCTGCGGCTGTAGTCCGCCAGCTCGTAGTCGTTGCCCATCGTGATGGCGTCGAACGGGCACGCCACCTCGCAGTAGCCGCAGAAGATGCAGCGCGTCATGTTGATCTCGTAGACCGCGGCGTAGCGCTCGCCGGCCGAGACCTGGTTGTCCGGCGTGTTCTCCGCGGCCACGACGCGGATGCACTCGGCCGGGCAGGCCGCCACGCAGAGCGAGCAGCCCACGCACTTCTCGAGCTCGGTGTCCTCGAAGCGATGGAGCTTGTGGCGCCCCCGGAAGCGCGGATACACCGGGGTCTTCTCCTCCGGGTACTCCACGGTCACGGTTCCCTCCACAGCACGGCCGAAGGTGGTACGCAGGCCGCGCAGCGTCTCGCCGAACACCCGGTAGACCGAGCCCAGGCCGCCGGGCTCGGGCCCGCGGTCCACCGGGACCGCGTCGTGGCTCGGGTCCCAGGCCATCAGGTGGCCACGAGCACGATCGCGGTCACGAGCACGTTCAGGGTCGCAAGGGGCAAGAGAACCTTCCATCCGAAGGACATCAGCTGGTCATATCGCAACCGGGGCATCGAGGCCCGGATCCAGATGAAGAAGAAGACGCCGGCCAGCAGCTTGAGCAGCATCCACAGGGGCGCCAGGGCGACCGGCCCCGGCCCGTGCCAGCCGCCGAGGAAGCAGGACGCGGCGATCCCGGAGATCACGACCACCTCGATGTACTCGGCCATGAAGAACGACCCGAAGCGCATCCCGCCGAACTCGGTGTTGTAGCCCGACACGATCTCGGCGTCGCCCTCCGGGAGGTCGAACGGAGCCCGCGCGGTCTCGGCGAACCCGGCCACGAGGAAGATGCAGAACCCGACGAACTGGGGCACCACGAACCACATGTCGCCCTGCGCCTCGACGATGTCCACGATCGACAGCGAGCCGGCGGTCATGGCCACGCCGAGCAGCGACAGTCCCAGCGCCACCTCGTAGGAGATCAGCTGCGCCGCCGCGCGCATCGCGCCGAGGAAGGAGTACTTGGAGCCCGACGCCCAGCCGCCGAGCATCATGCCGTAGAAGCCGAGCGAGCCGAAGGCGAAGAAGTAGAGGAGGGCGATCGGCACGTCGATGCCGTACAGGCCGAAGCCGCCGCCCCAGGCGTCGAACGGCCCGAAGGGGATAATCGCCAGCGTGGCGACGGCGGTCACGATCGAGATCACCGGCGCGATGGCCATCATCCACGGGACGGCGGTGTCCGGGGCCGATGACTCCTTGGAGAGGAGCTTGAACACGTCGGCCAGCGGCTGGATCAGGCCCTTGGGGCCCACGCGGTTGGGCCCCAGGCGCGACTGGAAGCGGCCGAGCAGCTTGCGCTCGGCCCAGAGGATGATCGGAACGATCTGGAGCACGAACGCGAAGATCACGATCGCCTTGATGATCATCACGATCGTCCCCTCGATCACGACGCCGCCTCCTGCGCCACCTGCGCCGGGCTGATCTCGACCGGCCCCTCGGGAAGCGACGGACTGCCGATCAGGAACGCGCTGCCCTCCGGCACGCCGGTACGCACAGCGGCCACCGCGCGGGTGCGCTCACCGCCCACCGCCACGTCCACCTCGGCGCCGCGGTCGATCCCGAGCCGGCGGGCGTCGGCGGGTGACAGCTCGAGCACGTCCTCGGCATGCAGGAAGGCCAGCGCGGGGGACAGCCGGGTCTCGGCCCCTCCCCACGCCGAGGCGGCCACGGCCAGGCGCATGCCCTCGGGCGCGGGCGGCGGCTCGGGCAGCGGCTCCTCGGAGAGCTCCTCGACGGGCAGGTTCGAGGCCGCGTCGCGGTCCTGCCAGCGCACGCCCCGGCCGCCGACCTCGTCGAGCGTCAGCCCGGCGTAGAACGGCACGGACTCGGCGATCAGGGCGGTGACCATGGCCGCCGAGCGAGCCCCGGTGCCGGCGCCGGCCCGCTCGCAGAGGTCGGCCAGCACGTGCCATCCCGCCCGCACCTCCCCCGCGTGGGGGAGGGCTTGGCGGAGCCGCTGGACCCGGCCGTCGGGATGGGTGAGCGTCCCCTCCTTCTCCGGGTAGATCTCGGCCGGGAAGACCACGTCCGCGTGGCGCTCCAGCGCCTCGGAGCGAAAGCGGGCCAGCGCGATCACGCTTCCGGCGCGCTCGAGCACCGCCTCGGGGACCTCGTCGGCGTCCACCAGGAGCAGGGCCTTGGCCGTCTCCAGATCGCCCGGCGGCTCGGCCTCGCTCAGGCCGGGACCGATGCCCGGCAGACACCCCACCTCGCGAAGGCCACGTCCGTTGGTGGAGGCGGGCACGCCGATCAGCCCGGACTCCTCGCGCCCGGCCACTCCCAGCGCCGCGGCCACCGCCAGCAGCGCGTCCACGGCCTGGTGCCCACGCTCGGCGGCCCAGATCCGCTCGCCCCACAGGATCACCACGTCGCCCCCGGTACGCAGCAGGTCAGCCGCGGCCCGGACCGCGGCGGCGGGCGACTCTCCCGCGCCGTTGACGCTCGCGCCGGGGCGGAAGCCGGCGGAGGCGCCCGCCCGTGAGGCTCGGTCGTCCACGGACGCGCCCGCAGCCCGGGGGGACGACAGCGCGGAGGCCAGCGCGGCCAGCGCCGCCTCCTCGGCGCCGGGGGCGCAGCGCAGGGACGCCGCCGCGGCCACGTCCAGCGACGACGGCCGCGCCGACAGGACCACCAGCCGCGCGCCGTTGCGGCGCACGGCCTTGCGGACCCGCAGGTCCAGAATCGGCGCCTGGTCCACGAGCTCGGTGCCCACCACCAGCACGGCGTGCGCGTGGTCGATGTCCGACACGCGGGCCGACAGATCGGGTCGCGCCAGCGTGCGGGCGCTCCGGGCGTCGGGCAGGTAGCCGTCGCGGGACTCCACCCAGGCCGAGCGCAGGCCGTTGCGCAGCAGGCGCTGCACGAGAAAGCCCTCCTCGTTGGTGGCCTGGCCGCTCACGAACGAGGCCGTCTCGGCGCCCGCCTTCTCGAGCGCCGTGGCCGCGGCGGACAGCGCGCGCTCCCAGCTGACCTGGCGCAGGTAGCCGCCGTCGCGGACCATCGGGCCGGCGTAGCGTTCCTCCGAGCGGAAGGACTGGTAGCCGAAGCGACCCCTGTCGCAGAGCCATCCGTCGTCCACCTCGGCGTGGTCGCGCGCGAGGACCCGAACCACCTGCGCGTCGTCGCGCAGGGTCAGCTCCACGTTGCACTGGCTGGGGCAGAGGGCGCAGACGGTGCCCGCCCCCTCGATCTCCCACGGGCGCGCCCGGAAGCGGTAGGCGGTGGAGGTCAGCGCCCCGACCGGGCAGAGCTCGATGATGTTGCCCGAGAAGGGCGCCACGTAGGGATGCCCGTCGTGCGTGCCGACGAACGTGTGGTCACCGCGGTCGAGGAAGACCAGCTGGTGGTCCTCCGCCACCTCCTGGGAGAACCGCACGCAGCGGTAGCAGAGGATGCAGCGCTCGCGGTCGATGGCCACGAGCGGCGACAGCTCCAGCGGCTTCTTGAAGTGCCGCTTGGGCTCGATGAAGCGCGAGCGGCCCGCACCCCAGCCGAAGGAGATGTCCTGCAGCGGGCACTCACCCCCCTTGTCGCACACGGGGCAGTCCAGCGGGTGGTTGATCAGCAGGAACTCCACCACCGCGTTCTGGGCGTGCTTGACCCGGTCCGACGTGGTGATCACGACCATTCCGTCCCGAATCGGGGTGGAGCAGGAGGTCTGGAGCTTCGGGATGCCCTCGATCTCCACCAGGCACATGCGGCACGCCCCCACCGGCTGGCCGAGCTTGGGCTCGTAGCAGAAGTAGGGGATCTCCACATCTCCGTGCTTGGCCGCGTCCACGAGCATCGTGCCCTCCGGGGCCTGCACCTCCCGCCCGTCGATCTCGAAGGTGACGAGCTGGGGCCGAGGGCGCGCCACGGCTAGGCCGCTCCGGCCTGCGGGACTGCGGCCAGCTCCTGCGCGCCCAGGGCTTCGATCTCCTCCAGGCCGCGCCGGGCGCGCGCCTGCTCGATGTGCTCCTCGAACTCCTCGCGGAAGTGGTTGAGCATCGACCCGATCGGCATGGCCATCGAGTCGCCGAGCACGCACAGGCAGTTGCCCATGATGTTCTGCTGGACCTGGCCCATGATCTCGAGGTCCATCGGCGTGGCCTCGCCGTCGTCGATGCGCTCGAGCAGCTTGACCGTCCAGTTGGTGCCCTCGCGGCACGGCACGCACTTGCCGCAGGACTCGTGGCGGTAGAAGCCGGCCAGCCGCAGCGCCAGGGGCACGAGGGGCTGCGAGTCGTCCACAACGATGATCGCGCCGGAGCCCAGCATCGAGCCGGCCTCGGCCATGGCCTCGAAGGTGTAGGGCAGGTCCAGGTGCTCCTCGGTGAGCACGGGCGCGGACGAGCCACCCGGGAACCAGCACTTGACCCGGCGGCCCTCGGGCGGGCCGCCCGCCAGGCCGTAGATGATCTCGCGCGACGGGATGCCCAGCTCGATCTCGTAGTTGCCGGGCCGCAGCACGTTCCCGGACACCGAGACGATCTTCGTGCCCGTGGAGTTGCCCCGGCCCAGAGACTTGAACCAGGCCCCGCCGCGGGTGATGATCGCCGGCGCGTTGCACAGCGTCTCCACGTTGTTGATCAGGGTCGGCCCCTGGTACAGGCCCTGGTTGGCGGGGAACGGGGGCTTTAGGCGCGGGTTGCCGCGCTTGCCCTCCAGCGCGTCCAGCAGGCCCGTCTCCTCGCCGCAGATGTAGGCGCCCTGGCCGCGGTGCACCACGAGGTCGACCGAGTGCTCGGAGCCGAGGATCCGATCGCCCAGGTACCCCTTCGCGTAGGCCTCGACGAGGGCGGCGTCGAGGATGTCGGCCTGCTTCTCGTACTCGCCCCGGATGAAGATGAAGCCCTTGTTGGCGCCGGCGGCCACCGCGCCGATCACGCACCCCTCTATCAGCTGGTGCGGGTTCTTCTGCATCAGCAGCCGGTCCTTGAACGTGCCCGGCTCGGACTCGTCCGCATTGCAGCAGAGGTACTTGTCCATCTTGCCCTTGGGGATGAAGCTGGCCTTCTTGCCCATGGAGAAGCCCGCGCCGCCGCGCCCGCGCAGCCCCGACTCCTCAAGCTCGTGCAGCACGTCCTCGGCTCGCATCTCAAGCAGGGCCTTGCGCAGCCCGGCGTAGCCGCCGGTCCGCTCGTAGACGTCGATCGTGTGGAGGTCCGGCTCGTCGATGTGCTCCAGCAGCACGCGCGTCTCGCTCATCCCAGGTCCCCCAGCCCCCGGCCCGGGAACGGATCTCGGCCGTCCTTGACGGCGCTAACCAGCTCGGCGGCGTCTTCCGTGGACAGCGGTCCGACGAAGCGCCCGTCGACCGAGGCCATCGGCGCCATGTCGCAGGCCCCGAGGCACTCGAACTCGCGCACCTCGACCCCCTCCAGGCCCTGCTCCGTGGCCTGGTCGGCGATCGCGTCGTACACCGCCTTGGCGTCGCGCAGGTGGCAGGCGACGCTGGTGCACACGTACACGTAGCGGCTGCCCGTGGGCTGGGTGCGCAACATGTCGTAGAAGGTCGCAACGGCCGACAGGTAGGCCGGGGTCACCTGCATCACCGTCGCTACCTGGAGGATGGCCTCGGGCGAGCACCAGCCGTGGCGCCGCTGCGCTGCGCCCAGGGCGGGCAGGGTGGCCGAGTGACGCTCGGGGTACTTGGCCATGTGCGCCTCGATCTCGGCCCGGAGCTCGGACGGCACGTCCACGTCGGCGGGGTCGGGCACGGTGGCCGGGGCCTCGTCGGTGCGCACGGCCTCGTCCCACCCCGGGGGCAGGGGGGCCGAGCGCAGGGCGGCCTCGTCGCTCACCGGTCCACCCCGCCGAGGATCGGGTCGAGCATGGCGATGGCGGCGATGAAGTCGGCCAGGAGAGAGCCCTCGGCCATGTACCTCAACGCCTGGAGGTTCACGAAGCTCGGGTCGCGCATGTGCACGCGCGCCGGCTTGGCCGACCCGTCGGCCACGACGAAGCAGCCCAGCTCGCCACGCGGCGACTCGATCGGGGTGTAGGCCTCGCCGGGCGGCACGCGAAAGCCCTCGGTCACGAGCTTGAAGTGGTGGATCAGGGCCTCCATCGAGGTGGCCAGCTCGTGTCTCGGCGGCAGGGCGACCTTGCGGTTGGAGGTGATGTACGGCCCCTCGGGCAGTCCGTCCATCGCCTGCTCGACGATCTTCAGAGACTCGCGCATCTCCGTCAGGCGGACCTTGTAGCGGTCGTAGTTGTCGCCCACGGTCCCGACCGGGATCTTGAAGTCGAACTTCTCGTATGACGAGTAGGGCATCGCCTTGCGCAGGTCCCACGGGTTCCCGGACGCGCGCAGCAGCGGGCCGGTCACTCCGAGCTCCAGGAGCTGCTGCTGGGACACGATCCCCGTTCCCTTCATGCGCCGCAGCCAGATCTCGTTGCGGTCCAGCAGGGCCTCGTACTGGTCCAGGCGCGTGGGCATGATTTCCAGGAACTCGCGCACCTTGCCCTCGAAGCCGGGCGGGATGTCCTCCATCACGCCGCCCACCTGGAAGTAGCGGGTGTGCAGTCGCTGGCCGCTCGACATCTCGAACAGGTCGAGCACGAGGTCGCGGTCGCGGCAGCCCCACCAGAGCATCGTGATCGCGCCGATGTCCAGCGCGGCGGTGGCGATCCAGAACAGGTGGCTGGCGATCCGGTTGAGCTCCAGGTGCAGCACCCGCAGCCACTGTGCTCGCTCGGGCACCTCCTCGTCCAGCAGGCGCTCGACCGACATGCAGAACGCCATCGCGTTGTAGTAGTAGGCCAGGTAGTCCATCCGCTCGACGAACGTGATGGTCTTCCAGTACTCCTGGCCCTCGCAGCTCTTCTCGATGCCCGTGTGGACGTAGCCGATGATCGGCTTGACGTCGCGCACCACCTCGCCCTCCAGCGTGGTCAGCAGTCGCAGGACGCCGTGGGTGGCCGGGTGGTGCGGCCCGATGTTGATGGTCAGTAGCTCGTCGGTGAGATCGCCGAGCCCGTCCACCGCCGTCTCGTCGGCGGGCATGGGCTCCATCGTGACCGAGCGCTCGCGCTCGCGGTACAGGACGTGCAGGCCCCCGTCAGTCATACCAGCGCGGGTACTTGTCCTCGTTGAACGTGAACAGCACCGGCTCCCCGCCCATCGGGAAGTCGCGGCGCTGGGGAAAGCCCTCGTAGTCCTCGGGCAGGAGGATCCGGCGCATGTCCGGGTGGCCGTCGAAGACCACTCCGAACATGTCGAACACCTCGCGCTCGTGGAAGTCGGCGGTGGGAAAGAGGTCCACCACGCTGGGCACGTGCGGGTCGTCCACCCCCACGCGCGTACGCACGTTCAGCCGGTCGCAGCGTGCCATGGACAGGAGCTGGTAGTGCACGGCCAGGCGCGGCTCGGAAGGCAGGTAATCGCAGCCGTGCAGGCTCATCAGGCCCGTCCACGGCTCATGGTCCTCGTCGCGCAGGTAGGCCAGCACGTCGCGGACCCGCTCCGGCGCGACCTCAAGGGTGGCCTGCTCGCGCGCGAAGATGGTGCCGCTGACCGCGTCCTCTGCCACCGCATCGCGCACCCGCTGGGCGATCAGCTCCAGGCCGGTGGCGTCAGGCAACTTCCTCCGTCCCCTCCGCCGCGTATTGCTCGCGCCACCCGAGGCTCGGGTCGCCGGAGATCTTGTCCTGCAGGCGCATGATCCCGTAGATGAGAGCCTCGGGACGCGGCGGGCAGCCCGGCACGTACACGTCTATGGGCAGGAACTTGTCGGCGCCGGCCACGACCGCGTAGTTGTTGAACATCCCCGCGCTGGAGGCGCAGGCGCCCATGGAGATGACCCACTTGGGCTCCAGCATCTGGTCGTACAGGCGCCGGATGATCGGCGCCATCTTGATCGACACGCGGCCGGAGAGGATTAGCATGTCGGCCTGCCGGGGGGTGAACCGGATGACCTCGGCGCCGAAGCGCGACAGGTCGTTGCGGGGCGAGCCGATCGCGGTGATCATCTCGATCGCGCAGCAGGCCAGCCCGAAGCCGAGCGGAAAGAGCGCGTTCTTGCGGGCCCAGTTCTGGGCGTCCTCCAGCCGTGTGAGCAGCACTCGCTCCTCCACGTACTTCTCGAGGTCGTCCCCCTCTATGTCCCCCCGCAGCAGCTGCCGCGCGCGCAGTCCGTTCACGCGCATGTCCTCCGACGCCTTGGACCGGATCACTTCCATTCCAGGGCCCCCCTTCTCCACACGAAGACGAAGGCCACCAGCAGCAGGAAGATGAACACCACGGTCTCGACGAGCGCGAACCAGCCGAAGGCGTCGAGCTGGAGGGCCACCGGGTAGAGGAACACCACCTCTATGTCGAACAGGATGAACAGCATCGCGATCAGGTAGAAGCTGATCCCGAAGCGGAAGCTCTTCTTGACGTCGGAGGGAAGGCCGCTCTCGTACGGCTCGGTCTTCGCCGCCCGGGTCCGCTTGGGACCGAGGAGGTCGTTGGCGAACGTGAACGCCACGCCGATGCCGAGGCCCAGTAGCAGAAAGACCAGGGCTGGCAGGTAGCTCTTCAGCACTCCAGGCGGATGTATAACGCAGGCTTGTGCGCGAGTGCCACATAGTGCGAATGGACACCCGTTGACCGCCTTCCACATCATCCTCGGCCTCGCCGTCCTCGTCACGAACCTCGCGGCTGCCGCGTGGGGGGCCGTCGGCTGGCTCCGCAAGGAGCCGCGCGCGTCGATCATCTTCTGGCCGCTGCTGCGGATGGCTCAGGCCACGGTGGTGGTCCAGGCGCTCGTTGGCCTGCTCCTGCTGGCGCGCGGCGCCACCGCTCCGGACGGCCTTCACGTGGCGTACGGGATCGTCCCTCTCTTCGTGACCCTCGTCAGCGAGGCCATGCGCGCGGGCATCGCCCAGCGCGAGCTCGAGGACGTGGAGGACGTGGACGCCCTCGAGCATGGTCAACAGGTGGCGCTGGCGCGGCGGGTGGCGCTGGGGGAGATGGGCGTGATGACGGTGGGGGCGCTGCTGATCCTGACGCTGGCGCTACGGGCTTACCAGACGGGCGGCTGAGCGGTCCGGGTGGGACCGCACCGCCACCGCGGCGAGGTCGAAGCCCATCGGCAGCTCCAGGTCGTGGGCCCGCAGGAGGTCGCCGTCGCCGAGGATCTGGTGACATGGGGCGTCGGCCACGATCCGGCCGTCGGCCAGGATTACCGCGCGCTCGCACAGCTCGGCGGCCAGCGGCAGGTCGTGGGTCGTGACGAGCATCGTGTGATCCACCCGCTCGAGTACCTCCAGCAACTCGCGCCGGGCGCGTGGATCGAGGTTGGCCGACGGCTCGTCGAGCACAAGGAGCCGAGGACGCATCGCCAGGACGGTGGCGATCGCCACCCGCCGCCGCTCGCCCATCGAGAGCTGGTAGGGAGGCCGCGGCGCGGCGTGCTGCATCCGCACCGACGCGAGCCCCTCCGCCACCCGGCGCCTGACCTCGTCCCTGTCCAGGCCCATGTTGAGCGGGCCGAAGGCCACGTCCTCCTCGACCGTCGGCATGAAGAGCTGGTCGTCGGGGTCCTGAAAGACCAGCCCGACGCGCCGGCGCAGCTCGGCCAGGGTTTCGCGGCCCACCTGCACGCCCGCGACCTCGAGCTCGCCCGTGCCGATGAGCAGGCCATTGAGGTGGTGCATCAGCGTCGTCTTGCCCGCCCCGTTGGGGCCGAGGACGGCCACACGCTCGCCGTGGTCCACGTAGAGCTCGAGACCGTTGAGGGCGGGATGCCCGTTGGGGTAGCGGTAGGTCAGGCCCGCGATGTCGATCGCGCAGCTCACACGCCCGCCTCGGCGGCCACCCGCAGCGGCAGAAGGGCCACCAGCACCAGCGCCATGAACAACGCGTCGGCGCGGTGAAGGTGGAGTGGCGTGAGCTGCGGCATCTGGCCGTCGTACCCGCGGGCCAGCATGGCCTGGTAGACGCGCTCGCCGCGCGAGTAGGTGCGCATGAACATCGCCGTGGCCACCCGCCCGAGCGCCGCGGCGTGGAGGGCGTTGCGGGGACGGTAGGCGCGTGCGGCCAGGGCGGCGCGCATGCGGCCGGTCTCCTCGACGATGACGAACAGGTAGCGGTACATGAAGGCGGCGATCATCACGAGTAGTCGCGGCGTCCGCATCGCCTCCAGGCCGCGCAGGACCTGGGGAAAGGTGGTGGTCGCACCCAGCAGGACCGCGCTGAGGGTGCCGATCGTCGCCTTGAGCGACACCGTGGCGAACGTCTCGACCCCCTCCCCGTGAACGGTCAGCGGGCCGACGGCGTGCTGCGCGCCGCCGGTGCGCGCGAACGGGAGGAAGACCGCCGCCAGAAGGACGACCGGAAGGATGAAGCGCGCGCGGCGCCAGACGTCCCGGGCCGACACTTGCGCCACGGCGCACACGGCTCCGAGGGTGGCCAGGCAGACCGCGAACACCGGCCACGCCGTCAGCGGTGTGGAGACGGCGACGAGCGTGACGGCGACCAGGCCGAGCAGCTTCGCGCGCGGGTCCAGTCGATGCACCGGGCTGGCCGGATCGCCGGCCAGCCCGGTCAACTCGAGCGAGTGGTTACAGAGCGCGCCCACGCGCCGCCGTCCCCGCCGCGCGGCGGGGCTTGCCGTGGGTGCGACCCACGCGGGCGCTCCCTGAGGGCGAGCCGCGACCGTCGCGGCGGCGCAGGATGAACGCGAGCCCGTAGCCGATGGCGAACACGCCGAGGGTGCCGACGAAGCCGGCCAGGCCCGTGGCCACCCGCTCGTTGTCCACGCCGGGGAACGCGTAGTCGGGGATCGGCGAGTCGTCCTGAATCGAGGGGAGCTTGCCGTCGTCCAGGAACTGCTTCTCCGCGGCGACCTTCTCGAGGCCGTCGGGGTTGGGCGACGCGTACGGAGACACCGCTGAGGCCAGGCCGACGGCCACGGCCAGCGCCAGGAGGATGAAGACGCGCGTGCTGACCTTCACCTCAGATCGTCCCTTCCACGGGCCGCGCCACTGGCGCGGCGGGTGTCGTGATCTCCTCGGGCGCCAGGGCCACCAGGTCCGGGCGCGCGGCCAGCACGGCGCTCACCGCAGCGACGCTGATCACGGCTTCTCCGATCCCGATGAGGGAGTGCACTGCGAGCATCGCCGGCAGCGACGTGCCCAGCGGCACCGTGTCCGAGATCGCCAGCTCCAAGCTCGTCGCCGACGCGCCCACCATCACGGCGAGCCAGGACACCACTCCGACGGTGCCGAGGAACGCCATCCGCGTGCGGGGCAGCACCCGGACGGCGGCGACCACGAGGTATCCCGCGAGCAGGGCGCCGAGCACGCCCATGTTGAGGACGTTCGCGCCGAGCGCGCTGATGCCCCCGTCGGCGAAGGCGAACGCCTGAACGGTGATCACCACGGCCATGACCAGGCACGCGAGCCACGGACCGAGGAGCACGGCCGCCAGCGTGGCGCCGAGAAAGTGCCCGCTCGTGCCGCCGGCGATCGGGAAGTTGAGCATCTGTGCGGCGAACACGAACGCGGCCAGCACGCCAAGCAGCGGCACACGGGCCTCGTCCAGCTCCGCGTTCGCAACGCGCAGCCCCCAGGCCACGGCGGCGATGGCGAAGACCGCGGCGATCCCCGCCACGCCGGAGCTGAGGAAGCCGTCCGGAATGTGAAGGGCCAGTGGCAGGTCAACCATGGGCATGACTCCTCTCGTGCTCGGAGTGGGCGACTCCCTCACGCGCGCAGTCCGCGCACACCCCGACGATCGGGAAGTGGGCGAAGCTGGCGTCGTACCCGAACTCGCGCTTGATCAGGGAGCGGACACGATCCAGCTCGTCCGGCTCGACGGCGCGCACCGTTCGGCAGGAGGCGCAGACGAGGTACTCGCGCTCCGCCGGGCCGCTGAGGCCGTAGAGCCCGGGTCCGTGACCGAGGTGGAAGTGCCGGACGAGCCCCACGACCTCGAGCGTCTCCAGGTTGCGGTACACCGAGGCCAGATCCGAGCTGGGCAGTCGCCCGGCCAGCCCGTGGGCGATCTGGTCGGCCGAGATCGGCCCATCGGCCGCGAACAGCGCCTCGAGCACCAGCCGTCTCGCGGACGACACGCGCAGGCCCCTCGACCGCAGCGCCTCCACCGCCGCGTCCATGTCGGATGCGTCGAGCGGGGGGCCGGTTTGGGGGGCGGTCACGAGGGATCGATCCTAGATCGAATCGCGAGTCGTTCGCAACAGCAGAGAGGTTACAACTGCGCTGCGATCTCTTGTCCCTCCGTAGCGCCGCGCCGGCCCGACTGGATCAATACCGATCCGTTCTTCAGACCACGCCGGGCACGGCCTGTGCCGTGAGCACGCAGCCGACGACGACGATGGCGAGCGCCGAGGCGGCCGGAAGCACCGTGGCCAGGCGTCCGTCCAGCCGCATCCGGGGCAGGATGCGGCGGGCGTAGACGACCAGGAGCCCGAGCCCGGTCAGGGTCACGGCCAGACCGAGGCTGAAGGCGACGATCAGCAGCAATCCCAGCGCCACCTCGTGCTGGGCGATCGCGCCGAGCAGCACGATCAGGGCGGAGGGACATGGAATGAGGCCGGCGGCGGCCCCCATGCCGATCAGGCTGCGGCGGGTCACGCCGTGCTCGTGCTCGTGGGGGTGGTGGGCGTGGGCGTGGGAATGCTCGTGCTCGTGGTCGTGGGGGGCGTGCTCATGCCCGTGCTCGTGGTGGGAGTGGGAATGATGGCCGTGGGAGTGCTCGTGGCGGTCGGTGTCGCGGTGGTGGTGAGGAAGCAGCCGTCCGAGCGGGCCGTGGTGGTGATGGCCGTGGCCGTTCTCTCCATGGCTGTGAAGCGCAGCCTCGGCACTCGGGCCGGTGTCCGCGTCCTCCAGCGGCCGGCCCTCCGCCCGCGCGGCGCGGCGGGCTCGAGCCCAGCGAAGGCGGGCCCGCAGCACCCCCGCCCCGATGGACATCACGAGCAGACCCGAGACCAGGGTGAGCCACGGGTAGAGGTCCTCGGGGAGGAAGTACTGGGCCAGCAGCAGCGTGACCAGCCCGAGTGCGAAGACGCCGATCGTGTGCGTGATCGTCACGGTCGCGCCCAGCGCGACGGCGTGGCGCGCGGTGCCGCGCGTGCCGATCAGGTAGGCCGCGACCATGGCCTTCCCATGACCGGGGGAGAGGGCGTGGAGGGCTCCCCAGCCGAACGCGACCAGGAGCAGAAGGGCGAGCACCCCCTCTCCGGACGCGGCATCGTCGAACACGCCGGCGAAGCCGTCGCCGCCGGCGTTCCGGGTGGTCACGGTCCGACCGCCCTCGGCGCGCGGCGCGGCCAGGCTGCCGCCACCGGGCTGGACGTCGAAGGAGGCCGAACGCCGGTCGAGCGGGCTGTTCAGCAGGTCCTCGGGGTAGCGGCGCAGGCCGTCGGTGGGATCGCCGGAAGGCGCGTCCGAGCGCACGGCCGTGCCCTCGCCCGGCTGGGCCACGATGGCCTTCCAGCCCACCCGGTCGGCGAAGGTCCGATCCTGGAGCTCGACCTGGCGTGGATCCTTGACCACGGCGGACGAGAGCGACAGCTCGAGCCTGGTGGTGTCGAGGCCGCCCTGCCCCTGGGGGTTGGTCAGCTTGCCGCCGGGGCGCAGCTCGAGACCCACTGCCCGGCCGTCCACGCGCAGGCTCAGCCCACGTTCCACCTCGGCGCGCTTGGCGGCCAGCACCTCGGCGCGCGAGAGATCGCGCTCCTGAAAGGTCGGGATCTCCGCCTGGTCGAGGATGTAGAAGACCTCCACCCGGTCGCTCGACACCTTGACCTTGGCCACGTGGTTGACGCTGAAGTTGCCGAGCGGGTGCGCCATCGCGCCCGGCGCGGCCAGCGCGAGCGCCGCCAGCGCGAGGGCGGCTCCGATGAGCAAGCGCCTCACGACAGCTCCCTCAGAACGCGCCGCGCGCGGGGAGCGTGCAGCGGCGAGAAGCGCGGGTTGGCCGCCAGCGCCCGCACCAGGTAGTCGCGTGCGGCGTCGGTCTGCCCCGCGTCGCGGGCGGCGATGCCGGCGTGGTAGAGGAACAGGGAATCGCGCGAGCCGAGCGCGAGGGCCCGTCGCGCGTAGGCGAGCCCGTCGGCCGGGCGCCCGGAGCGCGTGAGGGCCCAGCCGAGAGCGTCGGCCGAGCGGACGCTCGGCGCCGCGGCGTAGCCGCTGCGGCCCAGGCGCAGTGCCCGCCGAGGGCTGCCGTGATCGGCCTCGAACACGGCCAGCTCGGCGTCGGTGTTCACGCCGCTTGCACCGAGCAGCCGCTGCTGGGCGCGCACGAGCTCGAAGTCGCTTACGGCGGCCGCCCGGCGTCCGGCGGCCAGCTCCGTCTCGCCCAGGCGGATCACGTACTCGGGCAGCGGGAGCCGCTGGACCACGCCGCGCAGGCGCTCGATGGCCGGCTCCAGGCTTCCCCGCGCAGCCTCGACCCGAGCGAGGCCGGCAGCGGCCGGGGGATAGCCGACGAAGCCCGCGAGCGCCGCACGGTACGAGTCCGCGGCGGCGGCGATCCGGCCGCTCTCGAACTGCAGGTTGCCCAGCAGGGTCTGCACGTAGGAGCGGTTCTCGCCCGGGCCGGGGGCGGAGGACACCGCCAGGCGCATGGCGTCCACCGCGCCGAGCGGGTCTCCGTGCAGCTCCCGGTAGTAGGACACACGCGCGTAGGAGGCGAGCGAGGGCTTGAAGTCGATCATCCGCTGCAGCGTGCGCTCGGCGGCGTCATAGCGGCCCAGCTCGATCTGGGCGTCGGCCAGGACGGCGAAGGGGGCGAACGAGCCCGGGTTGATCTGCCGCGCCCGCTGTCCGTGAGACAGGGCGTCGCGGAAGTCGTGGCGCGACAGCGCCACCATGCCGAGCCCGACCGTCGCGTCGAGGTTGCGGGGCTCGGCGTCCAGCGCCCGGGAGAAGGCCATGTCGGCGCGGGCGTAGAGGCCGGGGTCGCCGGTCTCGCGCAGCCGCTGCATGAGCGCGTCGCCGAGCGCGGCGTAGGTCTGGGGCTGGGTGCGGCCGGCCTTGAGCGCGTTCTCCAGGTCGCGTATGCGCCCGGCGGTCGAGACCTCGGGCGGCTCGGCCGGACCGGAGAGGGGCTCACCGGTTCCCGGTGACGGCGCGGGCGGGCGGTTGACGAGCGTGAGCACCGCCAGCACCGCCGCGAAGACCACGGCCGCGGTCACCAGGGAGGGAAGCTTTGGAAATGGGAGGGTCATCGGTCTCCGGGATCGGGCGGGGGCCCGGCCGCAGCCGGGCCCCCTTGCCCTGACCGTCTACGGGACCAGAGGCGGAGCTCCTGGCGTGGGAGCGTGCGTGGGCTGGCCCTTCTTGATCGTCGAGTTGAAGCCCGACGTGGGAGCGGCTGCGTACGGGAACGTGGTGAGGAACGGCTTGTCGTTCACGTCGACGCCGTCGCCGAGCGGCAGCTTCTTGCCGCCCTGGGCTTCGGGGATCAGGAACCCACCTGCGACACGCAGGTAGATGTCCACGGTGTCGTCGAACAGCCTGCGGCCGTTCGGCAGACCCGCGAGGTCACCCCCGATTACGCCGAACCGGCTCACCTGGCCCGGGGCCGTGGGCGGCACCCCGAGGTTCAGCTTGAGCGTGTCCGCCGCGGCCGGGTCCTCGCCGATCTGCGTGACACCGGGAATGCCGGTGAACAGCGCCTGGACGATGTCCGTCCGGTCGGTCTCCTTGATGCCGAGGCCGAACAGCGCGTTCAGCGCCTTGATCAACTCGGGCTCCAGGGCGTACTGGCCGAAGTTCTCCAGATCGTCCTGTGGCTTGCTGCGGTTGAACTCGTCCTTGCGCGAGATCGGGATGAACAGCTCGTTGATCAGCGGGTTGCCCAGCCGGTTGACCTGGACCCATGGGCCCACGCCGCCGCGACCGCGACCGTCGCTCACCTCGAGCTTCTTGCGCTCGGTGGTCGCCCAGACGCCCACCGCCGCGTTCTTGTCCGAGGCGTCCCTGACCGACCTGCGGTCGCGGGTCAGCTTCCGCTCCGGGAGCTTCAGCACGAAGGAGTGGACCGAGTATCCGGCCACATCGTCCTTGAAGCCGCCGGCGTTCCCCGTGGTCGCGTTCCTGAAGTTGACCAGGTCGAACGTCATGCCCAGGTCGATGAAGAACGCATCGTCGCGCTGTCCGACGAACACCTGACCGCTGCGGCCCAGGGGCTTGACGGACTGGTTGACCAGCGTCTGATAGTTCGGCATCGTCTTCGGGCCGATGTTGCTCGGCGCCACGGGCAGGTCGTCCGCGACCTTCTTGGAGCGCCAGTAGCCGTGATAGCCGTGATAGCCGCGGGAGCTGCGGTACTCCTCGCGCACCACGTCGTACGTCTGGCGCAGGAGCAGGTCGGGATCGTCGACCGAGGTCACCTGGCCGCTGGCAGCCAGCGCCAGCCGCGTGTTGCGGTCGATCCGGTCGTTGATCTCGAACCGGTACCGGATGTCGGGACGCCCGTCACCGGTGTTGTCGAAGTTGATGTAGTAGCGGGCGTTGGGATCCAGCGAGTAGAACAACGGACCGCCCGCCGGATCCTCGAACGGGATCACGTTCGCGACGACCACGGCACTGCTGGGATCGTCGTTCGGCGTGAAGAAGTAGACGTCGGTCCAGTCACCGGTCGGGTCCAGCGACGAGCCGGGCGCCTCGCGGTGACTCGAGCCCAGGCTGACGGCCACCGCGATCGCGGAAGCCGCGACGGCGGCAAAAAGTGCGAGCTTTCGCATGCTCACCTCTCCTAGATGGGTTCCTGTGGTCCGCCGAGCAGGGACCGGCCGGCGGCCTGACATCAGGATCTTCTCCCCTTTCGGCCAGTTGGATCACGCCAAAATCTCCTGCAAATCACGCGTTCTTGCCCCTCTATGGCAAGTGCGAGCGACTCGCACTGAAACGCCGGTGTCGTGGCTAGAGTCCGGCCCATGGCGGTTGCCCGCATGGCGACCTCCGCGCTGGCTGCCCTGGCCCTCCTGGCGGCGGGCTGCGGCGGCTCACCACCCGATCCTGACGACGTGGTGCGCGACTATCTCGTCGCGATCGTGGACCGCGATGGGGAGCGGGCGTGCGACCAGCTGTCCGGGGAGTTGCGCGCCGATATCGAGGGCGCTCCGGCCGCTCGCGAGGCGGGGCGATCGTGCGCCGACGTGATGCAACTCGCGGCCGGCCTCAATCCCGGCCTGAAGGAGCAGGACGTGGAGGAGCTCGAAATCCGGGTGGTGGAGGACGGCGACCGGGCTCGCGCCACCCTGCAGAACCCGTTCTCGCGCCGCGAGGAGACCCTCCGGCTGGTCAGGGACGGCGAGGACTGGAGGCTGTCGAGCCTCGAGACCCGCCCGACCGGATAGCCGGGAGGTCCTGGTCTCCCCGGCGGGGTAAAGCGCCCCGACGGCGGCCCTTCGCCGCCGAATCACGGACGGCCTCCGAGCGAATCCTTCGCTTGTGGATGACCGTCGCCGGCCGTCGCCGGGGCACCCCTTGATACGCCGCCGCCGCGGCTACTCCTTCACCCGGAGTGCGCCCTTCATTCCCAGCTCCGCGTGGTCCCCCACGGTGCAGACCAGCTCGTAGGTCCCGGGGGACACGCTGATTGTGGCCGACCCCGCCCGCCCGGAGGGCAGGGAAGGCGTGCCGCCCACCTGCTCGCCGTCGCGCAGGAGCTTGACGTTGTGCGCCAGCGAGCCCCGGTTCTCAAGCCGAACCTCCAGCTCGGTGCCGGGTCGCGCCACCACGTTGGAGGGGATGAACGAGTACTCCTCGCCTCGCAGCGTCAGTCGCTGGCCGGGCCGAAGCTCCACCGGTGGACCGCTCGACGAAGCGTTGTCGTCGCCGTCGCCGCAGCCGGCGAGGAAGAGAAGGGCCGGCACGAGCAGGATGGCGGGCAGCCGCACGGGCTGGGGATAATATGCGCCGCCGTGGGTCGCCCGACCGCCTTTCTCTGCGCGCTCCTGCTGGCCGCCCTGGCGGGCTGCGGGGGCGAGATCGGGCCCGACACCCAGACCGCGGCCGGGCGGGGCGCGGTGCTGTTCAACGAGCGCTGCTCGGGCTGCCATACGCTCGAGGCCGCCAACTCCTACGGCAGCAAGCCCACCGGTCAGCTCCAGGGCGGCGAACGCACCAACGGCCCCAACTTCAACGTCCGCAAGGAGTCGCGCGACGACGTCCTCTACGCGATCCGCAACGGCGGGTTCTCGGGGGCGATCATGCCCGGCAACATCGTCGTGGGCCGCGACGCGGAGCTGGTGGCCGACTTCCTGGCCGAGTACTCGGGTCGCGCCGACAAGTAATCCCGCCGGGTGCTCGATCTCCGGGAGATCAGGGATGACCCGGCTCCGGCCCGCGAGGCGCTCGCACGGCGCGGCGCCGACCCGGCCGTGCTCGACCGCGCACTGGAGCTGGACGCCCGCCGCCGGGCGATCCTGCCCGAGCTCGAGGAGCTGAGGCGCGCCAAGAACGAGGCCAGCAAGCGCATCGGGCACCTGCAGCGCGAAGGCCAGGACGCCGCGGAGGCGATCGCCGAGGTCCGGGGGGCGTCGGCGCGAGAGAAGGAGCTGGACGACGAGCTGCGCGCGCTGGAGGGCGAGCGCTCGGCCGCGCTCTCGGCATTGCCCAACCTGCCCGACGACGACGCCCCGGCCGCGGACACGGTGCTGCGTGAGGTGGGTGAGGCCGGGGGCGCCGGCCGCGATCACCTGGACCTGCTCGGTGACCTGGTGGACATGGCCGCGGGAGCGCGAGTGGCCGGCTCGCGCTTTGCCTACCTGAAGGGCCCCGTCGTGAGGCTGGAGCTGGCGCTGTTGCAGTGGGTGCTGACGCTGCTCGAGGACAAGGGCTTCATGCCGGTGGTCCCGCCGGTGCTCGTGCGCGAGGAGGCGTTGTACGGGACGGGCTTTCTACCCGACACCGAGCAGCAGATCTACCGTGTTCCGGACGACGACCTGTACCTGGCGGGCACCTCGGAGGTGCCCCTCGCGTCGCTCCACGCCGGACAGATCTTGGAGGCCACCGCGCTGCCGTCACGCTACGCCGGCCTATCCACCTGCTTCCGGCGCGAGGCCGGCGCGGCGGGCAAGGACACGAAGGGGATCTTCAGGGTTCACCAGTTCGACAAGGTCGAGATGTTCACGTTCGTGGACCCGGACACCTCGGGTGAGGAGCACGAGCGGCTGCTGGCCATCGAGGAGGAGATCCTCGGCGCCCTGGAGATTCCCTACCGCGTGGTCAACATCGCGGTCGACGATCTGGGCAACTCCGCGGCGAAGAAGTACGACCTGGAGGCGTGGCTGCCGGGCCAGGAGCGGTATCGCGAGCTCACCTCCTGCTCCAACACGACCGCGTTCCAGGCCCGGCGGCTGGATGTGCGCTACCGCGCCGAGGGCGACGGCGGGCCGCGGCACGTGCACACGTTGAACGGGACCGCAGTCGCCGTGGGCCGGACGATCATCGCGCTGGTGGAGAACGGCCAGCGCGACGACGGCTCGGTGGCCATTCCCGCGGTGCTGCACCCGTTCGGCGCGCCCGAGGAGATCCCGCCGGTCGGGGCGCGGTAGACGAGCGCCGGTACGCTCGATTCCGCTTTGGAGGGGTGGCAGAGCGGTTGAATGCGACGGTCTTGAAAACCGTTAGCCGTCGATAGGCGGCTCGAGGGTTCGAATCCCTCCCCCTCCGTTCAAGCCGGCCGCCGACGACCGGATTGGAGCGGTGCGTCGTACGGGCCTATCCGTTGTGGAGTAGCGGCGTGGCCATTTTCCGGCTTTCGCAGACTCGACGGCCGGGATCAGGCGCCGGTAAGCGGCAAGGTCCCGTGTCGAGGTCCCCCTGGTGGGGCGCTCTGGGACTTCAAGACGTCAAGCAAGGCGCTCGGCCCGATCGCACGCCGATCCCATGGTGTTGAAGCACCTGGCTTAGGTCGGTCTTCCGCTTTCTCGCGGGAATGGAAGCGAGCCAGTGTCTGCAGGACGGCCCGGAGGCTGTCGCTTTCGTCGAGCAGGAGCGGTCACGACTGGCGCCGCTGCTCGACGTTCCGCCGATGTCGCATATCCGGCGTAGTCCCAGTAGATGGCATCGTCGAGGTTTTCGGATTCGCGTGGAGGACGCTGGGTAGATGCGGCCATGGAGAATTCAGCGCGCGAAGAGCGCGAGCAGATCGATCGTCCGGACCAGACGACCTCGCCTGACGAGCCGACGCACGAGGCGACGACTCCGCCGGGGAAGGGGGACCGCGACGAAAAGGCGATCGAAGAGGCCGAGAATCAGCTCAACGAGGCCGGAGGGGGCCACTAGCGCTGGCTGCTCGAGCGGCGCCCCGTGGCCGGTGTGCATTAGCGGTAGGCGCCAGGCGCGGACGAGCCGACGTCACGTCCCTGAGATGACCAGGTCGGGTAAGCCGCGAGGGGAACCGGCAAGCGCCGAGCGGCCACCTGTTGTGCGCGGCGATCAGGCAGAGTGTCCGCGGGGCCTGGTGAAGAAACGGCTGTCCAAGCGTGGGGCCTGACGAGTCGTCGTATGCTGCCCCCCGTGCAGGCGCTGCTAGAGGACGGGCCTCTGCAAGGCAAGACGGTCGAGGTCGAGGCCGTGGAAGGCCGGCCCTTGGAAGTCGGGGGCGACCTTTCCGCCTACGGCGCCGAGCCAGGCGCTGAGGTCGATCGCGCGCCGATCGCCACCGACATTCCGTCTATCGCCTAGAACGAGACTGGATGTGCGATGAGCTTGCGCTCGTCCCCGACTAGGTCCATCAGTGCGTCAGCCATCTCATGGGCCGAGCAGAAGCGGTCTCCGGGTTCCTTTGCCATTGCTCGGAGCACGGTCGAGTCGAGCGTCACCGGGAGGTCGGATTCGAGGCGCGAGGCGAAGCTGGCGGCTCTTTGGGCCAGGTCCGCGGCACGAGTTGTTCGTCCACGTCGAGGACGTCGACACAGCCGTTGCTGAGCTGCGTGACGTGGGCAGTTCCGTGCTGCGAGAGCCGGCCGACATGCCCTGGGGCGAGCGGGTCGCGTTCGTGGCCGACCCCGAGGGCAACGTTGTCTCGCTGGCCGCGCCTGCCTGAGGCTCCCGCAGCGCATATGCGCGTCGCGCCACGGCGGCGCCCGCTGCGGGTGATGGCCGACTCGCCACCCAACCACCCCAGGAGTCGGCGTCGCTCGCCCCGGTGCGGCTACCTTCGATTGAGCAAGCGCGCCAGGTCTCGGGATATCTGCTGCTCGCGCTGCTTTGAGTCCGCGAGCTGCGTCTTGACCTCTTCGAGCAGGCGCACGATCCGCTCGTTTGTGGCGGGCTTGGAGTCCGAAGTGCATGCCGACCGACCGGGCGCGCTCCGGTGATTCTCCGGCTTCAATCGGGGTCGCACTCACGGAAGCACGCTAGGGGGGCGCGGGGGGCGACTCGTCAACTACACCGCGACAGTGCCGGCGGGCAAGGGTGGGGCCTGGCGACGAACACTTGGGAGCCCTCGCACTAGGGGTTGCCTTTAGCCGCAAATGGACCCAGGCGTTCCGGATTGGGTCTGGCCGCCTGTCGGCTTCGCTCGGGTCGGGGGATGCAGACGGCGCGGTCAGCCGCCGCGGCACTCAGGCGGCGTTCAGTCGGTCGTACACCGCGCCGGCGGCTTCGGCTTGGACCAGCTTGTCGGTGATGTCGATTGCTGTGTCGGCGAGCGACCATTCCCACGGCTTGTAGAGCCCGAGGGCCGTGTTGAGGGCGACGTCCCCTGTGTATACGGCGGCGAAGACGCTCGCCACGGCACGTTGGCCGCTCAAACCGGACCGGGAGGCCATGGCGTAGGCCATGCCCCACCCGGCGCCGATGCCGAAGTGCGCGAGGTAGTTCAGGCGCCTTCGCGCTTGTTCGCTGTTGGGGTTCACCGGCAAGATCTTTTCTGCGAAGTCGGCGGGCGCATAGCTATCACGGCGCCCGCTCAGCGGCATCTCGACCAATTTCTGGAAAGCGGTCATGATGGCGGTTCCCGCGAGGCCTGCCACCGCACCGTGGGCCAAGCTTGACGGGATTGAAGTGTGAGCGGTCATCGAATGATTTGTGGATATCTGATCAGGAAGTCAGCGATCGTGAGGCGAGGAACGGGTTTCGGCCAAGCCAGAGTGTACTGATCGGTCCACTTATCGGTCGTGGAGCTAGTCAAGTCCTTGGGATCAGGTCTTCGGCGGGCGCGTTGGGAAGACGGCGCTTGCTGTCGGCGAAAAACGCCGAGATCGCGTTGACGGATCGGCAACTAGGCACTCTCTCCGGGCGGGTCGGGGGCCAAGGCGCCGCAGCGTCGCCGCGAGGCCCTAGATTCGGCTCAGGGTTCACTCGGTGATTTTGCGGCGCGCAGCTGGGCGTGTGCGGCGGCGAGAGCGGTTCGCATCGGGCGGATGTCGTGGTGCGCGGTGGAGAGCAGGTATCCGCCTTGGATTGCGGCGAGGGTGGTTTCGGCCAGGACGGTCGGTCGAGCTGAGCGGTCGAGTAGGCGGCGGGTCTGCATCGATGCGAGCCCGTCGGCGAGGTTGCTTTCCCAGCGGGCGAAAGCGTCCGCGACGCGCCTCTGCATGTCGGGGCCTGAGGCGCTGAGTTCAACCGCCAACGACCCGACGGGGCAGCCTCTGAACTTGCGGCGCTGCTGACCGCGCAGCAGCGCATCGAACCAGGCTCGTATGCCGGTCCAAGTGTCGAGGCGAAAGGCCCTGAGCTCGTCGAGAACGCTAGTGAGCTGATGCTCAAGCACAGCCGCGGCGAGGTCGTCCTTGCTTGAGAAGTAGTGGTAGAACTGGCCCTTTCCGCAATGCGAAGCCACGAGCACGTCGTCGACGCTCGTGGCGCGCACGCCGCGTTCGTACATCAGCGCCGCGGCCGCGGTGACTATCGCGTTCTTGCGCACTTTTCCGCGCAGTGTGTTGGGCTCGACCACGGTGGGTCTGGAGACGGTACATGCCGACCCGCCGCAGCAAGATCTGTGCCAGCGCGACTCCGCAGCGATCGGCATCCTGCCGGTACGGCGCTCCCCGCGTCTATGCAAACTGTACCGTTGGGTACGGTTGGGATAGTCGCCGCGTACCGTCAAGCGAGAGAGAAGATCCTGGGCGCCCTCGCCTGCTTCGCTACTCGCTGCGGCGCGTCACATACTGACCGACCGGCTCCCCGGGTTACCGCAACGAGCCAGTTACATTCGGCGCCAGCCGGTGGGTTCAGCATGGCGCCGACGGACGTTGGGGGGCAGACCGACGTGCCGGGGGAGTTGTGGGCGCTCGGTCCCGGCACGTCAGTCGGATGTGGCTACCTGGGTGGGAACTGCGACTCGGGAACGGGGTCTTCGAGGGGGGCGGTGGGCGGTTTGGCGGTGAAGCCGATCACCGCGCAGTTGATGTTCACGCCCACGGATCCGTAGGGCGCGGGCTCGCCTGTGGCCGGGTCGACGCCCGTGAGCAGGTCGGGCCGGGTCGCGGCCAGGTTGAAGACGACGTTCTCGTCGATCTGCCGACGGTTGAGCCCGGCCTTCACCGCCTTGTCGGTCCACAGTCCGAGCTGGGCGTCCCAGAGCGGGCTGTAGGCGCTGGAATGGCGCGGGTCGGCCAGTGTCGGGAAGTCACCGAACACGTTGAGCAGATCCCCGCCGCGGCGTAGGCTGTTGATCAGCGGCCTGTTGTCGGCCGAGGCGTCCTCGCTGCCGTGGCCGTCGAGCATCAGGTGCTGGAACCCCTGGGACTGGCGGTTGCGGCGGCCGGTCTGGCCGTTGATAAAACCGAACAGCCGTTCGCGCGCGGAGCCGAGGAAATCGTCGCCGCCGTTGTAGGCCGCCTTGTCGAGTGCGGGCACGAGGGTGGAGCGCTCCAGCACGGCGGTCAGGGGCTGACCGGCGTCGGTGCTCAGGTAGATGATCGGCTGACCGGCGTCAAAGCCCTTGATGAACAGCATGTCGACCCACGACTCCAGGAACTTGCCGGGCGGCGAGGGGGGCGCGATGTGAACGCCGAGGACCCGGTCGGCAGTGTTGGTGTGGCGGTCGACGTCGAACCCGCCGTCGCCCACGGCGACGATCGGCGCGCTGTAGACGACGTCCGAGCCGGCGATCCGGATGAACGGGCTATAGCCCGGTCGACCCACGGCGCCGGGCTGGAAGCTCTTGAGCGGGAAGCCGGTCGGGCCCGGCTCGGCCACCCGCGTCGGGCTGAAGTCCGGCACGCCCTTGAAGTTGACCACCGCGGGCCCGAACCGATTTTGTTGCGGCGTGGGCGAATCCAGCGTCACCTCCTGCACGCACTCCGGGCATCCGATCGCGAGGTTGGCGAGCTTGGGGGCGAAGTTGATGCCGTGGTTCTCGGCCAGGCCGCGGTCGGATGCGTCGAGGAGCACAAACCAGACCCGCGTGCCATCCGGAGCCTTGCCCGGATACAGCGGAAGCCGCACCGTCTGCTTGCTGAGGTTCACCTGGAGCGCGCTACCCAGCGTGAGCTTGTCGCGCGGCAGCAAGCCGCTTCGCTGGCCCAGCCCACCCAGCTTGAAGTCGCGCGCCACGGTGGTAGCCGAGGCCGGCGGCCTGGACAACAGCACCACCGACGCCGTCAGGACCAACCCCACCAGCGCGACCAGCGCGACCAGCCGCTTGCGAGACAAGACAAAGCTCACGGAACACCTCCCACTTAGATGCATGGCTGCCGGAGGCCCCGGTTCCCACGCTTTCGTGGCGGACGGTTTACCATCGCGTTGCCGTCAGCAAAAGGCAACGATCGATGACAGCGCGGTAAGAAACTCTAATTGCTCGACCCAAGACGCATCTCAATGCTGCTCTCTGTCGCCGAAAACGGCAGCTTCGCCGCGGCCGCAAGCGAGCTGTCGTTCACCTCGTCGGCGGTCTCGCAGCAGATGGCCATTCTGGAGCGCGAGGCCGGCATCGAGCTCTTCGAGCGAAGCTCGCGCGGCGTCCGCCTCACGCCCGCCGCTCGCACCCTTGTCCGCCATGCCGAGGCCATCCACCTGCGCCTCCTCGACGCCCGCGCTGAGCTCGACGGCCTGGCGCAGGCGAGCGCCGGGCGCCTCGCTTTTGGGTCCTTCCCGACCGCCACCGCGGCCTTCGCGGCACGAGCGGTCGGCAACTTTCACGATCAGCACGGCGAGGTGGAGATCGGCGTCACCGACGGAGAGCCGTATGAGAGCGTCGCTCGGCTGCGCGCTCGCGAGCTCGACCTCGCGCTCGTGTTCGAACTCGACAGCTGGCCCGCCACCAAAGACTACGACGGCAACCTCGTCGCCTCCCCAGACGATCTGGTTCTGGAGGACCTGTTCGACGACCCGTTCGACTTGCTGCTGCCCATGGACCATCCGCTCGCCACCGACCACCGCGAGATCGAGCTCAAGGAACTGGCCGAGGAGCGCATCATCGGAAGCCCCGTAGGCGCCGCCCCGTGGGGGATGGACCTCGAGCACGTCTGCAAACTCGCCGGCGTCGAGCCCATGTTCGACGCGGTCTACCGATCGCCAGACATGCAATCCCAGCAGGCGTTCGTCGCCGCCGGGCTCGGGATCTCGCTGCTTCCCCGCCTCGCCCAGCGCACGCTGCGACCCGACGTCGCGATCCGCCCCCTAATGCACGCGCCGGTGCGTCACATCCGACTCGCCTGGCCCGCGGGCGCCTACCGAAGCCGCGCCGCCACCGCCATGGGCGAGACCGTCAGCGCCGCCGCCTCCGACCTGCGCCTGACCGGCTGACACCGCGAATATCGCTCAACCGGAATCCTAAGGTCAGCAGCGTGGGGGAGCCGTATCACTACGAGACACCATTAGCCCTGTAACGATCGCGAACGGCCACGCTGAGAGCGCACTCAGCTGGGCGTCGAGCGGTCGCGGGTCCAAATCCAGTTGCACGAGTATCGCTTGGCGCCGGGAGCGATAACGCCCGGTTCCGGGGGTTGGCGCCGCTGCTTCACGCGAAAGCAGAAGTCGCCCCACGTTGCCAGGGACTTTTGCTGAGAATTGGGCAGCGCGCGCTCTACCCGGCCATCACCCAGCCGCCATCCACGTGGATCACCTGACCCAGAGGAGCTGTCTGAATCAGACGGCTCCTCCCCGCGAAAAGAGCAGCGAGACGCTCGTCAGCTCGCCGGTGGTGGTGCGCTGGGCCATGCCCTCGCGGGATTGACGGAGGGCGTTCCGGGTAGGTCGGACGCATGCTGACCAGAGGCCCCATCTCGCCGGGCGTCCATGGCATCCTCGACTATGTCCTCGGGGCGAT